>WNFV01004167.1_pt1 | contig 19041 bp, 13 predicted proteins | sample 5400101 | NCBI WGS metagenome assembly WNFV01 (sample SAMN13153361, study PRJNA577476) | soil metagenome | isolation source: 115 cm soil or saprolite under grassland replicate 1 | place: USA:California | collected 2016-06-15 | reverse complement strand
TTTCACGCGAAGTCGCGCTGAAGGTGCTTCCGGAAGCGCTCGCGCTGGACCGCGAGCGCCTGAATCGCTTCGAGCAGGAGGCGCGCGCGGCGTCGGCCTTGAACCACCCCAACATCGTCACGATCTACGAGATCGGGCAGGCGGACTCTGTCTCCTACATCGCTATGGAGCTGGTGCAGGGAAGGACCCTGCGCGAGGTCATCGTGGAGGGGCCGGTGCCGCCCAAGCGCGTCCTCGCCTTTGCCGCGCAAATCGCCGACGCGCTCGCCAAGGCACACGAAGCCGGAATCGTTCACCGAGACCTGAAGCCCGACAACCTGATGGTGACGCGAGAAGGTTTCGCCAAGATCCTCGACTTCGGTCTGGCCAAGCTGGCGCTTCCCGCCTCCGGCGAGATCTCCGCGATGCCGACCCTGGCGAAGCCGGAGACGCATCCGGGCGTCGTGCTGGGCACAGTCGGCTACATGTCTCCCGAGCAGGCGAGTGGAAGACCCGTGGACTTCCGCTCCGATCAGTTCTCCTTGGGCTCGATCCTGTACGAGATGGCCACGGGAAGACGCGCTTTCTCGCGCGGCACCACCGCTGAATCGCTCGTGGCGGTCATTCGTGAGGAGCCGGAGCCCATCGCGTCTCTCGTCCCACAGGTTCCGGTCTCGGTGCGCTGGGTGATCGAGCGTTGTCTCGCCAAGGACCCGGAGGAGCGTTATGCCTCGACCCGGGACCTCGCGCGCGACCTGACGCACTTGCGCGACCACCTCTCGGAAGTCGGCCTGGAGGCGGCGCCCGTGATCCTGGCACGGCGGCTCGGTTGGCTCGGTCCGGCATTGATAGCGGGACTCCTGCTCGCCGCGGCTCTGGCTGTCTTCACCGCATTCCGCTGGCGCCGTCAACCCCCGGTGAGGCCAATGCGATTCTCCGTCCCGATCCCGGCCGGGGCGACCTATGCTCCGGGCGAGGTTGATCAAGGCTTCGCGATCTCTCCCGACGGCACGCGTCTCGTCATCGAGGCGGTCTCCAGAGGTCACCGGCGCCTCTATCTTCGGCCGCTCGACTCGGAGAAGGCGGCGGAGCTCGAAAATACAACCGGGGCGGAGGCGCCCTTCTTTTCCCCGGACAGCCGTTTCATCGCCTTCTTCGCGGACGGCAAGTTAAAGAAGATCCCGGCCGCCGGCGGCCCTCCCGAGGATCTCTGCGCGGCATCGTTCGACATCGTCGGGAGCTGGAACCGGGCGGGCACGATTCTCCTCTCGCAGATGTTTCCCCGGCTGGGGATCTATCGCGTTTCGGACCAGGGGGGAGAGGCCGCACCCGTAACGTCGGCCGAACCACAGCGCGGTGAGGTCTCCAAAATCTGGCCCCACTTTCTGCCGGACGGCCGTCGGTTCCTCTATGTGGACTGGTCGATGGGCCAACCGCCGCGCGAGCTGCGCGTTGGCTCCCTCGACTCGAAAGAGATCCGCGTCGTGACGCGACTCGATTCCAGGGCCGAGTATGCCTCTCCCGGATACCTGCTCTTCGTCCGCGACGCCACGCTTTTTGCGCAGCCGTTTGACGCGTCCAGAGCGCGGCTTCATGGAGAGCCGCTTCTCGTGGCCGAGAACGTCCACTACTTCTACGGGCCTGCCCTTGCTTCCTTTTCCGTCTCCCAAACGGGGGTCCTGGCCTATCAGGCGGCGGCTCTACCGTCCCGACTCGTCTGGTTCGACCGCGCGGGAAAGGAAGTCGGCGCTCTCGGGCAGCCCGCAGTCTTGAAGGGGTTTCGGATCTCAGGCGAAGGAGGCAGAGTGGCCGCCTCCATCCAGGATCGGCGGACCGGGACCTCCGATGTGTGGGTTCACGAGCCCCGGCGCGGGATCTCGACGCGGCTTCACTCCGACCCCGTGGACGAGGGGTCCCCGGTTTGGTCGCCTGACGGATCGAAGGTCCTCTACCGTTCGGACCGCCTGGGTGTTCCCGACATCTACGAGATCGCGGTCGGAGTACCGGGAAGCGAGAGGCGGCTGCTCGAGCAGCCGGGAGTCCAGCAGCCGGAGGACATTTCCTCCGACGGGCGCCTCCTCGTCTACTGCAACAACATCGCGGCAACTGTGCCGGACATCTGGATCCTGCCGCTTGTTGGAGACCCAAAGCCCCAGCCCTGGCTTCAAACGCGATTCGCCAAGACGAGCCCGCGTTTCTCTCCAGACGGACGCTGGATCGCTTACGAATCGGATGAGTCGGGCGATCCCGAGGTTTATGTGGCGCTGACGAAGGGGGCCGGAGAAAAGAAGCGTCTGTCTCCGGCCGGCGGAAGCCGCCCGCGCTGGCGGCGAGACGGAAAGGAGCTGTACTACGTCGCTCCGGACGGTTTCGTCATGGCCGTCCCGATGGCTCCCGGACCACAACTGGAAGCCGGCCTCCCCGTTCCACTTTTTCGCTCTGAGGGCCAGATCGAGAACTACGACGTGGCGCCGGACGGATCGCGGTTCCTCGTGAGCACGCCGGTTGAGAAGGTTCGCGAGTCGCCGCTGCGCGTGATCCTAAATTGGCAGGCGGCGCTGAAAGGCCAGACAGGACAGTGAGATTTGTGATTGGTGATTTGTGATCGAGGCTGGAACACGCCTCGGTCCCTATGAGGTTCTCACGCCGCTCGGCGCGGGCGGGATGGGCGAGGTGTATCGGGCCAGGGACTCCCGGCTCGGGCGGGAAGTCGCGATCAAGGTCCTTCCCGCCGAGATTTCTCTGGACTCGCAGCGGCGCCAGCGCTTCGAGCAGGAGGCGCGCTCGGCCTCGGCGTTGAACCACCCCAACATCGTCACTGTCTACGACATCGGCTCCGCGGACGGAATGATCTACATCGCGATGGAGGTCGTCGAGGGGCGGACGCTTCGAGACCTTATCGTGGAACAGTCGGTGTCCGTCCGCAAGCTCCTCGAGATCGGCGCGCAGGTGGCCGACGGACTCGCCAAGGCCCACGCCGCGGGCATCGTTCACCGGGATCTGAAACCTGAGAACCTCATGATCTCGAAGGATGGGTTCATCAAGATCCTCGACTTTGGCCTCGCCAAGCTGGTCGAGCCCGGATCGGCAGACCTGTCGGTCATGCCGACCGCCGTGGCGCCACCGACCGAGCCGGGTACCGTGATGGGCACGGCCGGCTACATGTCGCCCGAGCAGGCGGGCGGCCAGCCGCTCGACTTCCGTTCCGACCAGTTCTCACTGGGCGCGATCCTCTACGAGATGGTCACAGGCGTACGCGCCTTCCAGCGGAAGACCGGCGCCGAGACTCTCGTCGCGATCATGCGCGAGGAGCCCGAGCCGATCGGGCAATTGAACCCGAAGACGCCCGCCCCAGTTCGCTGGATCATCGAGCGGTGCCTCGCCAAGGATCCCGAGGAGCGCTACGCGTCCACGAAAGACCTCGCGCGAGACCTCGCGAGTGTGCGGGACCACCTCTCGGAGACTTCCGTTTCGGGAGGCCTCGCCGCGGCAGAGCCGGTGCGGGTCAAGCGCTGCGGATGGCTCCTGCCGGCGGCCGCCGCGCTCGTCGTCGGAGCGGCCCTCGCCCTGACCGCGCGCGGACTCCTCCAGGGCCGGCCGGATTCCAAGCTTCAGTTCCAACGCCTGACCTTTCAGCGAGGGACGATCTCCTCCGCGCGGTTCGCGCCCGACGGCCAGACAGTCGTCTACGGCGCCGCCTGGGAAGGCCGGCCGATGGAGGTCTTTTCGACACGCACCGTAGGGCACGAGTCGCGCTCGATGGGCTTCCGCCGGCCGACATTCTTTCTATTTCTTCAACGGGAGAGTTGGCGGTCTCGCTCAACCGGCACTTCACGATCGGCTTCCAGACGCTCGGGACGCTCGCCCGGGTGCCTTTGGGAGGCGGCGCCCCGCGCGAGATCCTCGAGAACGTGCAGGACGCCGATTGGTCGCCGGACGGAAAAGAGCTCGCGGTGGCGCGCTACGCCGGAAGCCGCTGCCGACTCGAGTACCCGATCGGCCGCGTGCTGTACGAGCCGGTCGCCTGGGTGAGCAACGTCCGCGTCTCCCCCGACGGCCGGATGGTCGCCTTTCTCGATCACCCGCAAATGGGGGACAACACGGGAACCGTCCGGGTCGTGGACGAGAAAGGGAAAATCCGGCTCACGGGCCCCGTCGCCGGCACGGGACTCGCCTGGTGGCCCCGCGGCGACGAGGTCTGGTCCTCGCCGCCATTGCGGGCAACCTCTCTGTCCGGCCGGTCGCGGACTCCGTGGAACCTGATGGGCGCCCAGGACAAGCTCTACGACATCTCGAATCGGGGAGCCGTCCTCTTGAGCCGCAATTCCAACCGGCGCGAGATCATCGGCGTTGCCGCCGCCGGCGGGGCCGAACGAAACCTGACGTGGCTCAACTGGTCCTTTCCGGTGGACCTGTCCCCCGACGGACGCGTGCTCTTCGACGAGCAGAACATCGAACCTAACGGCATCTATCTCCGCAAGCTCGACGGCTCGCCCGCGGTTCTCCTGGGGGAGGGGAAGTCCTTCCACCTCTCCCCCGACGGACGATGGGCGCTCGCCACGCCCGAAATCGGAAGCGACACGCTGCTCCTTCTGCCGACGGGCGCGGGACAGTCCCGGAAGCTCTCGCTTTCCGGACTCCGCTGCCAGTGGGCGAAGTTCTTCCCCGACGGACGCCGCATCCTCTTCGCCGGCGGCGAGCCCGGCCGCGGCATCCGTGTCTTCATCATGGACCTGGCAGGCGGAAAGCCGAGAGCCATCACTCCGGAGGGGGTCACCATCATCCAGCAGGATCCTTTCTCCCCCGACGGCAAGTCGGTCTTCGCAATCGGGCCGGACCGCCGCGTCGTGATCTATCCTGTCGAGCCCGGTGAGCCGCGCCCCATTCTGGGGCTGTCCCCGGACGACAACGTGGTCCGCTGGTCCGCCGATGGGCATTCCCTCTACACGTACAACAGCGTCACGCGCCCGGGAGTCGTAGAACTTTTGGACATCCAAACCGGGAAGCGTACGCCCTGGAAGGAGTTCCACCCTCCCGATCCGGCGGGCGTCCTCGAGGTCGCGCCCTTTCTCATCAGCCCCGACGGTGCTTCCTACGTCTATTCCTACCGCCGCGTACTCGACGAGCTTTATGTCGTCACCGGCTTGAAGTGACACAGAATTCGCTTCCACTGCGAAGAAGACACCTTCCGAACCGGGTTGTTGCGCGACCGGCCGATGTAATCTGTCGGCACCTTGTCTCTGACCGCCGGCTCTCGCCTCGGCCCCTATGAGATCGTCGCGCCGCTCGGCGCGGGCGGGATGGGCGAGATCTATCGGGCGCGGGACACGCGGTTGAACCGGGAGGTCGCGGTCAAGGTCGTCGCGCAACGGCTCGCCGGAGAGCCGGAGCTGAAGGTTCGGTTCGAAAGGGAGGCGCGGGCCGTCGCGGCCTTGAACCATCCCAACATTCTTGCCATCCACGACATCGGCGAGGAGGGCGGAATCCTCTTTGCCGTCACCGAGCTTCTCGAAGGCCAGACGCTCCGACAGTGGCTCCTGGGAGCGGCGCCCGACTGGAAGAAGGCCGCGGCGATCGGCCGCGCGGTCGCGGAGGGCCTCGCGGCCGCCCACGCGAAGGGGATCGTTCACCGCGACGTCAAGCCGGAGAATCTCTTCATCACCCGCGACGGGAGAATCAAGGTCCTCGACTTCGGGCTGGCACGCACGACTCCGCTTTCGCTCTTCGGGTCCACCAGCGAGACTCCGACCCTGGCCCCCGAAACACACGCCGGTGTCATTCTCGGGACGGTCGGTTATCTGTCGCCGGAGCAGGTGCGCGGGCTGCCGGCGGATTCGAGGAGCGACATCTTCGCCTTGGGCTGCGTGGTCTTTGAAATGGCGACAGGCGAGCGGGCGTTCTCCGGGTCGAGCGCGGCCGTTACGCTGTCGGAAGCTCTTCACCACGACCCGCGCGAGCGCCTGGAACCTCTCGCGGAGACCGCGCCCGCCTTCGTGCTGGTCCTTGCCCGCTGCCTCGAGAAGGATTCCGAAAACCGGTTCCAATCGATGAGCGATCTCGCCTTCGCCTTCGGACTCGTCCTGGAAGAATCGAAATCGCGCCGGACGAAGGGGCGTGAGCGGGAATCGGCCCTGCCCGGCGCCGGTGCGTCGCCCGCGGCGCTCGCCGTGCTGCCTTTCGTCAACCGGAGTCCCGATCCCGAAAACGAATACTTCAGCGACGGGATGACCGAAGAGCTGATCGGCGCGCTGTCGCGTGTCCCCGGGCTGCAGGTGGCTTCCCGTACCTCCGTCTTTGCGCTCAAGGGGAGGATCCAGGATGTCCGGGAGCTCGGGCGGACGCTCGGCGCGACTGCCATTCTGGAAGGAAGCGTTCGAAGAGCCGGCGATCGGATGCGACTGACGGCCCAGTTGACGAGTGTTGCCGACGGTTACCAGCTCTGGGCGGAGACATACGACCGCGACATCCGTGACGTCTTCGCCGTGCAGGACGAGATCGCCAAAACGATCGTCGCCACGTTGCGGGATCGGCTCGGTCTCGCCGGATCCACGCCCGCGCCCCGGCGCCCGGACACACAGAATGTCCGCGCCTATCAGCTGTACCTGAAAGGACGCTATTTCTGGGCGCGGAGAACGCCGGAGACCCGGAAGAAGGCAATCGGGTTCTTCGAAGAAGCGATCGCCGCTGATCCGGGGTACGCGCGCGCCTATGCGGGTCTCGCCGATTGCTTCCTCGAGCGCGGCGGGGCCGTTGGCGGCCGAGCCGAGTTCGTGGTCGCCCGCGCGCGGCCCGCGGCTCTTCGCGCCCTGGAGATCGATGATTCGCTGGCGGACGCCCACGCGAGCCTGGGCCGGATCCTGCTCTACTTCGACTGGAACTGGACCGCGGCCGAGATCGAGTTTCGCCGATCGATCGAGCTCGACCCCCTCTACTGGGAAGGGCATCACTCCTACTCCCATTACCTTTTGCCGGCGGGGCGCGTCGCCGAATCGCTCGAGGCGAGCCGCAAGGCCCTGGAGCTCGAGCCTCTCGACCTCGGGATCAACACGCATCTGGGCTGGCACTACCTCTACTCGGGCGACTTCGATCGCGCCGCGGAGCAGTGCCGCATTTCCGTCGAGATGGATCCCTCCTTCTTCTATGCCCACTTCTACCTCGGCATGGCGTACGAACAGAAGGGAGAGTACGCGAAGGCGCTCGCGGATTTCGAAGAGGCCGTCCGGCTCTCACCGCAAAGTGGCGAAGCGGCGGCCGGCCGGATCCGTCTCCTCGTGACGGCCGACCGGCGGCGGGAGGCCGAGGCCGCGCTCGAAGAGCTCTGCGGCCGCGAGGAATCCTCGATCGCCTACGAGATCGCTGTCGCCCGCCTCGGATTCGGCGAGACCGACCGGGCCCTGGCCGCCCTCGAGAAGGCCTTCGCCGACCGCGCGGAAAGGATGATCGACATGGGGATCGATCCCCGCCTCAGGCCCCTCCACTCTCATCCCCGCTTCCGGGAAATCGCGCGGAGCGTCGGGATCCCCGTCGCCATTTCCTGACCCGGTTCGACACGGCCCGGTTGACCGGGAGTCAGGGCGCGATATCGTGATAACGCGATGATGCGATATGTGACAACAAACCTGTGCAAGGCCTTCCGGTGCGGCACGAGCCTAGCCTCGCTCGTGTACGAGTCCGTGAACAGGTATCTCGGACGGTTGCCCGAGGCCGAGGTTTCGGAAACTCGTAAGGACCCGATGGACGGCTGGATCGGTGCCATTGCCTCTTCCACGGGCGACGAGTCCTCGAATCACGACCACTACCTCTACGGCTGGCCGAAGGAGACCGATCATGTGGGCCGTCGCGTTCGCGGATGACGCGTTGCGAAGCCGCTGGTACGACGTGGTATTCGTGGACTCGGAATTGCTGCGCGGCGCCCTCGTTCAGATGAGACGGTTCGCAGACAAGCGCCTCTCTCCGACCGACTGCGCGATCTTCGAACTGATGGAGCCCCTGGGTGCCGGCGCGGCGTAGCTCCAAGATCTACCACATCACGCATTTGGGCAACCTCACGCGGATCGTCGCTGCGGGTCGCCTGTGGTCGGACGCGAAGCGGGTCGAGCTGGGGCTTGAGTGCGAGATCGTGGGCATGTCGGAAATTAAGCGCCGGCGCCTCGAAGAGATCGAGGTGAGCTGCTTCCCCGGGACCAAGGTTGGGGAGTACGTCCCCTTCTACTTCTGTCCCCGGTCGATCATGCTTTTCATCCTGCACCGCGGAAACCACCCCGATGTGACGTACAGAGAGGGGCAGGGGCGGATCGTTCATCTCCAAGCCGACCTCGAAATGACGATCCGATGGGCCGACGAAGCTGGCGTGCGCTGGGCGTACTCCGATCGAAACGCCGGTGCCTTCGTAGCGGAGTTCTTCACTGGGCGCGACGACCTTGGCAAGATTGACTGGTCAGCCGTGGCGGCGCTGGATTTCCGCAACCCGGTGACGAAGGAGGGAAAGCAGGCCGAATTCCTCACGTTCGAGGCCTTTCCCTGGGATCTCGTGGAGGAGGTCGGCGTGATGGATGACCGGGCGGCCGAGGAGGTCCGGCTTGCGGTTGCCGCCGCGACGCATCGACCTCGTATCGCGGTCCGGCAGACGTGGTATTTTTGATCGAGGAGCCTTGACGCATGATCGAGCCGAAGAGCGGCGATGTACTTCGGGCGGATGCCGAGGCGCTGGTGAATTCCGTCAACTGCGTGGGCGTGATGGGCCGCGGTGTCGCCCTGCAGTTCAGAAAGGCGTTCCCGGAGAATTACGAGGCTTACCGCAAGGTATGTGATCGGAAGGAGCTTCGGCCCGGTACCGTATTCGTCCACGACCTCAACCGCCTGACAAACCCGCGATACGTCATCAACTTTCCTACCAAGGAGCACTGGAAGGCCAAGAGCCGAATTGAGGACATCGAGACCGGGCTTGGAGCTCTCGTACGCGAAGTCAGGGCGCGGAAGATTCGGTCGATCGCGATGCCGCCGCTCGGCTGCGGACTAGGAGGCCTTCGATGGGCAAAGGTGAAGCCGCTCATCGAAGAGGCTTTCCGGAAGGTGCCGGACGTACGGGTATTGCTTTACCAGCCGAAAGGGGCCCCACCACCTGAGCAGATGGCCAAGCGCCGCAAGACGCCTTCCATGAGCGTGAGCCGAGCAGCGCTGGTCGCTCTCGCGAATCGGTACCTCGCGGCAGTCATGGATCCCATCGTGACCCTGCTGGAGCTGCACAAGTTGCTCTACTTCCTTCAGGAGAGCGGCGAAAGTCTCAGATTGCGCTATGAGAAGGCCACCTTTGGCCCATACGCCGAAAACCTGCGGCATCTTCTAAACGAGATAGAGGGTCACTTCATCGAGGGGTTTGGGGATGCTGGAGACCAACCCGGCAAACCAATCAGGCTGGATTCGCAGGCAAGTGCCCAAGCCGAGGTGTACCTCGAGCGGTACCCGCGGACGCGCGAGCGATTCGAGCGGGTCGTTCGTCTCATCGCGGGCTTCGAAACGCCCTTCGGCATGGAGCTCTTAGCCACGGTCCACTGGGTCACCAAGTACGAGAAGGCAGAAACAGCGGAAGAGGCCGTCGCCAAGACGTACGCCTGGAACAATCGAAAGCGGATGTTCCAGGAAACCCACATCCGCAAAGCCTGGGAGCGCCTCGAACGCCAGGGCTGGCTAGGCTAGGCCTCTCAAGTCTGGCGCGACCGCCATACAGATCCGGCGTACAGCGTTTCGTCATGCACGCTGAGCGGGCAGGTTGGTACCCTTGCCCGCCGATCGGATGCTCTGCGCGGGAAGGAGCAAGCGGGCCTCTGAATGGCATTCAGGCGCCCGTGACGGCGCGGCGTCAGGCGGGGACTGCGGGGGCGGGCTGGCGGCGGGGATACTTCGTCGCGATGTAGTCGTCCACGAGGGCCCGGAAGGCGTGGGCCAGCTCCTCGTAGGTGCCCTTCAACGTCGTGAAGTGCTGTCCGTCGATGTAGACGGGGCAGTGCGGCTCCTCGCCGGTTCCGGGGAGGGAGATTCCGATCGACGCGGCCTTCGACTCGCCGGGGCCGTTGACGACGCAGCCCATGACGGCGAGCGTCATGTTCTCGACGCCTTCGTACTCCTGCTTCCACTCGGGCATCTTCTCGCGCACGTAGCCCTGGATGCGCTCGGCTAGCTCCTGGAAGGTCGTCGAGGTCGTGCGGCCGCAGCCGGGGCAGGCAGTGACCGACGGCGCGAAGGATCGGATGCCGAGTGACTGGAGCAACTCGCAGGCCGCGTAAACCTCCTCGCGGCGGTCGCCGCCGGGCCGCGGCGTCAGCGAAACGCGGATCGTGTCGCCGATCCCTTCGTTCAACAGGACTCCCATCGCGGAGGAGGACCAGACGAGGCCCTTCATCCCCATGCCGGCCTCGGTCAACCCCAGGTGAAGGGGCTGATCGGTCTTCGAGGCGAGGTCGCGGTAGACCGCGATCAGGTCGAGCGGCCGCGAGACCTTGCAGGAGATGATGATCTGGTCCCGGCGCAGCCCCGACTGAAGCGCGAGCTCCGTGGACTGAAGAGCCGAGAGAACCATGCACTCGTTGATGATCTCTTCGGATGTACGGCCCAGGTCCTTGTCCGTGTTCTCCTGCATCTTGGCCATGACGAGCTCCTGGTTGAGAGACCCGCCGTTGACGCCGATGCGCACGGGCTTTCCGTTGTCGCGAGCGATGGAGCAGATAGTCGAGAACTGCTCGTCGCGCCGAGCCCCCTTGCCGACGTTGCCCGGGTTGATGCGGTACTTGTCCAGCGCTCTGGCGCAGGCCGAGAACTTCGACAGGAGGACGTGGCCGTTGTAGTGGAAGTCTCCGATGAGAGGAGCCTCGACGCCCGCGTCGAGCATCCGCTTCTTGATCTCGGACACCGCCAGCGCGGCCTCCGGGACGTTCACAGTGACACGCACCATCTCCGAACCGGCCTGGGCAAGCTCGATGCACTGCCGGGCGGTCCCCCCGACGTCGGCCGTATCCGTATTGGCCATCGACTGGACGACGACCGGGGCTCCCCCGCCGACCTGGACCGGACCGACCCGGACCCCTACGGTCCGGTGGCGTTTTCGGGTGTCCATGACGCCTTCAATTTATCAGATGGGAGCCTCTCACCCCCCTCACCCCGGCCCTCTCCCGCGGGGAGAGGGGAGAAGAAGGCTACTTGTGGAAGTCGAGGAGCTGCGAAAAGAACTCGTCGTACTCGGTAGGCTTGTCGGTCAGGGCAAGCGCGAAACCGGTGGACTGCGAGAGGTCGGTGGCGGCGGCACTGCGCACGACCCTCCCCATCAGGAGAATCTCCCGCCCGCCCGGAAGGTGTAAGGCCAGGCTCACCACGGGTCCGCCGTTGGGCGGGCGTGCCGTGCGAACGAAGATGCCGCTGCGAGAGACGTCGCCCGTCACGCCGGTGCCGCGCGACTCCCCCTGGTCGAACTCGACCATCATCTCGACGCGGCGCCGGGGAGCCGTCCTCGTCACGCAGACGCCGGCGCGGTTGGCGAAAAGCCGCCGCACCCGGCTCGGCCGGGCGCTCAGGACGGATCCATCCGGGCGCGGGGACTCGTACGGGACCTCGTCCGTCTCCGGAAAGGCGCCCGCGACGAATTCGGCCGGATGGGTGGGGACGATGTCCGCGGAGGTCTTGATGCCCGTGATCACGCCCGTCACCTCGCGGCCGTCCACCGGAACGCAGCAGCGGAAGCGCACCGGGAAGACCTCCTCGACGCGCTTTCCCAGGGTCGCCCACTGGGCCGAGAGGACTTCTGCCGGCACCGCTCTATCGAACCAGAACTGGACGTGCCCGCTCAGCGTCACGATGGCCGGCTGCAGATAGTCGAGGCCAGCGTCGTCCACCGGGAAACAGAACCCGAGGTGCTGGCTCGAATCGGGAAGAAGGAAGTCGGTCGCGGCGAGAAAAATCTCCTCGTCCATCTGCGACAGGCCATCCCGTGAGTGCGCCACCACGACCGCGTCCACACCGTCTCCCCCCTCGTACCGCCAGACCGGTGCGGACGTCAGGTCCTCGAGCGTCAAGTCGGCCAGACGCTTCATCCAGCGAGAACTCTAACCCAGCCCCGAGGGCTCGGGAACACATGGCGAACAGAGCGGCGGATAGAATCCTCACGGGTCGAACACTGATTTCAGATCTGGAGGGGCGGACCTTGAGTCTCACCGCCGAGTCCGAGCCGGTCTTCTCTCCCGACGGCCGCTGGATCGCGCATCAGTCCGGCGAATCCGGCCGCGAGTTTCAGGCTCCGTCGACGGTCGTCCTCCACGCGGTGGAGGAAAACCGGCCTCTGATGGAATCCTCCCGATGACTCTATTAGCCGGCGAGAAGCTCGGGCCCTACGTGGTCCTCGCGCCGCTCGGCGCGGGGGGCATGGGAGAGGTGTACCGCGCGAAGGACCCGCGGCTGGGGCGCGAGGTGGCGATCAAGGTTCTTCCCGCTTCCTTCTCGCGAGATCCGGACAGGCTGCGGCGATTCGAGCAGGAGGCCCGCGCAGCTGGGGTTCTCAACCATCCCAACATCCTGGCCATCCATGACATCGGCACACACGACGGATCGCCCTATGTCGTCTCGGAATTACTGGAAGGCGAAACGTTGCGTGCCCGGCTCGCCGGCGGGGCCTTTGCGCCGCGCAAGGCGATCAGTCACGCGCTTCAGATCGCGCACGGCCTAGCCGCCGCGCACGAGAAGGGGATCGTGCACCGGGACTTGAAGCCCGAGAACATCTTCGTGACGAAGGATGGGCGGGCGAAGATCCTCGATTTCGGCCTGGCCAAGCTCGTGGAGAAGGAAGAAAGCTCACAGATCACGAATCTGCCAACGGCCGGAACCGAGCCCGGAGTGGTCCTCGGAACGGTGGGCTACATGTCCCCGGAGCAGGCGCGAGGCCGACCCGCCGATCCGCGCTCGGACATCTTTTCCTTCGGCGCGATCCTGTACGAAATGCTCTCGGGTAACCGGGCCTTTGGCGGCGCCTCGGTCGCCGACACGATGGGCGCGATCCTGATGAAGGAACCGCCGGAGCTCTCGCAGACCAATCGTGAGGTCTCTCCCGGCCTCGAGCGCGTGGTCCGGCATTGCCTGGAGAAGGATCCGGAGCAGAGGTTCCACTCGGCGCACGATCTCGCCTTCGACCTGGAGGCGCTCTCGGATGTCTCGGCGCCCGCCTCGGGGGCGCAGGCCGTCGGGCGGAAACCCGCGTGGCGACGGCGGACGGCACTCGGTTTCGGGGGAGTCGCCGCAGCGGCGCTCCTCGTCCTCGTGGCCGTGCTCCTCTGGCGGGCACGCAGCGGGATGACCGGCGCGCCGAGCGCTTCCGCGCCCGACCGCAAGTCTGTCGCCGTTCTCCCGTTCCAGAACCTGAGCCCGGATCCCGAGAACGCCTTCTTCGCCGACGGGATGACCGAGGACATTCTGGCCCAGCTCTCGAAGGTCCGCGATCTGAAGGTCATCTCGCGCTCATCCGTGATGCGCTACAAGGGGACTCAGAAACCGATCCAGACGATCGCCTCGGAGCTCGGTGTCGCCACGGTCCTCGAAGGGAGCGTGCGGCGGGCCGGCAATCGGGTCCGGATCGTGGGCCAGCTCATCGATGCCAGAACCGACGAGCACCTCTGGGCAGAGACCTACGACCGCGACCTCAGGGACGTCTTCGCGATCCAGAGCGAAGTCGCCCAGCGGATTGCCGCCGCCCTCAAAGCCACTCTCTCCCCGGCGGAGAAGAAGCGGATCGAGCAGAGCCCGACGCAAGACCTCGCCGCATACGATCTGTACTTGAAGGGCCGGGAACTCTACAACCGCTACCGCAAGGCCGACAACGAATCCGCCATCGAGCTTTTCCAGAAGGCGCTGGAATTGGACCCGGCGTTCGCGCTTGGGTACGCGGGGCTGGGAGACGCCTACGCGCAACGGGTTCTGCGCTTCGGGTTCCCGGAATCCTGGCTGGAGACGAGCCTGGAAGTAAGCCGAAAGGCGATCGCTCTCAATTCGGAGCTTGCCGAGGGGTACAAAGCGCTCGGGCTCGCTTACTTCGTAAAGGGGAAATACCGGGAATCGCTGGAAGCGACCAGAAGAGCCGCTGAGATCAACCCGAATCACTCGCCTGCCGTAACCAACGTCGGCGTGGCGCTCAGGAACATGGGAAGGCTGGACGAGGCCCTCCCCTGGAGCCTCCGAGGATTTGAGCTCGACCCCACCAACGCCATCGGGTCCGCCGTCATCAGCAGTATCTATGCGGCTCTGGGAGATGCGAGGCAGGCCGAGCGCTGGCTGAAACGAAGTCTGGAGCTCCAGCCCGAGCTCGGCCAGGGACACCATACCCTAATCCACCTATACCTTCAGGAGCGCCGCGACGAGGAAGCCCTGCGGCAAGCCCGCAACGCGATGACCCTTCTTCCCAAGGATTCCTTGGTGCTATTCACCGCAGCCATCACGGAGCTTGTGACCGGCAACCCGCCGCGCGCTCAGCAGCTCTTCGAGCAGGTTCTCCCGTACTTCCGAGGGGTACGAGAAGGAATCCGGAATGCCGGGGCGGGGGCTGAGACCTATCTCGCGCTTCTCCTCCATCGAGCCGGGCGGCGCGGCGAAGCGGAAGCGCTCCTCGAAGAGAGCCTCGCGACGGACCGCCGGGCCGCCGACGAAGGCAACCAGGATTGGAGCGTGCCGTACGACACGGCCTGTGTGCACGCCTTGCGAGGGGAGAAGGACGAGGGCTTCCGCTGGCTCGACAAGGCCGTCGAAGCCGGCTGGCGCGGCTGGCCCCTCGGCACGCGCAGTCCGCTCCTCGATTCGTTGCGAAGCGACCCGCGCTTCCAGCGGATCGAAGCCCGTCTCAAAGAGCTGGTCGGCCAGATGCGTCGGCGCGCCGGGTTGAGCTGAGATGACGATCGCGATCGGCAGTCGTCTCGGTCCCTATGAAGTCCTCTCGCCTCTCGGGTCGGGAGGGATGGGAGAGGTGTGGAAGGCGCGGGACATGAGGCTCGAGCGGACCGTCGCGATCAAGGTGCTGCCATCGCACCTCTCCTCCTCCGCCGAAGTGCGGCAGCGCTTCGAGCGGGAGGCAAAGACGATCTCGCAGCTCTCCCATCCTCACATTTGCGCGCTCTACGACGTGGGCAACCAGGATGGCGTCGAGTACTTGGTCATGGAGTACCTCGAAGGCGAGACGCTGACGGACCGTCTGGCGAAAGGACCGCTCCCGCTCGAGCAGACACTGCGGTATGGCGCCGAGATCGCGGACGCGCTGGCAAGGCGCATCGAAAGGCGATCGTCCACAGGGACTTGAAGCCCGGCAACGTCATGCTGACGAAATCCGGAGTCAAGCTCCTCGACTTCGGTCTCGCAAAGGTGCTCCAACCGGAAGCGCCGATCGAGAGCTTGACGTCCGCCCCAACGGCGGCCAAGGACGTCACGCGGGAAGGGACGATCCTCGGCACGCTCTCCTACATGGCGCCCGAGCAGCTCGAGGCGAAGAAGGCCGATCAGCGGACGGACATCTTCGCCCTCGGCGCGACGCTCTACGAGATGGCGACGGGGAGGAAAGCCTTCTCCGGAGAGAGCCAGGCGAGCGTGATCTCCTCGATCATGACGTCGGAGCCCGCGCCCATCCTGACGATCCAGCCGATGACGCCGCCGGCGCTCGATCGGGTGGTGAAGACTTGCCTCGCCAAAGACCCGGAGCGCCGCTGGCAGAGCGCGGCCGATGTCGGGCTTGAGCTAGCGTGGATCGCCCGCGGCGTCGAGGAGACAGCCGGGAAGCCCGGTCTCTCCTCCGGCCGCCGATTGTGGATCGGTCTCGCCGCCGCGGGATTCCTGGCCGCCGCGGCGTTCCCCCTGCTTTACGCCCTCCGGCGTCCTCCGGCAATGGCGCCTACGGCGCCGATCCGTTTCGCCATTCATCCGCCGCTCTCAACGCAGTTCGCGTGGATCCGCAACCAGAACCTCTTCGCGGTGTCTCCCGACGGACGCTCGATCGCGTTCGTCGCGCGCGGCGCGGACGGCCGCCCGTTCCTCTGGGTTCGTCCGCTCGCCGATTCGAGCGCCGTCCCGCTCGCGGGCACGGAGGGAGCCGCGGCCCCCTTCTGGTCGCCGGACAGCCGTTCGGTGGCATTCTTCGCGGACACGAAGCTGAAGAAGATCGACATCGCTGGAGGGCCTCCCGTGACACTCTGCGAAGCTCCGCCGGGCTTCCCCAAGGGCTCCTGGGGCAGCCGGCACATGATCCTGTTCGATCAGAGCGGCGGCGCGGGCGTGAGCCTCGTCGGTGACGGCGGAGGGACGCCGAAGACGGTTATGAAGGCAGACCCGTCGCGGCAGGAAGCCACCGTCGGCTGGCCCGAATTCCTTCCGGACGGGCGCCACTTTCTGTACATCGTCCGCTCCGGCGCGGAGAAGCAGACTTACATCAATCTGGCGAGCCTCGAGGGCGGCGCAACGCAGACGGTGGTGAAGAATTCTTCGCGCGCCCAGTACGCCCCGGCCGGTTCCGCGGGCGGTCCCGGCTATCTGCTTTACGCCCGTGACGGAAGCCTGCTCGCGCAGGCCTTCGATGACCGGAAGTTGAGGCTCGTGGGAGATCCCATCCCGACCGGGCTCGAGGTCTGGCACCACTCGATGACCGGCACCGGCGCGTTTTCCGCGTCCGACAACGGGGTCCTGGCGTCTCGCGGCAGCCCGAGTCCGTCCCGCCTCGTCTGGCTCGACCGCGCGGGCCGCGAGACCGGCTCCGTCGAGTCACCCGGCAGATTCGAGGCAGTCAGTTTGAGCCCCGATTCCAGGAGGTTCCTCGGCAACAAGGTCAACCCACGCACCGGCACGCACGAGGTCTGGATCGGCGAAGTGTCTCGTTCGGTGCTCACGAAGCTCGACCTCGGCGACGACGCTTACGAGCTGCCGGTCTGGTCGCCCGACGGGAGCCAGCTCGCACTGGCCGTCGGTTCCCTTCGCCGTCCTTTTTACCTGTCCCTGCTTTCTCTGCGAGATGGGGGGCGCCCCCAGGAGATTCTTCCACCGGGGCCGGTCCAGTACGCGCAAGACTGGTCTTCGGACGGCCGTTTCCTCCTCTACGCGATTCGCACGGGCACGCAGACCGGACTCTGGGCCGTAAGCGTCGAGGGAGAGCGCAAGCCCCGGCTGCTCGTAACCGGGGTCTTCTTCGATAGGGTGCCGTATGCCCAGTTCTCTCCCGACGGTCGCTGGATCGCGTTCTGCCTGGCGGAGTCCGGCCGCTCCGAGGTCTTCATCACGGCATTTCCGGAGCCGGGCGAGCGCGTCCGGGTCTCGATCGCCGGCGGCTCACGCCCACGCTGGAGGCGGGACGGCAGGGAGATCTTCTATGTCTCACGGGACAACGAGATGATCGCCACGCCGGTCCGCCTTGCGCCGGAGGTCCAGGTTGGCTCTCCCCAGCGGCTCTTTCGGATCGATCCGGCGGGATGGCAGGATTACGACGTAACGGGCGACGGCGATCGCATCCTCCTCGTCGCAAACGTGCCGGCGCCGGACGCGGACGCCATTACGGTCACGGTCAACTGGCCCTCCCTGCTCAAGCGTTGACTCTCTGACCGCGAAACAAACACGCGGGACGAATCACCGGGACATCGCCGCGGGATTCCTGAAGAAATAGAATGAGCAAACCCGGAGGCGACGTGACACTGGCGGCAGGTTCGAGGCTCGGTCCCTACGAGATCCTTTCTGCGATCGGGGCGGGCGGGATGGGCGAGGTGTACCGGGCGCGCGACACGCGCCTCGAGAGGACCGTCGCCGTCAAGGTCCTGCCCGAGCACCTGACCTCCAACGAAGATCTCCGCCAGCGCTTCGAGCGCGAAGCCAAGACAATCTCGCAGCTCTCCCATCCCCACATCTGCGTCGAGATCGCCGACGCCCTGGACAAGGCGCACCGGCAGGGAATCGTGCACCGGGACTTGAAGCCCGGCAACGTGATGCTGACAAAGTCGGGAGTGAAGTTGCTCGACTTCGGCCTGGCGAAGTTTCAGGCGGCCGCGCGGGGGGACGCGCTCTCGGGAGTCTCGCGCCTGGCGACGCAGGCGCAGGCGAGCACGCCGCTGACCGAGCGGGGCACGGTCCTCGGGACCTTCCAGTACATGGCGCCCGAGCAGCTCGAAGGCGGTGAGGCCGACTCGCGCTCGGACATCTTCGCCTTCGGCGCCGTGCTCTACGAGATGGCGACGGGCCGGAAGGCTTTCTCCGGCAAGAGCCAGGCGAGCCTAATCGGCTCGATTCTCCGGGACGATCCGCCTTCGGTCAACGAGGTCGCGCCCATGACGCCGCCGGCCTTGAATCGCGTCATCAAGACGTGTCTTGCCAAGGATCCGGAGGACCGGTTCCAGACTGCGCACGACGTCAAGCTCCAGCTCCAGTGGATCGCGGAAGGCGGATCGCAAGCCGGCCTGCCGGCCCCGGTCGCCGCGCGTCGGAAGAGCCGCGAGCGCCTCGCCTGGGGTGTCGCGGCCGCCGCGATCATCGCCGCGGCTCTGCTGGGCGCCGGCTACCTGCGCCGCGCTCCGGCGAAGGCCACTCCGATCCGCTTCGAGATCCCGACTCCAGAAGGTGTCTCCCTGATCGACTCTCCCAAGATCTCCCCTGACGGGAAGATTCTCGCGTTCAACGCCAGCGATTCCTCCGGCCGCCCTCGCATCTGGGTGCGGCCGTTGAGCGCCTTGACCGCGCAACCCCTGGCCGGAACCGAAGGAGCCACCCGCCCCTTCTGGTCGCCCGACAGCCGCTTTCTCGGCTTCTTCGCCGAGGGGAAGTTAAAGAAGATCGAAATCTCCGGCGGCCCTCCTCAGAAGATCTGCGACTACCCGACGGGCTCGGACGGCACTTGGAGCCCGGCGGGGGTGATCCTCTTCGACGGGCGCACCGGGGACCCCATCCAGCGAGTCTCGGCGGAAGGAGGAACGCCGACGGTCGCCGTCAAGGCGGACGCGTCGCGCAAGGAAACGATGGTCGCATGGCCGGAGTTTCTTCCCGACGGGCGCCATTTCCTCTACGAGGCCCAGGGCCAGA
>WNFV01004050.1_pt1 | contig 19043 bp, 18 predicted proteins | sample 5400101 | NCBI WGS metagenome assembly WNFV01 (sample SAMN13153361, study PRJNA577476) | soil metagenome | isolation source: 115 cm soil or saprolite under grassland replicate 1 | place: USA:California | collected 2016-06-15 | reverse complement strand
CTGGAAATCTTCTGCCTGGGCGTGTTCCTGTCCTTTGCCGCGCATTTCGCCATGGTCGAGGTATCAGGCGCCATCTGGATGCAATTCCTGCTCAGCGCGCTGGGCATTGTCGCCATGGTTGCGGTTGCCGGCCTGCTAAGCTGGTATAAGAGGGCAGAAGGACGTAGTCCCGGATCGCGCCCGAAAAAGACGCCGGACGCGGACCTCGCGGGAGGCGAGGCATGAGAACGCCCATTGCGGTGGCCGCCTTGGCTGCGGCCCTTTCTATCGCGACCGGCGCGGCCTTTGCCGCCGAGCCCTGCGACATCCCCGGCTATTTGTTGCTGGGAAACAACGAGTTGAAGCACGTCGCCGAGGCCGTCCAGAAGGAGAAAAAGCTCACCATCGCCGTGGTCGGAACCGGCTCCTCTATTCTCGCCGGTCCTGACGGCCCGCGTTCGGCCTATCCGGCGCGGCTCGAGGCGGTGCTCAAGCAGAAGCTTCCTTCGGTCGTGGTCAAGGTGGTCAGCCTCGTCAGAACGCGCATGACCACCGAGGACCTGGCCCGGGGAATGGAAAAAATGCTCGTCGACGAGAAGCCCGACCTGGTCATATGGCAAACGGGCACTCTCGACGCGATCCGCAGGATTCATATGGCAAACGGGCACTCTCGACGCGATCCGCAGGATCGACCCCGATGAGTTCAGGGCGGCGCTTGAGGACGGGGTCGAAACGCTGCACAAGGGCGGCGCCGACGTCATTTTGATGAACATGCAGTACAGCCCCCGCACCGACATCATGGTTCCGCTCGGCCCATACGCGGACAACATGCGGGTGGTGGCGCAGCAGCACGAGATCCCGCTGTTTGACCGGCTTGCCATTATGCGGCATTGGTCCGATACCGGCGCGTTCGACCTCTATGCCGCCGGAAAGGATAACGTGCTCGCCCAGCGCGTGCACGATTGCATCGGCCGAGGCATTGCCTCTATGATTATCGACGCCGCCCATTTGCATCCCGAATCGAAGGCGGCTCAATAAACAGGCGTCAAAGGAAAAAACTCCAGAGGACCAAACGCACATCATGCATTGTCGGCTGTTTTTGGGTCGTACGGCTCTACTCGGGGCCGTTGCGACAGCAGTTCTCATTGCGCTCGCTCCGGCGCGGGCGCAGACGTCTGGGCCGACCGCGGCTCCGGCCGCTCTGTCATCCTCGGCGGCGGCGCGGCAGCCCGCCTGCGCGGTAGCGGCCGAACAAGTGCGGTTTGATCGCCCATTGCCGCGGATCGGGCGCCTGCTTGCGAGCGGCAAGCCGATCAAGATCGTGGCGCTCGGCTCGTCATCCACCTATGGCGCGGGCGCAAGCACGTCCGCTGCATCCTATCCGAGCCGGCTCGCCGAGGAGCTTGCCCACCGTTTCCCAGGGCACGAGATCACCGTGTTGAACCGCGGCGTCAACGGCGACGATGCCGAGGGCATGCTCGCGCGGCTCGACACCGCCGTCACCGTCGAAAAGCCGGATCTGGTGCTGTGGCAGCTCGGCACGAATTCGCTGCTGCGGGAGAAGGCGCTGCCGCCGCACGCCTCGCTGGTGCGCGCAGGCCTGGCACGCATCAAAGCGACGGGGGCCGAAGTCGTATTGATCGATCCGCAATATGCGCCGCGCGTCCTCGCCAAGCCGCATGTCGAGGACATGATTTCGCTGATTGCCACGGCCGCAAAGGCCGAGCATGTGCCACTCTTTCACCGCTTCGATCTGATGCGGCACTGGTACGAGACGGATCACCTGCCGTTCGAGACGTTCGTGTCTTCTGACGGGCTGCACATGAACGACTGGAGCTATGCCTGCCTGGCCAAGGCGCTGGGCATGGCGATCGCCGAGGCCGCGACGCGGCCGACGGCCACCGCGATAGGTCGCAGGTAGTGCCGTAGGTTAAGGACGGCACACCTTCCGTCTTCGCTCGCTCACGCCGCCTTCAGCGCCGTGAGCAAATCCTCGACCAGGTCGTCCGGATGCTCGAGGCCGCATGAGAGCCGCACCAGCCCGTCGCTGATGCCGAGCTGGGCGCGGGCAGCCGGCGTCAAGCGCTGATGTGTCGTCGTTGCCGGGTGGGTGATCAAGCTCTTGGCGTCGCCGAGATTGTTGCTGATGCGGATGAGCTTGAGCGCGTCCTGGAAGCGGAACGCGGCCGCCTTTCCTCCCTTGATCTCGAACGCGACTAGCGTCGAGCCCCCCTGCATCTGCCGGCGCACGATCTCGGCTTGTGGATGATCGGGCCGGCCCGGATAGATCAGGCGCGAAATCTTCGGATGCTCGGCGAGCGCGACCGCGACTGTCGCCGCCGTGTCGGTCTGCCGGCGCACGCGCACGCAAAGCGTCTCCAGGCCTTTGAGCAGGACCCAGGCGTTGAACGGGGACATCGACGGGCCGGTCTGGCGGATCGGCACGGCGATGTGATCTTGAATGAATTTTTCGGAGCCGAGAATGACGCCGCCGAGGCATCGCCCCTGGCCGTCGATGTGTTTGGTGGCGGAATAGACCACGCAGTCGGCCCCCAATTCGAGCGGGCGCTGGAACAGCGGCGTCGAGAACACGTTGTCGACGACCAGCGTTGCGCCCGCCGCATGCGCGATCTCGGCGATCGCCTTGATGTCGAGCACGTCCAGCGCCGGATTGGTCGGGGTTTCGAGAAAGAAGGTCTTGGTGTTCGGACGCACCGCCTTGCGCCACTGATCGAGGTCCGTGCCGTCGACCAGCGTCGAGGCGACGCCGTAGCGAGGCAGGTGCTCCTCGACGACGTAGAGGCAGGAGCCGAACAGAGCTTTCGACGACACGATATGATCGCCGACTTTGACCTGTCCCATCAGCGCGGTGGTGACCGCCGCCATCCCGGTTGCGGTCGCGCGCGCCGCCTGTGCGCCTTCGAGCGCGGCCATGCGCTGCTCGAACATGGTGACCGTGGGATTGGAAAAGCGTGAATACTGATAGCCCGGCTCCTCGTTCTTGAAGCGCTTTTCCGCGCTCAAGGCGCTGTCGTAGACGTAACCTTGGGTGAGGAAAAGCGCCTCCGACGTTTCGCCGAACTGCGAGCGCAGGATTCCGGCATGCACGAGTTCGGTCTCGGGGCGGTAGCTTCGCTTGGCTGACGCGGACATCTGGGTCTCCTTTGCCCAACAAAAATCCCGGCCGGAAAAGCTCCGCCGGGTCCTACGCGTCCCCGGCCTTTTAGCGACTTGTTTTACGTGGCTGCAAGCCGGCCGGCTCAAATGACCACGGGATAAATATGCTCTAGCGCGGCCGATGTCTTTTCGTCAAGCCAGCGTTCGGCTAGTAACCTTGAATCCAGCACTAGATGTTCCGGCGTCATCGGGGGCTTTGCGTCTTGTCGCTCGCCTTGGCAGTCGACCAAAAAGGCATCCTGCCCGACCATATGATCGCGGTGCTGGTGCGCGACGGCGCTATTCTACGCGCCTACGACCTCGTCCCCGATCAGATCCAGCCTGCAAGTCTCGATCTGCGCCTCGGTGAAGTGGCTTACCGCGTGCGCGCGAGTTTTTTGCCAGGTCCGGACACGACGGTTGCCGAGCGCATCGACGAACTCAAGCTGCACGAGATCGCGCTGGGTGATGGCGCCGTGCTCGAAACCGGTTGCGTCTACATCGTGCCGCTGATCGAAAGTCTGGCCTTGCCCGATGACATCGCCGCCGCCGCCAATCCCAAAAGCTCGACCGGCCGGCTCGACGTCTTCACCCGCGTGATCGCCGACGAGACCCGCGGCTTCGACCACATCTCGGCGGGCTATCACGGCCCGCTTTACGCCGAGATCAGCCCGCGTACATTTCCAGTGCTGGTGCGCGAAGGCTCCCGTCTGTCCCAGATCCGCTTCCGTCGCGGCAACGCGCTGCTCGACGCCGAAACCCTGCGCGCGCTCCACGGGTGCGAGCGCTTGGTGAATGACGACGACGCTGACGTCAGCGAAGGAATCGCAGTGGGCGTCGATCTTTCCGGGCTTGGTCCCGATGGCCTCGTCGGCTACCGCGCCAAACGCCACACCGGCGTTATCGACGTCGAGCGCCGGGCGGGCTACGACGTCGCCGATTTCTGGGAACCGATGCGCTCCCGTAAGCAGCGCAATCTCATTCTCGACCCCGGCGAGTTCTACATCCTCGCCTCGAAAGAGGCCGTTCAGGTGCCGCCCGACTACGCCGCCGAGATGGTGCCGTTCGACCCGCTAGTGGGCGAGTTTCGCGTGCACTATGCCGGCTTCTTCGATCCCGGCTTCGGCTACGCGGGCGCCGGCGGGGGCGGTGCGCGCGCGGTACTGGAGGTGCGCTCGCGCGAAGTGCCATTCATCCTCGAACACGGCCAGATCGTGGGGCGGCTCGTTTACGAAAAGATGCTGGCGCGACCGCACTCGCTTTACGGGGAGCGCATCGGCTCGAACTACCAGGCGCAAGGCCTCAAGCTGTCCAAGCATTTTCGGACATGATGTCCTTAGTCCCAACCGGCCGTCGCTTGCTGGCGCGTGTCGGCCCTGCATGCCGCTTTAGGAATTATTTCGGAAGGCGTTGGTTTGTGAGCTACTTCACATATGGCGGACTCGTTTGGGTGCAGGCTCGGGTCGAGGCATGCGGCGTTTGTCGCCGAGAGAAAAAAACCGCGTCTGGCGTGAGGCAAAGCGATCCAGCGCGGGGACGTGCCCGCAGAGGGTGCCATGAAACGAATAGCGATGGTTGCGCTGACGACCGCGGCGCTGCTGGGTCTGGCAGGGGCGCCCACAGGCGATGCGCTGGCGCAGCGCAGAATCCAGCTCGCCTTCAACGCCGAGCCGGCGAATGCCAGGTACACCCAACAGCATGTGATCGATGTGGGCGACGTGCCCGGCCATCAGCTTCGGATTTTCGAGGTTCGCCACACCTATCCAAACCCGCTCGTGATCAACGGGCTTAAAATCGTGGAGTCGTGGACGCGCGGCGTCTCCGACTACACCAACAACAATGGACCGGCCGTCGTCTATCACGTGTATGTCGCGGAAAATGGCGACAAGTTCTTCGTCCAGAGCTCGACCCTGGCGGTACAAAACCCGGGGTCGACCGCGTTCACCGCCACCACGGTCGGGCCCATCAGCGGCGGCACAGGCATGCTCGCCGCACTCCAGGGCCTTGTGCGAATGTCGATAAGGGCCGATCCCACAGCAGGGGTGAACGAGATGCAGATTGAACTCGAATATTGGCTTTCACGCTAGCGGGCTTTGCTCATCGCGCACGCGCGTCGCGATATCGATCGCCTCCAAACGCGGACGTCGCTTCCTGTTTGATGCGCCCAGCGAGCAGCTCCGGTGTGCCAATGAGCGACATCGCCTTCTGGCCCGCAGACGAATAAGATCGCTTCCCTGATCTGATGGAGCCAACGACCGGCTGTGTGGCGGCGACCGGCTCATCGGACATAACAAGCCGTAAGCAGGGGGAGGACTGCCATGCGACGGACTGCCGTATTGGGGTTGATCCTGGCGCTGATCGCGGTTGTCGGTGTGCCGCACGGGCGTGCGGGCGATTTTCCCTCGCAGCCCATCCGCCTGATCATCGGCTTCCCGCCGGGTTCGGCGGCCGATATCACCGCCCGCGTCGTCGGCGCCGCCATGAGCGAGACGCTCGGCCAGCAGGTGGTGGTGGAAAGCCGGCCGGGCGCCGGCAGCAGCCTGGCGGCGGAGTTCGTCGCTCGTTCCCCAGCGGACGGCTACACGCTGTTCATCGGCACGTCGTCGAATCTCACGAACGCGGCCATCAATCCCAATCTCCGCTTCGACTTCGCCAAGGATTTCGCGCCGGTGACGCCACTCACCGTCCTGCCGCTCATCCTCGCGGTTCATCCCTCGCTGGGCGTATCGAGTGTCAAGGAGCTCATCGAATTGGCGAGGTCCAAGCCCGGCGAACTCACTTACGCGTCGGTCGGGCCCGGCACCGTGCCGCATCTCTCCACTGAGCTCTTCAGCGTGCGCGCGAAGATCAAGCTCGTTCATGTGCCCTACCAGGGCAGCCCGCCTGCAGTCACCGATCTCCTGGCCGGTCGCGTTTCGATGATGCTCGGCGTCGCCTCGACGATCATGCCGCACGTGGAAGCAGGGCAGCTCAAGGCCCTTGCCTCGAGTTCGGCCAAGCGGGCGCACTTCGCGCCAAACCTGCCGACCATGGCCGAGGCCGGGCTGCCCGATTTCGAAGCGGGCGTGTGGTTCGGTCTCGTGACGCCCGCCGGCACGCCTCGCGCGGTGATCGACAAGCTCAGCGCTGCCGCCAACGCGGCGCTCGCTTCCGAGGAGGTCGTCGGCAAACTCAGAGCGCAAGGATTCGAGCCGCTGGGCGGGCCGCCCGACGAATTTGCCCGATTCGTTGCGCGTGAGACCGTGAAATGGGCTGCCGCCGCCGAGGCTGCCGGGTTGAAGAAGCAGTAGTCGCCCCCGACGGAGAGATGCATCCCGCGGGTCGAGCCGTCCGGCTGTGGAAATAGACTGAATGCGGGGTCGGCACCCCAGCGTGCCGGATCGGTTGCCGCCTAACAAGAACGAAACCCCCGACGTCAGCGCGAATTTGGCGGCGACCTGCCGGTGGTGGATGAGGACGACAGGGTCGTCGGGGTGCTCAGTGAAGCGGACCTCGTCCGGCGCACGGAAATCGCGACTATTCTTTTCACTCTTGCCTTCCTCTCTTCGCACTTATGCGAAGCCTCAGCTCATTCCCGTGCAAGTGGGATCCACCAGGGCGTTTACGCGCGTCTTCGACGCGCTATGGGCCGCGGTCCGTAGCTCTGGGTCCCCGCTTTCGTGGGGACGAGCGGAGTGGAATTCATTGATGCGATGTGTCCTCGCCCGGAATCAAGGCTGATAGCGTCCGCCGAAGGCCGGTTGGCTCTGGCCGAGTCCGGGCAACTCCCACACGCCTGCGCCGCCGGGGTTTTTGTCGGCGTCAATATGGGCGTTGATGAGATAGGGCCGGCGCGAGGCGAGCGCGGTTCGCAGCGCGTCGGAAAGATCGGCCGGGCGGTCGACGTTCACGCCTTCGACGCCGGCCGAACGCGCCATTGCGGCAAAGTCTGGATTGTACGGCGCGCCAGTCCCCGGATGGCGGAAGTCGGTCACGAGCTCGCGACCGTTGAGATAGCCGCGCTGTAATCCGCGGATCGAGGCATAGGCAAAATTATTCCACACGACCCAGATCACCGGCAGGTCGTATTCGACGGCGGTCCCCAACACGCTCGCGTGCATGAAAAAGGCGCCGTCACCGCAGACGGAAACGCAGGGCCGCTCCGGCGCGGCGAACTGCGCGCCCAACACCCCAGCGACACCGAATCCCATCGGGCCGAAGCCCATCGAGCCGATCAGCGACTCCGGTCGCCGCGGTCGGCAAAACTGGATCAGCCAGTTGTGATGGACGCCGATGTCGCTCACCACAATGGCATCCTCGGGCAACACCTTGTCGATCTCGTGCGCGGCGCGTTGCGGATTGATGGGTGAAGCCTCATCGACAAAGCCGGGGGCGATAAACGCGTTCCATTCGCGGCGATAGCCGTCGATGGTGTCGAGCCATTTTGCGCGCGCGGCGGCAACATCCCCAATGCCATCGCGGCATTCGACCTCCGCCAGCAGTTGTCGGAGAAACGTGCGCACATCTGCCATCAGCCCGAGCGCGACCGGATAATTGCGGGCGATCTCGTCGGGATCGATGTCGACGTGGATGAGCTTGGTCGGCGGGATGGTGAACGAGTAGCCCGGCAGCCAAGAGCTCGACGTGCGATCGTCGAAGCGTACGCCGAGCGCCAGCAGCACATCGGCAGTGCGTGCGGCATGGTTGGCCTGATACGACCCGTTGCGGGCAACAAGGCCGAGCGCCAGCGGATGGCGGGCATCGATGGCGCCGGTGCCGCTTGCCGACCAGGCAACCGGAATGCGCAGGCGCTCCGCCACGTGCAACAAATCGCCTGCCGCACCGCCATATTTGACGCCCTGGCCTACCAGCATGACGGGCCGCTTGGCCGCAAGCAGCATGTCGACCGCCTTGGTCACGCCGTCAGGATCGGCGCCGCAGCGGCACGAGATATTGGCGGTCCACTCTTCCGGTTTCGGCGTTTCCTCGGCGGCCGCTTCTTTAAAGATGTCGAAGGGAACATCGAGCACGACCGGTCCCGGCCGTCCCGTCACCATCGTCTTCCACGCTTGCCGGATCGCCAGCGGCACCATGTCGCCGCGCGTGGGCTGAAACACGCGCTTGCAATAGGCGCGCACCGTGGATGGGAAGTCCGCCTGGTAATGGCGATAGAGCTCTTGAAACGCGCCGCGGTTGAATTGGCCGGTCGGCACATTGCCGGTCACCGCCAGAAAGGGAACGGAATCGAGATAGGAGTTGGCGAGCGCAATCGGCAGATTGGCGGAACCCGGACCGCAGGAGGTGAAGGTCGCGGTCGGTTTGCCGCACACACGGTAGTAGACGTCCGCCATGAATCCGGCGACGCTCTCGTGGTGGACGGACACCGTCTTGATGTCGTCCGCGCGCTCGTAGAGCGCGTCGATAAAGCCGATATTTCCGTGGCCGCACAGGCCGAAGACGTAAGGCACCTTTTCGCGCACGAGATAATCGACGATCACCTGACCGCCGTCGAGCATGTTCTTGGACATCGGCTTGTTCTTCGCTGTTATTCTGGCTTGATATTGGCGTCTCTGATGATCTGCGTATAGCGCGCAAGCTCCGCCTTCAGATAGGCGGCCCATTCCTCGGGCGCGGTGGCGAGTGGCGCCATTCCCTGCGAATCGAGCTGTGCCACGACGTCCGGCGCCGCAACCGCTTTCGCCACCTCCTCCCGCAAGCGCTTGGCAATCGGCGCTGGCGTATTGCTCGGCGCGAGAATGCCAACAGGGGATAATTTATTCGATCACCTCGACGGCGCTACGCTGACGCTCCGTCTGCTGACGCTTTGCCTCGGGACACCCCTCCGGCGTGCGAAACACCATGGTCGGCAGCGGCGCGTTCCGATATGCCGCCCTTCGACGCTGATATTGCAGCTCCTGCCGATCTGCCTCATAACATTCCGAGAGCTTGCTGTGCTCCAGATCCTGAAACCCAGCCGCTTCCGGAGAAGGGATGTCATTGAACCGAATCGACGCCACAAGGCGGAACGATGAATCGGGAAGCTTGAAATTATCCGGCGCTGGAAACGGCTGCGACTGCTGAAGCAGCAAGAGCGCTACCCTGCCGAGGTCGGGGTCAACGGTTACGATCCGAGTTCCCGGAAGCACCCAGCCGGAGCGATTTATATTCAATTCGAACTTCACGACGCCAATCTTGCCGCGGGTCCTAATCGCGGGAAGATAACGTTTGTTGTGCTCGAGCTCCGCGGCGATCTGGTTCCTCCACTCCAGGAGTGCAGAAAAATCAGACCCAGGGCCATCTCGCGCGACCGCGGTCTCGCCACCGGCGGACATCAAAGCCGCTAGGACAAAGAGGCGGAGCAGTCGCGAGGTCAGCATCTCCAACCAGGGGCGAATGGAAGCAATGTTTGGAGTGATCCTTTCACGACAATATGTCGGAAATGGTTGCTGATCTAGGTCAAGATGAGGAACTTGGTCTTTCCACGAAAGCGGTAGAAGCTCCCGCATACCTGACCTGCGGTCCTGCGCCCGTGGGTGCCGAATTGCGCCAAAATGTGATGGCCATCACATCCCGCCAGCGCGGGATGTGAAATGGTCTTGATCAAGGCGAGCCGGACGCCCCTACGACTCCCCCGTCCCCCAGGGTGATCCGAATACGCCGAGAGGGTCAATCTAGCCCCGCTTCGGCGGGGCTTTTTGCTTTCTCGGCGGCGAACCAGAGTTGGCCAGGCGGCCAGCTATTTGCCCTGGGGAATTGGCGGCTCGACTCGGTGCTTGGGCTGAGACTAGGGGCTTTTGCGCCCTAATCAATCACCGAGGTCGAGCCACGCGAATTCTCTCTCTTTCGAAGAAGGCGCGCGAGTCGTTTTGGCCAAAGCCGTAAACAGCAGGTTAATCCCTCAAAACGGATTCCGTGATGGGGGGCGGGTTGCGGCTAAACCTGCGAGCTGGATTATTGCTGCTTGGCGGAACGTTGCCGTGAAGAGACAAAAGGGCGTGACTCATTCCGGTTTGATTCCGTGCGCATCGATGAATTTGGCCCAGTTTGCGATCTCGTTTTCGAGCTTCGTCTTTAGGACCTTGCCCGGCGCATAGGCCGGTTCGATATCGAGATTGGCCAGCCGTTCGCGCACATGCCGATGCGAGAGCGCTGCCGATACCGCCTTGTCCAACTTGGCCTTGACCACATCCGGAAGGCCGATGGGAGCGAAGATTCCGAACCAGAAGCGCAAATCCACGTCCGCGGTCTTGACGCCGGCTTCTTTCAGGGTCGGAACGCTCGGCAGCACCGGTGACCGCTCCGAGCTCGTGACCGCGAGTCCCTTGATCTTGCCCGTTTCGACCAGGCCTTTCGCGACCTGGATGGACGCCATGTTGATGGCCACGTGGCCCGCGATCACATCGTTCATCGCCGGCCCGCCGCCCTTGTAGGGAACGTGAACCGCCTCCATTCCGGTGGCCGCCTTTATCACTTCAAAGGTCAGATGCGAGACGCTGCCGATACCGGCGGAGGCGTAATTCATTTTCTGCGGCAATGTGCGCGAATAGGCGATGAGTTCCGCCACCGAGTTGGCTTTCACGTTGTTGGCGACTGCCAGAACCAGCGGCGAAGTGGCGACAGACGCGATTGCATCGTACTGCTTGACCGGATCGAACGACGATGCGGTCTTCTTGTAGAGAGCTTGGCTGATGCCGAGCGCGTTCTCGGCCATCAGCAGCGTGTAGCCGTCCGGGTCTGAACTGGCGACGTAGTTCCAGGCAATGTAACCGCCGCCCCCCGGCTTGTTCTCGATGACAACGGATTGGCCCAGCGCCTCTCCCAGTTCTTGCGTGATTTGGCGCGCAAGGGTGTCCGTTGCCCCGCCAGGCGGAAATGCCACGACCAGCCGGACCGGCCGATCGGGATAGGACGACGGGCTCTGTGCGTGTGCCGATACCGCGGCGCCCAGCACGGCGCCGACAACGAACCACCAGCGAAAGAGATTGCGCATGATCCGCCTCCTGATTGCACCCAGCTCAGTGCCCGTCGAGTGCCATTGGATCACGTGCCGATCGCTGCGTCGACGGCGCCAGATGTCACAATGATATCGTCGTCGCAGAGCCTTACATGTTGGCGAGGAGCCAGTCGCCGATGTAATCGATGCCGAGTTGACGGTGATCGACCTGGCAGTGCTCGGCGCCGCCTTCCTCGGCGGTGAAAATCTTGATGTGCTTGCGCTTCGAGCCAACCCGCTCGTAGAGCTTCTTGGCCTCCGCGAGCGGGACGATCCGATCATTTTCACCGTGCAACACGAGAAACGCGCATTCGATCCGCTGGGCGATACCCTCGAGCGTGAACTTCTTCGCCCATTCGAGCGCGGTCTCATTGTCCGGCGCGTCCACGACCCAGCGAAATTGGAAGATCGAGGTGGAGCTGGTGCGGGGGTCGGCTGCGAGCCTCGCCTTGTTACCGGCGACCCAGTCGTAAATGCTCCAATGCATGGCGCCAAGCGCGACCGCGGCGGCGTAGCGCTTCTCGAAGGCAGCAATGCGCGGCGCCTGATAACCGCCGAAGCTGTAGCCCATGACCGCGACCCGGGTGGGATCGACCTGCGCGCGGGAGGCGACGTAGTCGTAGGCTGCGGTGCCCGCCACCTCGTAGTCGTGCCGGCTATGGATGTTGCGAAGCCGTAGCGCTTCGGCTTGTCCGGGCCCGTCGATGGCGAGCGTGTTGATGCCGCGCTTGGCCAAGTCGAGGCCGGCGAAGATCACGCTCATTTCCTTGGCGTTGTCCATGCCGTCAAACAGCACGACGGTGGGGCGACGACCGCTGGCGGCGCCCGCCACGAAATACGCCGGCAGGCTCGTGCCCTCGTACGGCACCTCGACGCGTTCGATGTCGGGATGGAGGCGCTCCATCGCGGCCTGATAAGCGCGCAGCGCCTTTCGGTACATGGCCATCTTCTCGGCGCCGGGCGGGATGAAACGCTCCGCGCTGTAGTAATAGTTGCCCGCACGCATGTAGTGGTGACCGGCGGTGATCTGGCGACCTTCTGCCGCGGCTTTGTCGGCGACGGCGGCGACGCGATCCGCCATCGCCGCCCATTCCTCGCGCCAAACCTGATCGAGATCGGCTTCCCCCGCGCGCCCCTCGAGCCGCCGCCCCACGCGGTCGACCTCGTCCATGGCGACGGCGGCGTAAGGTGCCATGCCCTTGACGATCTGCATGGCGTTGGTCCAGCGCAGGTTGTCGGGGAACTGCACCGCCCAGCTTCTTGGCTCGGCCGGCGTGCCGTGGGTCATTGCTTGCCCCCTGGAGCGCGGTCACCACTCAAAGCTGGTACTTGGGTCGCGGTGCCCTTTTGTGTGGCATCGATGGATGCGGAGATCGCCAAGAGTAACGCAGCCTGGACAATGGCAAAACACCTTGCGGCTTTTCCCCGCCTCGCATTGAGGTTATCCTGCGGTTTCGGGTCCTCCTGAGCGCGGGCGTAGTTCAGTGGTAGAACGACAGCTTCCCAAGCTGTATGTCGAGGGTTCGATTCCCTTCGCCCGCTCCAAGCTCGTTACTTCGATTTAGGTGGATCGCCGGACTGCTCAATCGGATTCCTGCCATCATACTTACGCGCGAGGCGCCGTATGATCGCGCCCAACCTCGGTTCGTCGACCTTTTCCGCCGCCTGCGAGGCAGAGAGCCACTTGATGATCCGCTCCTGTTTTTCGGGCCATTGTTTGCTTTGCCGCCTGACCTCCAGCAGAAACACGCGCACGTCACAGACGACGACTCCTCCATTCTTCAGGCGTTTTTTATAGGAGAACGAACCGACTGGGCGCTTGGCAACGGCGCCGAGAACGCCGGCCTCCTCGAAAGCTTCGCGCGCAGCGGAATACTGCGGCGACTTGCCCTTCTTCGGCCAGCCCTTCGGAATGACCCAGCGTTGGGTTTCGCGTGATGTGATGAGCATGAACTGCGGCCGCCGCGAGCCGGTGCGCAACCGGTATGGCAAGGCGCCGTACTGAACACGCTTTACGACGGCCGGTTTACTCGCATTAGTCATTGACGCCGCCGTGGACTGGCCGCCCACCGTCATCGCATAAAGCGACGCTGCGCGGCAAAGTTACTCCCGTGGGGCGCACTCGCAAAGAAGTTTGTAAATAGGGCGGTGGCGAGCAGCGCTGCTGCCGGCAGCGCCACGACCCCGGCCACGACGATGTCGATGGCCACGTTGCAATGCACGGCGCTATCTCGCGGCAGTAGCGAATCACATCCTCGCCTCCGCTCCGCATTTGCGCAGAGCGCTTGCGCGCCGGCAAGCGTGACCTGAGCATGCGTGTGAATAGGTCGAAGAAGTGCTCTTCTTTCGGCATCAAGGCCCGTAAACTAGCCTGGCATAAGCGCCTCGCTCGACCATTGGAGGAAGGAATTGGCCCGCAACGATATCGCGGTCGAGCAGTGCTGATCGAGGCCATGCGCGGATCATTCAAGCAGCAACGTTCAAGCCAAACCGCATCGGGTGCTATCACCGGGGTCCTGTGGACATCAAGCAGCAGAGCGCGCGGCTGACGGTGGAGCAAGCTCAATGTCTGACGACCTGCCGAAACGGAGTGGCGGGTGCTCTGGAACGATTTCGGGTGTCCGGGCACAAAGGCGGCGCCGATCTTGCCGTGGCAACGCATCACAGGCCGGTTGTGGACCTCCATCATGCGTACGGCATCTGATGTTTAAATTTTGGGAACTCTCCGCGATCAATTGTTGTGGAACTCACCTTTGTTCCCGGCAGCCACAGCTTCGGTTTAGGAGAATGCAACGCCAGAAGGCGAGAATACTTGGAACACCGATGGAACAGTCGCGGTCGCTGATTTTGGAATCGGCACTCGCGAAAACGGCGTGCGGCAATTATCACAATGCCGGAACCTGCAGCGGGAGAGTCCGTTATTACCAGAGGTCGGTGCAGCGCGCATCGGCGTGCGCGCATCCAGGAACACGGCGCCGACCCTCGAAAATTCAACCGTAATCCGACTGTGATTCAAGGAGGCGGAGCTATGGCCAAACGTCCGACGGATTTCGCGCAGCAAAACACCGAACGAGCTTTCGAGGTGACAAGCTACAGTCTGAACTGGATGCGGGAGATGGCGGAGCGAAACCTCAATCAGAGCAAAGCCGCCCTCGAAGATCTACTCACGATAACTCGCAAGGCGGTCGATGATATGGACCATCAAGCGGCCGTTATTCGCGAGCACTCGATATCGGTTATGGAAGAAACCCTCTCGAACACCTTCGATTTTGCCCACAAGCTGGTTCACATGAAGGAACCGCAGGAACTGGCCCAGCTGCAGAGCGAATTCGTGAGCCGACAAGCTCAAGTGGTTGGAAATCAAACCAAGGAGCTCGGCCACAACATCGCGCAGGGAGCGAGCGAGGTGGCAAAGACCGCGATGCGCGAGGCAGCGGAATCATCGCGAAGGCAATCCGCAGCCGCCTAAGGAGCGCCACGAGCAAGCGCAAGCCGACGCTAATTCGACGCCGTACCGCGTCCGGTCCAATGGGCGCGCGACGCTCGTCCGGCTCTGATCCGGACCGTTCGACCGAAAAGTGCCGTCATTAGCGAAAGTATCCTCAGCGTCGGCTGAACCATTTGCGGACCCGTTCCGCTGTATCAGAGACGTTGGCGGTCAAAGCGGGCAAGCGTCGCGAGGAAACATCGGACAGGCGCGGTGCGGTCGAGGGCGTCTCGGCCGCCGACATCTTTTTGCTCTTCCTCGATCAATAATTTCTGAAGTCGCCGGCGCTCGGCGTCATCTTTCGCTTCAAGCAACAGTTTCCTGAAACGCTTGATGTTTTCACGCCTGATGAAGCGTTCCATGGCCGTATTCTGGCCGATCGGCCCCCCGAGGGGCCCACATTGGGACGTTGGCACGCAGAGACGCAGCCCGCCGTGACGGCCATCACAAAATGGCGGATTCCATTGCGGTCTCGCCGCCTTGGAGGCTGAGTGCTGCCGCTGCCTGGCCGCCGCTCCCAAAAGTCGGCCAAACGGGACCTCCTGGGCTGTGCGGCTTGACGAGGGGGCAAGCTCTCCGCGACCCGCTGGAAGCGGGCAGCCGCTGCTTCTCCCTATGGCCCGACCGAGCAGGGCAGTCGGTGACCGACCGCCGTCTCCTGCCCGCATCGAGACCGAAGTGGGCGGCAAACGTACCCGCCGCCGCAGGACCTGCGGGTGATGTGCTCAATCGCAGGTGGCTTGGGGCCGGCGGGGTCGATCTCCCTATCGCGCATTTGGGCAGCGTGTTGGGGGCCGCTTGGACCTATTGTCGGCCGCTGCAAGCAGCCCTATGTGGTAAGGTCCGACCGACTTGGCGATCGAACGCAGGCACATCGATGGCTGACACCGTCTCTGCAGCGACATCCCTTCTCTCGCGTCCGCTGATACTGGTCGCCGCGCTCGCCGGGATCGTGCTTGCCGGGACGCTGGCGCTCTGGGCCCATTACGGCACGGCCGTCTTCTACGAGATGATCGTCGCCGGGATCGCCGCCTGCTTGTGAGCCTCGCCCGAGGCGGAGGCATTCCGAAATGACCGCGCGCAACAGCCGCATTCTTGTGATGGCCGCCGCGTTCGTCGCGGGCTTAGCGCTTTGCTTCGGCCTCGTGCTGATCGTGGCCGGGCGCCTGTCGGCGCCGGTTGCGCAGCAAATCGCCGCCATCGGAGGACCTTTCAAGCTCATCGATCAGAATGGGCAAACCGTCACTGACCAGGATTTGAAGGGCCACCCCTTCCTGGTGTTTTTCGGCTTTACCCACTGCCCCGACGTCTGCCCCACGACCCTGTTCGAGGTGTCGGAGATTTTGCGCTCGCTCGGGCCAGATGCGGATCGCGCACGCGCGCTCTTCATTACGGTCGATCCCGAGCGCGATACGCCCGCCGTGATGAAGGACTATCTGTCGAGCTTCGATCCGCATCTTTCCGGGCTGACCGGCAATCCTGCGGAAGTCGCGGCAGTGGCCAAGGCCTACCGCGTCTATTTCAAGAAAGTTCCCCTCGAGCAGGGTGGCTATACTATGGACCATACCGCCATCGTCTATCTGATGGATAAGGACGGCCGGTTCGTGTCGCCATTCAACCTCAAGCGTCCGACCGATGCCGCGGCCGCCGATCTGCGCCGGTATTTGTGATCCGAATGAAAGGGCGCCGCGGCGAGCATCGCGCTTTCACGCGGCCCATTGCGGTGGGCGACACACCTAGATTGGACGTGATCGCCACTGATCCGCCTTACCGGCTCGTTTATTAACGGGGTCGGTCAAGTTCCTGGACCCAAGCAGTCACAGAGGTCACCGTGCCGGAATGCCCCTTGCGAAGCTGTATCGGACGGCTGGCTGTCTGTCTCTTGCTGATCACGCCGTTTCTGGGCGGGGGGCAGGCAGCGGCGGAACCGGCGGGCACCGGGCCGGCCGTGCGTGTGCCCGGCTTTTGGGACCCGCGCCGTCGGCCGGAGAAGCCTGATCTGTCGCGCATCAGCGTGATCCGGTTCCTCACTGAGACCGACTACCCGCCGTTCAATTATGCCGGGCCGGACGGCAATCCGCAGGGCTTCAACGTCGACCTGGCGCGCATGCTGTGCGAGGAGCTCAAGCTCGCCTGTACCATCCAGATGCGCCGTTTCGAGACGCTCATCCCCGCGCTCAACGGCAACCAGGGAGATGCCGCGATTGCGTCGATCGCGGCCACGGTGGACATGCGCACCAGGGTCGATTTCACCGATCCCTATTACCGCACGCCGGCGCGTTTCGCGGCGCGACGGGATTCAGCGGTGCAAGACCCGCTGCCCGAGCGGCTCGAGGGCAAGAAGGTCGCCGTGGTCACCGGTACCGCGCACGAGGCGTATCTTAAGGCTCTGTTTACCGAGGCCGAGGTTCGCCCCTATCCGAACGCGGAGGCGGCGCGGCTCGCTTTGCGGCGCGGCGAAGTCGATCTCTTGTTCGGGGATTCGATCACACTTGCCTTCTGGCTCAATGGGACGGACTCCGAAAATTGCTGTGCTTTCCGCGGGGGTCCCTACATTGACAGCCGCTATTTCGGCGAAGGCGTCGGAATTGCGGTGAAAAAGGGCAATGACACGATGCGGCTGGCGCTCAATTGGGCGCTGTTCCGGGTTTGGGAGCAGGGCCGTTTCACCGATTTGTGGCTGCGCTATTTCCCCATCAGCCCGTTTTGAAACTTCGAGCGGTTGCGCTGGGGCGTCGAACTGGATGTCACGCGCCGCCCATGGAACCGAGACAGTTACTCTCAATTTTAGCAAACTGCGCAACGATATCGAAGCGCGCCGATGATTGACTTGTAGCCGTGCCCCAATCGCCGGCGGAGTCGTTGATCATGAAAATCCTTCTTGCGCGTTTCGTGCGCGAGGAAAGCGGCGCGACGGGGATCGATTACGCGCTGGTCGCGGCCGGCATATCGGTCGCCATCATCACCGTGCTGTCGGGCCTCGGCTCGAAACTGAGCACGGCTTTCACGACGGTGCGAGCAGCGCTCGAATGAGCATGGGTCCTGGTCTGGACCGGGACCGCTTCGTCGCACGCGGAAGTCGGCACCGAATCTGTATCTGAATTGCGCAGGCGAGCGGTGCCGGCGTTTGGATTGACGCAGGGGGACGTGCTTTTTAGTGTTCGCGGCCGGAGAGCCATCGATGTCCACGCTCGAGGCGCAAGTTCCGGCGTTGCGCGAGATCGCCGAAAGCTCGAATGCCTGGCCGTTTCAGGAGGCACGCAAGGTCGTCGCGCGACTGAAGAGACATCCCAAGGACGAGGTGGTGTTCGAGACCGGCTATGGCCCTTCGGGCCTACCGCATATCGGCACCTTCGGCGAGGTCGCGCGCACCACTATGGTGCGACATGCCTTTCGCGTCCTGACCGAAGATAAGATCAAGACACGCCTCATCGCCTTCTCCGACGATATGGACGGGCTGCGCAAGGTGCCCGACAACGTCCCGAACCGGGAAATAATGGCGCGACATCTCGGCAAACCGCTCTCTCGCGTGCCCGACCCATTCTCGAGCGAATACCCCTCGTTCGGCGCCGCCAACAACGCGCGGTTGCGCGCCTTCCTCGATCAATTCGGCTTCGAATACGAGTTTCTCTCCTCCACCGACTGCTACACGTCGGGCCGTTTCGACGCCACGCTATTGAAGGTGCTCGAACGTTTCGACACGGTCATGGAGATCATGCTGCCGTCGCTGCGTGAAGAGCGCGCGCAAACCTATTCCCCGTTCCTGCCGATCTCACCGCGCACCGGCATCGTGCTGCAGGTGCCGATCGTGGCGCATGATGCCAAGGCGGGCACGATTACCTATGAGGATCCGGATACCAAGGAGCACGTGACGACCCTGGTCACGGGAGGCCGTACGAAGCTGCAGTGGAAGCCGGACTGGGCGATGCGTTGGGTTGCGCTCGGCGTCGATTACGAGATGGCGGGTAAGGACCTGATCGACTCGGTTCGCCTTTCCGGCGAGGTGTGCCGCGCGCTCGGAGGTATGCCTCCGGAGGGGTTCAATTACGAGCTTTTCCTCGACGAGAAGGGGCAGAAGATTTCGAAGTCTAAGGGCAATGGGCTAACTATCGATGAATGGCTGCGCTACGCGTCGCCGGAATCGCTCTCGCTGTTCATGTATCGCGAGCCGAAGGCGGCGAAGCGGCTCTACTTCGATGTCATTCCCCGCCATGTCGACGAGTACCAGCAGTTCCTGGAGGCCTACGAGCGGCAGGATCTCAGGCAGCGCCTGTCCAATCCAGTCTGGCAAATCCATTCGGGCAACCCGCCCAAAGCGGATATGCCGATCTCGTTCTCGATGTTGCTCACGCTGGTCGCTTCCTCGAACGCGGAGAACGCCGAGACGTTGTGGGGCTTCATCGGCCGCTATCGCCCCGGCGTGACGCCGCAGACGCATCCGAAGCTCGA
>WNFV01003819.1_pt1 | contig 19043 bp, 21 predicted proteins | sample 5400101 | NCBI WGS metagenome assembly WNFV01 (sample SAMN13153361, study PRJNA577476) | soil metagenome | isolation source: 115 cm soil or saprolite under grassland replicate 1 | place: USA:California | collected 2016-06-15 | reverse complement strand
TGCGGATACGGCGAAGTTGTGTCGGTGTCACGGGGTACCACCAGCGGCGGTGGCGCACTCCCTTTCAGCTCAGGGGATATCACTTCACAGGTACACCCAGCAGCAGCACTTTCGCAAGACCTAACGGAGTACTGCTAGCATCCAGCCACCGCAGATGGACATCCAGGAGTCGCGTCTAGCCGGCCAAGGCCAGTCCACATCAAGCCTTCAGCGCCAACCCGCCGCTCAGCCAGATGGCGATTGCCCTCCTTCCGAGTCGGATGGATCAGGCCCGGGCGATAGCGGGCGACACGAACGTCCCTTTGACGAAAGGGAGTGATCCCCATGGAAATCCTCGGCAAGCTCTTGATGTCGATCGTCCTGCTGTTCCTTCTCGCAGTTGCGCTCGGCATGCTTGGGGTGGTCGGGCGCGTACTCACTGGATGTTCGACTCCTGGAGCGGTGGCGATCCCGACCAGCAGTAGCCATGCCGAGTCGGGATTGGCCTCTAGATTTGGTACATCGCCTGAACAGACATCACTGATATTCTGACTATTCCGTTCAAACTGGCTGTAGCCTTCTATCAAGCCAGCAACACGGCTGAAACTACGGAGGCGGTGGTGGCTATGGACCCTTCCCACGTGGCCTGCGGCTGGCGAAAGAGCTCGCACAGCAACATGAACGGATGCGTCGAGGTCGCGGTCGTGGACGGTCGAATCGCGGTGATGGATGGCGTGGTCACGGTGCGTAGCTCACGGGACCCACATGGGTCGGTGCTGGAGTTCACCACGCACGAGTGGCAGGCATTCCTCGATGGGGTACGAAGCGGCGAATTCGACCTTCCGTGACAAATTGCTCTCACAAGGGCGATAGCTGTTGTTGAAGGTGCAGGCATGGCCGGATCCCCTTCGCAAACCCGCTAGTCCACAACATGCGAGACCACGATATTGTTGCTTACCGGCGATCCCCGAAGCTGGTAGGGAACTGGTTACCGCAGGAATTCCGCTCGAGTCCTTCGATGATTGGCCACTGATTTCGTCAGATGCCATGCTGGCGCGCCCATCGGCCGGCGAAGTCTGGTCCGGATCGTGCTGAACGCATCGGGTCTGAGTCTGTACCAGACTGCGTGGGCTTCAACGCTGGCGGCAACCGGAGCTCGTGGTGGCTCCCCAGCGGCGCGGCCGCCAGCCACTCGTCGACGGCAGCGAGGTAGGCGGGCAGCACCTCGCGGTGGACGCTGTGGCCGGCCGGCAGGACCCGGGTGACGCCGTTGCGGACGGCCTCGACCAGGGCGGTGCGGTCCTCGCCGAGCAGGCTTGACCCGGCCGCCTCGTCGGCGAGGACCAGCAGCACGGGCTGCTCCACGCCGGCGGCCTGGGCGGCCAGGTCGAAGGCCAGCCCGGAGCGGACCGCGGCGGCGAGCGTGCCGGCGTCGCACTCGAGCATGTCGGCGACGCGCTGCTCCGCCTCGCCAGGAGGCCACGACGGGTTGTCCCGCTCCAGGTCGGCGCGGAGCGCCGCCGGCTCCCGCCGCGCCCGGTCGGCATCGTGCTCGATGCCCGTGGCCAGCTCGCCCCTGTCGATGCTGCGCGGCCCGGGCGGGTCCTCCAGCAGCAACCGGCGGGCATAGCGCGGCCGCTCGGCCAGCAGGGCAAGGGCGACCACGGCGCCGAGCGAGTGCCCGACGAGCAGGTCGACCGCCGGCTCTGCGTCCGCGGCCGCCGGGCCGAGCTCGGCCGCCACCGTCTCGGCCACGTCGGCGGCCAGCTGGGCGGGGCCGAGCCCGTGCTCGGCGCGGGGGCTCGAGCCGTGACCGCGCAGGTCGACCGCGAGCACCGCGAAGCCCCGTTCCGCCAGCGCCGGGCCGACCCTCCACCAGGTCCGCGACGAGGAGGTGATCCCGTGCACCAGCAGGGCCACCGGCCGGCCGTCACGCGCGCCCTCTCCGGCGCCGCCCCAGGCGCGGGTGGCGAGCCGCGCCATCTAGGCGCCCGCCACGGTCATCTCGCCGACCAGGATGCTGGCGCCGCCGATCGAACCGACCGTGAAGCGCAGGTCGGAGCCGACCGCGACGATGCCGCCGAGCAGGTCGAGGAGCTGGCCGGCGACGGTGACCTCGCGCACCGGCTCGGCCGGCTCCCCGCCGCGGAACCACAGCCCGGCCGCGCCCACCGAGAAGTCGCCGGTGACCGGGTTGACGCCCGAGTGGACCCCGGTGACGCGCTGCACCAGCAGGCCTTCGCCGGCCCTGGCGAGCAGGCCGGCCTGGTCGGCGTCGCCCGGCTCCAGGAAGACGTTGTGGCCGGACACCCCGGGAGTCGACTTGAACGAGGGGCGGCTGGCGTTCCCGGTCGAGCTGGTCCGGCCGCGCGCCGCGGTGGCGGTGTTGTGCAGGAAGGTCCGCAGCACGCCGTCGTCGATCAGCACCTGCCTGCGGGTGCCGACGCCCTCGCCGTCGAACGGCGCGGCGCCGGGGCCGTCCGGCAGGCGGCCGTCGTCGACCAGGCGCAGCCCTGGCGCGGCCACCCGCTCCCCCAGCTTCTCGGCGAACAGGCTGCGCCGCTTCTGCACCGCCTCCGCCGACAGGCCAGCCAGCAGCGGCCCCACCAGGCTGGCCGCCACCTGGCGGTCGAAGACCACCGGCACCGTGCGGGTGGGCGGCTTGGTCGCGCCGAGCATGCGCACCGCCCGGGTGGCCGCCTCGTCCACCACCCAGTCGACGTCGAGGTCGCCGAGCGCGCGGCCGGCGTCGACCCCGTAGCCGACCTGGCTCTCGCCGTCCTTGCCCGCCATGGCGAGCGCGTAGCACCACGCGTGCGTGACCGCGTAGGAGCCGGCCACGCCGTTGGACGAGGCGATCGCGACCCGCCCGACCGCGTCGCCGTAGCCGGCCGACTCGACCTGGGTGACGCGCGGGTCCGCCGCCCGGGTGCGTGCCTCGAGGTCGAGCGCCAGGGCGACCTTCGCCTCCGGGGTCACCCCGGCGTGGCCGGCGTCGAACAGGCCCTCCAGCGGCTCGAACGCGGTCGCCTCCGGCAGCACGTTGCCCGGGTCCTCGGTGGAGACCTCGAGGTTCGCCCGCGCCTCCGCCAGGACCGTCCGCAGGCCCTCGTCGGACAGGTCGGCGGTGTAGGCGTAGCCGAGCCGGTGGTCGCGCACCACCCGCACGCCGACGCCGCTCGACGAGGCCGAGGTGAGCCGTTCGACCTCGCCCTCGTAGGCGTCGACCGAGGTGCGGGTGACCTGCTCGGCCCAGGCCTCGACGCCCTCGCCGCCGGCGGCCTCGTCCGCCAGCCGCCCGACCACGCGCTCCAGCTCGTCCGTCATGCCGACCCTCCCGTGCCGCCGACCGTCATGCGGGCGATGCGCAGGGTCGGGGCGCCGTTGCCGACCGGCACGCCCTGGCCCTCCTTGCCGCAGACGCCCTCCTTGACGGCGAAGTCGTTGCCGAGCGCGTCCACCGCCGCTATAACGCTGGGGCCGTCGCCGACCAGGTTGGCGCCCCGCACCGGCACGGTCACCTCGCCGTTCTCGATCAGGTAGCCCTCCACCACGCCGAAGACGAACTCGCCGGTGGCCGGGTTGACCTGCCCGCCGCCGAGCGCCTTGGCGTAGAGGCCGCGCGGGGTCTGGCGGATGATCTCCTCCGGGTCGTCCTGACCGGCCAGGATGTAGGTGTTGGTCATGCGCGGGATCGGCACCTGCGCGTAGGACTCGCGGCGGCCGTTGCCCGACGCGGGCGCGCCGAGCTGCCGCGAGCGGATCAGGTCGGTCAGGTAGTCGGTGCAGACCCCGTCGGCGAACAGCACCGTGCGCTGCGCCGGGGTGCCCTCGTCGTCGAAGGCGAACGAGCCCCAGCCGCCCTCGACGGTGGCGTCGTCGATCCCGTTGAAGCCGTCCACGCCGATCTTGCGTCCCTGCTTGCCCTCGTACACCGAGGCGTGCTTGGCGACGAGGTCGGCCTCCATGCCGTGGCCGGACGACTCGTGGAACAGCACCCCGCCGTTGCCCGAGGCGACCACCACCGGCATCTCCCCGGCCGGGGCCGGCCGCGACCCGAGCATGTTCACCGCCCGCTCCGCCGCCCGGCGCGCGACGATCTCGGGCGTGAACTCGTCGAGCAACTCGAAGCCCATCGAGCGGCCGGGCCCGTCGAAGCCGGTCTGCACGTCGCCGTTGCGGCTGGCGACCACGCTGACCACCAGGCGGGTCCGGACCCGCTCCTCCGAGGTGGAGAACCCGTCGGAGTTGGCGATGAAGACCCGCTGGCGGGCGTCGCCGTAGGCGGCGCTGACCTGGGTCACGCCGGGGTCGTAGGCGCGCGCCGCCTCGTCGGCCCGGCGCACCAGCTCCGCCAGGGTGGTCCGGTCGATCCCGGCCGGGTCGACCCGCACCGGGTGGACCACGTCGGGGGTGCGCCGGCGCAGGTCGCGCGCCTGCGTCCGGGGCTGGTCGCGGAGGGCGGCCGAGGCGACCCTGGCGGCCTCGGTGAGGCTGTCGGCGTCCAGCCGGTTGGTGTAGGCGTAGGCCGACGAGGTGCCGTGGACGACCCGCACCCCGGCACCACGGTCGCGGCCGGTGACCAGCTCCTCGACGCGCCGGTCGTCGAGGCGGACGTTGTGGGCGAGGCGGTCCTCGGCATAGACCTCGGCCCAGTCCCCGCCGGTTGCCAGCGCGGCGGCCAGGACCTTGCGGACGACGGCGTCATCGAGCACGGGCTCACGTCCTTTGTTGAAACGCTTCGGTGGGCCATCGGCGCTCCTTGCGCCGGCTTCCCTCGTCGCTCCTTCGTCGCCTGCGGCTCCTTCGTCGCTCCTCAGTCCAGCCGGCGCGCGCCGATGGCCCACCTCGCTAGAACCCAGCTGGCCTTCCTCAAACCAGCTGGCCTTCCGCGTCGCTCCTTCGGAGCTTCTCAGTTTCGGCCGGCGCGCCGCGGCGGTTCGACGATGAGGCGGCGGCCATTGTAGAGGCCGGGCGCGTCGCTGTAGGGGCTGCTTCCACAGGCCGCTCGGGCCGGTCGGCGTGCGGCGGCTTGACGGGGTGGTGTGTCCTGGGTGGTGGTCGATCCTCGGCCGGGTGGCCCTGCGCGAGCGGCTCGCCTGGACGGCCGTGCTGGGGCTGACTGCCGGCTTCGCCGGCCTGGTCCCGCTGGTGCGGCCGAGCGGTTCGCACCGGCTCGACCCCGTGGCCACCGCCGTGGTCCTCGGCGGCGCGCTCGCGTGGGCGGGCGGATCGGTCTGGTCGCGGCGCGCGCCGCTGCCACGCCGGCCGCTGGTCGGAGCGGGCATCGAGATGCTGGCCGGCGGGGCGGCGCTCGCCCTGGCGGCGGCGGTCGGGGGTGAGCTGGGCCGCATCCACCCCGCCGCCGTCTCGGCCGCCTCCCTCGCCGCGGTCGCGTACCTGGTGGTCTTCGGCTCGCTGATCGCGTTCACCGCCTACGCGTGGCTGCTGCGCAACGTGCGCACCTCGGTGGCGGCCACCTACGCCTACGTCAACCCGGTGGTGGCGGTCGCGCTCGGCTGGGCGTTCGCCGGTGAGCCGGTGAGCGGCCGCACCCTGCTCGCCGGGGCGGTGATCGTCGCCGGCGTCGCGCTGATCGTGACCGCCCGCCCCGCCCGGTGAGGCGGCCCTGGAGCGGAGTGGACGGACGCGCTGTTACGGTAGGCGGGGACGCCGGTGGCGTCCGCGCCAGGCGCCGCCGGGCGCGCCTCGCCGACGGCCGTCCGGCGCCGACCGACCCCGAGCAGTCAGGGAGCACGGATGCAGGAGCCGATCAGTCGCCGCAAGATCCTCGAGCTGGCCGCAGCGGGGGCGGTGCTCGCCGCGGGCCTGCTGCTCGGCGCGTGCCGCGGCGACGCCGGCGACGAGGGCAACAGCGGAGGTGGCGGCGAGAACGAGGGCGGCATGGGCAACGGCAGCCAGGGACGGCGCCGCAACTGAGCCGTGCCAGCCCCGACCAGCGGGAGGCGCAATGGACCTGGACGAGGCGCGGGCCTTCCTGCGCGACCATCACCGAGGGGTGCTCGCGACCCGCCGCAGGGACGGCGGGCCGCAGCTCTCCCCCGTGCTGGTCGGCCTCGACGGCGAGGGACGCGCGACGGTGAGCACCCGCGAGACGGCGATGAAGACCCTGAACGCGCGGCGCGACCCGCGCGTGTGGCTCTGCGTGTTCAACGACGGCTTCTTCGGCAGCTGGATCCAGCTCGAGGGCACGGCCGAGGTGCTCTCGCTGCCCGAGGCGATGGAGCCGCTGGTCGACTACTACCGCGGCATCTCCGGCGAGCACCCCGACTGGGACGACTACCGCCGGGCGATGGAGCGGGACCGGCGCGTCCTGCTGCGCGTCGACCTCACCCGGGCCGGGCCGGACCACAGTGGCTGACGGCCGCGCCCGGGTCGCGGCCGGGACGCCCTTCGAGCCGGTGGTCGGGTACAGCCGGGCGCTGCGCGTCGGCGACCGGGTGCTGGTGGCCGGCACGGCGCCCATCTGGCCGGACGGCTCCTGCGACCCGGACCCGCAGGCGCAGGCCGCCCGCTGCCTCGAGCTCATCACCGCCGCGCTCGCCGAGGTCGGCGCCGGCCCCGAGCACGTCGTGCGGACCCGCATGTACGTGGTGGACGCGGCCGACTGGGAGGCGGTCGGGCGTGCCCACGGGGCGGTCTTCTCCGAGGTGCGGCCGGTCACCAGCATGGTGGTGGTTGCCGGCCTGCTCGACCCGCGCTGGCGGGTCGAGATCGAGGCGGAGGCGGTGGTCCCGGCCGGCTGAGACAGGGCGAGCGATCTCGGGAAAGGTTCATTACAATCTTACGCAATGACACACCCGCCGCGGCGGCGGCCTTCCCGGGAGGTACGGGGTGAAGGGCTCCATCCAGTTCGTCGACGCGCTGCTCGCCGACCATGGACCCGGAGAGCACGTCCAGCAGGACGGCGACGACCCGTCCGGCGAGGCGCTCGACGCCTACTCGACCGTCGTCACCACGGTCGCCAAGCAGGTGGTCGGCTCCGTGGCCAGCCTCCGGGTGAGCCGCCGCTCCGGCGGCTGGCAAGGCCAGGGGGCGGGCTCCGCGGTGGTGCTCACCCCCGACGGCTTCCTGATCACCTCCGCCCACGTGGTCGAGGGCACCAGCCGCGGCCGTGCCTCCTTTCCCGACGGCCGCGAGCTGCGCTTCGAGGTGGTCGGCCGGGATCCGCTCTCGGACCTGGCCGTCATCCGCGCGAGCGAGGCCGACCTGGAACCGGTGTCCCTGGGGAACGCCGACCGGCTCCAGGTCGGCCAGCTCGTCGTGGCCGTCGGCAACCCGATGGGCTTCGCCGGCTCGGTCACGGCCGGGGTGGTCAGCGCGCTCGGCCGCTCCTTCCCCGCCCGCGACGGCTACACCACCCGCTTCATCGAGAACGTCATCCAGACCGACGCCGCCCTCAACCCCGGCAACTCCGGCGGCGCGCTGGTCGACGGGCGCGGCCGCATGGTCGGGGTGAACACCGCCGTCGCCGGCGTCGGCCTCGGCCTGGCGGTGCCGTTCAACCAGGCCACCAGGCGGATCATCGCCGCGCTGATGCGCGAGGGCCGCTTCCGCCGCGCCTACATCGGCATCGCCGGCGGGCGCCGGCCGCTGCCGCCGAGGGTCGCGCGCGCGGTGGACCGCGTCGCGGCCGTCGAGGTGGTCGAGGTGATCCCCGGCAGCCCGGCCGCGCGCGCCGGGCTGCGCCGCGAGGACCTCATCATCGACGTCGGCGGCAGCCCCGTAGTCGACGCCAACGACCTGCAGCGGCTGATGGTCACCGAGGCGATCGGCCAGCCCCTGTCGGTGCGCGCCTTCCGCGGCAGCGAGCTGCTCGAGCTGACCGTCGTCCCGGAGGAGCTGCGGAGTTGATCCATCCGGGGGAGCCCGAGACAGCTCCCCCGGACCCCCCCCATCGGGTACCTCGCCGGGATCCCTGTTGGGCCTCGGGTAGGTTCGGCGTGATCCAGTGTGCCGAGGCGGGTTCGCCGTGACGACCGCTCAGCCGTCCCTGGCGCGCGCCGCCGGCGGGGCGGCGCGGGCGCCGGCGAGCTGGCGGGACTGGGCCACCAACGCGCCCCGCTCGTCCCAGACCTCGGCCTCCTCGTCGAACCAGCCGCCGTGCAGCAGGCGGCCGCGGGCGACGCAGGCCAGCCAGCCGGGTGCCGGCTGGCGGCGGACGTAGGCGGTCAGCTCGACGGTCGGCGCCCAGGCCAGCACGCCGAGCTCGAAGCTGACCGGGGGCAGCGCGTCGACCGCCTGCAGCAGGGCGAGCGTGTCCGGCGGGCGGCCGTCGTGGAAGCGGACCCAGCCGCGCATCTCCGCGCGGCCCGCCGGCTTGCCCAGCGCCCATCCGGAGGTGCCCGGGTCGAGCCGCACGTCGAGGTGGTCGAGGATGGGGACCCGCACGCCGTTGGGCATCTCCGAGCGCCCGCGGGGGCACTCGTCAGGCGGCGGCAGCTCCGGTGGGCCGCCGGCGTTCCAGACCGGCTCCGCCGCTCCGTCGAGCTGCCCGGCGCTGACCAGCAGTTCGAGGCAGGCGGCGTCGCCCTGGCCGAGCGTGGCCCTGAGCACGGAGACCGAGCGTCCCGCGCGCAGCAGCGTGACCGCGACCCCGACCGGCCCAGGGACCGGCGGGCTGAGGTAGTGCGCGCTGACGGCCAGCGGGTCCGGGCGGCCCGCCTCGGCGAGCGCGGCCCTGGTCGCCAGCGCCATCAGGTAGCCGCCGTTGGGGCGGCCGCCGATCGTCCAGCCCGCATCGACGGTGGCGCCGTAGCCCTGGCCGTCGGCGCCCGGGGCCACCGCGGTGGCCCGGTCGAAGTCGTAGGACGCCGCCCAAGCGGCGGCGTCCTGAGAGGCATCCTCCGGCATGCACGGCTCCTTCAGGGGGACAGAGGAGTACCGTCCGATCTGGGCGAGGATAGAGCCACCCGCCGTCGGGCGACCAACGAGCGCGAGTCGCCGCCACAACCACAGCCCGCCTGCCTGCGGGGCAAGCGCGGTTCTTACGAGACGGCGAAGCCGCGCCACCGTCCACCTTCGACCTGTTACGGAGCACCGCCATCGATGCCACCCAGTGAGCGAGCCACCGCCCAAGCGGCAGGTCGCCCTGCCTGCGGGGCAGTCGATGGAGCCGTACCACTGGCGTGGGTCGCCCGCCACGGCCTCGGTCGGCCTGCCTGCGGGGCAGTCGGCGTATGGGCCCGGCCACGCTGAGCGCGGCGGAGCGGCGGCGGCTGGCGCCGCTGGCCGCGGCCGTCGCCCGTGCCAGGGCACCCGGGCCGCCCCGCCTGGAGCTGGTGGCCGGCGCCATCGCCCAGGGCCGGCGGCACGGCCTGCTCGCCGGCACCTTCAACCCGTTCACGCGCGCCCACGCCGCCCTGGCGGTGGCGGGCCACCGGGCGGGCTGCGAGCGCGTGGTGCTGGCGATGGCGCCGGCCAGCCTCGACAAGGAGGCGGTGGAGCGCGCCCACCCGGTCGACCGGCTCGACTGGGCGCGGGGCTGGGCGGCGCGCCACCGCTGGGCCGCCGTGGCCGTCTCGAGCCACCCGTTGCTGGTCGACATGGCCGAGGCGCTGCGCGCCGCCGGCGCGGGCGAGGCCGTCCTGCTGGTTGGCACGGACAAGGCCGCCCAGCTCGTCGAGCCGCGCTACTACGCCGACCCCGAGGCGGCCGTGGCCCGCCTGAGCGCCGCGGCCACCGTCCTGGTGGCCGAGCGCGCCGGGGTGCCGGACGGCGTGGCGCGGCTGCCCGGGCAGCTGCTGGCTACGCCGGCGTCGGTGGCGGCCCTGTCGGCGAGCGAGGCCCGCGCGCTCGCCGCCGACGGCGGCGACCTGCGCGCGCTGCTGCCAGCCTCGGTCGCGCGGGCGGTGGAGCGCACCCGAGCCTATGACCGGGACCCGGCCCCGTACCTGGCCCGCGCCCGCGAGCTCGACCGGCTCGGCCATCCACAGGCCGGCCGGCCGTGATGCGACCGGCGGCCCTTTCGGGCAGTATCGGCGGATCAAGGTCGACAATGGCGTGATAGCGGTGCAGCATCGCTCCGCACCTGTCGCGGCGTGGCGGACCCGCGCCGAGCCCGCGGGGATCACGGGACCGGGGAGATCAGTTACCTGACCGGCGATCGATCGCTGCTGCGGCAGCCGCACCTCGGCGCGAGCCTGTCCGCGACGAGTGGACCTGGCGTTGGGAGGCGCCAGGTCGGCAGGCCGCGCCACCACGCTGCGCCGGCAACGCACGCCGAAGGTGTGGGGAGGTGCGGCGGTCGTACCAGGTGGCCAACGACGGAGCTGGGAGGCAGGCATGGCAGTCCGTGACGTGGACTTCCTGATCATCGGCGGCGGGGTGGCGGCCGCCAAGGCTGCCGAAGGCGTGCGGGAAGGCTCCGGGCAGGGCTCGGTCGTGGTGATGACCGCCGAGCAGGAGCTGCCCTACGAGCGCCCGCCGCTGTCCAAGGAGCTGCTGCGCGGCGAGGCCGGCAGGGACAAGATCCGCACCCACGACGAGGCCTGGTACCGCGATCACGAGGTCGAGGTGCTGCTCGCGACCAGGGCGAGCGCGCTCGACCCCGGCGGCCGCACGGTCACCACCGAGGTCGGCGACCAGTTCCGCTACCAGGGGCTGCTGCTCGCCACCGGCGCCCGGGTGGTCAGGCTCGGGCTCCCCGGCGAGGACCTGCCCGGCGTGTCCTACCTGCGCACCGTGGACGAGTCCGAGCGCCTGCGGGAGGCGATCCGCGCCGCCGGCCGCATGGTGGTGATCGGCGGGGGCTTCATCGGTGCCGAGGTGGCGGCGAGCGCGACCCAGATGGGCGCCGAGGTGAGCCTGCTCGAGGTGGCCGAGACGCTGTGGACCAGGGCGGTCGGCGCCCAGCTCGGGGAGTTCTTCGAGGAGTTCCTGCGCGACCGCGGGGTCGACGTGCGGGTGCGGACCAGGACCGCCCGCATCGAGGGGGACGGCAAGGTCGAGGCGGTCGTGCTCGACGACGGCACCCGGCTGCCGGCCGACCTGGTCGTCATCGCCGTCGGCGTGCGGCCGGTCACCGACCTCGCCGAGACGGCCGGCCTGCCGGTCGACGACGGCATCGTGGTCGACGAGCAGCTGCGCGTGGTCGGCGCACACGCCGGGGGCATCTGGGCGGCCGGCGACGCGGCCAAGGCCAGCCACCCGCTCTTCGGCCCGATCCGCACCGAGCACTGGGCCGAGGCGCTCAACCAGGGCCTGATGGCGGGCAGGAACATGGCCGGAGCGGGCGAGCGCTACGAGCGGGTCCCGTACTTCTTCTCCGACCAGTTCGACCTGTCCCTGTCCTACCTGGGTATCGCCCGCGAGCCCTACGACCTGGTGGTCCGTGGCGAGCGCGACGTCAAGGAGGCCAAGTTCGTCGCCTGGTACCTGGAGGGCGGCACGCCCAGGGCGGCGCTGATCGTCAACGACTGGGACGCCGAGGACCCGGTCCGGTCGGTGATCCGCCGCGGTCAGCCGGTCGACGCGGCACGGCTGGCCGATGCCGGCGTTCCCCTGGGCGCGCTGTGACCTGGTCCCGGACGAGAAAGGGCCCCCGCGCCGTCCGGGGGGGCCAAGACAGCGCGAGGGGCCGCAAAAGCCATATTACTGCTTCTTCACAGATTTTGTTGTCCCCTTTGCGAACCACATCTGCTCCACAGTTCACCGGATGGCCACTAACCCACCCAAGCTACGCAGCGCTGCGGAGAGTACCGCTGCCAGACTCGCCAGAAGATGGCATCGTGACACCATGGAGCACACCACTTTCCTGCACCGGCCCACGCTCCGCCGCCCGTTCCTGATCGCGGCCTTCGAGGGCTGGAACGACGCCGGCGAGGCGGCCAGCACCGCCCTCGGCTTCGTCGGCGCCGCACTCGACGCCGAGACCTTCGCACGGATCGACGCGGAGGAGTTCTACGACTTCCAGCAGACGAGGCCGACCGTGCGGCTCGACGACGAGATGCGCCGCAGGATCGAGTGGCCGGCGGTGGAGCTCCAGGCCGTGCGCCTGCCCACCGGCGACCACGACCTCGTCCTGCTCCGAGGGCACGAGCCCAACCTGCGCTGGCGCGCCTTCGCCCGCGAGGCGCTGGAGGTCGCCACCAGCATGCACGTCGAGATGGTGGTGACCTTGGGAGCGCTGCTCGCCGACGTGCCGCACACCAGGCCCGTGCAGGTCGTCGGCTCGGCCGGCGACCCGAAGCTGGCGGACCGCTTCGGCCTGCCGCTGTCGCGCTACGAGGGGCCGACCGGGATCCTCGGGGTGCTGTCGGACGCGGCCAGCCGCGACTCGGTGCCCGCCCTGAGCCTGTGGGCGGCGCTGCCCCACTACGTGCAGGCGGCACCCAACCCGAGGGCCGCGCTCGCCCTGGTGGAGAAGCTCGGCGAGCTGCTGCCGCTACCGCTAGACACCTCCACCCTGGCCGATGCGACCAAGGCGTTCGACGAGACCGTGGGCGAGCTGATCGCCGACGACCCCGACCTGGTCGGCTACGTCGAGCGGCTGGAGGCCGCGCACGACCAGGAGACCTCGCCACTCACCGACGTCGCGCCGGACCAGCTCGTCGCCGAGGTCGAGCGCTACCTGCGGGAGCAGCCGGGCGGCGGCCGCTGAGACGACGCCGCCCGGCTACCGCGTCCGTCAGGCTACGCGTCCTGCTCCGCGACCTTGCGCACGTTGGCGGCCTGCAGGCCCTTGGGGCCTTCCAGGACCTCGAACTCGACCATCTGGCCCTCGTCCAGGGACCGGAACCCGTCCATCTGGATCGAGGAGAAATGTACGAATACGTCCTCACCGTCCGGACGGGCGATGAAGCCGTAGCCCTTGTCAGGGTTGAACCACTTTACGACGCCGGTGGTCACCGACCTGTACCTCCCTCCAGCAGGCTGCTGGCGCGGAACTTTAACCATCAGCTCACTCCTGTCAATAGCGTCAATTGACCTTATCCACTCTCACGCCGCTGACCAGCAGCGACGAGGGCCTCGCGACGCTCCGGCTGGATGAGGAGGTTCTCGGGCAATCGACCAATTTCGTGCGCTCGCCGCAGGCGCGCGGGCGAGGCGGCGGCGTCGAGCGCACAATGAGCTGACCTTCCCAGGAGGCTCGCCGATGGAGCTGGCACCACAGGGGCCGATCGCCCGTCACACCCCAGTCGACCTGCCGACGGGGTCGTCGACGGATCTCGTGCAGCCGTCCGTCGGCTGGGGCGTCACCCACCTCTACTATCGCGTCGACCCGAGAGGCTGCCCCGACCCGGGGCTCGCGGGCAAGCAGCTCGTCGCCGCGGTGGACGGCTTCGCCGCGGCACCCGACCACCAGGTCCTGTGCTGCACCGTGCTCGGCCTCAAGGCCGACCTCGGGGTGATGGCGCTCGGCCCGGACCTGCGCCGGCACGACGCGCTCGCCCGCGCGCTGGGCGGCGGCATGGCCGGTGCGGCCCTGGAGCCCGCCTACTCCTACGTGTCGCTCACCGAGACCTCCGAGTACATGGAGAGCGTCGAGGCCGCCCGCGCCCGGGTCACCGCCGAGCACGGCGACGGCGATCCCGAGGAGCTCGCCCGCAAGCTGCGGGCCGCCGAGGAGCGACTGGCGAAGTACCGCGAGGACAAGCTGCACCCGCGCCTGCCCGCCAAGGCGGTGCTCGCCTTCTACCCGATGAGCAAGGCCAGGGAGCCAGGCGCGAACTGGTACCGGCTGCCGTTCGAAGCGCGTCGAAGCCTGATGGGCGGCCACGCCAAGGTGGGTCGCCGCTATCACGGACGAGTGCTGCAGCTCGTCACCGGCTCGACCGGCCTCGACGAGCACGAGTGGGGCGTGACCCTGCTGGCCGACGACCTCGCGGCCATCAAGGAGATCGTCTACGAGATGCGCTTCGACGAGGTGACCGCCGTCTACGGCCGCTTCGGCGCCTTCCTGGTCGGCCTCACCTGCCCGCCGGCGGAGCTGCCCCAGCGTCTCGGCCTGACCTAGCCGTCAGGCCTGATCGCGACGGTCCGCCGGCCTCCAGTGGGTCCGGTCTGTCGCCCGCGTCCAGGGCGATGCCGCGGCCGGGCACGGGCGACGACTGGACGATCGAGGTGGTCGTCTGCCCGAACTGGGCGAAGATGTCGATCACCCGCTCGAGGTGCTCGACGTCGCGGACGTGGAGCTTCATCAGGAAGCAGTCCTCGCCGGTGATGCGGTGGCACTCGACCACCTCGGCGGTCCGCCGGGCGAGGTCCGCGACCGTCGGTATCTGGCGGGATGCCGGGCGGATGCGGAGCACCGCGCTGAGCGCGTAGCCGAGCGCGCGCGGGTCGACCTCGGCGTGGTAACCGCGCACGACGCCGCTCTCCTCCAGCCGCTGCAGCCGCTCGCCGACCGCCGGGGCGGTCAGCCCGACGCGCCGGCCGAGCTCGGCCAGGCTGAGGCGGGCGTCCGCCTGCAACTCGGCGAGCAGCCGCCGGTTCACCGGGTCGAGCGAGCCACTATCGGCGTCGGCGTGCTTCTGCCTTCGATTCACAAGCGTTCTGCCCCCGTAGGTTTCGATCTGCTCTTCCAGCATGCCACATTGCCCGGCAGGCTGGAGGGCGATGACAGACGCCAAGCCTTCCCCGTCCCCGCCGGCCGTCCTGCCCCGCCCGGCTACGGGGCGGGCCCGCGTCGCCGCAGCGGTCGCCACCACTCCGCCGCAGCTCTACTTCGTGGTCAGCGCCGTCTTCCACTACCTCGGCCCGGCCTTCGCCGTGCTGCTGTTCGCCCGGGTCGGCATCCTCGGCGTCGCCTGGTTGCGGATCGCCTCGGCCGCGGTCGTGCTCGCGCTCTGGCGGCGGCCCTGGCGCGCCTTCGCCCGCCTGGACCGTGATCGTCGCCGCACGCTGCTCGCGCTCGGCGCGGTGCTGGCCGTGATGAACTGCTGCTTCTACCTCTCGATCGGGCGGCTGCCGCTCGGCACCGTGGCGGCGATCGAGTTCCTGCCGGTCGTCGTGCTGGCCGCGCTCGGCGCGCGCACGCCACGCAACCTGCTCGCGCTGGCCACCGCCGTTCCGGGCGTGTACCTGCTCACCGACGTGCGGCTGGCCGGCGAGCCGCTCGGCGTCGCCTTCGCCTTCGCCAACGCGGTGCTGTTCGCGCTGTACATCGTCCTCGGCCACCGCGTCGCCCGCGGCGGCCAGGCGAGCGGGATCGACGGTCTCGCCGCCGCGATGCTGGTCGCCCTCGTGGTCGTCACACCGATCGGCGGCTGGGCGGCCGCGCCCGCCCTGCTCGACCCCGTGGCGCTCGCCGCCGGGATCGGGGTCGGCATCGCCTCGTCGGTGATCCCGTACGTGACCGACCAGCTCGCCCTCGCCCGCCTGCCGCGCGCCACCTACGCCCTGCTCGTCTCCCTGCTTCCCGCGACCGCGACCGTCGTCGGCGTCGTGGTGCTCGCCCAGGTCCCCACAGGGGTCGAGGTCTGCGGCGTCGCCCTGGTCGTCGCCGGCGTCGCCCTCCACCGCGAGCCAGAGGAGCAGCGATAGGCCCGAGCCGGCGGCTCGCCGGGCTCAACCCCAGAACAGGTTGAACCCGCCGAAGACGCCTTCCGGCCGGTAGGCCGGAGCCGGGCCGCGCCGCATCAGCGTGGTGGCGCCGGTCACCCGGTAGCCGTGCGCCTCCAGCGCCTGACGGCCGGCCGCGTTCGCCTCGGGCAGCACCACGGTGGCCTCGGAGCCAGGCCGCTGCCAGGCGGCCTGCAGGGCCGCACCCGCCCGTTCGTCGCGTGCGACCGTCGCACCGCCGGCCCCGCCGGCAGGCTTGGGCGCGTGGAAGCCGACCACCCGGCCGTCGGCGTCCTCCGCGACGAGGCAGCCGCTCCCCCACACCGCCCGCAGCAGCTGCGCCCGGTCCTCCCCGGTCACCACCCGGTCCAGCGCGAGCGCCGCATCCAGGTCGCCCGCCCTGGCCGCCCGGATCCCGACCGGCGGATCCGCCGAGGAGAGATTCGGGCTGCCCGCCTGGCCGGGCCGCACTCCGGACGGTAGGTCGGCTCCGGGCAGACCTGGCGTGTCCATCGCGCCGGCCCTTGCCTCGGGCGAACGGTTGGCCGGTGCCAGCCGGGCGGTCTCCTCTGGTCCGGCCTCCGCCGTGATGGTGAGGCGCAACCAGCGCCCGTCGGCGGCGAAGCCGAGCCGCTCGTAGATGGGCCGGCCCATGGCCGTGGCGTGCAGGGACATCGTGTCGGCGCCGGCCGCGGCGATCCAGCGGGCGGCCGTGGCGGTGAGCGCGGTCCCGAGCCCGGCGCCGCGCCACCCCGGCAGCACCGCCACCCCACCGATCCAGCCGTTCACCCCGAACGCGACCGCCGCGCCCGCGCCCAGCAGCTCACCTCCGGCGTCGGCCACGAACGCCTCGCCGCCGAGCCTCCCCTGCACGAACGCCAGCTCCCCGGCCATCGACGGGCCACCGAGCTTCGCCCGGGCGAACACGCCGCGGAGCCGCTCGAAGTCCGCCGGCCTCGCCGGCCGGATGGTGACGCCGCTCACGCCCCGGATGCTGCCACGGCCCCCTCGCTCCGGCACGCCCGCGCGGCTCCGTGCGGCCTGCCCTAGCGCCGCGTCGTACGCCGGAGCCCCTCCCCTTCGCGCCACAGCTCGATGACCAGGTGGTCCGGAGGATCGCCCACGCGGGTCAGCACCACCTCGGTCACGTCCACACGGAAGAGGTGGAACGACCCAGGCTGCATCCCTTCCTGGCCGCCCTGCCCGGTGGCGTCGAGGAAGGTCCGGAAGCGGTCGGGATCGGTGACCTCCTCGGCTCGTCCCGTGAGCTTCGCGTCGCCCTCGTAGTTCGTGGGATCGTCCGGAGGGTCGACGGTCGCGCTGTGCAGCGCCATCCGCGGGTCCCTGAGCAGGTCGGTCGCCTTGCGCGAGTTCGGCATCATGCCCAGCCACAGATCGCCCTGGACGAAGTTCGCCTCGATCCCGCTGATGCGCGGGGAGCCGTCCCTGCGCAGGGTCGCGAGCGTCTTGTGCCGGTGCGCGTCGAACAGCCCCCGCGCCGCGCCCGCAAGCTCCGGAGCGGACGCGGCCACCTCGTCCCAGCTCGCCATCGCAACCGCCCTCCATGCGATCGATCGACCCGAAAGTCCCCACTCTCGCACGGGGACGGGACACGCAGGGTTGACGGCCGCACGGCCGAGCGGCAGCCTGGTCGTGCCATGGTGCGCGTCCCGCTGGTCCGCAACCGTGCCCTCGACTACGGGCGCGTCGTCACCTGCGGCTGTCCCCCGGCCCGGCGGCCACTGCCAGCGTCCTGACGCCGAGCACCGGCCGCCACGGGCCGTTCGCTGCAATCGCCCTCCGCGCCGGCGGTCCTTCCCTGAGCCCCGGCCTGCGCACCGCAAGGAGCATCCCTGTGTCGACCACCGACGCGCTGCTGCGCAACAACGCCGCCTACGTCGCCGACTTCCGTGCGGGCGACCTGCCCATGCCCCCCGCCAAGCAGATCGCCGTGCTCGCCTGCATGGACGCCCGCCTCAACCCCTACGGCGCGCTCGGCCTGCAAGAGGGTGACGCGCACATCATCCGCAACGCCGGCGGGGTGGTGACCGACGACGCCGTCCGCTCCCTGACGATCTCCCAGCGCCTGCTCGGCACCCGCGAGATCGTGCTGATCCACCACACCGACTGCGGCATGCTGACCTTCCAGGACGACGACGTGAAGGCGGCCATCGAGAAGGACACCGGCCTGCGTCCGCATTTCGCGCTGGAATCCTTCTCCGACCTCGAGGAGGACGTCCGCCAGTCGATCAGGCGCATCCAGGCCAGCCCCTTCATCCCCCACACGGACGCCGTGCGCGGCTTCGTCTACGACGTCCGCTCCGGCCAGCTCAACGAGGTCACCTGACCCGGAACGCGAGGCTACTTTGCACCGGGAGGCGGTCACCGCCTCCCGGCTCCTTACCCGCCGTCAGGCCCTCAGACGACCGGGGCGGCAGCAAGAAGCCAAGTCAGCCCTCGTAGCTCAGGCGGATAGCGCCGGTTTCCTAACGCTGACGGGCGCTCCCCTGGTCGTCCGCAGCCGTCCGTCCGTCCAGTTCAACGGTACTGCCCGCGTCCATGGTCGTCCCTCGCCTCCGGCGGTGGTCGGCGAGGTTGGCGGTCAACCTGGCGGTCAAGCCACGTTGTGGCCGTGGTTGGTCCCGGCCGGCGAGGCCAGTGTGGTTTGGACTTGCCGCCAGCGGCAGTAGCTCGCGTGCAGGGCGAGGGCCCGTCCCCCGACGACCACTTGCCTCGTTGGCAAGCGCCCGAAAGGGCGCGCGGCAGCTGGCGCCAGCAGTGGTTGGACAGCTCCGTCGTGGTCGTCTTGGCGGGTCTCGGCGTAGGCTTCGGGCACCCCTCGGGAGGCGGCGTGCGACAATGGACGGGTCTGCTGGTTGTGAGCGCCGTGCTCCTGGTTGGCTGCACGGCAAGCAGCAAGCCTGCCGGGCCTGTGGTGACCTCATCGGGGCAGCCGCAGCCGCCCGCCGCCACTGCCGCCCGGCTGGGCGCCCCCAACTGCCGCCCGGCTTCGCCAACCGGGCCTGCGGCAGGCATTGAGCGCGGCGAGGTCCATGGGACCGGCCACGGCGCCGAACTGTGGGCGCTGCTGTTCACCACGGTGCCGTTGCCCGTGGGAAAACGGGTCAAGATCGCCTGGCGGATGACGGGCAGCGGTCCACTGCGGATCGCCGTGAGGAGTGCCGACGGCACGCCGGCCAAGCAGTGGTTTGCGCCGGAGCGGCACGGCGGTTCGAGCTGGCACCGTCCCGGTGACGAGTGGGGTACCGGCTTCATCCTCACCAAGAGGGGCTGCTGGGGCTTCCACCTGACCCGGACCGAGGGCGCCGGCGATGTGTGGTTGCCTGCGAGATAGGAGGGAACTCGCACGTAACCGCTACCATGCTCCAACACGCGGCGGATGCCTTCGACGAGCTGCTTGGCGGTCAGGCGGGCTCGGGGGAGAAGGACAAGCCGCGGGTGAGCCCTCGTAGCTCAGGCGGATAGAGCGCCGGTTTCCTAAACCGGGAGCGCAGGTTCGAGTCCTGCCGGGGGCACCA
>WNFV01006796.1_pt1 | contig 19046 bp, 18 predicted proteins | sample 5400101 | NCBI WGS metagenome assembly WNFV01 (sample SAMN13153361, study PRJNA577476) | soil metagenome | isolation source: 115 cm soil or saprolite under grassland replicate 1 | place: USA:California | collected 2016-06-15 | reverse complement strand
GGCCACTCGTTCGGCGGGTTCGTCGCCCTGCAGAACGCGGTGGACTTCCCGGGCGCCGCCGCCGGGACGATCGTCAGCGGCGGCGTCCCCTCGATGAAGTTCCTGGACGGGATCGACCGGGCGCTGCGGACGTTCGAGCCGGAGGCGCTCCGCGGCCAGGTCACCGCGGCCTGGGAGCGGGAGCGCACCGCGGAGAGCCACGACGACGTCGCGTCCCTGCTGCACGACCAGCTGCCGTTCCACTTCGCCGATCCGCTCGACCCGCGCATCGCCGAGTACGAGGCGCGCGCCGCCGGCGCCCGCTACACGCCGGCGGTGCTGCGCGCGTTCGGGGAGGGACCGTCGGGAGCGATCGAGGTCGAGGACCGGCTGGACGGGATCGCCCAGCCGGTGCTCGTGATCGCCGGCCGTCACGACCGGGTCTGCCCGGTCGAGGCCGCCGAGGTGATGGCCCACCTGATCCCCGACGCCGAGCTCGCGGTCATGGAGCGCAGCGGACACATGCCGTTCGTCGAGCAGCAGGACCGCTACGTGGAGGCGGTCCGCTCGTTCCTCGATCGCCGGGTGGCCACGGCACCCCGGTGACCGCCTCGCACTCGGTGGCGGTGTCGCCGGACTCGACCTCGCCGTTGCAGGTGTCGGTGTTCGCCCCGCCGTTCAGCTCGCCCCGGCCCCCCCTGCACGAACGGGGGAGGATGTCGGCCCGGTGCCGGGCACTCCGTCAGGAACCGGACGATCCGGCCGGGGTGGCGTTCGCCTGGACGATCGCCAGGGTCTGTCCGCTCTCGACGACCTGGCCCGCCTTCACGGCGAGCTCGGTGACCGTGCCGTCCGCCGCCGCCGCGATGTGGTTCTCCATCTTCATCGCCTCGAGGATGCAGACCACCTCGCCGGCCGCGATCGCCTGGCCCTCCTCCACCAGGACCTGCAGGATCGTGCCCTGCATCGGCGCCGACACCACGCCGCTCCCGGCGCCGGCGGCCCCGCGCTGGGCGAGCGAGGGCGGGGGCGCCGGCGGGGTGCGTACCCCGTCGCCCCACAGCCGCACGGGGACGCGCCGCCCCTTCACCTCGGCGGTGATCAGCACGGACGGGCCGGGACCCGGCCCCGGGCTGGTCTCCCCGGGGCCGCCCTTGGGCGCGGGGAGCGGGGCCTCGGCCAGCGCGTGCTCCACCCACCGCGTGTCGGCGGTCGCGTCCACGAACTGCGTGGTCTGCAGCACCCAGCGGTGGAACGGGATCGTGGTCGGGACGCCCTCGACGTGGAACTCGCCGAGGGCGCGGAGCATCCGGGACCGGGCTCGCTCGCGGTCCTCGCCCCAGACCACGAGCTTCGCCAACAGCGAGTCGTAGTCGCCGGGGATCGTCCGGTCCTCGTCGAAGCCGGCGTCCACGCGGACGAAGGGCCCGCCGGGCGGCTCGAATCGGGCGATCCTCCCCGCTCCGGGCAGGAAGTCGCGGTACGGGTCCTCGGCGTTGATCCGGCACTCGATGGCGTGGCCGCGCGGCTGCGGAGCCAGGTGGAGCCGTTCGCCGAGCGCCGCGAAGATCTGGCAGGCCACCAGGTCGAGCCCGGTGACCATCTCGGTCACCGGGTGTTCGACCTGGAGCCGGGCGTTCACCTCCAGGAAGTAGGGGTTGCGCTCCTCGTCCACCAGGAACTCGACGGTCCCGGCATTCGCGTAGCCGACTTCCTTCACCAGCGCCAGGGCGGACTCCTCGATCCGCGCGCGCAGGCCCGGGTCGACGATCGGGGACGGGCTCTCCTCGACCAGCTTCTGGTAGCGGCGCTGCAGCGTGCAGTCGCGCTCGCCGAGGAAGAACGCGGCGCCGTGGAGGTCGGCGACCACCTGGGCCTCGACGTGGTGGCCGTGCTCGACGAAGCGCTCCAGGTACACCTCCGGCCGGCCGAAGTACGCGGTCGCCTCGCGTGCCGACCGCTCCACGGCCTCGCGCAGGTCCGCGGGGGCCCGCACGATGTGCATCCCGCGCCCCCCGCCACCGTAGGCGGCCTTGACCGCGAGCGGGAAGCCGACGCCCTCCGCGATCCGGAGGGCCTCCTCGGGGGAGACCGGCTCGTCGGTGCCGGGGACCACCGGCACCCCGATCCGCCGCGCCGTGCGCCGGGCGCTGATCTTGTCGCCCATCCCTTCCATCGCCTCCGGCGGCGGCCCGACGAAGCGCATCCCGGCGCCCGCCACGGTCCGGGCGAAGTCGGGGTCCTCCGCCAGGAAGCCGTACCCCGGGTGGACCAGGGTGGCCTTCGATCGCTTCGCCACGGCGAGGATGGCCGGGACGTTCAGGTAAGACTCGGACGGCGGGGCCGGGCCGAGGCGGTGGGCCTCGTCGGCCTGCTCGACGAACAGCGCGTCACGGTCGGCGTCGGAGTACACGGCCACAGTGGGGATCCCGAGCTCGCGGCACGTCCGCATGACGCGCACCGCGATCTCGCCCCGGTTGGCGATCAGGACCTTCTCCGCCATCCGATCCCGCCACCCTCCCTGCCCGCTCGCCCGCGCTCGCTCTCGCTTGCGATACTGCTCCTCCGATGCCGGAGTCTACGCGGGCGCTGAGCGAGCAGGACCTGCGGGATGCCGTGCGCGCCGCCGGGATCGACGTCCCGCCGTCGTTCCACGAGGTCACCGGGTCCACGAACGCCGACGCCCTCGAGCTGGCGCGGGCCGGCGCCCCGGAGTGGACCGTGGTCGCCGCCGGCTTCCAGGAAGCCGGCCGCGGGCGCCTCGGGCGGACCTGGTCGTCGCCTCCGGGGACCTCGATCCTGCTCTCGGTGCTGCTCCGGCCGGCACTCCCCCCCGGCTCGGCGCCGCTCCTCTCCCTGCTGGTCTCCCGCGCGATGGCCGACGCGTGCGCGGCGGCCGCGGGCGTCGCGGCCCGCCTGAAGTGGCCCAACGACCTGGTGGTCGGGGAGCGCAAGCTGGCCGGCGTCCTGCCGGAGAGCACCGTCGCCGCCGGGAGGCTCGAGCACGTCGTGGTGGGCGTGGGGCTGAACGTCGCCCAGCGCCCGGAGGACTTCCCGCCGGAGGTCGGCGAGAGCGCCACGAGCCTGGCGCTCGAGGGCGGCGGGGGGGATCAGCCGGCGATCGTCGAGGCCTTCCTGCGCGCGGCGCGCGAGGCGTACCGGCCGGCCGAGGCCGGGTTCGCCGAGACGGTCGTGGCGGCGGCACGCGAACGCTCGGCCACCCTCGGGCGGCGGGTACGGGCGGTGACCGTCGACGGCCGCAGGGTCGAGGGCGTCGCCGCCGACCTCGGTCCCGACGGCGCGCTGCTGATCGACGCCGATGGGAGACGGGAGGCGGTCGGCTTCGGCGAGGTGGCCCACCTCGAGTAGCGGGGCGCGTTGCCGCCCGGCGGCGCGCGCGGTAGCGTCCCGGCCATGCCGTTCCCTCGCAGGCTCCTCGCGCCCGGCGAGCGACTGGTCCTCGACATCCGGCCGCATTGGATCGCGCTGGTGGTCCCGTCGCTGCAGACCCTGGTCATCATCGTCGGGACGGCGTTCGCGCTGAAGTTCATCCCCGACGACTGGGCCTCGTGGACGCGCTGGGGGACCCTCCTGCTGGCCGTCCTCCTCCTGATCGCGTTCCCCGTCCGCCGGCTGGTGTCGTGGATCACCTCGCACTTCGTCGTCACCAGCGACCGGCTGATCCATCGCGAGGGGTGGTTCGCCAAGCGCTCGATGGAGATCCCGCTCGAGCGGGTGAACGACGTCCGGTTCGAGCAGTCGATCCTGGAGCGGATCGTCGGCGCCGGCGATCTGCGCATCGAGTCCGCCGGCGAGTACGGCCAGAACGCCTTCACCCACATCCGCCACCCCGAGCGCGTCCAGAAGCTGATCTTCGAGATGGGGGAGGAGAACCAGGCGCGGATGTCCCGCGGCGAGAGCCTGGGTGGTCCGCGCGACACGGATCGGCTGGACACCGGCGCGCGGACCACCGAGCGGACGGAGGCTCGCACCACCGAGGACCTGCACACGGCGGGCCTGACGGTGCCCGAGCAGCTCGAGCGCCTGGCGGCCCTGCGCGACCGCGGGGTGATCAACGAGCAGGAGTACGCCGAGGAGAAGGCGCGGATCCTCGGGGAGTGATCTGGTGGAGCCCCCGGCCTTCCCGCTCGAGGTCGCGCTGCGCGACGGCACGACGGTCCTGATCCGGCCGATCGAGCCGCACGACAAGCAGCGGATGATCGACGGGTTCGAGCGCCTGTCGGAGGAGTCGCGCTACCGCCGCTTCCTCGCGCCGGTCACCCGGCTCTCCGAGGAGCAGCTCACGAACCTGACCGAGGTCGACCACGTCGACCATGAGGCACTGGTGGCACTCGCCGCCGACGAGGCGGGGCAGCCGGGACTCGGCGTGGCCCGCTACGTCCGGCTGACCGACCGGCCGACCGTCGCCGAAGCTGCCGTCACCGTCGTCGACGACGCGCAGGGGAAGGGGCTCGGGTCGGTGCTGCTGGCCCTGCTGGGACAGGTCGCCCGCGAGCGCGGCATCGAGCGCTTCCGCGCGTACGTGCTGGAGTCGAACCGCCCCATGCTCGAGATCCTCGAGCAGCTGGGAGCGGAGGCGCATCGTGACTCGCCCGGCCTGCTGGTGGTCGACGCCGTGCTGCCCACGGAACCCGAGGACGCACCGGGCGAGGTCGCCCGCCGGGTCCTGCGGGCGGTGGCGCAGGGCAAGGTAGGCGAGGTGGTGCCCGACGCCGGCCTGCGCCGTCGCCCCCCCGGCTAGACTCCCGCGATGGCGGTCGTTCGGGGCCTGGACCACGTCTACTACTGGGTGGCCGACATGGACCGGTCCGTGGCCTTCTACACCGACGTGATCGGTCTCTCGCTCGTGCGGCGCGACGGCGCCAACTGGGCGGTCTTCGACGCCGGCGGCCGCCAGTTCGCGCTGCACGGCGCGATCGAGGGCCGCCCGCTGCGCCCCGGCGGCGCGGCCGCCGTCTTCGCGGTGGACGACCTCGACCAGGCCATGCGCGCGCTGGAGGGCAAGGGGGTCGTCTTCGACCATGTCGGCGAGGTCCAGGGCTACGCGCGCTTCGCGAGCTTTCAGGACCCCGACGGCAACACCGCCCAGCTGATCGAGTACGCCGCCTGATTCGGCGGGTACGCTTGTCCCATGCCGGATCGCGACCACGCCGAGGCGCTCCGGGCGGCGGCCGAAGCGTCGCGGGCGGGCGGGGCCGAGAAGTACCACGCGAGGAACGCCGAGCAGGGGAAGCTCTTCGCGCGCGAGCGGCTGCGCCTCCTGCTCGACGACGCCGACGGGTTCGTCGAGGACGGGCTGCTGGTGAACGCGCTGGCCGGCGACCTGCCGGCCGACGGCGTCGTCACCGGCGTCGGGACCATCGCCGGCCGCAAGGTCGCCGTGATGACGAACGACTCGACGGTGAAGGCCGGGTCGTGGGGCGCGCGGACCGTCGAGAAGATCATCCGGATCATCGAATGGGCGCGGAGGCACGAGCGCCCGATCGTCTACCTGGTCGACTCGGCCGGCGCGCGGATCACCGACCAGGTGGACCTGTTCCCGGGGCGGCGCGGCGCCGGGAAGATCTTCTACAACCAGGTCCAGGCGTCCGGGAAGGTGCCCCAGGTCTGCTGCCTGTTCGGTCCCTCGGCTCGCCGCGGATGGCCGAGGAGGTCATCGGCGAGAAGGTGACCCTCGAGGAGATGGGCGGTGCCCGGATGCACACCGAGGTTTCCGGGTGTGGCGACCTGCTGGTCCCCGACGAGAAGTCGGCCATAGAGGCGGCCCGGCAGTACCTCTCCTACTTCCCGCGGTCCTGGCGCGAGGACCCGCCCCGCGCCGAGGCACGCGCTCCCGCGTTCACCGGGTCGCTGGCGGGCCTCGTCCCGGAGAGCGAGCGCGTCGCGTTCGACATGCGGAAGCTCATCGACGGGATCGTCGACGAGGGGTCGCTGTTCGAAATCAAGCCCGCGTTCGCGAAGGAGCTGATCACCGCGCTGGCGCGGATCGACGGCCGCGCGGTCGGGATCCTGGCGAACCAGCCGATCCAGAAGGGCGGCGTGCTCTTCGTCGACTCGGCAGACAAGGGCGCGCGGTTCGTCTGGCTGTGCGACGCGTTCAACATCCCGCTGGTGTTCCTGGCCGACGTGCCGGGCTTCATGATCGGGACCCGCGTCGAGCGACAGGGGATCATCCGCCACGGCGCCAAGATGATCACGGCGGTGTCCGAGGCGACCGTGCCGAAATTCTCCGTGATCGTGCGCAAGGCGTACGGCGCCGGGCTGTACGCCATGGCCGGGCCGGGCTTCGAGCCGGACGCCACGATCGCGCTTCCCACCGCGAAGATCGCTGTGATGGGCCCCGAGCCCGCCGTGAACGCCGTCTTCTTCAACGCGATCCAGGGGATCGAGGACGAAGCGGAACGCGCGGCCTTCGTCGAGGAGAAGCGCCGCGCCTACTCGGAGGACGTGGACATCCTGCGCCTGGCCTCGGAGAACGTGGTCGACGCCGTCGTCCAGCCGGACGACCTGCGGGGCGAGCTGGTCCGCCGCCTGGCGGCGGCGGACGGGAAGGACCGTTCGTTCAGCGACCGCCGACACGGCGTCCCCCCGGTGTGAGCCCGGGGGGCCTCCCGGACGGCCCCCCATTGACTTTCCGGGCCCGGCGCGGCTAGATGAGCCCCTCGTGAACGGAGCCCGTGGGTCCCCGGCCGGTCGGTCGATCGGGCGTCGGGAGTTCCTGCTCGGCGCCGCGACGGTGGCCGGGGGCGCCGTTCTGGTGGCATGCCGCAAGGCCCTGGCGCCGACCTCCGCGTCGCCGGCCGGCTCGATCCCCCCGGCGGGGAACCTCCGCCTCGACGGGCTGGCCTATCGGCTCTCCACCGGGGGCGCCCCCCGCGCCTGCGGCGCCTGCCGGGCGCACGCCGCGAACAAGTACTTCATGAGCGCGTCCGATGCGGACAGCCTGCGAGCCCACCCCGGCTGCAACTGCCGGGTGCTGAAGCAGCCGATCACGAGTGCGCGATTCACGGAGCTGTTCCAGGGATCGAACGGTCAGTTGCGAACCACGTTCGACGCCCGGGCCACGCTGGGCGGATAGGAGAGGAGCGCCGAGAGCCTTCCGGAAGGGGCCCGAAAGGGAGGTCAGCCGCTGTTGCGCGCAGACCGGGGTGGCCGGGTTTCGTCCTGAGTCTCCCTCCCCTCCAGAGGGCTCTCCCGTTCCTCGGGGCCTTCGCACGTCGTCCGCTCGCGATGCCACCGTAGACTCCGCGCCGTGAGCACCGTCGAGCGGACCCGGCGAGGCCGCGTGGCGATCGTCACGCTGTCGCGCCCGGAGGCGCTGAACGCCATCTCCGGACGGGTGGCCGACGACCTGCGGGACGCGTTCCTGGCGGTGGCCGCCGACCGCGAGGCCTGGGTGATGGTACTGGCGGCCGCGGGCGAGAAGGCGTTCTGCGTCGGTGCCGACCTGAAGGAACGTTCCGCGTTCTCCAAGGACGACTGGCAGCGCAACCGCCACCACATCGTCGACATGTTCGCGGCGCTGCGCGCCGTGCCGCAGCCCACCATCGCGGCCGTGTTCGGGTTCGCGCTGGGGGGCGGCTTCGAGCTGGCGCTGTCGTGCGACCTGATCGTCGCCGCCGACGACGCTCGCCTGGGGCTGACCGAGGTGCGCGTCGGCCTGGTGCCGGGCGGGGGCGGGACGCAGATGCTCGCGCGGATCGCGGGACCGGCGCGGGCGAAGGACCTGATCTTCACCGGCCGCCAGGTGGACGCCGCCGAGGCGCTGGCGATGGGGATCGTCGCCCGGGTCGTTCCCCGGGCCGAGCTCGAGGCCGCCACGATCGCGCTCGCCGAGCAGATCGCCGGCAACGCGCCGATCGCCGTGCGGGAAGCGAAGCGCGCCGTCGACCGCGGGCTCGAGGTGCCCGTGGAGCAGGGGATCGCGGTCGAGGACGTGTCCTGGCGCCGCTCGGTCGCCACGGCCGACCGCGCCGAGGGCATCGCGGCCTTCGTCGAGAAGCGCCCCCCGGCCTGGAAGGGCGAGTAACGGCGTGACGGTCCTCTCCCTTCCGGAGCGCGTGACGATCCGTGAGGTCGGGCCGCGGGACGGGCTGCAGGCGGAGAAGCCGCTGCCGGTCGGGGACCGCGTCCGCCTGATCGACGCGCTGTCCGCGACCGGGGTGCGCAAGATCGAGGCGGTCTCGTTCGTCTCGCCGCGGGCGGTGCCGGCGATGGCCGACGCCGAACGGGTGTGGGCGGGGATCAGCAGGGCGCCGGGCGTCGCCTACTCCGCGCTCGTCCCCAACCGGATCGGGGCCGAGAAGGCGTCGGAGGCAGGCGTGGACGCTCTGAAGGCGTTCCTCGCCGCGTCCGACGACTACAACCGCAAGAACGTGAACCGCTCCGTCGAGGAGTCGATCGCGGACGTGGCGGAGGTCGTGGAGGTGGGGCGCGCCGCTGGCATCCCGGTGGAGGTCGCGATCTCGGCGGCGTTCGGCGACCCGTACGAGGGCGACGTGCCGCCGGAACGGGTGGCGCGGGTCGCCGCGCGGCTGGTGGAGGTCGGGTGCGTCGGCATCTCGCTCGGCGACACGACCGGGATGGCCACCCCGGTTCGATTGGTACAGGTCCTTGACCATCTACGGGAACGGGTGCCGGGCGTGCCGCTCAACCTGCACCTGCACGACACGCGCGGCACCGCGATGGCGAACGCCCTCGCGGGCCTGCAGGCCGGTATCACGGACTTCGACTCGAGCGTCGGCGGGATGGGCGGCTCGCCGTTCGCCCCCGGGGCGAACGGCAACGTTGCCACCGAGGACCTGGTCTACATGCTGGAGGACATGGGCGTGGCGACCGGGGTGGACCTCGCAGCGATGATCGCCACGGCGAAGCTCGCGGAGGATCTGCTCGGTCACGCCCTGCCCGGCCAGATCCACGTCGCCGGCCCCCGCCCCGGGGGAGAGTGATGGACGAGGCGACGGCGGCGGAGGAGGCCGTCCCCCCTCTTCCGGCGCCGGTGAAGGCGGCGGTGTGGGCGGCCATGCTGTTTCCCGCGGCTGCGGCCCTGACGGTCGCCCTGTGGAAGCTCCGCCGCCGCTTGCGCGAGCAGCTGGACCGGTCCGAGAAGAAGCGTCGGGCCGCGTCCGCATGACGGCTCAAGGGCCGTTGGTCGGGATCGGCTCGGTCCAGGCCGCTCGCCAGTCGGGGATGGATTGGGGCCGAATCTCGACCCAGTACTCACGGCCAGTGGTGATCCGGCCGTCGGCGACCTCGTAGAAGCCGAGGCAGGCGTCGAGACCATCGGCGTGGGGGACGAGCACCTCGGCGGCCACGTCGGGGCCGCTCGCCACGATCCGACGGACCTGGATGTGCCAGTCGGCCGCGGGGTGGTTGCGGTTCATGGCGATGAAGTTGTCGCGGCCGCGGAAGCGCTCCCCGGTGTTCGGCCAGTCGATGACCAGGTCCTCGGCCAGCAGATCGGCGGCTTCGTCCCAGTCGCGGGCCTCGAACCGCTCCCAGACGCCTCGGACCACCTCGCCCGGTTCGGTCATCGCCGACCCCCCTCGCCGATCGAGAATCGGAAGAGCGGCAGCGGACGGCCGCCGACCCCGGTCGGCCGCGTGCCGATCCATTCGGCGCCCATCGTTCGGTAGAAGCCCTCGGCGTGCGGGTCCGCCTCGATCAGGAACGACGTGAGCCCCAGGGCCCGGGCGGTCCCGACCGCGTGGTCCCACAGCGCGCGGCCCACGCCGGTGCCCAGCGCATCGGGGTCGACGAACAGGAACCCCACCTCGGCCTCGGCGCCGCCGGCGCGTTCCAGGCCGTAGAAGCCGACCAGCCGGCCCCCGTCCTCAGCCACGTGGACCTCGGCCCGCGCGACGTACTCTGGAGTGATCCGCAGCAGCTGGCGCGCTTCCTCGAGGAACGCCTCGTCGTAGCCCCAGACCGCCTTCGACCACGCGGCGAGCTCCGACAGCGCCTCGGCCTCCTCGGGCCGCGCCCGGCGGATCGTCAGCCCTCCCGCGGATGTGGCCATCCTCACATCCTGCCACCGTCGCCGGGGGGCTGAGGTGTCACCCCGCGCTGGGATAATCGTCGCGTGATCTGCCCCAATTGCGGCTCGTCGATCCCGGACGGTGCGCGCTTCTGTCCGGCGTGCGGGACGCCGTTGCCCACGGCCGTCGGGATCGAGGAGCGCAAGATCGTCACGGTCCTGTTCGCCGACCTGGTGGATTCGACCGGGCTCGCGCAGCGGCTGGACCCGGAGCGCGCCCGCGAGGTGATCTCGGCCTTCTACGACCTCGCCTCACAGGAGCTCGCCTCGCTTCGCGGGCGGGCCGAGAAGTTCATCGGGGACGCGGTGATGGCCGTCTTCGGTCTGCCGGTCGTCCACGAGGACGACGCGGTTCGGGCAGTGCGGGCGGCGCTCCAGATCCGAGAGCGCACGCAGCGGCTCGGCGAGGAGCTCGGGCTCCAGCTCGAAACCCACGCCGGGCTGGCCTCGGGGGATGTGGCCGTCGGGAAGGGCCCGGCCGGGCAGCTGCTGGTCACCGGCTCGACGGTCAACCTCGCCGCGCGCCTGCAGGAGGAGGCCGCGTCCGGCGAGACCCTGCTCGCCGAGACCACCCACCTGCTGACCGCCGAGTCGGTGGAGGTGGCCGGACGCCGCGCGGTGGGCGTCGGCGGGTTCGACGGGACGGTGGCCGCCTACCCGGTGGTGCGCATCGTGCCGCGGCGCACCCGGCGCACCATCCCGCTCGTCGGGCGGCGGCACGAGGTGAACCTCCTGCGCGACACGTTCGACCGGGCCGTGCAGTCGAAGCGCCCCCACCTGTTCACGCTCCTCGGTGAGCCCGGCATCGGGAAGACCCGGCTGGTGCAGGAGTTCGTCGCCGGGCTGGACGAGAACGTGCGGGTCCTGACCGGCCGCGCGGTCGGGTACGGCGGGCAGATCACGTACTGGCCGCTCGTGGAGATGCTCCGATCCGAGGCGGGGATCGCCGAGGAGGACCCGCCGCAGCTCGTCCGGCGCCGGCTCGCGGAGCTCGCCGAGGGGTGCTGCGAGCCCGAGGAGTCCGGACAGGTCGCGGCGCGCCTCGCGATCGCCCTCGGCGTGGGGCAGGAGGAGGAGACCGCCCGGCCCCAGCAGGACCCGGGGGCCGCGCACCGTACCCTTGTCGAGGGCGCGTTCCCGCAGCAGGAGATCCAGCACGGGTTCAAGACGCTGCTGCGCGGGATGTCGGGACGGGGGCCGGTGGCCCTGATCCTGGAGGACGCGCACGCCGCGAAGCCGGCCATGCTCGACCTGGTCGACCACGTGGTCCGCCGGATCGGCGCGGCGCCGCTCTTCGTCCTCACCGTGGCGCGCGAGGACCTCCTCGAGCATCGGCGGGAGTGGGGCTCCGGACTCGACGCGGTGACGCTGCGCCTCGACCCGCTCGACCCGGAGCAGAGCGCCGAGCTGGCGCTCGCCTCTGGCGGCGAGGCCATCGACCTGGATACCGCGCGGGCGGTGGCCGAGCAGACCGGCGGCAACCCGTTCTTCATCGTCGAGACCACCGGGATGCTGATGCACGCCAGCCGGGAGGGGGAGTGGCGGCGCGCGCCGCTGCCGATGACCGTCCAGGCGGTGGTGGCCTCCCGCCTCGACCACCTGAACCAGCCGGCCCGCGACCTGGCCCGCAAGATGTCCGTCTTCCGTCCCCCGGTGCACCGCACCGAACTCGCCCTCGTGGCCGCGGTCACCGAGCAGGCCATCCGCGAGTTGGAGGAGGAGGAGATCCTGGTGCCCGACGACCGGGTGAAGGACGCCTGGCGCTTCCGACACCAGTTCCTGCGCGACGTGGCCTACGAAAGCCTGCCGAAGCGCGAGCGGGTCCGCCTGCACGCCGCGGCCGCCGACCGGCTGGACCAGCCCGACCTGAAGCGGCGGTTCCCGGAGGCGCTCGCCTACCACCTGGAGCAGGCCGCGCGCAACGCGCTGGACCTCGATCCCACCGACCGCACCCCGGCCGACCGGGCGAAGCACGCGCTCGGCGAGGCCGGCGACCGCCTGCGGCGACGGATGGACTTCCGCGGCTCGATCGACCTCTACGAGCGGGCGCTGGCGCTCGCCGGGCCGAACGAGCGGTGGGGCGAGGACGAGGCCGGCATCCTGGCGGGGATCGGGGAGTCGCAGTACTGGCTGGCGGAGTACTCGATCGCCCGGGCCAACCTGGAACGGGCCCTGGAGATCGCGCCCGACAGCCTGCGGGTGCAGGCGCACGCGTCGCGGTTCCTCGGCGACATCGTGCTGAACGTGGACGGCGACGTGGACGGGGCCGAGGCGCTGTTCGACCGCGCCCGCGCGGCGGCCGACGCCATGGACGACCCGTGGGTGACGGCCCGGGTCAAGCTGATGGCCGCCTGGGTGTACTCCTGGCGCGGCGATCCCCAGGCCGCCGAGCGCGAGTGGCGCGAGGCGCTGGAGATCGCTCACCGGAACGGCGACCGCTGGGCCGAAGCGCGCGCGCTCGGCAGCCTCTGCTCGACGGTCTCTTCCACCGGCGACGAACGCGAGGCCCAGCGCCTGGCGGAGCAGGCCCTCCGGCTCGGGGAGGAGGGTGAGGATCGCTTCTCGAGCGCCGTGGCGCTGCAGCACATCGGGAACTCGTACCGGCGGACGGGGCGCTACGCGGAGGCGATCGAACCGCTCGACCGCGCCATCGTCCTCTTCGACGAACTCGGCGCGCGGTGGGAGTGGGCCGCCTCCATCGGCGACCGCGGGCACGTCCGGCTGGTCACCGGCGACCTCGACGCCGCCGAGCGCGACCTGAAGAAGGCGCAGGGCGTCATGGAGGCACTCGAGGAGAAGGGCTACCTGGGCTTCATCCACGAGGCCCTGGCGCTCGTCGCCGCGCAGCGCGGCGACGCGTCTCGGGCCGAGCGTCATCTCGGCCTGGCGGATCGCGCGACGTCGCCGGATGAGTTCGGCGGCGAGGCCAGCCTCCTCGAAGCGCGTGGGGAGGTGCTCTGGCTGCTGGGCGATCGCCAGGGCGCGCGCGAGTCCTTCGGCAAGGCGCTCGAGTTCTACACCGGCACCCCGTACGTGAACGCCTGGGCCCGTCTGGCGACGGACCTGGCCCGTCGGTATGGGGAGGACACCCTCGACTCCGCCGACCTCAAGCGGGCCCGGAAGACCATGGAACGCTCCGGCTGGGCCCTGCCGCCGCTGCCGGTCTCGGTGACGGAAACCGGGTAGCGCTGAGCGCCCCGGTACACTCCGCCCCGTGGACTTCGCGCTCACCGAGGAGCAGGAGGCGTTCCGCCGAACCGTGCGGCGTTTCGCGGACGAGGTGGTTGCCCCGCGGGCCGAGGAGATGGACGCGGCCGAGGAGTTCCCTCTCGACATCGTCAAGCAGATGGGCGAGCTGGGGCTCTTCGGGCTCCCGTTCCCCGAGCGGTACGGCGGGCAGGGCGCCGACTTCCTGTCGTTCTGCCTGGCGATCGAGGAGCTCGCCCGGGTCGACTCGTCGGTGGCGATCACGCTCGAGGCGGCGGTCGGTCTGGGCGCCAACCCCATCTACCGTTTCGGGACCGAGGCGCAGAAGGAGCGGTGGCTCGTCCCGATGTGCCGCGCCGAGATCCTCGGCGCGTTCGGGCTGACCGAGCCGGACGGCGGGTCCGATGCCGGCGCCACCCGCACCACCGCCACGCTCGAGGGCGGCGAGTGGGTGATCAACGGGACCAAGGCGTTCATCACGAACGCCGGCACGCCGATCACCGGCCTGGTGACGATCACCGCCGTCACCGGCACCGAGCCCGGCGGCCACAAGGAGATCTCCTCGATCATCGTCCCCACCGGAACCGAGGGGTTCTCCGCCGGCAAGGCCTACCGCAAGATCGGCTGGCACGCCTCCGACACCCGGGAGCTGGTGTTCCACGACTGCTCCGTGCCGGAGGAGAACCTGCTCGGGGAGCGCGGGGAGGGGTTCCGCAACTTCCTGCAGGTGCTCGACGACGGGCGCATCGCCATCGCGGCGCTCGCGGTCGGGCTCGCCCAGGGCGCGCTCGACCAGAGCGTGGCCTACGCGCGGGAACGGCGCGCGTTCGGCCACCCGATCGGCGCCACGCAGGGCATCCAGTTCAAGCTCGCCGACATGAAGGTCGGGATCGAGGCGGCGCGCCTGCTGACCTACCGGGCCGCGTGGCGGCAGACGCGGGGGCTGCCGTACAAGACCGACGCCTCGATGGCCAAGCTCCACGCGTCGGAGGTGGCGGTCGACGCCGCCCGGCAGGCCGTGCAGGTCTTCGGGGGGTACGGCTTCGTCGAGGAGTCGCCGGTGGCCCGCTACTATCGCGACGCGAAGATCCTGGAGATCGGGGAGGGCACCAGCGAGATCCAGCGGGTGCTGATCGCCCGCGACCTCGGCCTGCCGGGGACCGATTTCTGAGCGATTCGCGCCGAAAGGTGGTTGATCCGAGGCGATCCGTGCTTCAGGCTGGGAACCCGGGTTGACGAAACCCCGACGCGGCTTGTAGGTACTAGGGCCCTGTGCGCGAACCGAGCCGAGCTTCCCTCGGGCGCTTCATCGTGAAGCGGCCCGCCTCGGCGGCCCTCGCGGTCGTCAGCCTTGCCCTGTTCGCCTTCGGGCAACCGCTGGTGCTGGCCGACACCAAGTCCGAGCTGGAGACGGCCAAGGAGCGCCTGGACGAGCTCGAGGGTGAGGTCGCCGCCGCCGAGGCCCGGCTCGGGGAGATCCAGACCCAGGCCGACACGATCGCCGCGCAGGTCGGCGAGACGCAGGCGGCGATCGAGGCCGCGGAGGACCGCATCGCGGCCGTCCGCGCCGAGATCGCGCAGAAGGAGGTGCGCCTGGCGGCGCTCCAGCGGCGTCTGGACCTGCGCGCCCGCGATGCCTACATCCAGGGTCCCGGCGGGATCTTCGAGGTGGTGTTCGGCTCGCAGTCCTTCGGCGACCTCCAGGCCCGCCTGGCGCTGTACAACGCGATCCAGGGACGCGACGCCGGCCTGGCCGAGGACGTGGAGCGGCAGCGCGTGGTGCTCGAGAGGCGCCGGGTGGAGCTGTCCCACCTCCGTAGCGGCCTGGTCGGCCAGCGCGAGCAGCTGCAGGACCAGCTCGCGGAGGTGGAGACGAAGCTCGGGGAGGCGCGATCCGTTCAGGCGGGGCTCGAGAGCAAGAAGGCCGAGGCGGAGGGCCTTGTCCAGACGCTCCGCGAGACGCTGCGTGACGAGGAGGCCGCCCGTGAAGCGGCCGACCTGGCCGGCTCGATCGACGGCGGCGCGCCCTCCACGGGCGGCGGCGTCCTGCACGTCTGCCCGGTCGGGAGTCCCAACACCTTCTACAGCGACTTCGGCGTCCCCCGGCCGGGCGGGCGCACTCACCAGGGGAACGACATCTTCGCCGCCTACGGGACGCCGATCTACGCTCCGTTCGACGGCTACGCATACGACAGCTCGAACGACCTCGGCGGGAACGCCGTGAAGGTGGACGGCGCCGGCGGCTACGTCTACAACGCGCACCTGTCGAGCTTCGGGACGCTCGGCAACGTCTCGGCCGGAACGATCATCGGCCACGTCGGGAACTCCGGGAACGCCCGCTACACCAGCCCGCACGACCACTTCGAGTGGCACCCGGGCGGCGGCGCGGCCGTCGACCCGTACCCCTACCTGGTCGAGGCGTGCCGGTGAGGCGGCTGGTGGCGGCCGTCGCCGTGGTGGTGGTCGCGCTGACGTACTCCGGGCCGGTCAGCGCCGACACCGCCTCCGAGCTGAAGGCCGCCCGCAAGCGCCTGGGGCAGCTGGAAAAGGAGACTGCGGCCGCCCGCGCCGAGCTGGCCGACCTGCAGGCGCGCGCCGACGCGCTGCAGGTCCAGGTGGAGGCGGCCCAGACCGCGCTCGAGATCACGGGGCACAACATCGTGCTGACCCAGGGTGCGATCACGCGCGCCGAGGACCGCATCGCCGCGCTCCAGGGGCGGCTCGACGACCGGGCGCGCAGCGCGTACATCCAGGGGCCCGGCACCGTCTTCGACATCTTCTTCGGCGCCAGCTCGTTCGCCGACCTCCAGGAGCGGCTGGCGCTCTACGATCGCGTCCAGCAGCAGGACTCGGACCTGGCCAACCGCGTGCGCGATCGCCGGGAGACGCTCGACCGGAAGAAGGGCGACCTGCGCGCGCTGCAGGCCCAGCAGGAGCGGCAGAAGGCCGAGCTGGAGGAGAAGCAGGCCGAGCAGCAGAAGCAGCTCGACGCCCAGGGGAAGGTCGTGGCGGCGATCGAGGAGAAGGCGGCCGAGGCGCAAACGCTCGTCAAGACGCTCGAGAAGCAGAAGGCGCGCGAGGACGCCGCGCGGGCCCGCGCACTGGCGGCGGGCGGCGGCGCGATCGCGGGGGAGGGGATCTTCCAGTTCTGCCCGGTGGACGCGCCGAACGCGTTCGGCGACGACTTCGGCGCCCCGAGATACGCCGGCGGCTACCACCCGCACGCCGGGAACGACATCGTCGCGTCGCTCGGCACGCCGATCCGGGCCCCCTTCGACGGCTACGCCTCCGATGCGTCGAACGGGCTCGGCGGCATGTCGGTCCATGTCGACGGCGCGCTCGGGTACACGTACAACGCCCACCTGTCGCGCTTCGGGACGCTCGGCAACGTCAGTGCCGGGACGATCGTCGGCTACGTCGGGAACTCCGGTGACGCGATGGGTGGCCCGTACCACGACCACTTCGAGTGGCACCCGGACACGATCCCGCCGAACCTGCACACCAGCCCGTACGGCTACAGCGTGATCGGCTCCGCGATCGACCCGTACCCGTACCTGGTCGCGGCCTGCCGATAGCCGCGGCGGTACGCTGTCGGACGTGAGCGGTCACCCCTGGATCTTCCGTACCTACGCCGGCTACGGGACGCCGCGAGCGACGAACGAGCGGTTCCTGCAGAACCTGGCGAAGGGGCAGACCGGGCTCTCGATCGCGTTCGACCTGCCGACCCAGACCGGCTACGACGCCGACCACGCGATGGCCCGTGGCGAGGTCGGGAAGGTCGGCGTCCCGGTCGGGCACCTCGGCGACATGCGCCGGGTGTTCGAGGGGATCCCGGTCGAGGGGATGAACACCTCGATGACGATCAACGCCACGGCCGTCTGGCTGCTGGCGCTGTACATGAGCGTCGCCGACGAGCACGGCGCGGCGCGGCGCGGCCTGGAGGGCACGACCCAGAACGACGTGCTGAAGGAGTACCTCTCACGCGGGACCTACGTGTTCCCGCCGGCCCCCTCGATGCGCCTGACCACCGACCTGATCGCCTGGACCCTGGCCGAGGTGCCGCGCTGGAACCCGATCAACATCTGCTCCTACCACCTGCAGGAGGCCGGGGCGACGCCGGTGCTCGAGGCCGCGTACACGATGGCCAACGCCGTCGCGGTGCTCGACGCGGCCCGGGCCCGGCCCGACGTCGCAGCGGACGACCTGCCCCGGCTCGTCGGGCGGATCTCGTTCTTCTGCAACGCCGGGATCCGCTTCGTCGAAGAGACGTGCAAGCTGCGGGCGATGGCGCGGCTGTGGGACCGCATCGCTCGGGAGCGATACCGCGTGGCGGACGAGACGTTCCGCCGGTTCCGCTACGGCGTGCAGGTGAACTCGCTCGGGCTGACCGCGAACCAGCCGGAGAACAACGTCCACCGGATCCTGCTCGAGATGCTGGCGGTGACGCTCTCCGCCGACGCCCGGGCGCGCGCGGTGCAGCTCCCGGCCTGGAACGAGGCGTTCGGCCTGCCGCGCGCCTGGGACCAGCAGTGGTCGCTTCGGGCGCAGCAGATCCTGGCGCTCGAGACCGACCTGCTCGAGTACGGCGACATCCTGAACGGCTCGCCCGTGATCGAGGAGGTCACCGACCGCATCGAGACCGAGGCCTGGGATGAGCTCGGGCGCGTGCTCGACCGCGGCGGCTCGGTCGAGGCGCTGTCGTACATGAAGGTGCGTCTGGTGACGGCGCACGCGGAGCGCCTGCGCGCCATCGAGGCCGGCGAGCGCACCGTGGTCGGCGTGAACGCCTACACCGAGGGCGAGCCCTCGCCGCTCATGCACGGCGATGAGGAGTTCGCCTACCAGGTGATCGACCCCGCGCTCGAGCGCGAGCAGCTCGAGGGGCTGCAGGCCTGGCGCGCGGAACGGGACGCGGGCGCGGCCCGCGCCGCGCTCGACCGGCTGAAGGCCGTCGCGGAGGGCGGGGAGAACCTCGTTCCGCCCTCGATCGACGCGGCGAAGGCCGGCGCGACCACCGGCGAGTGGGCCGACGCGTTGCGCGAGGTGTTCGGCGAGTTCCGCGCGCCAACCGGCGTGACCGATGTCACGGCCGCTGAGACCGACGCGCTTCTCGCCGCGCGAGCGCGGGTGATGGCGGCGGCGGGACGGCTCGGGGTGGCCCGCCTGCGGATGCTCGTCGGCAAGCCGGGGTTGGACGGCCACTCGAACGCGGCCGAGCAGATCGCGGTGCGCGCCCGGGATTGCGGCGCGGAGGTGGTCTACCAGGGCATCCGGCTGACGCCCGAGGAGATCGCCCGCGCGGCGGCGGAGGAGGATGTCCACGTCATCGGGCTCTCGGTGCTCTCCGGCGCGCACAACCTGCTGGTCCCCGACGTCATCGACCGTCTGAAGGCCGAGGGGATCGACCTGGAGCGCGTCCCGCTGGTCGTCGGGGGCGTGATCCCCGACGACGACGCGGCGAAGCTCGCCTCCCTCGGCGTCGCCCGGGTGTTCACCCCGAAGGAGCACGACCTCACGGCGATGGTCGCCGAGATCGCCGATCTGGTGGCCGCCCGCGCCTGACCGGCAGGGAGGCCGGCCCGATTACGAGGTGGCCGCGTGCGCGGGGTGCGCGGCGCCGCCGTGGCCGTGGAAGTCGATCTTCCCCCGGGCGTGCAGTCGGAGGAACACCTCGACGACCCGGGGGTCGAACTGGGTGCCGGCGGAGAGCTTCAGGCGCCGGATCGCCTCGCCGATCCGCAGCGACGCGCGGTACGGGCGGTCGGTGGTCATCGCGTGGTACGCGTCGCAGACGAACACGATG
>WNFV01008576.1_pt1 | contig 19047 bp, 20 predicted proteins | sample 5400101 | NCBI WGS metagenome assembly WNFV01 (sample SAMN13153361, study PRJNA577476) | soil metagenome | isolation source: 115 cm soil or saprolite under grassland replicate 1 | place: USA:California | collected 2016-06-15 | reverse complement strand
TCCAACCTTTCAATCTTCTTGCTCGTACTTATCTCGCGCTGGAACGTTTTGAAGAAGCAGAATCAACTTACGAGCGAGCGGCGGCGTTTGCATCACCGGGTGATCTAAAACAACTGGCTGGAATCTACGGCTTTGAAGGGGTGGGTGATGGTTATATGAAAGCAAAGAAGAAGCCCAGTGCTGCTCGTGCTTACAAAAGGGCGTTGGAAATCGATCCCGCAAATAAAGGCCTGGAACAGAAACTTGCCAACGCGCAATAACGCGAACCGATACTGGATCAAATTGAACTTGAGTTTAAGGTTCAGCCTTTAGACTTATCTCGGGATGACTCTCTTGCTGGAACTACCGTCGTTAGTAGCCTCGTAGGAATCTGAAGTCGGAACTCTAAACATAAGGAGCGGATCTCTCATGAAGCGTTGCCCCAAGTGTAATCGTAGTTTCCCCGACGACAACCAAAAGTTTTGCACGATCGATGGCGGCTTGTTGGTGCGCGCTGAAAAGCCCTTCGATCCCAACGCTACGATACAGGGTTCCGCCAACCTCTCAATTCCTAGGGAGCGGCCAGGAGAAAAACCGGTTAGCCACCCATTGCCCGATTTTGACGAAACCATCGCCGCGTCTGCTCCTACAGTAGTATTTCCCAAACAGACTGGCCCTACGGGTTCACCGACCGCTCCCAACTTGCCTACGCCGCCCAGTGACCAACAGCCGCAGCCGCAGAGCGCGTCGTTTTCTAAAGCGCCGAGCGCGGAACCGCAGCCGCAAGCACAGAGCGTGCAACGGCAGCCGCAGAGAGTGCCACCCCCGCAGCCGCAAAGCGCAACGTCACCCGCTCTCGCCGGCGCTCCGCCGAAGAAGAAATCGAAGCTGCCCATCATTCTCGGCGTATTGGCGATACTCTTCGTGCTTGGTGTTGGCGGCGTAGTGGCAGCGTTCTTCCTGGTAATCAAGCTCGACCAGATGAAAGCCGAGCCACCCATCGTCGAAAGAACAAATCAAAACGAGAACGTAAACCAGAGCAGCAACAACAACACCGAGGAGCCAAAGACGGAGAGCGCGAAAACTGAGAGCGAGTTTGTAGCTCCGCCGAATGCCACCAGGTTCGAAAATTCCCAGGCAAACCTTGATGGAAAATTAGCCGAACACTACTTCAACTTCTCCTTCTACTATCCAGACAATTGGGCGGCGGACCTCAAAGCGGGCGTGCCCGGCGCAAGCAACTTCGCTAAAGTTGAACGAAGGTTATCACCCGATTTCATGCAGGAAAACTTTGCGGTCGGTTGGTACACGAGCAAGGGAACTTTCGCCGAAGACGAGTCGACGTTTCCTCAGTTAGTGGACGTTTTGGGAGCCAGTCTGGGGAAGAGCTTTCCCGAGTATCGCAAGGTGTCAGAAGGACCGACCAAAGTAAATTCACTCGATGCGTATGAGTTTCGTTTCGTGAGTGTTTCGAAAGGAACTGAAAAGGGCGACATCCAGGTTTGGGGCCGGGTAATATTTTTGCCCCCTGGAGTTTCAGGGGAGCAGAACGGCGCCACCCTGCTTATGCTGGCAACGTCGCTGGCCCCCGAATTATCCGCCGTGGAAGATGTGGGCGAGAAGGGTGAGATGCCCGTTATTCTCGAGTCGTTTCGCTTTGGTAAGAGTCGCTAGCTACTGAAAGCAAAATTGCCGGTCTGCCGATAAGTCTGGTAGCGTCTTCGTTGCGGCAACCGTGGAGGGAAGGAAACGAGATAGTCTCGCTGCATCTGCGTTCGGGTTTTATCAATGTGATTTTGAATGCTATGCTTCGCAACTACGCATCGTTAGTAAGCAACAAATGCCAGTGAACAAAATAAGCAAAATCGAAAAGCCTTTGTGGACACCGACCCGGATCGCTTTCACCGTCGTGGTGCTGGGGCTGCTGGCAGCTTTTGGGGTTTCCGGTTGCAACTCGAGCGACGAACCTCATAAGAATCCGGCGGCGTCCGGCGTGGCCAAAAATGGCAGCGTGCCCCTTGCGAGAAATGCCGCGCCCGCGGCCATCACTATGTTGCCCGCCAGTGTGACTGATGCCGAACTTCAGGCCGTGGTCGGCGCGCCAATAAAACTTTCAAACTACGCCGGGAAAGTTTTGCTTGTAAACTTGTGGGCCACATGGTGTGGCCCGTGTCGCCTGGAGACGCCGGAGCTGGTCAAGCTTCACAAGGAGTTTCATCCGCAAGGAGTAGAGGTGGTTGGATTATCGACGGAGAACCCTGAGGCCTCAGCCGAGAGTGTGCGTGAGTTCGTTCACAACTTTAACGTGGATTACAGAATAGGCTGGGCCACTCCGGAGGTTGCTATTACCTTAATGCAGGGGAAAGACGCCATTCCGCAGAGCTTTATAATTTCGCGAAGCGGCCGGGTAGTCAAAAGATTCGTGGGCTTTAATCCTGTCTACACGCCACCACAAATAAGGGAAGCAATTCAGGAGGCGCTCAACGACAAGGCCGCTGCTGACTGACTCAGCTCAGATCCCGAATCTTCGATTTCAATCTTCCGATTTCTGCTCTTCCTTCTGTTTCAACTTGCGCTCGGCTTCTTCCATCAACCGTTCGCCTTCCTGAGCAAGTTTCTGATCCTGCAAGCCTTCGCCCACTAACTTTTTTGCTTCGCCTGTTAGTTTCTCCATCTCAGCCTCAACGCGTTCTTCGACTTGATCTATGGGCGCCAGCTCGCCCGTCTCATCCTGAGTTTGAATCTGGTCCTTATCAATCCCCATGCTAAACCTCTCGGTAGAAATTCTCCGTTCCAAATCAAATGGTCGCTTCTCAGGGAAATCAGTCTAACGAAACTCTACGATTGATGCCAGCACTCTGTTTAGTTTGATTGAAAATTCCTACATAATTCGCACGTTTTGCGCAGTTCCTTCACTATTCCGGCAGTGTAGGTTAATTTTCACAGTTAATGCCATGGCCGCTCGTTGGTCACTACTTCACCAGCGGCGCCGAACCTCTTCGGCTTCTCCTGCATATCATGCTTCATTTGCGCTAAGTGGTGCGCGGGCGTCTCAGCGAAGAATCTCTGAAACGCGTTGGCGATTCGACTGGACACGCCGCTAGCATTTCTTTCATGGTGCTTCATTAAATCGCAGACTAAATGCCAATTGCGTCGCGCCGGTCAAGTCCTGCGTACGCTTCGGTCCAATGAATGCTCCGAATAAGAGACTTGCCGTAGATAACGCTGCAGAGTCGCGGACCGACCGGTGGCGCACAGACTGGTCCGTGGTCGCGCTGATCCTCCATCAAGCCCCTGGTGCTGATTGTCGGTGGGGTTGCCTACACAGTTTGGCAAAACAAGCAGCCAGTCGGACTCCATGGCTGGCTGGAAATCTGGAACCGCTGGGATGGGGCGCACTACCTCGACATCGCGCGCGACGGCTACGTGACCCAGGGTGATCAGCAAAACTGGACTGTCTTCTACCCGCTCTATCCCTGGGCCGTTCGCCTGTTCACATTGATCCTCCGCGATCATTTGCTGAGCGCATTCGCCGTCTCCGGCCTCGCGTCGGTCGTCGCGGGCGTTCTTCTCCGAAAGCTCACGGATTTAGACTTCGGCGCCACAGTCTCGCGGACCGCCGTCTGGTTCATGTTTATCTTTCCGACGAGTTATTTTCTTCACATTGGCTATACCGAAAGTCTTTTCCTTGCCTTCGCCCTCGGCTCGTTCCTCGCAGCGCGAAGAGGTAAGTGGTGGCTCGCCGGCGTGACTGGCGCGTTCGAGTGTCTGACGCGAGTGAATGGCTTGCTGCTCATTCCCGCGCTCGGCTGCGAAGCCTTGTGCAATACCGCACTCAAGCGGGGCGTGTTGCGCGCTGAATGGCTGTGGATCGCCTTCATAGGCGTCGGATTCATGCTCTACCTCTTCCTCAACTTCCATGTTTTTGGCCATCCGTTCGCCTTCGTGCAAATTCTGCGCGACAGGTTTTTTAAGACTCCCAAATGGCCGTGGGTGGGCATCTTCAAGGTCTGGACCTGGAAAGGGGCGATGCGAGGAGACTGCATAGGAATGCGACGGAGGAATTCTTTTTCATCGTGCTCGGCTTTGCCTGTACGGTCTGGTGTTGGAGGGCCCTGCGCGCATCGTATGCCGTGTGGATGGCGCTAAACTGGCTGCTGTTTACGAGCACCTCGTTCGTGATCAGCGTGCCTCGCTACACTCTGGCAATGTTTCCCATTTTCATTCTCTTCGCACGTTTCACGGCGGCGCGACTGGTTTGGTCTGGCATCATTACTTTCTGGTCGCTAACGTTTATGGCGCTCTTCATAACGCTCTTCGTGCAGGGCGAGTGGGCGTTCTGATATTATCGTGGTTAGCAACGCTTCTACATTATGAAACTGCGGTTGAGTGACAAGCGAATTCTTCCACGCTTTCCCTAACGAAGCAATCGCGAAACGATGCCTCACTTTGCCGTGCAATCCGCTGTCAAGCCTTCCCAAAAACCGAGAGGCCGGGTTTGGCCCGGCCTCACATCGGTTGGCGGAGACATTCAGCCTCAACAGGTCACTGTCCTCACCCCAGCAACCCAGCGCCGTTAACCAGCATTTTATTCAGAATTCAGAATTCGTCAATGTAAGAAAACATGCAATCGTTTCTAACTCAGCTTTTGTTAACGTGGTCTAACTAATAAAATCGCGAAACAAGAGTCGCGTGGAGGGCAGTGACGCCGCGCTTTCCTGTCACTGTCCATTCATTCCATCGCGGTTAGGGCAAACTTTCCCCTGTACTCGCCAGAGACGAGGAAAGCCACGCTCTCTTTGCTTTGAAATTTGGGGTAGGGGGAGAAAACTCTTCTGTAACGCAAACTGTTAGTTTACGATCTAACACCAGCGGCTCCGCGCAGACTAACGGTTTGCATTAATATAAAACTCCAGTTACAAACTGATCCGAGCCCGCGAACAACATGCATAGCTTTATCAAGGTTCACAAGTCCGACGATAACAAAGCCTCAGTGGTGATCGATCCCGTGTGCGGTATGACGGTCAATCCTGATTTCGCTGCCGGATCATACGAGTACAAAGGCAAGACTTATTACTTTTGCAGCTCGCATTGTCTATCCAGCTTCCGTAAAGATGCCCAACGCTTCCTCAAGGAACCGATGATTGTGGCTCGTCAGAACCAACTGCATAAGCGAGTGGATGCGGCTGCCGATCACCCTCCTGGTCCGAGCGACCCGGTCGCTACCGCTTCCGGTTCTGACAGGACGACCTACACCTGCCCGATGCATCCCGAAATCGTTCGCGACGCACCGGGGACTTGTCCAATCTGCGGCATGGCGCTGGAACCGCGAACAGCATCTCTCTCCGAAGAAGAGAATCCCGAGCTTGCCGCAATGTCGCGACGGTTTTGGGTAAGCGTTTTGCTAACCGTTCCACTGCTCGCAATCGGAATGAGCGAGTTCCTTCCCGGGGCAGACCTCGAACGATTGTTGCCGATGCGTGTCTGGAGTTGGTTGGAGCTGGCGCTGGCTACGCCAGTCGTGCTTTGGGGCGCCTGGCCTTTCTTCGCGCGTGGTTGGCAGTCAATCAATAATCGCAGCTTGAACATGTTTACGTTGATCGGGCTCGGTGTCGGCGTTGCGTACAGCTTCAGCGTGATCGCAACGTTGTTTCCCGATGTCTTTCCGGTTTCTTTTCGTGATGCCTCAGGCGCAGTTCCTGTTTACTTTGAAGCGGCGGCTGCGATCACGACTCTTGTGTTGTTAGGCCAGGTGCTGGAGCTTCGCGCGCGCAGCCGCACCGGCGCGGCAATCAAAGCGCTCTTAGGTCTCGCACCAAAAACCGCGCGGCGCATCGGTGAAGACGGCAGCGAGCAAGACGTTCCTCTGGATCAGGTGCAAGTAGGCAATCGCTTGCGCGTGCGCCCAGGCGAAAAGGTGCCGGTCGATGGTGTTGTCATAGAAGGATCCAGCTCAGTTGATGAATCGATGGTCACCGGTGAGCCGATTCCGGTGGAGAAGCATACAGGCGACCGCGTTATTGGCGCCACGGTGAATGCTACGGGCTCACTTGTGATGCGGGCGGAGCGCGTCGGCTCAGAGACATTATTAGCGCAGATCGTTCAAATGGTTGCCGAGGCACAGCGCAGCCGCGCGCCCATTCAAAAACTTGCGGACGTTGTCTCCGGCTATTTCGTTCCGGCGGTTGTCGCGATCGCTGTAATTACTTTCATTGTTTGGAGCATCTGGGGGCCTGAACCGCGTATGGCCCACGGGCTAGTGAATGCGGTCGCGGTACTGATCATCGCGTGCCCGTGTGCGCTTGGCCTGGCGACGCCAATGTCAATTATGGTAGCGACCGGAAAAGCGGCGCAGAGCGGAGTGCTCTTCAAGAATGCCGAAGCGATTGAGATCATGCGCAAAGTCGACACTCTTGTCGTCGACAAGACAGGGACGCTGACTGAAGGCAAACCGAAACTCGTCAGCGTTGTTACGACCGGAGCAGTTGATGAACCGAAATTATTGAGATTGGCTGCAAGTCTCGAGAAGGGCAGCGAGCATCCCCTTGCGGCAGCCATCGTTGCCGGCGCGCAGGAGCGCGGCGTTGAGCTTACCGATGCAGCGACGTTCGATTCATTGACCGGGAAGGGAGTGACAGGAGAGGTTGATGGTCAGAAGGTTTCGCTCGGGAATCGTGCTCTTCTCGATGATTTGAAAACCGATGCGGGGGAACTCGCAGCCAAGGCCGAAAGCTTGCGCGTCGACGGGCAGACAGTGATGTTCGTGGTGGTTGACGGTAAATCGGCGGGGCTGCTTGGGGTCGCTGATCCGATCAAAGAAAGCACGCCGGAAGCGATCAGACAACTACACGCAGAAGGTATTCATATTGTTATGCTAACGGGCGATAGCCGCACGACGGCCAACGCCGTGGCGAAGAAACTCAACATTGACGAAGTAGTGGCCGAGGTGTTGCCGAATCAGAAAGTTGAGGTGGTGAAAAAGTTTCAAGGTGAGGGGCGATTCGTTGCGATGGCAGGTGACGGCATTAACGATGCTCCTGCCCTCGCTCAAGCTCATGTTGGTATCGCAATGGGAACCGGAACTGACATCGCAATGAAAAGTGCTGGCGTTACGCTGGTTAAGGGAGACCTGCGCGCGATCGTCAGAGCCCGAGTTCTTAGTCGCTTGACGATGAACAACATCAAACAGAATCTTTTCTTCGCCTTTGTCTACAACTCGCTTGGAGTTCCAATAGCAGCCGGTGTTCTTTATCCCTTCTTCGGCATTCTGCTAAGCCCGATGATTGCCGCAGCCGCGATGAGCTTCAGCTCAGTTTCGGTGATCGGCAATGCTTTGCGTCTCCGGCGTGCGCGAGTCTAACTTGCCATTTGAAACGGTAGGGCGATGAAGCCAACGAGCCGGTGGGGAATGAAAAGGAAGAAGTCATGAGAAACCAAATCAAATTCGTTGCCACAACCATCGTGCTGGTAATCGCTCTCGGCGCACTCAGCTCTCAAGTACTAGCCCAATACCACGACCATCTTCTAGTTGGTAAGAAAGGAATGGTGAGACTCTCTGAAAACGTGAGGGTAGGAACGGATCACGTGTTCGTCTTCAAACCCGTGACCATGCCCGCCGAGTACAGGGAGTACAGCATGGTCGAAGGCAGAGAAATCGTCAGATTGAAATGCCATGTGGAGGCAGTAGCCAAGTCGGTGAACAACACAAAGGTCACCCTCGGCCAAAACGCTTCCGGTGAGCGGACAATCGAGGAGATTGCACTTCTTCATGCATAGAGGTCACGGCAAACAAAGCAGCGGCACGGACTTGCATTGCCGTTCTCAGGATTTTCGAGTATTACTTCACCTGTAGTTCATATTCATAGGGAGTAGTTCATATTCATAGGGAGGTAATCATGAAGTTTTCGATGCGAAATACGGCGATTTGTGTAGTGAGTGCGGTCTTGTTCCTGGTGGTTTCGGCGAACCTGGCATCGGCACAAAAGAAGAAGGGCAGATTACAGGATGCGACGCGACATTCACAGAAGGCGTCCGAAGTTTTTACTGAAATTATGAACGTGCGGGATAAGGCGATCCCGCAGGAGTTGTTGGACAAAGCGGAAGCAATTGCGGTATTCCCGGATGTCGTCAAGGCAGCTTTTATTTTTGGCGGGAAAGGCGGTCAGGGCGTTATCAGCAAACGAACACCAAATGGCTGGTCGGCACCCGCGTTTTTCAATCTCGGTGGCGGCAGCTTCGGGGCTCAAATCGGCGCCACGAAGACAGACTACGTTTTGCTAATCATGAACGAAGCGGGTTTGAAAGGTCTGTTGAAAGACAAGTTTGAGCTTGGCGGCGAAGTGGGTGTGGCCGCTGGTCCAGTCGGGCGCGAAGCCGCAGCTTCCACGAATCTGAGAATGGATGCCGGTATTCTTTCATACTCTCGTAGCAAGGGTGCTTTCATCGGGGCAGCTTTAAAGGGCGCGGTGATCAGTTCGGATAATGATCTCAATGAGGCAGTTTATGACATGAAGGGCAGCGAAGTTTTGACTAACAACTCAATGTCGTTGAATCAGATGCCGGCCGGTGTGCGCATCTTCCCGCGAACACTAGCGCGCTACTCCCCGCGCTAAATTCAGCTTCGTGATCTATGGCGCGCAAGAAAGCTTGACGCTTTTGTTAGCGCGCCATAGAATGCCCGCTGACTTTTTCATCATGATCTGATGAGTTGATTGAATTGGTCGATCGAAAATGAAAGTCCCCCGCACACAACGACAGAAAGAAGTTTTCGATTATCTGGTTCGCTTCCTTGAGCGGCGTGGTTACATTCCTTCCTATACGCAGATCGCCAAGCACATCGGAGTCAAGTCACGGGCTACAGTTGCTAAACACATAAAGGCGCTTGAACGGCTTGGCTTGATCACCATTCATGGGCGAGATGGATCTTTTGCACTTGTAATTAACCAGCAAGAGTTACCACCGTCGGATTTGCTTTGTGAGATTCCGTTAGCCGGCATGATCGCTGCGGGCCAGCCGATCGAAGTTGTGGCGGATGGCGAGATGATTCCAGTACCGCGATTTATGCTTGCGCGAGTGAGACCGGAGAAAGTCTACGCGGTGCGCGTGCAGGGCGATTCTATGATCGACGAGCACATCTGCGATGGAGACATTGCTTTGATCGAGGATCGCGCCGAAGCTCGCGACGGCGAGATCGTTGTCGCCCTAATCGATGAAACTCATGCGACTTTAAAGCGGCTCTACCGCCATGGTCCCGAAGTCGAGCTACGGCCCTCCAACTCTCAACTCGAATCGATTCGAGTGCCCGCCGGGAACGTCAGGGTTCAGGGCATCTTCCGCGGACTGCTGCGTCCAACTACCTAAAACAATCTGTTTTTACTGAGGTTTTGCCTGGCTTTGGGGCCCAACTGGCGGCTTGTTTCCCGCGGAAACACTTCGTGGGTCCTTATGCCTTCCTGGTCGGCAAATCAACGCTTATCTTCAATCGTCAATTTCCAACCGAAAATTTTTTTGTCTCGGATTCACTAATCGAAGCCGCGCAAGGGCAGCTCGGGAGTGCGCCGTAGCCAATTGCTTTCAGGGCAATGGGAGGACCCGCCGATTACGTGAAGCGTGTAGGCGTGGCGGGATTTTGTAGAGCGGTTGGCGAGGCTCTTGTGTGGTAACAGACCGTTGAGAATGATCAAACTACCCTTGGGCACTTCGAGCGGCACAAGTTTCTCTTCCGGCCAGGGGCTGGAATCAAAAACCTCAAACTTCATTCCACCTTCCGCGCTGCGCAACCAGCGCGACTTTAACCCGAGTTTGTGTCCGCCCGGGATTGCCCAGAGACAACCGTTCTCAAGCGTCGCGTCTTCGAGTGCAAACCACAGTCCAACGATATCAATCGGTACGTTGTAAAGAAATGTGCTGTCCTGGTGGCAAGTAACTTTAGCCCCAATTTTCGCTTGTTTGAAGATGTACATTCCCTGCAAGAGCAACGGTCGTTCAATACCGAGGTCTGCAACCAGCTGTACCAGGTCTGGCGTTCTTGAAAATTTGCTGAAGACTGGATCGAGATCATGGAGCGCATGCCCGATCTTGTTGATTGAATTTTCCTTGCCGTGCTTAAGCGTACCGTCAGGCAGAAAAGCATCCTCTTCGAAGAAGAAACGAATCTTATCTCCGGAGGTGAGAAAGTAATCATCGGTGAGCCGGCTCTGTTCATGCGTGGAGAAAATCGACACGACACCGCTCGCGTCGAAATCTTGGACCAACGCTTCAGCACGCGCGCGCAAACGATCGCACGAGCTGGTTTCTACAAAGCCAGTTAGAACGAGAAAACCGTCACGATCATATTGCGCGCGCTCTTCGGAACTCAGTCTCATTGCGAAAACATTATCACAGCCATACTGGCGGCTATTTGGTTAGAGTTCTCGCCCCGCGAAAGAACGGCAGACTTTGCCGCCTTTCGTCCTGATACCTATACTGTTTGGGAAATATGGATTTCTGGAGCCGGCTGCCGGAGTTGAACCGGCGACCTTCTAATTACGAATCTTAAGCAGCGCGTCCAGCCCTGTCCACACCTGTACAACCGAGTATATATTTATCGGCACTTTCCAGGATAAGTGTGCTGCCGTGTCCGGTGCTATCTGGTCATGTTCGCACACTATTCGCACACTGGAATCTCTTTTTATATGTGTTCTTTCGTTACGGACGCTAGGAGGGCTCGCGGCCTATTTCAGCGGTGTAATACCGGGAGTTAATGCCCGCCTTTTTTTGCGCCTCACGCGCAACAGCTTCAGCGTTTACTTTTTCCTGTAAGACGTCACGAAGGTACGCCGTCAAGCTTAGTATCACTTCGGAATCAATAGGCAGCCCACGCCGAGCGCGATCTTCAATTTGTTCTAATTCCTTAATGGTCATAGACCCTCTCGTTCAGCGATGGCCTTGGTGTGTGGGGACGCCTCTTGTCTCCCGCTTAGGCGGACAGACGAGTCCCTAGATTTCTTTTAGGAAAGAAATCACTAATAAGTTCGGATTCCAGGGAAGAGAGCCGGGATGGGAAGAGCTGTACAGTTTGCTCAGATACCAGCCAGACTTTTTTGGTTGCAAATAAAATTCATGCAGCCGACGAATTTTTGCTCAACCGTTTTCTCATCGTAAGTGGATCTTCGAACCAAAATGGGACGGTCCACACTAACGAATTAGGCTCTTTACGCGGTAGGGTGGCCCCAAGTCTTCGAACGGATAAGCATTTCTTCTGTGCCTGCTTTCGTCTTAATCTTCAGCCAGGCTCGCGTTCGACCACCAACAACGTAAAGGCTGTCTGCCCGCTTTGCTACCATCCCTTCTAATTTGATTGACTTTGCCCCCGGAGCTCCATGTCGCCATCACATTTGATTGGTTTTATCGGGACTGGCGTTCTGAAGTAGATATGGCCGCCGCGGGCGGATTCAGCCATCCACGTTTCTCCAAAGCCTGCCCGCACGACTCGCCTGATGTTGGTTTCAAACGCCTTTGGAGATTCGCAGTCGATAACAGCAAGGTTCCCACTGGCCGCGCCGCACAATAGCCCTATGTTCAAACTGGCATTGATTGAAAATAATGCTTCACGTTCGGACTGGTTTGGCGCTTGAAACTGGAAAGCTTTCCATCTGGTAATTGGTTCTTTGCTGTGCGGCAGGGCTGGAAAAGGGGCAAGTCCGTGGGAGGCGTAATCCGCGGCCAGCGTTTGCAACTCATTGAGGCCGCCGCCGAGAGGTGGATTAACGAGATTACGACTTTGGCTTGTAGTGCTCACCTCGACGCTCATTGTCCGAGTGATATTAGTTAGTCCGCCGCACGTCGAGCTTAGTCCACTCGGTGGGCCAAAACTTTTTCAGGCAACGCGGTCACCGCCGCTATCAATCCACTCCCGCAGCTTCGGTAAATGGATTCTTAGTCGCTTGCCGTCGCGAACCTTCACCTCTTCAGGCAGCCGGTCGATCAGCGCGTATGCCGTTGAGCGGTCCTTCTTGCGTCCGTTCTGATCTTCCTCGATCTTTAGACCGTACAACTCCGCTACCTCGAAAACACTCCCTAGAACCTGGTTATCATTCATGGTTAGTCTCCTATGCACACGACTGTACGTGCGAGGACAACCTTTCGTCCTATACCTAAACAAAAATAATTTTAGGTACGCCCGAGGAGCGTTCTTCGTTGACTATTGGCCTTGGTAGGTAGAGCGTTGAGCGGCGCAGCCGTAGGCCTCGAAATTGAGAGGTCTAGTTTTCAAATTTAATGTGAGTTTGGTAAAGCCGACGGATCACCATGAGCGGCATCCAACTGCTGCAACGTAGCCTCTAATTCTTCTTCAGAACTGAAAGTTAAAATTTTTGTCGCCATAACTTGGTCTCCTTCCGACGGCGACCCCGCCTGAGCACCTTGTTTTGGTATTAATCTCTGACGTATTTCTTGGAGGGCTTTATAGAACTTGGTTTCAGAGCAGATATGCCTCTTGCCATGTTTGGTCTCGAGGATACTGGACGTAGGTTCTTCCAGTATGTCATGGCGTATGAACCAATCGACGCGACGACGAGTTGAAGGTGTTTGATGAGTTTCAGACTTTACGAGTCCTGCCGCCTCGCAGGCGCGTTCAATTTGCTCGAGGATCGCCTTAGTGCTTTGCACTTGAGGGTAAAACCGTGACAGTTATCGCAACCGGACTTCCGCCAAGCGGCACTAACTCCGTTATCTGATTACCCCGGGCCCATTCGTTAAGTGTGAATTCCCCCGACAGGCGGAACCAGTCCGTGTCAACATGACACTGCTTTGACCAGCTTTGGAGAAAGCGCCACAGCGAGTGATAATCCTGACACTCCAACCCCCTTGCCAACTGCCGCAGCACAACCGGTGCAAACTGGCTTACCCGCTCGAGAAAATAACACCGCAACGCGATGCCGCAATCGTTGCCGCCATCCTCATATTCCGCCCAAGAGTCCTTCATAAGCGGACGTAGTTTAACATAGCCGTACATGAGTGGACAAGAGATTATACTATTGATTGCTATATAAAACTGTGATATATATAGGGCATGATTCAGATTCAACTAAAGCGAATGCTGAAGAACCGAAAGCGGAGCATGTATTGGCTGGCACAAGAGGTAGAAACACACTATCCGAGCATTTATCGGCTTGCTGAGGGACAGATTACGCTCGTGAACCTCGGGACACTTGATCGCATCTGCGAAGCACTAGACTGTGAAGTCAGCGACATCCTGGTGCGTATCAGCCGAAAGAAAGGTAAGAGAATAAATGGCTGAACCAAGACACAGGCGCAAAGGTCAAATTATCATTCGGAATGGCGTCCGAACCGTTCGCGTCTACCTGGGCAAAGACGGCAACGGCAAAAGGATCTATGTCAATCGAACCGTTAAAACCAGCGCCAAGGCGGCAGATGATGTCCTTGACGGACTGCTGGACGCAGTTTTAGGCGGTAACCCTACCGTGAAGCCTACCCGCATGACAGTTAACGCTCTGCTGGACGAATGGCTTCAAATGCACGTAAAAGAAAACTGCCGCGAGAGAAGCTACGACTATTACCTCTGGATGCTTGATGCTTATGTCCGCCCAAGACTGGGTAAGACGCTGGCAACGTTTTTGTCCCACACCGAGATTGAAGCCAACTACTCATACCTGCTCCACGCACGTGAAAAGAAGATCGGCCCCCGAGCCTGCCGCACGGCTAATGCACTACTTTCCTCCGCCTACAATTGGGGAATAAGGACAAAGCGCGTGTCAACAAATCCCTGCGCACACGTAACCTTACCAGCACTGAAAGTAAAAAGCGCCGTGCACTGCAGGTCGAACAACTCTCGCAATTCCTCCAAGCCGCTAAGCAGGACCGCTGGTACGTGATATTTAGCCTCGCGCTGGAATCAGGTCTGCGTCCATCGGAGTACCTCGGCTTAACCTGGTCGGACATTAACCTTGATGGAGGCGAGATCGCCATAGCGCGCACTCTGGTGTGGCGTAAAGGTGATGAATCATCGTGTCGGAGTCGTTGGTACTTCTCAACACCTAAGACTGAACGCAGCGACCGCACGATCATCGTGTCCGATTCGTTGCGCCTGTTGCTAGTAGACCACAGGCGCAAACAACTCGAAGAACGCTTAAAGGCAACCAACTACAACGACAATGGCTTCGTCTTCGCGATGGACGACGGACGGCCAGTGCTGCTGCGAACTCTTGATCGCGCACACTTCAAGCCAATTCTCAAGCGGGCCGGTTTACCAGAAACCACTCGCATTTATGACCTACGCCACAGTTGCGCGAGTCTGCTCATTGCCAGTGGCGAGTCGGCAGCGGTTGTTGCCGCCAGGTTAGGCCACAGCGACCCTGCATTTACACTCAAGACGTACGTCGATACCGACGCCAATCAACAGAAGGCCGCCAGCGAAAAACTCGCCAAAATGCTGGCTGGCTAAATCGCTCGCACACTATACGCACACAAAACAATAGCGGCAGTCACTCACGGCTGCCGCTAAGTCTTTGATACTATTGGAGCCGGCTGCCGGAGTTGAACCGGCGACCTTCTAATTACGAATCAGACGCTCTACCAACTGAGCTAAGCCGGCATCGGGAGCATTCGCTTGAATCAGTTTTGCCAAACGAGATTGCACTATACGAATGCGAAGTTTGCAGTGTCAAGCAGGCAGTGTAATGCAGACCTGCTAGCTTGCCCACAAGCTAAAAGTTTGCATTACCGGACGGCAAAATCAGCGCACTTCCAGCAACGGAATCGAAATAGGAGGACTGAGCGATATGGGCAGAGAGCAAATGAGAAATCTGGAGATTTCCAGGATTGGCGCCAACCAGGTAAATGAATTTGAGTACCAAAAACACCAGGGCGAGATGAGCGAACAGGAACATCCGGCTCAACTGGGAAGTGAAGGAAAGCGATTGACGCAGGCAGAGCGCGTTGCCCAGGTGATGGCCGCGGCCCACCGGAAAGTTGAAAAGAAACGCAAAAAAGAGGGGGCAAGGCCGACCGGCAAGAAAAGTACGGCTGCAAAACGTAAAGCGAAAAAGTAATGACGCGAGTCTCCGATAATCAATTTGCGGAATTGCATGACCAATACCATGCGCTTGACTCGCATCAGGCGCTCAAGTGCCTGCTGCCTTCGGTTGCGTACAGACGCGTCGCACTCTGTGCAGTGATTTTCGGAATTCTGCTTAGCGGTATCACCCAATCGCTATGCGCGCAACAGCCATCGGTGGCGACACGAAGACTGCCTTCGGCCGAAAAGATTGTAGAAAGCTATTTGAAAGCCATTGGCGGCAAAAAACGCGTTGCTAATATTAGAGATGCGACCTACCAATGGATGATTCAACTCAACGACCAAACGATGGGGCTGGCCCGAACGCTCACAAAAACTCCCGCATCCCTGCGCTCGGAGATGACATTCGGAAATGGCCAGGTAATCTCAGCTGCAACTCCCAGATCAGCCTGGACGTATGGCCTTGACAGACAACTACACACGCTCACTGATGGGGAAGCCGCCGCGGCAAGACTTCAGGCCGCCCTCGATGCCGGCCGCTTAGTAAACATCAGGAAGAGTAACGTTCTGGCCCGGGTTGTATCGCTCAAAGATCTTAAGACAGGTCCTGCCTACGCAGTCGAATTCTCTCTTCGCAGCGGCGCACGGTTTCGATATTTGTTCAGTTCCAATACGCAGCTGCTGGTGGCCATTGAAGATGAAGCGCGTAAAACTATTACTCACTTTGAAGACTATCGTTTCGAAGGAAACATTCTTGAGGCGCATCGGGTTAGCGTAAACAATGGCAGCACGGGAGAACTGACGTTTCTGCTTCAGCGCGCCAGTTACAACGCGGGGATTTCTGATGCGGTTTTCGATCCCCCGACGCCCGTCGAGAAGTTGGATGTTGTGGCGCTGCTCCATGAAGTCTCCTTCAATCAGGCTGAACTGGAGAAGCGCACAGCGGAGTATTCGTTTTTGCAAAAGGAGACCGATCGTGAGATCAACACCAAAGGCGAGGTGACGAAGGAAACTATCAAGATGTTTGAAGTGTTTCCGGTAGCCCATCGCGCTCCGATAATGAAAATGATTAGTGAGAATGGCGTTCCACTCACCGGCGAACGCGCTACCAAAGAACAGAAGCGAGTTGAAGAAGAATTCTCGAAGGCTGAACGCGATAAGGAAAAAGACGAACAGCGAATGGAGAAGAATCGCGCCGAGCGCGAGCGAAAGAAAGCTGCGAAGGCTAAGGACGGCGAAGATGACGACCTGGACATCTCAGGATTCTTGAGAGTCTGTGAATTTGTTTCGCCTCGTCATGAGCGCTTTCGCGATCGCGATGCTGTGGTCTTCGACTTTCGGCCGCGTCCGGGTTTCAAATCGAGGAACCGCCAGGAAAATCTGATTTCAAAACTCGTCGGTGTTGTTTGGATCGATCCGGCGGACAAACAGGTGATGCGGCTTGAAGCGAGGCTGGCGGAAGAATTCAAAATGGCAGGCGGGCTGCTGGTAAATTTGCGTCCCGGCGCCGCGGTTGTAATGGAGCAAACGCGGATGGTGGAGGGAGTTTGGTTACCGCGCCTTGCTCAAATCAACCTTTCGGTTAAAGTACTGCTGTTTGCCAGTGGCGACTTCAACAAGACAATCGAATGGAGCGATTACAAACATTTTTCGGGCGACGTCGGTGATTACAAACTCGACGCACCCAGGACTGAACCGTCGAAGTTTGACGCCCCGACGCCGAAAAAGCCTTAAGGGTTCGCCAGAGGCGCAAAACCAAGGTGGGCAGGATGCGTTCGTTTAATAGAAACTCCCAGGATATGAAAAAAGTCAATGTCATCGGGGGTGGTCTTGCTGGCGTTGAAGCTGCATGGCAGGCGGCTCGCGCCGGCGCGCAAGTCCGTCTGTTTGAAATGCGGCCGGTCACCCAAACGCCCGCTCATCGCACGGATAAATTGGCCGAGATCGTCTGTTCCAACTCACTAAAATCGGATGAGCCCGGTAGCGCGCCTTATCTCTTAAAAGAAGAGCTGCGCCGTGCCGGCTCGCTCGTGATGGACTCCGCGGCAGCGACACGTGTTCCCGCGGGTGCGGCGTTAGCCGTCGATCGTCACAAATTCGCCGAGCTTATTACTGAACAGATCGAGAGCAATCCAAATATTGAACTGGTGCGCGAAGAGGTAAAGGAAATCGACGATAGCGAGATAACGATCATCGCCACCGGACCGCTCTCGTCGGACGCATTGACAGCCGATATCATGAAACTCACGGGCAGCGACCAGCTCTACTTCTATGATGCTATCGCTCCGATCGTCGCGGCGGATTCAATTGATCGCTCCATAGCGTTTCCCGCGGCTCGCTATGGCAAAGGCGGCAACGATTATTTGAATTGCCCGTTTGATGAGCCGCAGTACGCGCACTTCTATAGCGCCCTAATCGAAGCCAAAAGCGTCCCGCTTCATCGCTTCGAAGAGACGCGCTGGTTCGAGTCTTGTTTACCAATTGAAGAGTTGGCACGGCGCGGGGTCGATACGCTCCGTTTCGGTCCGATGAAGCCGGTGGGGTTGGTTGACCCACGTACCGGACGCGAGCCTTACGCTGCAGTGCAGTTGCGTCAGGAAAATTTAATGGCAGACGCATACAGCCTGGTCGGCTTTCAGAATCATCTACGATACGGCGAGCAGGCGAAAGTGTTGCGGCTGATCCCCGGAATGGAGCAGGCCGAGTTTCTACAGTTTGGCCAGATTCATCGGAACACTTATATCTGTTCGCCGCGGGTGCTTTCCGCAACGATGCAAATGCGCGAGCGTCCCAATATCTTTTTCGCCGGCCAAATCACCGGAGTCGAAGGTTACGTGGAATCGGTGGCGATGGGCTGGCTCGCCGGACAAAACGCAGCCCGTCTGTCTTTGAGCCGCGCTCTAACTCACGCGCCGCAGTTGAGCGCTATGGGAGCGCTGGCTCGTTATGTTTCCAACGCGGAAACAAAAAACTTCCAGCCTGTGAACATCACGTTTGCACTGCTCGAGCCGTTGACAGAACCAGATCGCAGGCGCGTACGCAGAAAACGAGACAGGCATCAACTTCAGGTCGAGTTAGCTTTGAAAGAGTGGGACACTTGGCTCCAGGAAACACAAGACCAGTCGCCGGCTTTCCAGGTCTGCGCATGAAGGCGGAGGTTTCAGCAAAGAGGTATTCGCTGCTGGTTGTTTTTGTGTTGCTTGCTCTCAGCCTCACAACGATTGTTGTCGCGCAATCCGGCCGTAACAAAGAAAAGACGCCCAAGCCTTCTGGTCCGATTACCGACCCTGCCAGGCCTCCTTCGTCCCCGAGCTCTACTACGTCACCCTCCGGTAACCAGTCGCGCCCAAAAGATTCGCCAAAGGACAGCTCCAATGGGGAAATAGATCCTTCGGACACCGTACGTGTCAGCTCCAACCTCGTGCCTATTCCAGCTTCGGTAGTAGATCCAAGAGGTCTGGCCATTACCGGCTTGAAGCTGGAGGATTTTGAGTTACGAGTCGATGGCGAGGTTAAGCCGATCAGCGATATGACTCGCTCGGAGACGAGCGTCCGTCTGGTGATGCTTTTTGATAACAGCGGTAGTCTGGATGCGGCACGTGAGTTTGAGAAGCAAGCAGCGATGCATTTTTTTCGTAGTGTAATGCGGCGCTCGGATGAAGCAGCAATTTATTCCGTTGAGTCTGACAGCTACCTGGCCCAGCCGCTGACGAGCGATGTTTTCAAGCTGGAACGAACGATTGAAAGCTTTGGCAAGCCAGAAGGATCGACCTCGCTCTTCGATGCGATTATTGACTCGGCTGCCTATCTGCGTCCTTACACTGGGCGGCGAGTGCTGGTCATCGTTTCGGATGGCATCGAAACTACCAGCCGTAACGATTTCGAGACGACCATCCAACGAGTGCTTGCCGAGGACTGTCAGATTTTCATAGTGCAAACGGGACTCTACGACGGCGCTAACCTGCGCGCGCTGGCGGCAGAGCGCAGAATGGAACAACTCTCCGGCCAAACCGGTGGGGCAGTTTACATTCCCAAGACAACTAACGAGTTGA
>WNFV01011178.1_pt1 | contig 19052 bp, 14 predicted proteins | sample 5400101 | NCBI WGS metagenome assembly WNFV01 (sample SAMN13153361, study PRJNA577476) | soil metagenome | isolation source: 115 cm soil or saprolite under grassland replicate 1 | place: USA:California | collected 2016-06-15 | reverse complement strand
TCCTGGCAGGTACCATCATCTTTTTCGTCTGGGTCGCGATCCTGACCTTTAGGAAGTGACCGGGCCCCTCCCCATGGCCCACGGGCCTAGTGGGTGGGCGGGAGCTTCATCGGCGACCCCGCCGCTCGCGAATGCCACCGCGCTGCCGGTGGCCGTGGCTTGGAGCTGGCGGCCCGAAGTCCTCCTGCCGCTCGCGCTCCTACTCACGGTCTATGGTATTGGCTGGTGGCGGCTCCGAGGTCGGTCCCGTTCGCTCGCTCCGCCCTGGCGGCTCCTGAGCTGGATCTCCGGGATCGTGGCGGTGGGCGCTGCCCTCATATCTCCCATCGACCGGCTGGCGGATGATCTCTTCTTCGTCCACATGATGCAGCACTTGCTCCTGATCAAGGTGGCGGCCCCGGCCATGCTCCTCGCGAACCCGCTGACGCCCATCCTCTGGGGCCTTCCCGGCCCCATTCGCTTTCGCGCTGGGCGCCTATTGGCACCGGGCGCGCCCGTAAGGATCGCCGCGCAGGCGCTCACATGGCTGCCGGCGGCGTGGCTGGTCTACACGGTCACGCTCTGGCTCTGGCACCTGCCCGGGCCCTACGATGCGGCCTTGGGCGATCGACTCCTCCACGACAGCGAGCATCTAGCCTTCTTCTGGACCGGAGTCCTCTTCTGGTGGCCTCTGATCGGACCGGCGCCGCGCCTTGGGAATCGGGTCCAGCCCGGGACCCGGATTGTCTACGTGGTCTTGGCGGCGTTCCAGGAGACGGTGCTCGGGCTCCTCCTGGCCGTCGTCCCTTGGGTGCTCTACTCGTCCTATGCGCTCGCCCCGCGCGTGCTGGTGTTCGGCGCCCAGGAAGATCAGGCGTGGGGCGGGATCATCATGTGGGGAGCGGGCGGGGCCATCGACATGCTGGCCGTGCTGGTGTTGGTCTTCCAGCTGCTCGGGCAGAAGCAGCAGCCGGCGCCCTCCGTCATCGGGATCCGTCCCCGCGGAGCGTCTTGAGCAGTCCCTTGATATGCGACCGCGAAGGGAATAGAGGTCGATCCCCATATTCTCACGGAAACCCTACGCCGGCCCTGCCCTCCGGACCGGCGGGAAGAGCTCAGCTCTTCCGGAGAAACAAGAGCCAGAGGGTGCCGCAGGCTCCGGCGGTCATCGAGGCGAGTGTCAGAAGGCTTCCGAGTGCCAGCGTGGCGGAGTTCGTGAGTCCTTGGTTGATGTTGCAGCCTTCGGCGACTAGCGCGCCCGCTCCCATGAGCAAGCCTCCCGCGAAGATCTTCACGAGGCTCCAGCCTGCTGGCAACTTCCAGCAGAATTGATCCGTTGTCCATGCCGCCACGAAAGCCCCTATGGGGACGCCGAGGGCCATCAGCATGCTCCAGGTGACTCGGTTGGGGTAGCCGACTAACGGATATGTCAGTAGGTGGCCGGTGTTGGCGGCGAAGGTGATGCCGACCGGTCGGTCGCCGAAGGCGGAGGCCCACCAGCCTACAGTGATCATCACACCGACGGCGGCGCCGGTGACGGGCCAGGGCCACTTGCCGTGTTCGGGTTCGCGTTGTCCGCGTATGAGCCAGATGCCGCCAAGCACGATAATCATGGCGATCACGATCCAGGGTGACAGCCCGACGATGTTGGCCAGAGTCGGCGCCCCGCCGTCTCCCACGGTGACCATGGGCTTCTGAAGCAGCGTCCGCACCGGGGAGAGGATGCCGACGCCCGCGGCGGTGGCGCCGAGGGCGAAGCCCAGGAGCACGACCCAGGCGCCGATGGCGCCTTCGCCGACGCGGTACCACGTGCTGCCCGAGCAGCCGCCGGAGAGGATTATCCCGACCCCGAACAGCAGACCACCCACGATGTTCGAGAGCCAGCGCAGCGGGCGCACCGGAATGTCGACGAGGGCGAGCGTCTCGATGAGTTGCACGCCCACCATCGCCACCAAGAGGGCGAGCACGTAGGCCCGCAGAATGTTGCCGTCTCTCATCAGCACGGCGTTGGAGAGCGCACGGGTGAGGCAGAAGCCGCCCCGCTGGATGGCGTAGCCGAAGATGAGGCCGGTGCCGAGCGCGGACAGGGACAGGGTCCAGGGTAGGTCGTCCATGCGGTCGCATCCTAGCGGAAACCGAAGTGTCAGTTCAAGGCTCGTAGGAATTGGCTTTTCGAGAATTCGAAGAATGAGGCTCGCAGAAGTGGTTACAGCGCCGGCTCAGACGCGTGGCGGCGGAACAGGGAAGCCGGTAACGGGCGGGGCGAGGAGCGGGCTCCCGGCTAGCGCGAGCGGGCGGCGCGGCGCCGGCGGGCCGCCGCCTGGCCCGCATCGTCTTGCGTTTCAGTCGGCGTCACGGATTGGAGCAGCGGCAGGCTCGCCTCGCGGAGCGGCCGGCCAACGTGGTCACGGATCCATCTGGCGTCCCACCACTCGAGCGGCGTCACCGAGACGCCGTTGATCAGCACCTCGTAGTGGAGATGGTCTCCCAGAGCGAGCCCCGAGCTCCCCGTCCGCCCGAGCTCCTGCTCCTTGACGACCGGGTCGCCTTCCTTCACGGCGATGGACGAGAGGTGGGCATAGAGCGTCTGGAGCCCGAGACCGTGGTCCACGACGACCACGTTGCCGTAAATCGACAGCGGCCCGGCGAAGACCACCACGCCCGAGTTGGCGGCGGGCACCGGGGCCTGCTGCACTGCGGCCAGGTCGTAGCCGAAGTGCACCTGCGTGTCCACGTCCTGGCCGTGGTAGCGGTACGTCCGCGTCTCGGCGAAGTTGGAGAAGACCTTCGTGTTCCGCGGCTGGACGAAGGCGCCTTCCCAGAGCGGGCGCGGCTGCGTCTTGGCCGACAGCGCGCGCTTGATGTCCTCGGCCTGCTTGCGCCTGTCGCGGTTGACGGTGAGGAACGCCGCAAGCAGATCGCCCGGCGCGATCGCGCCGGCGCGCTCGGGCAGGAGCTCGGGCAGCTTCCGCTGGAGGAACTCGTCCTTCATCTCGATGCTGTCGGTCTTGAAGCGCCGCGCCTTGACGTCGACGGTGACGGCGCGCGAGGTGACGTTGCCCGCCTCGTCCTGCGCAACCGCCGTGATGGGCGTCCCGGCCTCGTAGTTCCAGGGCAGGGCGACGATGTCGATGAAGAGGTTGGATTCGGCCGGCCCGGCCGGGTAGGCGCGGAAGGCAAGTCCGCCGACCGTGACGGCGACGCGTGAGGAGCCCTTGGATCGCAGCACGACCAGGCCGCCGCCGCCCTGCGCCCAGTAGCGCGTCGCGGCCACCACCTCGAGCGAGGGCGGCGTGAAGTCGAGCATCACCGGCGCCGTCAGGATCGGCCGATCGTCCACACGGATCGGCCGCCAGAACCCGTCGCGCGCCAGCACTTCGAGCGTCGCTGCCCCCTCGCGGAGGCCCAGGGTCGCACCGGGCACCTGTAGCGCCAGAGTAGTCAAACTGCTGCGGCCGGATGGCGGGGTGTGTCAGACGCCATGGCGCGACCGGGATACGGGCAGACGACCGCCCAGGCCGGCGGGCCGGGGACATCGCTACGGGAGCGCGAAGGGGCGCGTGGGCTGGTCGTCTCGGGATGGAGACACCGAGCACGCAGGCTCCGGGCCATCCCGTGCGCCCGGCAGCCCGAGATGCGCGAGGATGCGGTGAATGGAGGGTAACTCTCAATTATGAGTTCCTACGGGACGGGACGCGCGCGCTCAATCGGGGTTCTGAGTTACAGAGCGGGAGCCCTCCACGGGACCATCAGGCAACGGCAGGGCAGACGTCCGAGGCGGCCCCGGCCTTGGCGATCGTGAGCCCGATCCCGCGTCGCGCGGCCGACCGAGCGGGCCCGGTGAAGGCCGTAGCCCGAGCGCGGCCGTTAGCGAGCCGGCGTATCCATCTCTGGGCATGGGCAGAGCGGCGCGGGAGCGCACGACTTCTGGTGCCGGGGGCGCAGGACACTCTGCTGCGCATCGAGGTGCAGTTCGGCGAGAATGATTCAGCGCTCGCGCGATTGCCGCAGTTGCTGAGCGCACATTATCATAGCTGGTTTTATTTTGTCCCACTCACGCCGGCTTTGCTCCAACTCGATCCGGCTTGGAGTCCATTGCGCAAAGATCCGCGCTTTCAAAAGCTGGTCGAAAAGAAGATGCCGTGAACATTCAATCGGACCTGCTGCAAAAGGAGCCTCCGCTTTCAATGATTAGGCGCTATGGTGAAATGCAGGCCAAATGATTCCTCTCTGATAAGAGGACTGCGGCGATGCCGGTCATTGATGCGCCGAGGCGCAAGCGCTGTGGACGAGACATTGCGATGTTCCCTTCTGGCTTTATTGTTGGGCTCGTGAAAACAACGCTCGACTACTCCGGCAATTCGCTCCGGCGCGCCAAACGGAGGAGGCGTTTCAAGGGTTTCACGGCGGTAGCTTTAGCGCGGCGATGGATTCCAATGCGGTTCAAATTATTTTGACGGCGTAGACCTCGCTCGTATTCGGGTGTCCGAGGGCATTCGTGATCACAGGAGTTCCGCCATTAAACAAGATATGTGTAATGCCGAAGTTGAAATCGCCGACCACGTGCTTGAGCTCGGCGCGAATGCCGTCGGCAACCGTATGGTCATCGTCCAACTTCAGTCCGACGAGATGACCTTTTGCCTGCGCGACTCCTGAGGAGATGAGGCACGGTGCGGTGAATCCCGGATCGGCAACCGAAATGTCATACAGAGCACCGGTATGGATGTCCCCTCCAACAAACATAACAGCCCGGGGATTGCCCATCTCGCGATTCGTCATTCGGGCATCTCCCGCTCGACGGATGAGTCGTTCCTGTTCGGGCTGGCATCGCGGGTGCGACCACTGGTCGCGAAGATCGTCGAAGTCGGCGATTCGCAAATCGTTGTCGGGAAGCAGCCCCTTGAATACGAGCCTGTTGACGCCCGCATAGAGGTAGTCGGTGGTGTCATCGCTCTTGTTCTGGAGATCGAGCAACCCTCGGGCATCGCCGCGCCTGAAGAGTTCGACGTCGTCTTCTTTGTCGCCCAGCAAGCGTACGACTTCGCCGTTCGGCGACATGCCGACGATAGGTCCCTGGGTGGCGATCGCGAGCGCGTCGATGTCGGGAGGAAGATTCGGCAGGAACTCGTTCTCTATGAAGCTCCACTGCTCGTGGCCGAGCGCTCGGTCTGCGTCTCGCCAGAGATCGCGGTCACCGCGGTCGTCCAGCATGAGAACGGCGAGTCGGCCACATCGAAACTGGACCGGAATCGTCATCCGACTGCCTGGCACATACGGCTCGGCGATCGGAGTGGCAAAGTTGTGGCACATCTGAAAATGCCAATACAACTTGCGCGCGTCTTCGAAGAAGGCGTTGTACTGGGCGGCAATCGCGGCCCCTTTGGGATATTTGGCCTGCAGGGTCGGACTATCGGATGCCCACGAGCCCCAGCCATCACGCACTTCGTGATCCGACCATAGCATGTAGGTCGGCGTATTCGCCATGACCTTGCGAACGGATGTGCGCTGCCAATGCTCCCGGTACCGTTCCGCCATGATCTGGCGGCGTCTTGCCGGCGGCGTGTTCAGGTGCGTCGGCCAGATCTTCTCGGCATCGGGGTTGCCGAAGTCCAGGTAAACCTGGTCGCCGATCATGAGGATGAATCGCGGCTGCTGGTCCTCGACGAACTGCTCCAGTTCCAGCCAGGCGCCGTCACGTTTCCAGTCGCTGCAGGACATGGTCACGAAGAGCACGTCGGCCATCGACCCGGGCCTCGGCATCGTCCGAAACGATCCATTGCCTCCCGGCGCCACCTGACCGCGACACAAAACGCTATATCGATATCGATGCTCCGGCCTCAGCTGATCAGCGACCGCGATAGCGGTGCCAAATTCGGGCTCCGGTCCCTCCGTACTGACGAACGGAAACAGACCACGCCCCGGAATCCGGAGACTATAGTCAGCCGGATCCCGGCCGGCCTGGATCCAGATTCGGGTCGAACTATCGTCGGTATGGCCGACAATCGGGCCGAGGATCAGGCGAGAGGACCTGCGTCGCATCCCGAGGCCTTACGAGATTTTCTTGCGGCGACGAGGGTCGTGCCGATGCATGTGGCGAGGACGTATCCGGGGCCGCGCACGCTTCTTGAAGGAGGTATCGAGCGCTGCGCCAATGGATCGTAGCAGGGCGTTCGCGAGTCCCGGGGCAAGCGCCCGCGAACCGATCGGCTCCTGTGTCCGCCGCTCCCGAAAGATTGCCTTTGGCTGCACGTGAGCCAACCGTTCGAGCTCACGTGCTGCAAGAATCGACGAGGCGAGAGACGAAAGATTCGCTACACCCTTCGCCTTGAGTTGTTGAGCCTCGGTCGCAGCGAGTCGAAAACGCCGAACGACCTCGGCGAGGGAAACGTTTCGCTTATCATCGGTGGCCAGCCGTTCGGCGCGGCGAAGGAAGATCTCCACCAAACGCGGCTCTTGAAAACTCAATGGAGCGGCCGCGACTTTTGATGCGCCTGCGATCCGATTCCCCAGCTGCGCTTCGAGTATTCCCCACGCCGATACCATCCCGCGGCCTTCGCTGCGCACATCGCGAGGCTGGGTCGGGTCCCGCGGGCGGAGAACTGTGGAAAGAGGGAAGGACGGCAGGACGCCGACTGTTGGCGGACTTGGAATCGTGGTGATCACTTCGCCAATCGTGCCCTCCTGATCAAGGTCCGCGCAGATGTCGATCTGACGATCGTCGACGAGGACCGTGCCGCGCTCCAATGGCGATTTGGCGAGCTCCGACTCGTAATCGTACTGCGCCGCTTCCATCCAGATGTCTTGCACCCACTTGTACGGAACAGGCAAGCTCGGCGGGTTCGTGAGGGCCTGCAGCCGAAACATGCTAGGCGCCGCCGAGTTCGAAAATATCCAACCGGAAACCACCGGGCGCGGCACAGGGTCGATCTTGACTACGGTTGGAAGAGTGGCGAGGACAGCTTGCGCCTGGGTCACCCAGGCATTCAATTGCGCGGTCTCGAGAGGCCCTAGTGGAGACGGCGGCGGGAGCGGAGGAAGTGGGTTCGGAATCCAGACGGCTCCAACCGCGTCGAACCAACCTTGCAGCGCGGCTCGGGTGTGCGAGCTGGGAAATGGCGGAACCGCTGAAGGGTCGGGAGCGAGTAGATCCTCGACTGATACGTCGAGCTCTTCCAACGGTGTGCCCTCCGGATACTTCCCCGAGAGGTAGACAAAGACCTTGACGAAGTCGTTAAGATTGAATTGGAAGGAGTCGAAGAGCACCGACGGCCGAACCGGAGGTTCGGGCAATGGGGCCTCGAGCACCGATACGCGGCGCAGATTCTCGGTGAGGCAAAACCCGTCTCCCCGCGGAACGACGGCGACGGCGTAGAAGTCCTGCATGCCTTCGATGCCGCTCGATCGGCGCTTGAGCAGCTCTGCGAACCACAGGTTCTCGTCATTAGGATCGATGCTGAGCGGTCTGAGCGGCTGCGGCCAGAGCGAGAAATGCAGATTGTTGGTGCCGACGAGGCTTCCGTTCAGCAAGGTCAGCACGTTGTTCACGTTCGTCATGTGGCTGAGCAGCTCTTTGCGCTCGTCGCTCGCCTGCCGGTTCGTCTGGTCGAGTTGCTCGCTCACTTCCCGCCCGCCGCTGATGGACGTGCTGCCACGGGAGTAGGACGCTCCAACTCCGATCGGCAGCATGCCGAAAGCCAGTCCTCCCGCCGCGCCGCCGATGCCGAATTTTCGTGTCTTCGTGGTGGAATGAAATCCTTCGATCAGGTGAGAGCCGCTTCGGCCTATCGCGACCTCATCGCTCTCGCCCTCGGTGAAGTAGTCGCCCACAACTCCCGTTTCGACGATGGCGCGGCGAGTCGGAGCCGCCGAGAGAAAATATGGCTTCAAACCCGGAGTCGGGGACGGCCCGTTCGCGGTAATCTCGACATCCAGAACCATTCGCCACACCGGCGCGAACGTCTCGTCGAGCACCTCGAAAGGTGGCTTGCGCGGAATATCCAGGTGGAATGGAAACACCGACACGCTAAACTTGAAATACACGAGACGATCATCGGGATAGGTCGCATCGAGTTCCGGCAGGAGGGGGACGTATACGAAGGTCGAGAGCGACGTTGGATCTTCAGCCGAATCCGGGCCACGCCTGGATAGCAGCCGCCATGGGATGTCCAACGGCAGCGCCAGTTCGTCCTCATCAGCCATATGCGGTTCCTCGCTGGAGAGTATGCGCTCCCGGACGATCGGTTTCAATTAGTAATCGTGTTCCAAAATTAAACCTCGTGCAGTTGCCGGATGGCAGGATGGTACTCTCCGATCCGGATCTCACCGTCCGTGTTCTTCTCGTACACGTTGCCGCCAAGGAGGTGGTGGCCCAGGTCTGGCGTGCCGTCAGGCACATCGTCGGGGTTACCCCAGAAGCCGACGCCGTAGTGGTTGGCGGTAAGCACGTTGCCGACGACCACTGCGTACCGCGATGAGACGATGGCGATGCCGGCGTCGTCGTTGGCGTCGCAGATGTTGCCATGGACGGCGAGATACCCCGCGTGGATGGTATGAATGCCGTGGCCCTTGTTGGCCACGCAGACGTTGGAGGCAACCGTGGCAAAGGAATCATGGATGACCCCTGTGGGTTCTCCCGTGATCGGGTCGATGGTGGACGGGTCGATGGTAATGCCGCCCGCGCCATTGGCGCGACAGACGTTGTTCGCCACGACGTAGCGCCGCGACATGAGATAACCCTGATCCGGCGAGAGCCCGACGCCGCCCGAGGCAACAATGCCCCAGCGCACGTTGTCGCCGACCACGTTGTTGACGATGACGTAGTCGAAGCAGTTGGCGGCGGCGATACCGTGACCGCCGAGGGTATTGCTCCTCTGGATGGTCTTCTGGATCGCATTCCCGTCAATGACGGCTGCACGGCTGACCACCAGCTGGATACCAGCTTGCGTGCAGGATGTGATGACGTTGCCGGCGATACGAGCCCGCGTGACGCGAGTGAGGATGATGCCGCGGCTGTCACAGTTGAGGATCTGGCAACCGATCACCTTGACTTCATTCGCGTTCAGCAGATAGAGATCGTTAGAGTTGTGCGGGCCGAGGATGCGGATGCCGGATCGGTGGTGGTTGCGAACGATGACGTTCCTGATGGACAGGCCCGTCTGGCCCTCACCTACCGGCAAGCCCAGGAACCCGCAGCCGGTGTTCTCGTCGTCCGTGTCGGCAGGAGGGATGGTCTCGGTGCGGTTTCCATCGAGCACGAGATCCCGGACGTGCACGTTGCTGGAGTTCCGGACGAGCAGCATGTTGAAGCAGGCGACGCCGGGCTTCGCCAGGAGCACCGAGGCCGCTCCCAGACCGAGGACGGTTGTGTCGGCGTCGAGCTCGATGGTGCTCCGGACCACGAAGGTGCCCCGTGGAAAGAAGAGGACGCCTCCGCCCGCGGCGTTGAGGGCGTCACGCGCAGCGAGAATCGCGTCGTGGTCGTTGTCCTGGCCTTCGCCCTTCGCGCCGTAGTGTCGAACGTCGAATATCCCCTGATGCGACACCTCCAGCGTCTTGTACTGGATGACCACGTTGTCGATGATAAAGTCGTCGATGTCGCCTCCGACGCCGCCATTTGCATTGCGCGACTCGACGTGCAGGACGTTACCCGCCTCTCGCAATCGGTGGTGGCGTTCTATGAGGAGAACATTGCCGTTCCACGTATCTCTGGAAGGGCTCACAGGTAGTCCGCCGAAGACCTGGACTCCATTGACTTGAAAGATGTTTCTTGCATGGTTGACGCCACGCGACTGAAACAGCAGAAAGGCAGTTTCGTCTGGATTCACGTTTGGGCAAGCGAACGGAAAGTCCTTTGCCGCACCGACGAAGGGAACGTCGGGCTCGATATTGTTGAAGCTGCCTGGCTGATTGCCAAAGTGTTGGCGTTGGGACTGAACGACGGTAAAGTTGTTGCCCATGTCCGCGTCTCCTTCTGCTCGCCGTCAAAACCACATGCATAGTGCCCTCTGGGCGAGGGGCTTGCCCCGGGGTCTGCCTTGTCAGAAGCAAGCGTGACCTTCTCCACCGTCGACGCAGCTGCCCGTCTTCGGTACGAGCCCAGGAATCGACGGATTCAGCGTCTCGTGGGGAACGGGCTCGGACGAAGCAAGCCACGCGTGACAACCACGAGCGCCATGAAGGAGAACTTCGGCACGTTCACCCGGTAGCCGCCGGGGAATCGCTCCACGTTGAGCGGCGTGCCTTTGATGGCTTCGATGACCCGCAGCCGGTAAAAGAAAGGCCAAAGGCGCGGAAACTCCGGCAGGCCGTGGCCTGTACGCCACGTGACGCTTACGCCTTCGACGGGTGGCGCCGGTGGATTGATCGCGGGCGGCACGTTCGCCAAGTCCGTGATCTGGACCCAGCTGAAGTCGTTGGTCACGGCGACTACCAGCCGGCCGGCCTTGCGGTCCAGGTAGCTGACGGCGTACCTGCCCGCCGGCCCGCCTGTGACGCGGAGCGGCGCAGTCGCGAGGCCCGACCTACCGATGGCGAAGCGAAAAGCGGCAGCCGCCTCGTGCCTGCGGCCCGGGTCGCTCCACGGCCACGCCGGGTTGTTTTCGATCACCACGCCGCCGAGGGCCTTGAACGCTGCCACAGCCCACTCCTGCGCGCGGGTCAACTCATCAGCGTTGGGCAGCACGAGCAGGTGGTACCCATCGAGCTCGCCCCGCTCGAGTTGATCGTCGTTCACGATCCCGACAGGCAGGCCGTCCTCGGAGAGCACCTGGAAGGCGCCGACCAGCGGCCAGAGCACCTGCTCCCAGGCGGCGCGATAGTCGTCCGCGCGGGCGTTGCGGTTGCGTTCGGCGAAGTGGACGGCGGCCCACCGCACCGGCCGGGTGCCCGCCAAGTGCGGTGACGCGGCGGCGCCGAGCGCAAACGCCGCCTCGAGTCCTTCCACCGGCGTCTTGCCCGGCTGTGGGGCCGCGTTGCCGAGGAGGCAACGCGCGTCGACGTCCATGTTGGCGATGCAACCGAACGTCATCAGACTGGCGGCGAATGCCTTGGCGTGGTTGATATCCGGCATACCGGGAGCCCAGATGTGAGGCGCCCGCCCGTCGGCCGCGTCTCGCAGCACCGTCCAGCCGACGGCCTGGCGCACGTGATCCTCCGGCGCGAGGGCGGGGTATTCCAGGAAGATATTCTTGCTGAAGTCGGGCCTCAGGGCGTGCCGGTATTCGTTCTTGGCGGAGTCTGCAATGTGCGCCAGCCGCGTCGTCATCTCGCGGTCTGTCAGGGCCGGGACGGTTGTCGTGCTGACGAGGAAGACGACGTCCGGGTGGGCGGCCTTCACCTCGTCATGCCAGTAGACGAACGTCTCCTCGATCTTCTTCGCTTTGAAGTCCAGGAATTGGCGGTAGAGCGGGTCGGCGTCGTTGCGAGGTGGAGCTGCCGCCTCTCCGGTCTCGGCCTTCCAGGCCTCCTCGAGCGCCGAGCCCCAGCAGCCTCGGGGCGGGAGGTGCCGGTAGTCGAAGAAGAAACCGCCGGCGCCCATCTCGGCCAGCTCGAGTAGGCGTGTCAGCACAACCTCGCGGTAGGGCCCCGTGATGTCCAGATGGATGCCGCGTGGACCCTCGATCGGTATGCCGCCTTCGTCCCTGCAGAGCCAGTCCGGGTTGAGGTCCTCGAACGTCTTTTCGGCCATGTGCCAGTGGTAGGTCACGATCTTCAGACCTTCGCCGTGGGCCTCGTCGATGATCTCCTGGACGATGTTCCGGCCCCGCGGGATGAACTTCGTGTCGATGTACCGGTCTCGGTCCGAGAGCGGGCGACCGTCGGCCGCCAGGGGCACTGCTGTCGGCCACCATGGATCCTCGTCACCCGACTTGACGTGCCGTGCGAACGCGCCGGCGCCCAACGCCTTGAAGCCGACTGCGGCCTGAGCGAACTCCGGTTTGTCGAGCCAGGGCCTGATGTGCAGCAGGGTGTGCCCCTGGACCCGGTTCCTCTCGAACCATGCCGGGAGCGAACCCGCGGTGGCGGGCCCAAAGTCCATGGTGCTGGGACTCCCGAACCGACTGACAGCGCGGCGGATCAGGCGCATCCCGTAGCTCCGACTAATGTCTCCCCCCGGCCTCGATTCGATTACTCGACCGAGGCCACCGACCGTACGACGCGGGCCGAGCTGAGTCAAGCGCGCAGATGGGATGAAGCGGCTGACCCCCCACTCGACGTGGTGGCATAGACTGCCCCCCGGGAGCGGATCGTACTCGAGACCTCGACCGATAGTGAATGGGTGGCCGAGATCCCCCCGCATGTAGGCCTCGCAGATGGCCAACTCGCTGAGCGACTCGAGAGCTTTCTGTCCGGCCGAGGTGCGAACGTAGACGTGGAACACCGGCGGGCCCGTTCCGATGTGGAACGTCCTGTCGGTGGTCGTGTGAACAGCGAACGCGCAGGGGAGCGCGTTGCCGTGCACGAGCAGCGTCTCGAGACCGCGCATCAGCGGTGCGTTATCCTTATCAACCAGGTCCGAGCTCGAGGCATCCGCCGGAAAGTCGAGCGCCAGCGCCAGCCGCCCCCGGCTCCCGAGCCCGCCGGTGAACAGTTTCGTGCACCGCCGTTCTCATATCCGAGGACGTCCTCGAAGAGGAGGGCGGGCCCTTTCTTCTCGAGCACGCGCCGCGCGATGCCTCCGATCTCGCGGTCCCAGTCGACGGCCGCCGCGATCTTCCGCAGGCTGCTTTCTTTCTCGAGGGTCGCGAGCTATTCCCGCAGGTCCATGAAGCCCATGGTCAGCTCACCGTTGGCCCGGCGCGGTCCTGAACGCGTACGTTCATGCATAAAGCAGGCTAGCTTCAAGTATTTTTTGTAGGGTGATCCACAACAGAGACTCCTTCTCGGCCTAGCGTATCGATGCCAGGTTCTTTTATTTCAAGAGGTTACTAAAGTGGTTGACACCCATCTTCAGGATGAGCGTTAGATTTGTGCCATGCCCCCGTCCACGAAGAGTTCTATGCCTGTGATGTAGCTGCTGTCGTCAGACGCGAGGAACACGGCGGCTTTGGCGATCTCGTCCGGGGCAGCCATGCGTCCGAGCGGAATAGTACTGATGAGGGAGCGGTACATCCCCATCCTGGCGCCCATGCAGGCGGAGCCCGAGTGGCTCACCCTGGCCGAGGCTGGGGATCGCGTGCGCATCACGGAGGTGGACGACGAGGGCTCCGTGCCCGAGCTCCGCGTGGCCAACCTAGGGGACCTGCCCCTGCTGCTCCTGGACGGCGAGCAGTTGGTGGGCGCCAAGCAGAACCGCATCCCTCAAATACATTGCGCCCACCGGCCTTCCGTGCGAGCTGTTCTCCCCTCCGTGCGCCCATTGATGATTTGCGCTTTACACGACCAACCGAGAGCGTCCGGGGTTCCCGGCTGCCTCGTCTCACCTATCCCTTGACAGCCCCCGCCACCATGCCGCGGATCAGGTGCTTCCGGAGAAAGCCGAGGAACACCAAGAGCGGGACGATCGTGGCCGTGGCCAGTGCGCACAGCTCGTTCCACTGGATCTCTCGCTGGCCTACCAGCAGCGACGCAGCGACTGGCAAGGTTCGAGCCATCCCCCCTCCTGCGAGGATCAGCGCAAACAGGAATTCGTTCCAGGCCAGCAGCATAATGAAGATCGCCGATGCCCCCAGCCCGGGCGCCGCGATCGGCAGGATCACTCGCCAGAACGCACCAAGCCGCGAGCAACCGTCGATGCTCGCAGCCTCATCAAGATCCGTCGGAATCCCGGCGAAGAAGCTCTGCATGATCCAGACGGCATAGGGCAGGCTGAAGGTCGTGTAGGCGATGATCAGACCGATCCGAGTGTCGAGCAGGTCAAACCGATTAAACAATTGAAATAAGGGGATCGCATACACGATGGGGAAGATGAATCGTGTTCCCAGGAGCGCGTAGGCGATCACGTCCCTGAACCGGAATGGATAGCGATCCAGCGCATAGGCGGCCAGCGACCCGAAAGCCAGGGCAATTACGGTCGTCCCGAGCGCAACAACCACGGTATTGAAGAAGTACAAGCCGTAGTTGTCGAACACGAAGATGTTCTGGTATGCGCTGAGAGTGGGTTTGAACAGCCACAGAGGCGGGATGGCCAGTGTGTCCAGGGGCGTTTTGAACGAGCTGACAATAATCCAGTAGATCGGGAACAGCGCCACAAAGAGATAGGACCCGAGAAATACGAAATCCAGCAGATGACTCGGTTGCAACCGGAATCGCCGCTGAATACTCTGCGCCGCCGTGCGCGCTGCCACCCCAGCCTGTTCACCAGCCGAGAGTGTCGCCGTCCTATCCGGGGTCAGTGGCCGGTTATTCACCGCTCAATCTCCTGTATCCCTTGCACTCGCGATACATTACGCGTGGCTGTACGATTCAGCGGTGGCTCTGAGGAGGCGAATATAGACAGCGACGAGCACCAGCGCGACCCCCAACATCAGCCACCCCAACGCCGAAGCCTTTCCCATATCGAAGTAGTGGAACCCAACGCGGTAGGCGTACAGGTTGACGACCTCTGTGACTCGACCCGGGCCTCCATCTGTCAGAATCAGGATCGTGTCGAAGGTCCGCAATCCGCCGATGGTGCGGATGAGCAGCGCTGTCACGGCGATCGACTTGAGCATGGGCAATGTCACGTATCGGACGGTTTGCAACTCCGTGGCTCCATCGACGCGAGCCGCCTCCTTCACCTCGCCGGGTATTGCAGAGAGACCCGCTGAGAACAACAATATGACGATCGGCGTGTAATACCACACATCCACCGCTACCACCCAGAACAAGGCTCCACCGGATTCCGTGAGCCACGCAGAGACTGGGATGCCAAGCAATCGAGCGAAATAGGTAATGACGCCCATCTGAGAGTTGAGCATGAACTTCCACTGTATTCCCACTACGATCGGGGTCACCACCATGGGTATCAGAAACAGAGGTTTGATCCAGTTCCATCGTCCAAAATTCCGATCCAGCCGTAACGCCACAGCCAAGCCGAGGAGCATGCTGACAGCCACCGTAGTGACAAAAAAGAACATGGTTGTCTTCAGCGCACTCCAGAATCTCGGCTCGGTCAGCATCGCCCGGTAATTGTCGAGACCGTTAAAGCGGTACAGGCCGGGGCGAATCATGACGTCATAGTGGAGGCTGGTCCACAGGGCTACGCCGAGCGGGTACACAAACACCAAAAATATCGTGAGCGTCGTGGGCGCGATGAACCAGTACGCCCAGGCGTGTTTTCCAAGGGAACCGTGCGCCCGATTGGACTGAACTGCCATCCGCTGCCTCCAACCTCGAGTGGAGCCTATCCGAAGCATGCGCGCAACATGCCTTCTATGCTGCGGCCCCATGCTCCCGGAATAGGCGAGGTAAGGTCAGGGGGTGTGTAGACGAGTGAAGTGGGAGCGGCTCGTGACGTTCTACCGGAAGGCCTTCCTGCTCGCGGAGAAGACCTTCCGTCGCCTCGACGCGCCGGAACTCCTCGCCGACGTCGCGCGCGGCGAGGCCTACGTCAACGGTGTGCGTGCAGTGCACACTTCTTGACAAGGGCTTGGATAGGCTCCAAATCTCGGCACACCGGCATTATTCCCAGGGCATCTTCCCGGTGTGACTGCCGACCTTGTAGCCGCGTTCCTTCAGGAGCGCCGCGATGGCCCCGTTCGCGCGGTCGAGGGCCTGCTTCACCGTATACTGTCCAGCAAATGCCGCGCTTAGTTCACCACCCGCAATCTCGGTGATCTCCCCAAACTCGGGCAGCTTGGGATAAGTTTTCTTCGCTATCTCATTGGCCTTGAACTGCCTCTCCGCGGCTGTCAGCCAACCATGCTTCTCGCGTATCTCCCTGTCTCCATACAGCGATGTCCGAGCCGGCGCGATTGTCATCTCGAGGGCCATACGTTTCTGCCTCTCCTTCTTCGAGGCCCAGATGATGAAGTCGAACGCCTCTTTCTTGTTCTTGCTCTTCTTGTTGATCACGAAGGCCCACCCCTCGTCAAAAGAGGGCGCGACGTCGAATTTCGTGACACCGTTGATGCCCTTGAAGGGAACGGTGGTAAAGGTGCTCTTGTCCTGGACCTTGGACCGCTGGGGGTCGAAGACGGCCGGGACGCGCGAGAGCGGGAGCGTGATCTGGTGGACCGCGAGACCGCGCTGGTAGGTCTCATCCCGCTCCTGGTTGCCAAAGCTGAGTACGTCAGGAGGCATGTACTGGAGCATGCGCTTCATCCACTCCCCACAGAACACGCCAGTGGGCGAGTTGACTGTCGGGTTCAGCTTTTCGTCGAAATAGTGTCCATCGGCCGAATGGAACAGCCCGCTCCAATCCATGAAGCAAGCGCCAAGCGGCTTAAAGGCCCACGTCGCCCCGAAAACGTCCTTCTGGTACATGTGGAGCTTCTTGACGGTCGCCTCGAAGGCGTCAATGGTAAAGGCGCCCTCTTTGGGCAGAGTGATCCCGGCCGCAGCATAGATATCCTTTCGGAACACGTGGTAATGCGTCTGCGACGAGATCGGTATCCCGTACTGCTGGCCTTTGAACTTGAACAGGTCCCTCTGCACAGGGACGAAATCGCTAAAGTCGAGCGCTGCGCCGGCCTTGGCGATGTAATCATCGAGCACTTCCAGTTGTCCGGTGCCGATCTCCCCGTTCGACCAGTAGCTCCAGGGAGTCAGCATGTCGTACCGGCCTCCCCCCGCAGTCAACTCGGCCATCTGCTTGGCGTACCCCTCACCGAAGGGAATCTGATCAAACACGACCTTGACCCCAGTTTCCTTCTCGTACTCGGGCAGCAACGCCATGATGGCCTGGGTCGGTGGGTACATGTGGATGACGGTCCGCAGCGTCAGGCCCTTCATCTGGGCGGGAGCCTTCGCCGCCGGGGTCAGCGCCGTCGCGGCCGCCGTGGCGCCGATCACCTTCAGAAATCTCCGACGATTCATTTCCCTTTCGGCTGTGTGATCCTTCTTCATGTGGCTTCGTCCTTCCCTTGATTCAAGTGAGGTGATAGGAATTTGCTTTTCGGGGGTGCACCACGGTTCGCCGCCTCCGGGCCGGAATTGACAATCATATATGTGAACGACGTGCAGGTAGTGGATCACACGTCGGACCTTCAACAATAGGGCGTTTGCTTCATTTCACTGAGACGTATGATTCCCCCGGCCGGAGCAGTATCCGTGGCAGCCAGAGGCCGAACAAGCGCCGGGGGCGTGGTGCTCTCCCTCTCCGCCGGGTGCCGGCGGAGACCGGGGTTCGCAGCCAGGGGGCTCGGCGCCCAGGTCCCCGAGGAGTTGGGCACACAGGGGGCCCGCGATGTAGCGGGAGAGATCGATCACGCGGATGCCGTCGAGGGGAACCGTAATACGCAAACCTCCAGATGGTCGGAGTTCCGACAAGGATCACCTGCCTCGATCATCAGCCCACTGGCAGCCGTGCAAGGAAATCCTTCCTGACCCCGTATCGGGGAGAAGGTACCGGCGCACCTTCTCCCCGACCGTCCTCAGGTACCGGGCGGCGCATGATGCGGTGCACTGCGCTCCCGGAGGCACCGGCTGCCAGCCGTCAATCCCTTAGGGGACAAGTGCGCTCGCGGTTCCCACAGTCGCCATCTCACCCTTCTGATTGCGGCACCAGACGTCAAGAACGAGGCGGACCCCATCCGCCTCGTTCACCCGTTCTCGGACGAGCCCCCGGGTCGTGATGACGTCGTTAATCTCAACGGTTTTGACAAAGGCGTGAGATGTCCGGCCGGTCAGGAACCACTGCTTCCCAAAGAAGTTGACCAACAGCTTGGAAAGATAGCCAGTGGACATCAAGCCTTGGGCAATCGGCGCAGCCAGACCGGCTGCAACCGCTGCCTCTCGATCGGTGTGGATGTTGCGCGTCCCAAAGGAGAATACGGTCATCTGTTCAAAGGTCACCACATCTGAGACCGCAGGGAGAGCCGCCCCCACCGGGATATCGCGAGAAGCCTTCTCAACCACTGGCGCCCCTGCAGGAACTTCGCCTGTTACCGCGGGACCTTCTGGCTTCGCCGTCCGCTGGCCGGGCACGAGCCCCTGGGGGATGCGGAATACCTCTATCCCTTTGTTGCGAATCAAGACCTTTCCATTGGTATCCCGTGCCTCAGCCGTGAGGACGGTATAGCTCTTGTCGCGCCTGACGAACTTCTCGCTAAACGTCCCTTCAAGGATGATGCGCTGCCCCAGCTTGATCGGCCCGAACAGTTCCAACTCTTCCCGAGCGTGCAGTCCGGCGACGTTATCACGGTTGTAACCCAACACATAGATTGCCAGGAGCGAGTTGGTCAGGAGTGTCGCGTGGCCGATCCGCCCGCCGAAGGGGGAGTCCGCGAAATACCACGGATGATAGTCATTGATGGCATAGGCGTGGCTCTTGATCCGATGATCGTCGATAACAATCTCGATCGGACCGAACCGCTCACCAACCTCCACGTTCTCCCAGGTAGGCTCCTTGAGGATCACACCCTTTGGCGATTCCCAAACCATCTTGTTCCTCCTCGCTTCGGACGAATCAGTCCAGAAATCGATTGCGAGTCTTGTGAACCGCCCCGGGTTTCCTGGAGAGCTCGTTACGTGAGAACCGCCAGGCCGACTGGAGCAGCCTGACGGTCATTGTAGGCCTTCTCGGCGGGCGGAACGTAGCCGAGCGGTTCGAGCAGGCGGCTGCCGTTGTACCACGCGACCCGAGGATGGATAGTCAACATCAACGCCCGCCGGCACCGCTCGCCCCCTCGGGGCCCCCCTCTCCGTGACATAATCGCCCATACTCAGACACCGGGCGCCCCAGGAGCCGCTGCCACAGTGCACATGAGCGCCCTCCTCGCGGGATCGAGCGAGCCGGGCCGGGTGAGCAGCATGCTAGGCCAGACACACCGCCGCCGTCAATCGGCCGGCGGACCGGTGTAGGGAGCACATGATCTGTCCGCTCCCGAGAGCAAATGAAATGTCCGCTTTTCAGGTAGGCCGGGGTACAGCCATGGGCAACAAGGGAGGTGCCCATGGTGTTTGCCGCGGCCGCCGTGGAGCGGGCCATGAAG
>WNFV01004803.1_pt1 | contig 19057 bp, 15 predicted proteins | sample 5400101 | NCBI WGS metagenome assembly WNFV01 (sample SAMN13153361, study PRJNA577476) | soil metagenome | isolation source: 115 cm soil or saprolite under grassland replicate 1 | place: USA:California | collected 2016-06-15 | reverse complement strand
GTCGGCAAAGGTAGCCAAAGCCCCCGGGTTCATTCGCGCGATGTCTCCGCCGATCAGGATCAGGGGCTCACCCTCCCCACGCTCGGTCCGCCGCGCGGCAATGCCTGCCGCCCGGAGAGTCTTGACGATGTTGACGATGTCCATCTCCCAGGAGAGCGACCAGGCGAGCAGGCCGAACTCGGACAGAGGCGTCCCGGTCTCGAAGGAGACCGCGGGCGCTCCCTCATCGAAGAAGAAGCGCTCGCAGACCAGGTCCGGCACACGGTTGAAGAGCCGGTAGACCCACTGAAACCCGAGATTGGACATGCCGATCTCGTAACTGTTGGGAAACCCGAGAGCCATCCGGTACGCCCCGAACCGGTTCGGCTCCTCGGTAAACCTTTCGAGCCCGGCCAGCTCCCTGTTTTGCTCGGTCGCCTTCATGTCGAACCTTTGATTATAGGTCCTTAGTCCCTGGTCCTTAGTCCCTGGTCCGCTGATCGACGACTAAGGACTAAGGACTACAGACTAAGGACTTCGAATCGCGAACGCCCAGTCTCCGACGTTGGTTCCCGTCGGACCGGGCGTGACGAGATCGCCCAGGCGTTCGAAGAAGGGTTCGCTGTCGTGCCGCGCGAGCGCCCGAAAGGGATCCAGGCCGAGGCGGCGGGCGCACGCCGCGGTCCGTCCATCCGCAACCGCGCCGGCGGCCCGCGAGCTGCCGTCGATTCCATCCGAGCCGGCCGCCAACACGCCAACGCCGCGCACGCCTTCGAGCGCGAGCACAGCGCCGAGCGCGAACTCGAGGTTGCGTCCGCCGCGGCCGTGCCTCCCCTGGATGGTCACCGTCGTCTCGCCCCCGGCGAGCAACACCTCGCCCGGCTCGAGCCGCATGGCCGCGCCCGCGAAGCGCTCTCCCTGCGTCCTCGCCTCCCCCGAAAGTCTCTCTCGCCGCAGCCGGGGACTCAGGCCGCGGTTGCGCGCCTCGAGAGCGGCCGCCTTGAGCCCCATGCGGTTCGAGCCGACGACCAGTGTGACATCGCCGCGGAGGCCCCGCACCGTCGGGCCCGAGCCGACGAGCTCGGGGCGATCCCCGGGGACGTCGGAGAGGACGAGCGTGACCAGACGCGCCGATGTCCGCCGGCCGAGCCTGCCTCCCTTGATCGCCGACAGGGACTTGCGGAGGCGGTTGACCTCGACGATCGAGGCGCCCGATCGCATGAGTCCCCGTACCGTCCGGCGCTTTTGATCGAGCGTGATCCCCGGCCGGGGCAGCGCCAGAAGCGAGGAGGTCCCACCCGAGATGAGACAGAGGATGACGTCCTTCGAGCCGAAGAGGGAGAAGTAATCGGCCGACCGCCGCGCCGCCTGAACGCTCGAGAAGTCCGGCTCCGGATGAGCGGCGAAGAGGACCGCCGAAGAGGAAAGACCCTCGGCCGGATAGCCGCGGGGAAGCACGGCAAGAGCGACTTTCCGGAATCGCTCCGGCACCCCCTGGAGCATCGACGCCGCGGCTTTCCCGCAGGCGAAGACGCCCACGCGACGCGCTCCCCGGAGCAACCCGGCGACGGAGGGACGCCGGATCGCTTCGCAAACCGCTCTCCGGGTGTCCACTCCGGCCAGGGCCTTTCGAAAGAGAAACCGGAGGGTTCGTTCCCCACCCTTGACGTTCATCCGCCGTTCACAGTTCCAACGTATATGATTTGTCCCCCCGGATTAGCCGGGCCGGTAACGGACAGAAAAGGAGAGGATATGAAGAAACTCGTTTCCCGGACACTCATCCTCGTGATCGCCTTCGGATTTGGCCTTGCTGCTCTTGCGTCCGCGCAGGATGGAAGCTGGTCCGGTTGGGTGACAGAGACACATTGCGCCGCGTCGGGCGCCAAGGCGTCCCACAAGGACTGCGCCGTCAAGTGCGTCAAGGAAAAGGGCGCCAAGTGGGCGCTCTACAACACGGCCGACAAGTCACTGTTCGTCCTCTCAGGCGACGATGCCATGTTCGAGAAGATGGCGGCGACTGAGGTCACGGTCAAGGGGAGCATGGACAAGGAAAAGAAGACGGTCACCGTGACTTCGATGGAGACGATGGCCCCGAAAAAGTGAAGTGACGCCCCTTTCAGCGAGAAAGCCCCGAGAGATCGGGGCTTTTTCATAGAATAATAGACGGTTCGGCGGGAAGGTCCCGCCGGCAGCGACAGAATGAGCGCGAATCCCGCTTCTCCCGCGACGGCCCGCCCGGAGGAATACCCGCCGATGGGAGGCGACCACTACTGGGCGAAAGCCTCCCACGAACTGCGGACCCGGCTCGCGAAAGCCATCCCGCACGAGGTGTTGAAGGAGCTCCACCGCAAGAGCCCGGCCCGGCATCTCGCGATCGCCGCGAGACAGTTCGCGATCCTCCTGGTCGCCGGCGCGATCTCCTGGCGCTTTCGGGAGCCCTGGATCTGGATTCCGTCCGCGGTCGTGCGGAATTGGGAGACAGCGAGGCGGACCCGAAACGCCACTACCTCTCGCCCAAGATCAACAAGCCCTGGTTCAAGCTTCTCTACTTCACGCCGGCGCTCTTCCCGATCTACTTCCGCGCGGCGCGCGCGGAGACCGCGAGCTACCCGCCGACACTTCAGCGGCGGATCGCGTGGGAGCGCCGTGCGACGATCCTCCTTCACCTGGCCATCATGGGCGTGCTCTTCTGGATCGGCGGGTTCGGAGTGCTCGCGCGCGTCTATCTCGTACCGTACTTTCTCGTGTTTCCGGTCGCCTTCGCCCTGAATCGCCTGGGTCAGCACTACGCAATCGTTCCGGAGGACCCCGCCAAGTGGGCAACGGTCATGAAGCCCTCCCGCTGGTGGGACTTCTGGTACCTCTACTCCGCTTATCACCTGGAGCATCATTACTTCACGGCGGTTCCCTTCTACAACCTGCGCCGGCTCCACTTCGCTCTGCGCCCGTTTTTCGACTCGATCGGCTGGAAGCCGGTGACCTATGGACGCCTCTTCCGCGCCTGGATCTTCGACAACAAGGCGCCGCACACGGACTGGCATCTCGCCGGTTGAGAAAGAACGGGACTTTGTCATCCCTTCGCTCTCTTCCCTGTCATCCTGAGCGCAGCGAAGGATCTGCTCCCGTCGCTTCGAGTGATGTCTTCCAGCTCAGGGCAAGCTCTTGAGCGAAGCGAAGGATCTGCTCTGGGCGGTTCGGGAGCGCGGGAGCAGATTCTTCGGGCCTTCGGCCCTCAGAATGACAACATGACGATCGTGGACGAAGTCGAAGACATCAACCGGTTGATCCGGGAGTTGAACGCCGAGGGCCGTGAAGAGGTCCCGGGAGAGGACTCCGCGCGGCTCGACCGGTGGCTCGAACGGTTGCTCGAGCGGCGGGGCAGCGATCTTCTTCTCGTGGCCGGATCGCCGCCCTGTGTGCGGATCGACGGAGCCGTCGTGGCGCTGCCGGAGGCGCCCGTCTCCGGTGAGGAGATCGAAGAGACGGTCCTGCCGGCGCTTCCCGGCCGCGCCCGGTCTCAATACGCGCGGGAGAAGAACACGGACACATCCTACAAGCTGCGCGGGTGGGGCCGATTCCGCGTGAACCTCCACCGGGAACGGGGGCGCGCGGCGGCGACGGTCCGGGCGCTCCCCACCGAGCCGCCGAGATTGGCTTCCCTGGGTCTTCCGTCCGGTGTCGAGGCGCTGACGAAGCTTCCCCGCGGCCTGGTCCTGATCGGCGGCCCCACGGGCTCGGGCAAGACCACGACGCTCGCCGCGCTCGTCGAGGAGATCAACCGCCGCGACGCCCGCCACATCGTCACGATCGAGGATCCGATCGAGTACGAGCATCCGCACCGTTCGAGCCTCATCGAACAGGTCGAGATCGGCGCGGACTCGCCGGATTTTGCGACCGCTCTGCGCGCCGCCATGCGCCAGGCTCCGGACGTTCTCGTGGTGGGAGAGATGCGGGACCCGGAAACCATGCGCATCGCCCTGGGCGCGGCGGAAACCGGACACCTGGTGTTCTCGACCGTCCACACGACCGACGTCGCCTCAACCGTCTCCCGCGTTGCGGATTCCTTTCCGCCGGAGCGGCAGCCGACGATCCGCCAGGAGCTGTCCATGGCTCTGGCGGCCGTGCTGACGCAGACGCTTCTGCCACGCCGCGAAAGCGGGCGCGTGCCCGCGGCCGAGCTCCTCGTCGTGGGATACGGCGCCCGCCAGCACATCCGCAAGAACGCCCTCCAACACCTGCACCAGGAGATCGTGCTGACCCGCAAGCACGGTTCGATCACCCTGGAGGAGTCTCTCGCCCGTCTCGCCCGCGAAAACCTGGTGGACGTCGAAGAGGCCCGTGCGCGCGCCGCGCACCCCGAGGAGTTCGAAACGTACCTGCGAGGATAGTTATCAGTTTTCAGTTATCAGTCTTCAGTTCTTATGACCGGAACTGAGAACTGATAACTGAGAACTGAAGACTCGTCAGATCTCCCGGCGGAAGAGCACTCTCGTGAGGATCCCGCAGACGAGCGTAAACGTCAGCAGGAAGAGCCAGGGCGCGTAGCAGGCGGAGGGCGAGGCGCCTCGCAGGAGCACGTCCCGAATCGCCTTCAGACCGTAGGTCAAGGGATCAATGTTCGAGATCGCGCGCAGCCATGCCGGGTAGGACTCGACCGGATAGAGAGCGCCCGAGGGGAAGAAGATCAGCGCGTTGATGATTCCAAACATGCCGCGCAGCACGCTCGCGCGCCGCGCCCGCGCGAAGAGCAGGAACCACACCGACGCGATGGCGAGAGACGTGAGGAAAACCGTGAAGAGCGAGGCGATGACCGCTCCTGCTCCCGCCACCGGCAGAGGAGTCAGGATCAGGATCGCGATGAGCACGGTGTCGCCCGCCAGCGCCGCCACGAGACCTCCGGCCAGGATGTGCCCCGCCACCAGAGTCCCCGTGGAGATGGGAGTCACGAGATAGCCCTCGTGATATCCGAACATCCGGTCTTCGATGACCTGCAGGCCTCCGGAAACCATCGAGCCCATGAAGATGGCCAGGCACACGACCGCGGGTCCCAGATACGTCAGGTAGTCCAGGTACGGATAGGCCTCCAAACGGACGGCCGGCGCCGCGCGAGCCTGGCCTCCCGGCGCGGAAACGCGGTCCCATATCTCGCTCAAGGCGGCATCCACCGTGTCGAAGGAAAACCGGTCGGTGTTGTCGCCGATGAAAGAGGGAACCGGCCCCTGCCGGGAGAGTCCGAAGGGAAGCACCCACACCGCGCGGAACTTTCCCTGGCGCAGTCCCCGCAGGGCCTCCTCCCGGTCGGCCACGGGAGTGATCCGCAGCAGATCGCGTCCGCCCTCCAGAGCGATGGCGCCGCGCAGGCATTCCGCGGCGAGAGCGTTGCCGGATTCATCGACCACGGCCAGGGGAAGCGCACGGAGCTGACGGTTCAGGGCATTGCCGAGGATCAGCAGATAAACGATCGGAAAGAGCATCGTCGAGACGATCAGGACAGGCTGGCGCCAGAGAGTCACGTAGGAACGTTGACTGATCGCGAGGATCCCGAGCGCCGCGAGCTTGATTCCGCGAGCCCGTTTTTCGGCAGGCGGGCTCATGCTTCCCGCAGGGCGTGTCCGGTGTAGGAAAAGAAGACGTCCTCGAGTGTCACCGGAGCGATTGTCAGGTGCCGCACCCGATAGCCTCTCTCCTCGAGGAGTTGCGCGGAGCGCCGGCCGATTCCTTCCCCGGGCTTCGCCTCGAATTGGACGAGCTGCGGAGCGCCCGAGCGCCAGTTGACCGCGCCCAGCGCCAGGATCGCCTCCTTTTCCTCCGAAGCGATCTGCCGGTCGGCTTCGATCTCGATGCGCTCTCCCGTGGCCAGCTTGCGCTTCAAGGCTTCCGGCGAGTCCTCGCATAGGATGCGTCCCCGGTCCATGATCGCGACCCGGTCGCAGAGATGGTCGGCCTCGTCCATCGCGTGCGTGGTGAGCACGATCGAGAGATCGGGGTCCGACGAGATCATCTCTTCGAGCATGCCCCAGATGGCTCGTCGGCTCTGAGGATCGAGTCCCGCCGTCGGCTCATCCAGGAAGAGGACCTGCGGCGAGTGCAGGATCCCGCGCGCGATCTCCAGCCGCCGGCGCATCCCGCCCGAAAGCTCACGCGCGGTCTGATCGCGCCGCTCCCAGAGCCCGACCTCCTTCAATCGGCGCTCGATGCGCCCCGAGAGGGACCGGCCCCAGAGCCCGTGCATCTTCCCCTGCACGGAGAGGTTCTCGTAGACCGTCAGGTTCTCGTCGGTCGTGACGGCCTGCGAGACGGTCCCGATCGCCCTGCGCACGGCGCTCTTGTCCGACACGACGTCGTGCCCCCTGACACGAGCGTGGCCGGAGGTCGGAGGAAGCAGGGTCGTCAGCATCCGGATGAGGGTCGTCTTGCCCGCTCCATTGGGACCCAGGATCCCGTACGTCTCCCCCGCCCGGACGGAGAAAGACACCTGATCGTCGGCGACAAACGTGCCGAACTTCTTGGTCAGGTTGTCGGCTTCAATAGAGGGAGTCGTTGAGGATCGATAAAATAGAGTTTCCTCAGCCTCATCGATCGCCAAACCCATCATCGGATCAGGTCGGGTCAGCCCAGGCGAGGTGACACTCAATCTTACAATCCTTCAATCTTTCAATTTTCAGTTTCTTCCGGCTTCCACGACGAAGGTCTGGCCGGAGATAACGCCGGAGTTCTGGGCAGCCAGGCGCACGGAGAACGTCTTCAGGTCGCGGCTCTGCAGGCCCCAGTTCTTGCGCGTCGCGAACTCGGCTCGCGGCTTGATCGTGACGACCCGAGCCGCGAAGCGTGCGTCGGGGCGCGTCTGCGGCCATACCGTCACGCTGCCGCCGACCGGGAAGGCCGAGAGGCGCTCTTCGGGCACCTCGACGCGCAGATACGGTGCCTCCACCTGCAGCGTGACGACAGGATCTCCGGCCGCGACGAACTCGCCCTGCCGGTGATGCCGGGTCAGGACCGTGCCTCCCACGGGCGATGTCAGGGTTCCCTCTTTCTCGAAGCGGTGGACCTTCTCCAGGCGCGAGGCGAGCGACTGTTGCTGCGCGTCGAGGTTCCCTTTCTCGGCCTCCCTCGCGCGGATGCTCGCGGCGAGCTCTTCACGCTTGTGCTGAAGCGTCTCCAGGTCCGCGGCCGGCGCAACGCCCTCGCGGGCCAGGCGCGCCATCCGTTTCTCCTCGCTCCGCGTCTGGGCCAGCTGCGCCTGGAGTTGCGCGACCTGCTCGCGGCGGGTTTTCTCCTGCGCGACGAGCTGATCGCGCTGGCGCTCCAGGTCCGAAGCGTCTTGGGAGAGACCCGCCTCCTCGATGCGCGCCACGAGGCTGCCGGACTTGATGGCCTCCCCTTCTTCCGGCACGCGCGTCACGAGCCGCCCGCTGCGGGAGAAGGAGAGGTCCAGATGCTGCTCTTCGGCAATCGCCAGGAGCTGCACCCGCCGGCCGTCGTCGTTCTCCTGGCGCATGAGCGCGCCGTAGCCCCAGGCGCCCGCCGCGGCAATGGCGACCGCTAAGGCTACCCAGATTCCCCTTTTCATCGGACAAACCGCCTGTGCACGATCTTAACAGGCTCTCCGTAGTGACCTGCGTTGAAGGTCCATCGGATACGTGTCTGTCTTATCCGCCCCGGCGCCGGGCCCGCCTCCGGCTTTCGGCCGCGGCGTTCGCTTCGCGAACAGGCGGCCGAGAGAGTTCAAGCCGGGGCCTGGACTGAGCGCTTCGGATCTCGAGTAAACATGACAGGCCGTTGCTTGTCGTTCAGTCGCACTCGCGGCGAGGCGAGAGCTGTTCTGTTCCTGCTCCTTCACTCACGCTCCTCCGGGAGTCGGTCCCGTCGCCGGGGCTCGCAGTCCGGCTTGAGCGAAGGTGAGAGCCCCGGAGCCGGCGGCGCCGTAGGAGGTGATGCGTGACGAGCATGGAAGAGCGCAACCGGCGCCTGGGTGAGACTGCGAGGAACCCTCAGCGCCGGCCGGCTCCTACAATTGCGGCCTGCCGGCGCGTGCCGACGAGGCGCCGACGGCTCCGGGGCGGGTTTTTCGCGGGCCCCTCTTCGACCAATCCCAAACCGGGTCACTACCAGGCTCTCTTCTCTATCTCCCCTACCCAAAAAGTCCCTATACAATCGCGCCTCCGCGCATGAAGCCAGACGCAAAACCTCTCGTCGCCGTGCTCGTGGGAAGCCGGTCCGACTGGCCGACGATGCGCCACGCCAGCGACACTCTCGCGCGCCTCTCTATTCCGCACGAGTCCCGTGTGCTCTCGGCTCACCGCACGCCCGACGCGCTCGCCCGGTTCGTCGAAGAGGCCGAGCCGCGGGGTATTGAAGTCATCTTAGCGGCTGCGGGGGGAGCCGCCCATCTGGCCGGGGTGGTCGCGGCGCACACGCTCCTGCCCGTCTTGGGTGTTCCCATGGAGGGATCGGCCCTGAAGGGCCTGGACGCCCTCCTCTCGACGGTCCAGATGCCCGCCGGCGTCCCCGTCGGTACGCTCGCGATCGGCAAGGCGGGCGCCGTCAACGCGGCACTCCTGGCCGCCGAGGTGCTCGCCATTCGGCGTCCCGAGCTGAAGGAGAGGCTGCGCGCCTTTCGGGAGAAGCAGACGGCAAAGGTTCTGGCGGAGAAGTTGGAGTAGCCCGCGGTGTAGCCGGCGGTGTGAAGTCCCCGCCAAGAAATCAGGTAGCCCGAAAGGGCGTAAGGTGCCGATGGACGGGCTCGGGAAGGTGGGACGGCTTCGTAGTAACGCAGGAGCTCCCAAACAAGACCGGCGGCAAAAGCAGACCGGTTGATCCTCACAACGCAACCGCGCATGCTCAGGCACCAGGCCAGGTCGCCACGGCCAGACGGGCAAGGTGCTGCTGGCGTGTTTCTATCTCAGCTGTGCCCCACGTAGTGCTGGCTGCAATCATTGCGGTGAGCCGAAATGCGGATGCTGCATAAGCCTTGCGCTTCTCCGCGAAAGGAAGATCAGCAAGATCGTTATTCGCCTGGCTGTCAAGAAGAGCCAGGTTACCGAGACGCTTACGGTAGGTCCGGAGAGTGTCTTCATCGACGGGCCAGTTTGGACTGGGCCGTTCCGGCAGAACGTGCTCAAGGTTGACGATCTCTTCAGCAGGGTTTGGAACAAAGGGAGGTGTGCCCCCTCGCTCCGTTTCTTCAAGTGCCCGAAGATAGTATCGAGCGAAAGCCGCCCTGGAAACTGTGGCGTCGCGAAAGGCCTGCTCGAACTGAACATCGGTCGGAATGATCGAGCGCATCGACTCGACCAGTGCGCCCGCGGTAGACAGCTCACCGTCGTTGACCTTCTTGGCTTGATCGGAGTAGTAGCGCTCCAGGGTACCTGAGCCGACACCACCGCTGATCAGAAATCGGACGCCCCAAGAAACCATCTGAGCCAGTGCCTTGCTGACTTCTACGTGCCTAAACTTCGAGAACACGGCCAGCAGGAGCGGCCGGATCTGAACCATTCCCAAAAGGGCAATCGTGGTCATGTGGGCGCGGGCGGTGGTCCCATAGGTATTCCAAAGCTCGTGATTCGTGTTGAGGATCGCGGCATATCGCCTTGCGTTGGTGGTCAGATCGGCGCTGAAATCGACCGCTGCCTGCTTGCTCGTAATACCGGACCTGATGGCCTTGTAAAGGTCCTTCTCGCGAGTGTGGCCGTGCCGAGATGACCACAGGTGCCTAAGGTAGGTCACCACAGTGCGTTCATCTTCAGCTGCCTCGAGGATTCCGAACATCTCGGTCCAATTCTGCTGCACCTCGCGAAGTCTGTCGCCAGCCCGCTGAAAAAGGTAGTTCTTGAGCAGGTCGGAGATAGCCAACTCAAGCCCGCGGTCATTGAGTGTCTCGAAGATCGTGAACGCGTTGGCGTCGTCGGGGACCTCAAACCAGATTACTCGCGTCTTAGCGTCAAGATATTCGATCCACGTCACCAGAAGCTCGCTCGGCTGGTTGGTGGTGCTTACGAGGCTCGTGACGTGCTCGTTGGCCAGACGGGCAGCGGTAGCAAGGCGGCGATGCGACTCCTTCGTCGGCTCGGTGTTGCGCTCAGACGTGCCGGGCTGGGCCAGAATTGTCTTTAGAAAAAAATCGTGGTCGCTGAGGTTCAACCGTAGGCGAGGTTTGCGTTCCTGCGTTCGAAGGTCGGGACTTACGAGGAACTTGGTTTCGAGTTGGCTGGCTCGGTTGCGATCGCTCGTAGCGAGGAAGTGATCTCGTATGGCTGCGATGAGGATGGTGGTGGTAGCGAGGCGTTGTTGTCCATCGACGACGTGAATCTCGCCGGCAGCATTCTTAGTGGTGACGATGGATCCGAGAAAATACTCGGGCTCGTGTTGCTGTAGCGCTGCTGCGAGGTCTTGGAAGAGGTCTCGTACGTGGCGTTCCTCCCAGGCGTAGGAGCGCTGGTAGTCCGGAACGGCAAGGACCCTGTCCGCCAGGGCGTGACCAATACCTTCAAGCTGGGGTTCGCGCAAAGCCGGCATTCTAAGCCTCTGGCGCGGGTCGGCGAGTACGGTAATCCCGAAGCTGGCTGCAGTCTACGAGGCGGTCCAAGTTCTGAAGGGTGAAGACCTTGCCGCGGGTGGCCAGGAGGAGCTTCTTCATGTCCTCGCGGCGGACCTTGAAGCCACGGCCGGCTATGCACGCGATGACTTCGTACTTCTGCATTCCAGGAGGCATTCCGACCATGCTGAGAGTATCGAGGTGCTGGACACGCGTGACCTTGTCGCGGGCTGTCCCGTCGTCTTCGGTCAGTTTTGCCTCGATGACGACGGAGGGGTTTTCGGCGCTCGGAACGATGAAATCCGGCGCCTGATCAAAGCCCGGCACGCGCTCGGCTCGCTTTGTCTTCCGGAAGCTGATGCCGGCGCGAGTCAGAACCTCTTCTACGGCGGACTCCAGGGTGTCTCCGACGAGTTCGCTGACGGAGTCACGATGGCCGGCGAAAGGACGCCCCAGGAACCTCTCGTAGAGCAGCATGGCATATGAAATGCCAGTGTCCGCGAGGCTTGGAATCCAGGGCCCGCCCTCGCGGGTATCCACTTTGTCCAAGCGGTGGAGCTTATCGGTTCCGACCTCGGGAGCCCCCTCGCGCAGTAGAGCGCAGGCCGTTCCGATGAGTGCTTTAAGGCGATTTCCGCTTTCTCCGTCGGCTTTCAGGGGCCGCAACGGATCGATTCGGATGCGGCGGTCAAGCGTGCGAACGTGGCCCTGGGTGACGGACACACCCGTCCGCGACGAGGCAACGTGCGCCCACTCCGGAGGCGAAAAACCCAGCATCGATCTGATGACCAGAAAGCAGACGGGTCTTTCCACGGATGCGCCGAGAACCTTGTCGGGGTCGAGCCGCCTGAATCCCGTTGTCGCACGTTTCAGAAACTCGTAGCCCTGTTCGAATACGGCAAACTCGATAAAACCCGTCCCCTTCGGGAGGACCAGGAAATCCGATTCCAGGCACGAGATGACTGCCGCGACATAGCTGTCGAGGTTGGCCTCGACCTCGGCGAAGGAAACCTCAAAAGGGAACTTCATCGAGCTCGGTGCCATATGGCTGGAGTTCCTCCCGGAAAAGCGGTCCATGCGCTCGGGGAGCCGAACGGATTGACGCGCCGAGAGCATCCTCCACAGCTCGTACCCCTCCAAGCTGAGCTACCGCCGTTGAGATCCTGCGCACCCTTTCATCCGTGGAAGCAGCTCTATCCCAGGCTTTCCGCAGCCTCCAAATGGCGAGCCGAATGAGATGACCGTAGGTGACGCATCGAATGTCTCCCTGAGTGGGTTTGAGTCCAGCCTCCTCGAGATCTCTCAGGTCTCGCATGACGATCGCGGCGATCTCAGCAGGCGACCCGGCGAGCGACGCTTTGGATACCGTACCCGTCGAGCGGCACACGAAAACCGTATCCACGACCGAAGAGCCGGTTCCGCTAATGTGAACCGACGCTCCCATCTCGGCGGGGCAGGGAATCGAGGCGGAGCACGTGAGGCCGGCATCCAGGATGGCGATGCCGATCGGGAAGTAAGCCTCCAACTGGTTATGGTGGTACGTGAAGACAAATGGGGCTCCGGGCTTAAGCGCAAGCGCCATCCGGTGAAACGCGGTCGCCAGGCCCTCAGTAAAGTGCGCCAAGTCACGCTCCATCGTGACGTTGCCGGTAAGCTCCGTTGCGTGGCGGGTCGAGACCGGCCGGAATTCCTTTCGCCCCTTCCCCACAAGTTTTCGGAGCCAGACGTAGCAAAAGTCCATGAGTTCGGCGTACTGAACGTTCCCGAAGTAGGGAGGATCGGTCATCACGGCGTCCAGGCTGGCGGGCGCGACATCGGCTTCGGTCGCCGATTCGCAGTGAAGCTCTATCGATCGGACCTCGACCGGATTGACACCGTTTCGCCGCTCCCCGATCCATTCCCCCGGGATGAATACGGGTACGCGACGGTTACCTTGATGCTCTATCTCAAAGGGTCGGACGCAATACGCTTTGGCTCGATGAAACTTGTCGATGATGTTCGACCACCCACCGCTGCCCACGTTGGTTCCGCCGCCGTTAGGGATTCCCAGGAAATTGGACTCGCACTGCACAAGGCCAACTGGAAAGCCGTGAACGGAGAAGATGTCGAGTGACTTCAGAGCCATCGTGTCGTAGCGGCACAGAATGTTTTGGTAGCGGAGGAGGTCGGAGAGATTGGTTGCCAGGGCGCCTCGAACCGGCTTGTCCGAGTTCTCGGAGATCAGTCGCGCGCTTAGCTCGAGGCCGAGTAGCTGTCGCTCATTGAACATCTCGCGATAGCGGCGGTATCCCCAACGGTGAAGGCGATTCGTTTCGTCGCCTGCCGGAATCTCGTCGGCCGGGACGTACAGCGTGCTGATCCGGCGAAGCTTTTTCTGAGCGAGGTCGTACCGTTCGAGATCGTCTTGGTCGGGTCTCTTGAAGAATCTGCCTTCGTGGCGGGGGCGACACCGGGTGCAGTGATACTCGATTGCGAACATCCTGTGACGGGGCGGCCCTTCTTCCGGCTTGGGAAAGAAGAGGCCTTCCCCGCAATGGGGGCAGGCGCGGTGCCCTTTGCGAGGAGACACCTCGCCGGGAATGACGGCGCTACACGAGCGGCAGTTGCCAGGCCGCTTTCGGTTTGCCGTCTCGGTTAGGTCGCCGCAGGCGGGACAGAGAAAGACGTTTTTCGGGTGCCGGCGGTCCTCCGCAACCAGGTAGCCGGGGAAGAGGTCAACATCTTGTTGGCACTTGGTGCAACACGTCTGCTTAACCCAAAGGAAGTATTTGACGCTCGCATCCGTCGAACCGCACTCAAGACAACGAGTCTGATAAAGATTGCCGATCTGCCGCCGCAGGCTTGCCACGAGCGCCGAGGCGGCCTTCGAGTACTTCTCGAGGTCGAGGTGCTCCAACTCCTGACGCACGATCCAGAATGCCATCGGGTTGATGTCGAACCCCAGGACGTCGCAGGACAGTCGGTTGGCCTCCAGCAGAGGGGTTCCGCCTCCCATGAAGGGATCAGCGACTCGTTTGCCAGAGAAGCAGTTCGCCCGGTAGAAAGCCTCCCGAACGGAACCTTCGCCGAACTCCGCCAGCAGGAGGCCACGGAAGAGAGTGCCCGGCCGGCGGGCGAACCACTTGTGCACGGCGATGATCGGCCGGTAGTTCTGCTGAATCTGTTTTTCGCGGAGAGCCAAGCCGGAGATAAACGGCACGTCGAACTTCTTCTCGATGGACATGAATGGGTCCGAGTCTACGGCGTCGAGATCCGGTTTGGCCAGTTGCCACGAGAGGGGATGCCGGCCATCCAACGTATCAGCTTGGCGAAGTTAAAACGATTCTGGCGTCTGTCGGTTTTCGGCGGTCGAGGTTGATTGAGGCTCGTGCTCACTTGCCGCTCCATCGCACCACCACCATATCCGAACCACAGGACAAGTGAAGTCCGAGCCAGCTAATTTAGCTTCTCGTCAAGATCCTCTCCAACCGATCCAGGATCTCTTCGGCTTTTCCGGGCAGAGCGAGTTCAACTTCCCCGGACGCGGGGGTGGCCTCAGGATTGATTTCCGCGGTGAAGGCGCCGCGGCGCCGGGCTTCCGTGGCGAGGCCGGCCGCCGGATAGACGACCGAGGAAGTCCCGACGATCAGGCAGACATCGCAGTCGAGAGAGCGCTCCGCGGCCGCGAGGGCCCACGTGGGGATCGCCTCGCCGAACCAGACGACGCCGGGCCGCAGGTCCCCTCCGCAGGAGTCGCAGAGCGGCGGCAGCCGCGGGAAGGGAACCGTCTCGTCGAGCCAGGAGCCCGTGCGGCATCCGTCCCAGCAGGAGACTTCCCAGAGCGAGCCGTGGAACCTGATGACGTTCTGCGTTCCGGCGCGCTCGTGGAGGCCGTCCACGTTCTGGGTGACGAGCGCGAAGGACTCATAGCGGCGGCTCCAGAGAGCCAGCACCTCGTGAGCGCGGTTGGGACGGCAGCGCGCGACGAGCTGACGCCGCCAGTCGTACCACTCCCAGACGGTCCTGGGGTCGTGCGCAAACGCCTCGGGTGTCGCGAGCTCCTCGGGTCGGAAGTCCTTCCAGAGACCCCCGGGACCGCGGAAGGTCGGTACGCCGCTCGCGGCGGAGACACCGGCGCCCGTCAGGACCGTGATGCGCGCGCCCGGCGAGAGCCGCCGCGCCAGGGATCGAAGATCGGCATCGAGCGTCATGGGCTCATTCCGCGAGGATGCGCGTCTGTGATGGGTCGTGCGCCCGCTCGACCCGAGTCCCGGCCTCCCCGACCCAATCCTCCTTCTGCTTCACGAATGGCATCGAGAGGATCTTGCCGAGCGTCAGGTCCTCTTCGCGCGCGTAGGCCGGCACGCCGATCTCGACGGCGTCCTGTGGAACACCGAGAAGGACGGTGCCGTGCAGGTAGTCCCAGGCGGAGAAGAGGCTCGCCCAGTTGCCGTTGGCCTCGTTGCGGTAGTTGGAGTGATGGATGCCGTGCATGCGCGGCGTCACGATGACCTTCACGAGCGCGCGCTCGAGGGCCACCGGCAGCCGGGTGTTGGAGTGATGAAACAGGACCGAGATGGCCACCAGTCCATGCCAGATCCAGAGCGAGAGGGGATCGATGCCCAGAAGGACGATCTGGGCAAGCCGGTAGCCGATCGAGAGCGCCTGCTCCCCGAAGTGGAACCGGAAGGCGGTCGAGGCGTCCATGTCGCGGTCCACGTGGTGCACGAGGTGGAAGCGCCAGAAGAAGGGAACGATGTGGTTGATGCGGTGCCAGATCCACAGGGTGTAATCGAGCAGGACGATGGCGAGCGCGATTTCGACGGGCCGGGAAAGCTGCGTCAGATTCAACAGTCCGAAATGTCTCTCGGCTGCCCACCTGGCCGCCGGGATGAGAAAGGGGGTCTGCAGGACGGTGACGACGGCCAGCGAAATGCCTCCGGCCGTCAGGTTGCGAGCGATGCGGCGCGTCCTGGACTCGCGCTGTCTGCGAAGCGGCCTTCGAGTCTCGAAGAAGAGCAGAACGAGGAAGGCGATCGCTGTCGCGGCCGCACCGCCCCACAGAACTTCGCGCGTCTGTCCGTTCATGCGGTGGAAGATGCCGGCACCGCGGGAGTTTACTTCCTTCCAATCAGGCGTTCTCGCCACCCTGCCTTCTTCGGTGGCCCGTTTCTTGCCTTTCAACGCCAGAGAGGAGTCGTATGACGCAACCGCAGGACCACAAGAAGCCGGAAAAGCTGCGCCTGACGATCGCGCGCGGGTTTACCCACGTCGAGGACGGCGTCTATATCGGTCTCGGCGTGCTTCTCGCCCTGAGCGCCGCGGCGCTGCTCGTCAATGTCGCCATCGGGTTTGGGAAAAGCATCCTCGCCGGCGCGTCGGCCCCCAGCATCGTGGACCTTCTCGACCGGATGTTGCTCATCCTCATGATCGTCGAGGTCCTTTACACCGTGCAGGTCTCCTTCCGGGAGCACACGCTCGTCCCCGAGCCGTTTCTGATCGTGGGCCTCATCGCCGTCACCCGCCGGATTCTGGTCCTGACGGCGCAGTTTGCCACGCTCTTCGAGAAGGGAAACACCGCCGCATTTCAGAGCGCGATGCTGGAGCTTGCCCTCCTGACACTCATGATCGTCGCTCTGGTCGTCTCCCTCCGCATCCTGCGCAAGCGCACGCAGGACCTCCCTTCCAAGGTTCCGGATTAGGAACCTGTCCGACCCATTGTTCATTCTGAGGAGCGAAGCGACGAAGAATCTGCCCTGGGGGGGTAATGAGGGCGCCAACGAGAGCAGATCCCTCGCTTCGCTCGGGATGACAGGGCGGTACGAGGGATCTCCCTAGGTCTGAGTTGTCGGCGCGAAGAAACCGGAGCGGTGGAGGAAATTCTCGACTTCTGCGGGGGTCGCGCCGAGCCTGGAGGCAGCGGCTACGAGATCCTCCGCGCGCACGGGATGCCAGTTGCGGCGGCCCGCGTCGGACAGACCCGCCACGTCGAGAGGCTCGATCGCCCGATCGATCTTGCGCAGCAACTCTTCCCTCTCGTTGGAAGGCAGGCCCTCGCGAGATGCGGCGAGCGCCGCCCGGCAGCATTCTCCGAAGGCGGGGCCGAAGACCGGATGGTCAGCGCAGAGGAACGATCGTGCGAGATGACTCCGGGAGAGGCGGCGCGCGGCCTCCGCGAAACTCGCGGCCGCGAAATAGAGCTTCGAGAGCGCGGCGAAGAGCGCGAAGTCGTGGAAGCTCGCGTAGAGAGCGGACACGAGGAGAGCCGCGCTGTCCGCTTCCGCGAGAGTCCTGTCGGCATACTCCTCCAGCCGGCGCGGGAAGGACTCCCGCCCCCACGAGGTCTCGATCGCTTCCGTCAGGCGAAGAAGGCCCAGAAGCGTCAGTGGAAATCCCGTCGAGAGGAGAGGATCCACGAACGCCGCGGCCGACGGGAGAAGCGCCCAGTTCTCGCACGCCGCGCGCGCGCTTCGGAACGGAAGGCACGCGCGGTGGACGAAAGGGAGCGCCGGCTGAGCGCCGGCAAACTGTCGCGCGACCGTGGGCAGGCGAGCCAGCAGGCGATCCCAGGCGGGAGCGCCTTCGGCAAGGTCAAGATCTGCAGCCAGAGCCGGCGTCGCGGCCAGGCCGGCGCTGGTGATTCCATTACTGAAGCGCAGCACCCAGATCCATCCGCCATCGAAGACGTGATGGACCGCGGCATCATCCACCGGATAAGGCGGTTCTTCGGCCGAGGGGAAGATTCCGATCTCTTCGAGGCGTCGCACCTCCCTGAAGTGCGTGTAGAGACCCTGCGTCGCCGGCAGATGCGGGAAGCGACCCGCCGGCAGCTCGAGCGCGCGATGCAGACAGCCTCCCGGACCGGAAGCGTCGGCGACGAATCGCGCATGGAGCCGGGTCCGCTTGCCCAGACGCTCTCCTTCGAGTCGGAAGCCACCAGCCACCGGCAGCACCGAGTCGAGCCGCGTCGAGTCGAGATACTCCGCTCCCTCGTCCCCGGCCTCGCCGGCCAGGAAGGCATCGAAATCCGCGCGGTACCAGTGCGTGTCGGCGATCTCGTCACGCGGGCTCGCCGCGACCAGGAGCTGATCGCGTCTCTCCGGATCGCCCGCGAAGGGATGCCCGAGCTTGTGGCCGTAGAACGTGAAGCCGCGCTTCAACCCGCACCCGATTTCGGGATACCGCCGCTGCCAGGAGCCCCAGGCCGCCAGCGGCCGGATGCGGGAGAGCCCGTAGCGGTCGCACAACTCCTCAAGCAACAGGTTGGCGAGCGGCGAGGAGGACTCGCCGATGGCGAACCGCGGATGTCTGCCGCGCTCGATGAGGACGACGGAGCGTCCGAGGCGCCGGCAGACGATTGCGAGGAGAGACCCCGCGAAGCCGGATCCGATGACCGCGACGTCGAAGGAGCCGTTCACGAGCCTGCGGGAATTTCAGCCGGACACGAGCCGCATTCGATGGAAGCCGGCACGGTTTGAGTCAGGTTCATCGCACGCAGCCGCTCCGCGCGCGGCGCAAAACACCGCGCGCAGCGGTTAAGGCGCTCGAGGTCCCAGAGATCCGCAAGGACCCGTCCGTGCCCGAGCGCCAGGCCGAAGGAGAGGGCATCCTCGAGCGCCGAGAGGCCGGGAGGAGAGAATTCGCCCCGCTGTGCGAGTGTGTCGAGGGCGCCGTTGCCCGCGCCTGTCGGAATGAGGGAGACGACGGAAGCTCCGCAGTCGAACGCGAACTTCACGGACCGGCAGGCCCAGTCGAGACTCTCGCTCTCGGACAGATAAGGCAGCCCGAGGAGCACGAAGACGCGTACGGAGATCCCGCCTTCGCGCAGAAACTCCGCGGCCCGCCGAAACTGCGCGAGTGTCATTCGCTTGTTCAACCGGGGAAGAACTTCGGGATGGATCGTCTCCAGACCCATCGCCACTTCGAGGGCGCCGTCCACGAGATCTCTGAACTCGAGGCAGGAGTTCCCCGCCAGCGCGGGATGCGATTCCACGATGACACGCTCGAAGCCCGAGAGAAGCCGCGCCACCGGTGCGTAATCGTCCCGGGCAATCGCCATCGGGTCGAAGAAGCTTCCGGCGTTGTAGAGCTTGACCCAACGCGCCGGTGGCAGGCGCGAGAGGGCGGAGCGGATCTGCTCGGGAATCATGCCCGCAGCGACCGATTGCGTGAGCGTGTTGCGCCAGAGGTCGCACATCAGGCAGCGCCACGGGCATTCGCGGTTGGTCAGGAAGATCGTGGAGACCGCGACCGGCTCGAGCGAGTCGTCCGGCTCGACCTCGGAAAGCTCCGCGTACGATCGCCGCGGGTCGAGCCTGTTGCGCGGCCCGCGATGCGCGAGGATCCAGCGGTCCCGCTCGGCGTGCAGAGTCGGGTAGGGGTCGTAGCCCAAACTCTTCATGGGCACCCGGCCGGCCCGCGAGAGGTTTTTCGGCGAGCCGAGGAAGCCCGACGACGGCGATGCAAGGGCATCGTCGAGGAGGGATGACGACGGATTCGACGGAAAAGATCCGCGGGACGACCGGAGTCGTTCATGAAGAGTTCGGGCGAGACGCGTAACGCGAG
>WNFV01003814.1_pt1 | contig 19065 bp, 13 predicted proteins | sample 5400101 | NCBI WGS metagenome assembly WNFV01 (sample SAMN13153361, study PRJNA577476) | soil metagenome | isolation source: 115 cm soil or saprolite under grassland replicate 1 | place: USA:California | collected 2016-06-15 | reverse complement strand
GAGCGCGTTGTCGGTGAAGCGCATGTTGAAGCCGACCGAGAGCAGGCGGTCCGCGGCCCGCGCGGCCTCGACCATCGCGCGCGCGTCGGCCAGGTCGAGCGCGAACGGCTTCTCGCAGAGGACGTGCGCGCCGTGCTCAAGCGCGGGGACCGTGATCTCGCGGTGCGTGTTCGGCATCGTGCACACGGTGACGAGGTCGAGCTCGTGCCGGTCGAGCAGCTCCCCGTACCCGGCGTGGCGGGCGGGGACGCCGTACTCGTCCGCCAGCGCCGCGCATCGCGCCTCGTCGAGGTCACAGACCACGACCACCTCGGCGCCGGGGAGCTGCCGGAACGCGTCGAGGTGCACGCGGCCCTGGAAGCCGCAGCCGATCACGCCGACGCGCAGCACCGCCATCTACCGGCGGGGGTCGATCAGGAGCAGCCGCTCGTCCGTCATCTCGCGGATCGCGTACCGGATCCGGTCGCGGCCGAAGCCCGACTGCCGGACGCCGCCGTAGGGCATCTGGTCGACCGGAACGTGTTCACGTTGTTGACGATCAGCGCGCCGACCTCGAGGCGCTCGAACGCGCGCTGGATGATCCGGATGTCGTTCGTGGAGAGGGGCCGACCTGAAGGCCGAAGCGCGAGTCGTTCACCCCCGCGAGCACCTCGTCGACGTCCGAGTAGGGGGCGAGCGCGATGATCGGCGCGAAGGCCTCCTCCGCGTACACGCGCAGGTGCTCGGCCGCCCCGAGGAGGAGCGTCGGCGCGACCACGGTTCCCTCGCGGGTGCCGCCGCAGAGCACCTCGGCGCCGGCCCGGCGGGCCTCCTCGACCAAGTCGATCGCCTTCTCGGCCGCGGCCTCGTCGATCAGGCCGCCGACGACCGTCTCCGGGTCGAGCGGGTTGCCGGTCTCGAGCGTCGTCTGCCGGGCGAGCTCGTCCTCGCGCCCGCGCATCAGCTCCGCGGCCCGGGCGAGGATCTCCGCGCGCCGGAAGGACGGGATCGCCGCGATCTCGGCCTCCGCGGCGGCTGCGGCGGCGAGCGCGCGCGCGAGCAACTCCTCCCCGGCGAGCCAGACGCGGCCGATCTCGCTGCCGTCGTAAGGGAAGACGACCGATGCCGTCTCGCTGCCCTCGGTCGGGACGCCGGCGACGAGCAGCGACCCCGCCTCGGTGCCCTGGAGGCTGCCGACGACTGCGGTCTCCATCAGCCGGCCGACGTCGCTGCGGCCTCGACCGGGCGCTCGGCGCCGGCCTCGGCGGGAATCGCGGTCTCCGTGTCCAGGTCGAAGAAGTAGAGCTTGCGCGTGTCGACGACCAGCTCGACCGTGTCCTCCGCGCGCACCCGCGAGGCGGCGTCGAAGCGCGCGACGAACACGCTGCGATGCTCCTTCGCCTCCGACTTCAGGCTCTCGAGCAGGGTGCGGTCGACGTCGCTCGCGACCTCGAGGACCTCCTCGGTGACGACCGGGACGGCGGCGACCTCGACGTGGGCGAGGAGCTCCGAGCCGAGCAGCTCCGTCGCCACCGCCCGACCGGGCAGCCGGCGGCGCTCGCTGCCGTCCCTGGCGAGCGCGGCGTCGGCGAGGCTCTCGGGCCGGATCCCGAGCCCGACCTTCCTGCCCACGTACGCCTTCAGCGCGGGTCGCCGGGCCAGCGTCTCCTCCGGCACCCCGATCGAGTGCTCGGCGAGTCGGCAGACGAGCCGGTCCTGCTCTCGCTCGAGCTGCGCCTCAACGATGTTCATCGCCGGGCTGCCGATGAAGCTGGCGACGAACAGGTTGGCGGGCGATTCGTAGATCCGCTGCGGCGTGTCCACCTGCTGGAGCAGGCCGCGGCGGAGCACGGCGACGCGCTGCCCCATCGTCATCGCCTCGACCTGGTCGTGGGTGACGTAGATCGTCGTCGCGCCGAGTTCGCGCTGGATGCGGGCGATCTCGGCCCGCATCTGCACCCGCAGCTTCGCGTCCAGGTTCGAGAGCGGCTCGTCCATCAGGAACACCTGCGGGTCGCGAACGATCGCCCGTCCCATCGCCACCCGCTGTCGCTGCCCGCCGGAGAGGACGCCTGGCTTGCGGTCGAGAAGGTCGTACAGGCCGAGCACCCGGGCGATGTCCTCGACCCGCTGGCGGGTCTCCTCCTTCGCCACCTTCCGCATCTTCAGGCCGAAGGCGATGTTGTTGAAGACGCTCATCTGCGGGTACAGCGCGTAGTTCTGGAAGACCATCGCGATATCGCGTTTCTGGGGCGGCAGCCGGTTCACCACCGTGTCGCCGATCCGGACGGTGCCCTCCGTGATCTCCTCGAGGCCGGCGACCATCCGCAGCGCAGTCGTCTTGCCGCACCCGGAGGGCCCGACGAGGACGACGAACTCGCCGTCGCGGACCTCCAGGCTCAGGTCCTCGACGGCGTGCGTGCCGTCGGGGTAGACCTTGCTGACGTGCTCGAATCTGACCTCGGCCAATGTGGTTCCGTGTGGATGCCTGTCGGACGACCGGCCAAGGTTACCTACCGGGAGGATCAGTACCTGGGCGTTTATCCCGTTGACTTTGTGTCTAACAAGTCGTAGGCTCGGCCGAGTTTCGCCCGCGAGGCGAAATAGGGGCTTTCTGCTTCGAGAAAGGAGAGCGAAGTGGACGACGAGCACGTCAACGACGGCCTCGACCGTCGTGAGCTGCTCCGGAGGGGCGCGATTCTCGCTACCGCGGTCGGAGTCCTCGGAAGCACGGAGCGGGCGTTCGCGGCGCTGAGCAAGGGGTCCGGGCTCGAGGTCTGGCACTGGCAGGCCGGGAACGCCTATCCGGACATCTTCGCGGACGCGGGCAAGCGCTGGAGCGCCAAGGGCGGCGGCAAGTTCCACCAGACGACCGTGCCGTACAACAGCTACTGGGCGAAGTTCAAGACCGCGGTCGCCGGCGGGAACACGCCGGACGTGATGGAGATGTCGTGGACCGGTCAGTACCACGACCTGATCAAGGCGAAAACCCTGCGGCCGCTCGACGCCGACCTGACGAGCGGGTTCCCGGCCTTCTACAAGACCGTCATGGACAGCCTCCTCCTCCGCGGGAAGCACTACGCGATTCCGCTCGACCTGAACACACTCTCGATCGCGTACAACAAGGACCTCTTCGCGAAGCTGGGCCTGAAGGTGCCGAAGACCCTGGACGAGCTGATCGCGCTCGCGAAGCCGATTCGCGACGCCGGGTTTCAGCCGATGGTCGTGAACGCCAAGGACGGCTGGCCCGACGGCGACCTGTGGTTCGCGCAGGTCGCGTACACGGACAAGACCGACAAGCTGATCCGGCGGGCCGAGACCGGCGGCGTCCCGTGGACCGCTGGCCCCTTCCTGCGGGCGGCGGAGAACATCAAGCGGATGAAGGACGCCGGCCTGTTCTCCGACGGGACGGCGGGGACCGACTTCAACGGCAGCATCGCCGCGTTCGCGACCGGGCAAGTGGCGATGTCGTACCCGAACGGGAACTTCAACACCGGGATCATCGCCAAGGCGGTAGGGAGCAAGTTCAAGTGGGATCTGTTCACGTTCCCGCCGCTGAGCGCAGGCCAGAAGTCGAGGGCGACGGGCGGCCCGGCGATCATCTGGGCGATCCCGGCGAAGGCGAAGAACCCGGAGGGCGCGGTCGAGTACCTGCGCTTGACGACCGACCCGGCGGGGTTCAAGGCGCTCGTCAAGAACGACTTCATCCCCTCGGCGAAGGCGAACATCTCGTCGAACCCCTCGGCGATCTATCGCCGGATGGTGTCCTTCCAACCGACCGCAGCGACGCGCGCGATCTTCCTCCCGGAGGTCTACACCGCCCTCCTGAACGGGATGCAGGCGCTCGTCACGGGAGACGGCACGCCGAAGAGCGTCGTCGCCGCGCTGGCCAAGGCGGCCAAGTCGGCGAAGTAGGCGCGGCGGCTCGAGCAGGTGGCTTCCCGCTCGAGCAGTAGCGGAACCAGGCGGAGGGCCGGAGCGATCTTCATCGCTCCGGCCGCTGTCTTCTTCGCCATCTTCCTGCTGCTCCCGGTCGCCTCCGTGATCGCGCTCGCGTTCTCAGAGTGGTCGGGCTTCAGCATCGACCAGATCGCCTGGCGCGGGGTGGACAACTTCCGCACGCTCGGCAACGACAGCATCTTCGACAAGGCGCTCGTCCACACCGTCCTGTTCGTCGTCTTCTCGACCATCCTGCTCAACGTCGTCGGCCTCGGGCTCGCGTTGCTGATCAACACCCGCGTGCGTGGTCACGACTTCCTCCGCGTGGCGATGTTCCTCCCGCTCGGCCTCTCGCCGGCGATCGCCGCGCTCATCTGGCAGCAGATCCTCGGCCCCTACGGCTTCGTCAACCTGGCCGTGGGGAAGACCGGGCTGGGCCTGACCGACAAGCCGATCAGCTTCCTCGGCGACCCGCAGCTCGCGTTCGCGACCGTGATCGGGATCGCCATCTGGCAGTACAGCGGGTACAACATGCTGCTCTACTACGCCGGGCTGCAGAGCCTGCCGGCCGAGCGGCTCGAGGCGGCCGCGATCGACGGCGCGGGCTGGTTCAGCCGGCTCCGGTACGTCGTCGTCCCCTATCTCCGCCCGGTGATCGCGGTCGTCGTCGTCCTCAACCTGATCGGCGGCTGGAAGGTGTTCGAGCTCATCTACGTCCTCACCGGCGGCGGGCCGAACCGGGCGACGGAGGTGCTCTCGACGTACCTCTTCCAGCAGGCGTTCGAGTTCAGCAGGGTCGGCTACGCGTCCACGTTCGCGGTCGTGATCATCGCCCTGGCGATGATCTCCGCGGTGATGCGGAGCCGGATCTCCGGGGAGGTCGCGTGACCGAACTCGCGCCGGAGCTGCCTCAACCGAGACTCGCGCAGCGCGCGCTCGAGGCCTTTCGCGAGCGTGCGAGCCCGGCGCGCTTCGCCGGGTCGCTCGTCTGCCTGGTGATCGGCGCCGTCTACGTCATCCCGCTGATCTGGGTCGTCACGGAGGCGACGAAGTCGAGCTCCGACGTCTTCTCGACGAGCGTCTGGCCGCACTCGTTCCGGATCTCGAACTACGCCGACGGCTGGCATCAGTTCCAGCTCGGCACGCTCTTCGTGCACACGGTGATCATCACCGTCGGCACCGTCCTGCTCGCGATCGGCCTCTCCGTCACGGCCGCGTACGGGTTCTCGCGCTACCGGAGCAAGCTGAGCGAGGGCGTCTTCCTGCTCATCCTGACCGGGCTGATGGTGCCGCCCGCCGGGATCATCATCCCCTTCTTCCTCGCGATGAGGCACATGGGCCTCTACAACAGCCTCTTCGCGGTCATCCTCGGCGAGACGGCGTTCGCGCTCCCGCTCGGGATCCTCCTGCTGCGCGGCTACGTCGACACGATCCCGGAGGAACTGACGGACGCGGCGTTCGTGGACGGCGCCTCGGACTGGAAGGCGTTCCTGTACGTGATCCTCCCGCTGCTGAAGCCCGCGGTCGCCACGGTCGCGCTGTTCACAACGATCTCGACCTGGAACGGGTTCCTGCTCCCGCTCGTCCTCTTACGCGACAGCGTCACGTCGACATTGACGGTCGGGATCTCGCAGACGGCGACGCAGGTCGGCTCGCTGACGCTGCAGCTGGTCGCGGCCTCGTCCGTGCTCGCGATCGTCCCCGTGCTCGTCGTGCTAATCGCCGCCCGCCGGTACTACGTCAAGGGCCTCTCGGCCGGAGCGCTGAAGCACTGATCTTGGAGGGAGATCATGGCATCGACTGACGCTGACCGGCCGGTCGCCGTCGTCACCGGCGGCGCGGCCGGGATCGGGGCGGCCTCCGGCCGGGCGTTCGCGGAGGCCGGCTACCGCGTCGTCCTCGTCGACATCGACGGCGACGCCACGCAGGCGACCGCCGACGGCCTGCGAGCGGAGGGGCTCGACGTCAGCGCCCAGCGTTGCGACGTCGCCGAGCCAGAGGAGGTGGCGGCCGTGTTCGAGACCGTCGGCCGCGAGTACGGGCGGCTGGACGCGCTGCACGCGAACGCGGGAGTCGAAGGGTACTTCCCGCTCGAGGAGATGGCGGTCGACGTCATGCAGCGCCAGATCGCCGTCGATCTCACAGGCGCCCTGCTCTGCGCCCGCGCGGCGATCCCGCTGCTCGCCGCGAGCGGCGGCGGCAGCATCGTCTTCACGTCGTCCGTCCAGGGGTACCTGACCCTGCCCGGTTGCGTCCCGTACGCGGCTGCCAAAGCGGGCCTGATGGGCGCAGCCCGGGCGCTGGCGGTCGAGGTCGGCGACCGGGGCATCCGCGTGAACAGCGTCAGCCCCGGCACGATCGACACGCCGATGCTCCGCCGCGACCTCGCGGAGATGAACCCGGACCAGGTCGAGGACTTCTTCGACCGCATCCGGGCGGCGAACGCGCTCGGGCGCGTGGGGGAGCCGCGGGAGATCGCGGACGTCGTCGTCTTCCTCTGCTCGGCCGGGGGCAGCTACATCACCGGGGAGGACGTCGTCGTCGACGGCGGCTACCTGCGCGTGAAGAAGTTCTGAGGCCGGGCGACGAGATGGAGACGAGGCGCGAGCTCCTGACCGGCCGCGAGTGGGACCTCTTCCGGGGCCCGCTCAGGCCCGAGGGCGACACGTCGCTTCCGACCGGGTGGAGCCGACGCCCCATGGGTCGCGTACATGTCCCCGGGAACCTGCAGCTCCAGCTCGGCTTCGAGGATCCCTGGCTGGACGAGCCCGAGGTGGCGGCGGTGAACGACGACGAGTGGCTGCACGTGACCACCTTCACCACGCCGCCCGAGCTCGAGGAGGCGGGAAGCCACGCGCTCCTCGCCTTCGCCGGCGTCGACTACTTCTGCGACGTGTGGGTGAACGGGCGGCACGTCGGACGGCACGAGGGCGTGTTCGCGCCGTTCGAGCTCGACGTCACCGACGCGCTGGCGCCGCCGGGGGCCGACAACGAGCTGGCGGTCGCGGTCTCCTGCCCCTGGCGGCTCGAATCTCGGTCGCACTTCGTCGGGCCCTCGACGGTGCTCTCGCCCTTCTTCGACGCGTCGACGAACGAGTACCTCAAGGGCAACCTCAGCCACTACTGGGACGGCCTGCCGCTCTGTGGGTACGCGGTCTTCCCGCTCGGGATTTGCGGCGACGTCGAGCTGGCCGTCCGCTCGGGCGTCCACCTGCTCCGGGTGAGCGTCTCGACCCTCGAGCTCCGTGCCGAGGAGGCGGAGCTGGAGCTGTGCTGCGAGTGGTGGAATCCCGCGGGCGAGCAGGAGCTCGAGCTCGAGGTCCGCGTCGAGCCGGAGACGTTCTCGGGGTCCGCCCACCCGATCGCGGAGCGGATCGCCGTCCCGGCGGGGGAGGGCGAGACCCGCACCCGCTTCCGCCTCGCGGAGCCGCGGCCGTGGTGGACATGGGACAGCGGCCCGCAGGACCTCTACTCGCTGAGAGCGGCCGCCGACGGGACGGCCGCGCAGACGATCTTCGGCGTACGCACGATCGAGCGTGACCCGGAGACCCTCGCCTACTCGATCAACGGCAGGCGCCTCTTCCTCCGCGGCGTCTGGTACCCGTTCGCCAGCATCTTCACGTCGCTGCCCACGGCGGACGAGGCCCGGCGCGACGCGGAGATGCTGCGGGACGCGAACGTCAACCACATCGTCGTGTTCGCGTTCGTCGAGCAGGCTGCGCTCTACGAGACCTGCGACCGGCTCGGCATCCTCGTCTTCCAGGAGCTTCCCTTCACGCAGCTCGGGCCGATGCAGGTGGCGGAGCCGGGCTACCCCCGCCGCGACGAGTACCGGGCGACCGCGCTCGCGCAGGTGGAGTCGATCGTCCGGCAGTTGCGCGGCCATCCCTCGCTCGTCCTCTGGGCGGCGTTCGCGGAGACGCGGACGGAGGGACGCTGGATCTGGGGCGACTACGACGAGCTCTCGGACGCCGTCGCCGAGGTCGTCCGGCGCGGCGACCCCGATGCCCTCTACCACCCGAGCCTCTGCGACTTCGGCGAGGTGCACATCTGGGACGGCGGGGTGCCGTGGGCGGACTTCACCGACCACTACGAGCAGAACCACAAGCTCATCTCCGAGTTCGGGGCGATCGCCCCGCCTGTGGTCGAGACGCTGCGCGACCTGATCCCGCCCGCGTCGATCTGGGGCTGCGCGGAGAGCGAGGACGGCCGGGTCGGGCTGCCGATCGACGTCGAGGAGTACGCCTTCCACTGGTCGTTCGACTACCAGGGCCTCTGCAACTCGGTCGCCCGCGTCTACCAGCACGTCGACCGCCGGCCGCCGACCCTGGAGCGCTTCGTCGACGCCGTCCAGTGGTACCAGGCGTACGGGCTCCGGTACTGCGCGGAGATCTACAGGCAGAAGCGCTTCCGCGAGATCGCCGCCTGCCGGACGTGGTCGTACCGCGACACCCTGCCCGGGATCAAGTTCACGGTCGTCGACCACCGCCAGCGGCCCAAACTGGGCTACTTCGGGCTCCAGGCGGGGTACGCGCCGCTCCTGCTCTCGGTCGACGACCGCGAGCCCCTCCGGCCACGAGGTGCCGGCTCCTCCTACGAGCACGACCTCTGGATCGTCAACGACGGCTTCGCGGACGAACCGGTCGTCATCACCGCCCGCCTGCTCGGCACGGGCGGCGAGGAGCACGCCCGCTGGGAGGGAGCGGTGCAGGCGGAGGCCGACTCCGGCCGGGCGGTGTCCAGACTCGCGCTGCCGCTTCCAGCCGATCCCGCCCCCTGCCTCCTGCGCCTCGAGGCGATACGCTCCGACGGGAGTGCGGCTGCGACCGCAGACGTCTGGATTCCCGTCGTCCGGGCCGCCTTCGACCCGCCCTTGCGGGTGCTGCTGCTGGGCCAGTCCCGGTACAGCGCACCGATCGTCCAGGCTCTTCACCGCGCCGTCGGGATCGAGCTCGACGTCGTCGACGAGACGACTCGGCGAAGCCGCGATCCCGCCTGGAGTGAGCGCCTCGAGGAGCGGGTCGACGTCGTCTGGTTCACCGGCTGGGACACCGCCGCTCGCCAGTTCAGCGCGCAGGAGTGGCGGAACCTCGCCGACGCCGTCGAGCGCGGCGTGGGCCTCGTCCACAGCGGCGGCCAGGCTTCGTTCCACGGCGGCGACGGCCGGGGCGCGATGCTCAACTACACCCCGCTCGGCGCGACGCTGCCCGTCGCGCTGCGGCCGCACGACGCCGTCTGGGACCGCCCGCGGGCGGCGGAGCGAGCCGAGGGCTGCGACGGGCTCTTCTCCGCACCGCTCGAGACGTTGCCGTTCGTCGGCTTCAGCCGGACGCAGGCGAGGCCGGAGGCGACGGTGCACTGGCGGATCGGCGAGCACCCACTCGTCGTTACCGGCAGCTTCGGCGCCGGGCGGACGGCCGTCTTCACGGCGTCCCTGACCGAGCCGTTTCGCGTGCTGCCGATGGAGGATCCCGGCGTGTTCGTGGACGAGGCGCTGGAGCAGGTCGAACCCTACTGGACGCGCCGCAGCCTGAAGGCGTCCCCGGAGCGGTACTGGACCGGCACGCTCCAGCTCGCCCTCGGCCTCCTCGCCTACGCGGCCGACCGTGTCCCCGCTGCTCCCGCGGGCGAGCTCGCCGACGAGTATCGCCGGCCGCTCTTCGAACACTTGGCCGAGTTGGGCGAGACCACGCTCGCGTGCGAGGTGTCCGGGCTCGAGTGGGACGACGCCCGCGGTCAGACGAGCGGCCGGCTGGTCGTCCGCAACGCCGGGCCGGTCGTGGCGCGGCTCGTGCGCGGGGCGATCACGACGGCGACGCTCGACTGGCGGTTCCGGGACGGGTTCGTCGACCTGCTGCCGGGCGAGGAGCGCACGTTCCGGTTCGAGGCTGGCTGCCGGCCCGAGGACATCGAGGCACTCGAGGCGCGCGGCCAGAATACGGCCACCACCAGCGTTCCGGCGACGTTCGAGCCGGCGATGCCGGCGTGAGGAGAGGAGATTGAGCGAGATGAGTGCGGTGACGCGGACCAAGCTGAGCGGTGCGTGGGCGCTGGCGCGGGCGCCGCTGGCGAAGGATCCGCGCGGGGTCGAGTCGCCGTTGCCGGCGGGCTCGACCGACGACCTGCCGGAGAGCGTTCAGGTGCCCGGGAATCTGCAGGTGCAGCTCGGCTTCGAAGACCTCTGGCTGGATACTCCAGAGCTGACGAACCTGAACCAGTCCGAGTGGCTGTACTCGCGGACGTTCGCGTCGCCGGCGGAGGAGGGGCGGCACTTCCTCGTCTTCGACGGGATCGACTACTTCTGCGACGTCTGGGTGAACGGGCGCTGGGCCGGTCGCCACGAGGGCGCGTTCTCGGAGTGGGAGCTCGAGGTGACGGAGCTCCTGCGGCCGGCAGGGAAGACGAACTCGGTCACGGTGGCGCTCTCGTGCCCGTGGCGCGTCGAGGGCCGCGAGTTCTACCTGAACCCTTCGTCCGCGTTCGGCTTCGTGATGAAGGACAGCGAGTACATGAAGGGCGACCTGCTCCATTTCGAGTGGTGGCGGGCGGTGCTGCCGTTCGGACCGTGGCGGGACGTGTGGCTGGAGACGCGGGCGGGTGTGGTACTGCGGCGGCTCTCGGCGTCGACTCGCGGGATCAGCGCCGACGCGGCGGAGGTGGAGCTGCACTTCGAGTGGTGGAACGGCTCCGAGCAGGCCGAGCAGGTCGAGGTCGCCGTCTCGGTCGTCCCAGAGGGCGGCGACGAGGGGTCCGCGTCGTTCACGACGACGTTCAAGGTCGCCGCGGGCACGAGCGAGACCAGCGAGACAGTGACGATCCCGCACCCGCGGCTGTGGTGGACATGGGACCAGGGTGAGCAGAACCTGTACCGCGCGACCGCGACGTACGAGGGCGGGCAGACGGAGACGGCGTTCGGGATCCGGGAGCTGCGCCGCGACCCGGAGACGCTCGCCTACTACCTGAACGGCCGACGGCTCTTCCTGCGCGGGGTCTGGTATCCGTTCGCGAACATCTTCAGCGCCGTCCCCACCGCTCAGGAGCACCGGCGGGACGTGGAGATGCTGCGGGAGGGGAACTCGAACCATCTTGTCTCGTTCACGTTCGTCGAGAAGCCGGCCTTCTACGAGGCCTGCGACCGGCTGGGGATCCTCGTCTTTCAGGAGCTGCCCTACTACCAGGGCGGCCCGGTGCGGGCGGTCGACCCCGCCTATCCGCGCCTCCGGGAGTACTGGGAGTGGTCGCTCGACCAGGTCGAGAACATCGTCAAGCAGCTGCGCGGCCATGCCTCGGTCGTCCTCTGGGGCGCCTTTGCCGAGACGCGCAAGGACAACAAGTGGGTCTGGGCCGACTACACCGACTACAGCGCGGCGATCGAGGAGGTCGTTACCCGGGTCGACCCCGACGCGATCTACCACGCCAGCTTCTGCGACTTCAAGGAGACGCACATCTGGGAGGGGGGCTTCCCGTACGGCGAGTTCTGGGACCACTACGAGCGGAACGCCCACTACATCTCGGAGTTCGGCGCGATCTCGCCGCCGGTGGTGGAGTCGATCCGGGAGCTGATTCCGGGAGAGGCGGCCTGGAGCGACGAGGCCGGCCGCGACGGGCGTCTGCAGCTGCCGATCGACGCCCGGGAGTGGACGTATCGGTGTGCCTTCGACTACCCGGGCCTGACCACGACCGTCGCGCGGATGTTCCGCTGGGCCGACCGGGAGCCGCCGACGCTGGAGCGGCTCGTCGACGCGATGCAGTGGTACCAGGCCTTCGGGCTCCAGTACTGCGCCGAGACGTACCGGCGGAAGCGCTTCGCCGACATCGGCGGCTGCCGGACGTGGTCGTACCGGGACAACCTGCCCGGCCTCTTCTTCACCGTCGTCGACACGCACCAACGGCCGAAGATCGGCTACTTTGGGCTGAAGGCCGGCTACGAGCCGCTGCTCCTGTCCCTCGACGAGCCCGCGCCTCTGCGCGTGCTCACTGCCGGCTCGCGGTTCGAGCGCGAGCTGTGGCTGATCAACGACCTGCCGCGCCCACTGAAGCCGACGGTCGCCGTCGAGCTCTTCGACGTGCACGGACACCGGCTGCACAAGCACACGTTCGCGGCGGCGGTCGGGCCCGACAGCGCGGTCACACGGCCCCTCGCGGTCGAGCTCCCGAGCGAGAGTGGCGCCTACCTGCTGCGGCTGAGCGGGCGCGACGGAGAGACGACCGCCGTCAAGACGGAACGGTGGCTGCAGGTGGTCGAACCGGTCGCGGAGTGCACCGTGCGGGTGCTGCTGCTCGGCCAGAGCCGCTACAACGCGCCGTTCGTCGAGGCGCTCGCCGGGGTTCCGGGCGTCGAGCTGACCGCTCTCGACGAAACGAACCGCGATCCGCAGGATCCGGCCTGGAGCGAGGGCCTCGGCGAGCGGTTCGACGTCCTCTGGTATGCCGGCTGGGACTATGGCGCCCACGTCTTCAGCGGCCAGGAGTGGGCGAACGTCGCCGCCGCCGTCCGGTCGGGCCTCGGCTTCGTCCACACCGGCGGGCAGGGCAGCTTCCACGGCGGCGACGGCCGCGGCGCGCTGATCGACCTGACGCCGCTCGACCCGGCCCTGCCGGTGAGCCTGGAGCCGCACGACGGCTTGTGGGACCAGGTTCCGGACATCGACCTGGGGACGGCTCCGGCGGAACTCGAGGTCGAGCTGGACGGATTTCCGTACCGGGGGCTCAGCCGCACCGAGCTACGCGAGGGCGGGGTCGTCCACGCGACGATCGGCGGCTACCCACTGCTCGTCACGGGCGGGTACGGCGACGGCCGCACGGCCGTCTTCACCGCCTCGCTGACGCCCCCGCTCCGCCTGCTGCCGGTCGGCGACGCGATGGAGGAAGCGGGCTGGGAGGAGCCGCTCCAGGTCGAGCCGCACTGGACGCGGGCGGACATCAAGGCCTACGGCCCGTACTGGCGTGGCACGTTGCAGCTCGCGCTCGGGCTGCTTCGGCACGCGAGCGGGATCCCGTTCCGCGCCGGGCCCCAGGCCCTGGTCGAGGAGCTGCAGCGTCCGCTGTTCGAGCAGCTGGCCGAGCTGGCGCCGACGAGCCTCGAAGTGTCCGTCGAACGGGCCGAGTGGGACGAGGAGACCGCGCAGACGGCCGGTGCGGTGCGGGTTCGGAACGCGGGGCCGGTCGTCGCGCGGCTGGTGCGCGGGTCGGTGCGCGGCCCGGGCTCCGACTGGCGCTTCCGCGACGGCTTTGTCGACCTGCTGCCCGGCGAGGAGGCGCTCCTTCGCTTCGAGACCACGGCCACGCCCGACGAGGTCGAAGCGCTCGAGCTGCGGGGCCAGAACGCGTCCCCCGCCCGGGTTCAGCTCACGGTCGAGCCGGCGATCCCCGCGTAGGCGGAGCCTTCAGGCGGCTCCGCACCCACTCGACGAGGCCGCCAGCCGCGGTCATCTCCCGCATGAACGGGGGAACCGGCGGCACCGGGAACGGCGGTCGGCGACCACCTCAGGCGTCTCGACGGACGCGTCGTCGGCGAGGTCGATCACCCCGAGCACGATCGTCTTGTCCGGGGGCGACGACAACTCTCGCGGCGAGATCCACAACGGTCACGGCGTTGCTTCGGGCGCAGGCCACGAACGCCCGCCGCCGCTGCGTCCCAGCAGCGGTTCGATCGTTCGGACGATTCCCATCTACCACCGATGGCGATGCGATCGCCAACCTCGAGCTGCTGTTCCTCTGTCAAGTAGCCCGTTGCAACAACCCGCGCCGACGGCGATCAAGTCCTGGAGCATGCGCGAGAGGATTGCATGCACCCGATCGGTTAGTCTCGGGGCTGTGCTCGCGACAATGCCGTTCGGGAAGACCGGTCACGAGAGCACGCGCACTATCTTCGGTGCCGCCGCGCTCGGGGCTGTCTCGGAGGCCGAGGCAGAGTGTGCGCTGGAGGCGCTTCTCGAGTACGGCGTGAACCACATCGACACCGCCGCCTCGTACGGTGACTCAGAGCTCAGGATCGCCTCGTGGCTGGCCCGCCACCGCGACGGCTTCTTTCTCGCGACCAAGACGGGAAAGCGCGACCACGCGGGTGCGCGGGAGGAGACTCGCCGCTCCCTCGACCGCCTCGGCGTCGACCGGATCGACTTGCTCCAGCTGCACAACCTCGTCGATGTGATCGACTGGGAGCTCGCGCTGCGAGAGGGAGGCGCGCTCGAGGCCGCGGTCGAGGCGCGGGATGAGGGGCTCGTGCGCTTCATCGGCGTCACCGGGCACGGGCACACGGTCGCGAACATGCACCTCCGCAGCCTCGAGCGCTTCCCCTTCGACTCGGTGCTCCTGCCCTACAGCTACGTTCAGATGCAAGACGAATGCTATGCGGCCGACTTCGAGGCGCTCATGGCGCTCTGCGACGAGCGAGGCGTGGCCGTTCAGACGATCAAGAGCATCAGTCTCGCGCCGTGGGACGGGCGCGAGTGGACCGCGTCCACTTGGTACGAGCCGCTTCGCGAGCAGGCCGACATCGACCTCGCCGTGCATTGGGTGCTCGGTCAACCGAGGGTGTTCCTGAACACCGCAGGCGACGTGTCGCTGCTCCCGAAAATGCTCGATGCGGCGAGCCGGTTCCAGGCGCGGCCGCCGGACGAAGCGATGGCGGAGCTCGCCTCGCGGCGGAAGCTGGTCCCGCTCTTCTCGTAGGCTTGGCAGACCGCCAATACCGCCGAACGTTCACCGGGCGGGCCTGTACGCCGACGTCTCATTTCGATGTTCTGCCGTCACCCGAGTCCTGGAGTGGTCGGCCGGCCGGATGAACTCGATCGGATTGCCAGACGGAAGGTGGAACAGAATCTGCGAACCGCCGCGGCCGTTAACGATCGGCGGTTATCGGAGACTGCGCCACGCCAGCATCTGTCCCTGCCGGACTTCGGGTGTGCGGGTCGGCCCCGGAGCTGAATTCGGCCACGCTCGTGCCTCGCGGCGGCGATCGCGGCGCCGCCTGAGTCAGTTGACGCGCTTGTCGCGGCCCCGCCACTCGCGCTCGCGAAGCACGTACTTCTGTACCTTGCCGGTCGAGGTCTTCGGCAGGTCTCCGAATTCGACCGCCGCAGGCGCTTTGAAGTGAGCGAGGTGATCGCGGCAGAAGTCGATGATCTCGCGCCCCGTCACCTGCGCGTCTCGGCGGACCGTGACGAACGCTTTCGGCCGCTCGCCCCATTTCTCGTCGGGAATCGCGACCACAGCGCACTCGAGCACGGCGGGGTGACGGCAGATGGTGTTCTCAACCTCGATGGTCGAAATGTTCTCGCCGCCGGAGATGATGATGTCCTTCTTGCGGTCGCGGATCTCGATGTAGCCGTCGGCGTGCATGACGCCGATGTCGCCGGAGTGGAACCAGCCGCCCTCGAAGGCGACCTCGGTCGCCTCCGGCGCTTCGAAGTACCCCTTCATCACGTTGTTGCCACGCATCACCACCTCGCCCATCGTCTCGCCGTCGCGCGGCACATCCTTCATCTCCGAGTCCACGACGCGGATTGGGTCGGAGACGATGTTGTGCACGCCCTGGCGCCCGAGACGCGCCGCGTGCTCGTCGTCTGCCAGTTGCGCCCAGCTCTCCTGCGGCTCGCAGACGGTATAGGGAGCGTAGGTCTCTGTCATGCCGTAGACGTGCACCGGCCGGAAGTTGAGCGCGACCATCCGGGCAAGCAGTGTCGGCGAGGGCGGGGCGCCGCCGATCGTCGCCGTAAGCTCGCGCTCGAGCCGATGCGCCGCGGGATGCGTGACGACGCCTAGGTGCACTGTCGGAGCTGCGTTGTAGTGCGTGATCCCCTCGCCGTCGATCAGCTCCCAGACCGCGGCGGGATCCACCTTGCGCAGGCAGACATGGCGACCGCCCATCGCGGTGACCGCCCAGGTGAAGCACCAGCCGTTGCAGTGGAACATCGGCACGACCCAGAGCTGGACCGACTCCGGCCGCAGGTGCGACTCGAGCGCCTCCATCAACGCGTTCAGGTATGCGCCCCGGTACGTGTACATGACGCCCTTTGGACGACCCGTCGTGCCTGAGGTGTAGTTGATGGAAATAGTCGCTTCCTCATCGGCGAGTGGTTGCTCCCAGCGCTCCGGCGAGCCGATGCCGATGAAGTCCTCGTATGGGTCACCGCGCAGCCCGCTGTCGTCGATGCGAACCACCTCGACCGACGCGCCAGTGACCAAGGGCTCGAGTTCGTGGTCGGCGAAGACGATCCGTGCGCCGGAGTGCTCGAGGATGTACATGATCTCCTCCCGGCTGAGGCGGGTGTTGATTGCAACGAGCACGGCGCCGGCTGCCGGGACGCCGTAATGCGCCTCGAGCAGCGCCGGGACGTTGGGTGCGAGGAAGGCGACGCGGTCGCCCCGCGCGACACCGGTTGCTGCAAGCGCCGACGCAAGCCGATTGACGCGCTCGTCGAAGTCACGGTACGTATAGCGCCGTTGGCCGTGCACGATCGCAACCTTTTCGGGATACACGGCGGCGCTGCGGCGGAGGAAGCTGACCGGAGAGAGCTCGGTCCGGAAGGCCCTCTCGACCGAAGGGGCCTCCGGGGCCAGGGCGGAAGACATCACGACCCCCTTTCTCGGCGCCGTCGCGCGGCGACGCCCGTTGCTGACGCCGATTCTGCACGAAACGGCGCGGCGGCTCCAACGTCCGTGCCGGGACCGCAGCATGAAATAGACGCGCGGCGGGCGAGCCAGAGAGGTCGCGACCCCCTTACCTGTAGTGAGACCCCCGCGCAAGCCGGGCGCGGGTCGGGCCGGCGGGGCAGCCACGCTTCGTAGCTCAGGCGATTGGCGTCACCTCCTGTCTGTGATGGCGTGTCGGATTCCGGCGCGCGGGGTGCCCAGCCTTACCTGGGTGCGCGGACACTGATGGTCCGGCGACAAGATGATCGATCGGGTGCGATCCCCGCGAGAGGTTGCTTGCGGCCGCTCGGTCTCTCAAGGCCGCCCGGCTGGTGGGCGCTGGCGGCGGGGGGTCTGGGGGAGCCGGCCGCAGAGTATCTGCGTGACGACGGGCGGGCGCGCGCGGGTGCTGGTGTGTTTAGGCGGCAGCAGCGATCGCCTCCTCTTCCGCCACTGCCGGCTCGATCGGGGCGAGCGCGTCCTCGCCGAGCTCGCGGAGGATGTGGTAGGCGCGCCGGCAGAGCTTGCGGGCAACCGAGAGGCAGGCGCGATTGTGATCGATCCGGTCGGCGACCTGGAGGTAGTAGCTGCGGTCGGGCGAGCTGGCGCGGGCGGCCGACTGTGCCGCCTCAAACAGGGCCCAGCGCAACACCGCGGGCCCCTCGTGCGAGAGGTGGCCGGGCGCGCGCTTCTGGTCGGACTGGTAGACGGTGATGTCTAGGCCGGCGTGACGGACCGCGTCGTCGGAAGATGAGAAGCGGCGGGCATCACCGAGTTCGGCCAGGATCGCGGTCGCGCTCACCGGCCCGACCCCGTACAGGCGCTCGATCAGCGCGCGGCAGCCGGGCTGACGGCGCGCGAACGCCCGCAGCTGGCGGTCGAGTGGCGCCAGCTCGAGATCGAAGAGCCTGCGCGAGCTCGCGCGGCGCTTGCCCGCTGCGGGAGCAGGCCAAGGAGCCAGCAGCGAAGACGCTCACGAGGGTCACGAACTGCTGCGGAAGGCGGCGGAACAGCACGCCGCGACGATGCGAGCGAGCTCCTGCCCCGTGCACGGGCAGGCTGCGGCAGACGTCCGCGTCGTCGAGGGCGCCGGCGAGTTCCGGATCGAGGCATCCTTCTGCTGCGAGCGCGCGAAGGAGCGCGCGCTGCGAGCTCTCCACAGCGAGGCGGACTCCCACCTGACCTCGGTCGATCGAGAGGGCGCCGCGCGCCGGCAGTGATTCCCCCTCTCGCACCTGCTCCGCCTGGCCAGCCGAGAGGCTGACCCCTCGCGCGCCCAGGCCCTCGAACGGCCGAAACGACGTCGCATTTCCAACAAACAGCGACACGTGAGTCACCGGCTGCGACGCGTTCAGCCTGTGGGTGCCGAAAACCCAGTTTCCGGCACCCACAAGGTCGAGCCGTGGGTGCGCGCCCATCGCGGCTGCGGTCAACTCACTCGTCTTCACGCACGGATTGTCGCGCCCGCTCGGCGAGGCAGGCGGAGAGGGCTTACGCCCGGTTGTGCGGCAAACCCGCATCGGGATCCGCGTACTCCCGGATGAGTCCCCGGCCGCCCGTTGCGAGACTGACCTCAACGTCGAGTACGGAGCGCAAGTAGGACGAAGCTCCACCAAGGGGCGCGACGCGAAAGCGAAACGTCAATCGGTGAAGCAGACGAAAGCGCCACCGGCTCGACGTTCTTCGTGCATCGGAGTAATACGGGATGGCGCCCATCGATCGGCCCGGGTACGATACTTGACTGACGAGCACTCTCGGCGTGGCGCAGACGGAAAGCGGGCAGTCCGCATGGAGTCCCGCAGCGCGGGCGAGCAGCGACCGCCGGCAGTTGTTCCTTCCCGCCCGGGAGTACACGCTCGGCGTCGAGGAGGAGCTGATGCTGCTCGATCCGGACACGCTCGCTCTCGCGGCTGCGATCGAGCCGATCATCGCCGGCGAGCAGGAGCGGGGTCCGGCGAGGCGGGAGCTGATGCAGTGCCAGGCAGAGGTGGGCACGCGGCCCTGCCGCACCGTCGCCGAGCTGCTCGAGGAACTCGTGGCGTTGCGCGCGACGCTCAGGATGGACGCCGCCGGCGAGGGCGTGCTGGTCGCTGCGGCGGGCACCCACCCGTTCTCGCACGCCGAGGAGCAGCCGATCACTCCGGCGCATCGATACCGCGAGCTGGTGGCGGCGCTGCGCTATTCGGCCCGGCGGACGCTCTGCTACGGCATGCACGTGCACGTGGCGGTGGGAGGCGCCGACAAGGCGCTCACGATCATCGAGGCGCTGCTCACCGACCTGCCGCTCCTGCTCGCCCTCTCGACCTCGAGCCCGTTCCTGGACGGGGACGAGACAGGCCTCTCGTCGACGCGGCTGATCGTGTTGCAGACGATGCCGCGAACCGGCTTGCCGCCCGTGCTCGAGAGCTGGCGCGAGTTCGAGGCGACGCTGGCCGTGCTGCGGCGCGCCGGTGCGATTGCCGATGCGACCTACCTGTGGTGGGACGTGCGGCCGCAGCCTCGGCTCGGCAC
>WNFV01003808.1_pt1 | contig 19078 bp, 11 predicted proteins | sample 5400101 | NCBI WGS metagenome assembly WNFV01 (sample SAMN13153361, study PRJNA577476) | soil metagenome | isolation source: 115 cm soil or saprolite under grassland replicate 1 | place: USA:California | collected 2016-06-15 | reverse complement strand
GCGTCGTCCAGCGTCTGCTCGCTCTCAACACCGCGATCTGGCACAACTGGACGATCGGGGCGCCGGTCAAGCGCTCTTTGATCGCCTACGATCACTGACCAGCCCTGACCAGCGGTGAATTCCCGGTCAACGATCTAGTCCTTGAGCTGGGCGTAGTGGGATCGGCGGAGTCCGCCGGCCACAGCCGCTCGTCCTGGGCGGCGGCCCGCCCGGATCATCGCCGCCTCCGCACGCGCCTGCGTCAGCGACACGCCGTGCTCGGGCCACTCAACCACGAAGGTGAGCGGCTCGTCAGGCGGCAGCGGCCACACCCAGCAGGACTGGTCCCAGACACGCTCGCCGCCCCACCGGCGTGCAGGTACAGCACCGGGCGGCGGTGCCTGCCATGGGTCCTGCAGGCTGGAGTCGTCCAGCGACAGCGACCAGGTCCAGGCCGCTCAGGAATAGGCCCGCTCATCGTAGGCCCCCAGGTCGAGCCTGCGACGGATATCGCCGGCGGCGTCGGACCCGTCGTGCTGCGCCGCCTTCAGCACCGCCTGGATCAGCGCGCTGCGGGTCGTCGCCCGCGCGGCCTGGCGCCAGTACGCCTGCGCCCGGGCAGACTCGGCGAGCAGCTCCCGGACCGGCGCGCGCACCTCCACCGGCCAGACCGTGGCCCGCAGGTCCCGCATGTGCGCCTGGTTGGCCGCGGCGACCTGCCCGGCCAAGGTGCGCACCGTCGCCACGGGCTGGCCCCGGTTGATCGCCTGCTCCAGCTGCTCCAGCGCGAGGTTGTACGGCTTGACGATCGCAAGGTAGCGCTTGGCGGCCTGCTCCTTGGACAACGGCGCCGCCGTGCTCGAGGTCGGTGTCGGGCTGGCGCTCGGCACCGTCGGCGCGGCAGGGAGGGGACCGGCGGCACGCCGCCCGCCAGACTCGCCTGAGCATCCAGTCACGGCGAGCACGGCGGCGAGGCGGCGGCTGCCAGGGGTCCGCGCATGGCCAGATCCTTTCCATCGACACAAACCGGGCTCGGAATCGACTTGGAAGTGCGCGGTTCCCTCTTCGAGTGGGAGGCGCAGCCAGCCGAGGTGGATCGTCACGGTGGTCTCCCAGACCGCAACGCGTCCATCTTGCGGGAGCGGGACTATTCCTCCGGTCTGAGAGGGGTCCAGCACTGCTCGCAGAAGCGGAGGGCCGGCGGACTCTGGTGCCCGCAGTTCCGGCACACCAGCGGTGCTGGTGCCTGCTGGACCGATGGCTGCTCCCACCGGTGGCCGTCCCACCGCCCGACGGGGGTGCGGGCCGGCTCGCTGGGCCGGGTCGGGTGAGACCAGGCGGCACGCCGGCCTGGTTGCCGCTCGTGTCGGCCCCGATGCCGCGGTGGTGGCTGCCCCGCAACGTCGGATCGCGGCGCCAGGTCACCGTTGAGGGGCGCCGAGGGCTCGGCGGCCGGTTCCTCGGGCGGCCACCAAGGCTGCGACGGCGTGGCGGCCCGCCCGGCAGCTCCCCCCGGATACCCGTCATCCGTGGCGATGGAGTTCCCTGGGTCTGTGGGACCGACCACCCCGAACGACTGGTGGTCCAACCAGTCGCTCTGCTCCCCAGCAGCCCGCGTCTCCAACGGGGCAGGCCGTGATGCGCTGGGGAACGAGAGTGGGATCGGTCCCGGCTGGACCGCCGACATGCCGGGAATGGCGCGGCGGCGTGCCATCCGCCGCCGGCGCCGCACTGGCACCGCGACCAGGACGCCGACAACCAACAGCCCGACGCTGGCGGCGACGGCGGCGACGAGCGGTAACGGCAGCCCCAGGAACTCGCGGGGGGTCCGATCGCGGCCCTGGCTGATCGCGGCCTGGGAGGCAGCGATGAATCTGTCTACCGAGGGGTGGGCGGCGTCCAGCGCCTTGACGTCCTTGAACAGCGGCAGCGCGCGCTTGTACCACTGCCGCTCGAACGCGTCCAACGCCAGGCGATACTTGCCGGTGGCGGCACCTTCGCCCGGCCTGACGCCGGCCTCGGAGAGCAGTTCGTTCACCACCGAGACCGGCACCGCGAAGTTCAAGCCGGCCACCTCGCGACCGGTGCTCGGGTCGACCGACCCGAAGGTGGCGACTCCGACCACCCTGCCCTGCTCGTCGAACACCGGCCCGCCGCTGTTGCCGTGGGTCATGGCGGCATCGGTCTGCAGCACGGTGGAGCCTTGGCGGAGCGTCTTCTTGGCGCTCAGCACGCCCTGGGTGAGCGTCGGCTCCTTCTGGCTGTCGGTGGACAGCGCCGGGTTGAACGTCGCCGGCGCCGGGAAGCCGAGCACGAACAGGCGATCACCGGTGCCCAGCGCGGTGTCGTCACCGAGCTGGACGGTGGCCATGTTGCTGGCCTCGACCTTCAGGATGGCCACGTCCTTACCGGGGAGTTGCTTGCCCGCGGCGACCAGCTTGGCCGGCCGGCCTGTCGCGAAGTTGATCCCGCCGGTCCCGCTGTCGGTGAAGGCGGCGAGCCGCCGCTCGAGGCTGGAGAGGGTGGCCTTCCTGGTGGCCCAGCGCACCAGCGCACCCAGGTACTTGGCCGCCAGGCTCTGCGGGAGCCCGTCCTGGCCGAGGTCCTGGAGGAAGGCATCGCGCTGGTCATTGAGCGCCTCGCGAATGAACGCGGCCTTCAGGTCCGCGTCCGTCGGAGCCACGACGTGCGCGTTGGTGACGATGTAGCCGTCGGGACTGATCGAGAAGCCCGAGCCGGCGGCCGAGAGTCCGACCCGCTCGCGATAGCGCCGGCTTGACGGGGTGAACCAGCGGGACGGGTCTCGAGCCAGCTCCTCGACGGCCGCGTTGCGCGCCGCGGCGTCGCTGGCCGGGATCTCGCCGCGCCGGATCCGCTCGGTCACGCGCGCCTGCAGCGCCTGCTGGTTGGCCGCGGTGATCTCGGGCTCCGGCACGGACAGCCGCGCGGTGACTACGGCGGTGATGAGCTCGACGCCGGGCCTTGACTGGTCAAAGAGCCGCCGTGGGGCCAGTGGCTTGCGCTCATCGTCGGCCGCGCTTGCAGACGGCGCCCAGCCGATCGTCACAACCAGCAGGATCAGCAGCAGTAGCGGAGCGGCTGGCCGGTGGCCACCTGTCGTCGATGGTCCAGGTCTCGGCGCATGTCGCAAGATCGCTCCTTGCCGACCTCCGTCGGGAGCCGAGGAGCACAGCATCCTGCCTCGCCCACCTCACCTCACGTCGGATCGCTACACAGGCGTCAGACCCGTCCGCCAGGATCGGTGGACGGGCGAGCTACGCGCCGCAGGGGCGCTCCAGCCGATAAGAACGCAATGTCAGCACTCTCCGTTTCAGCGCTGGGTCCGCGGTCAGGGTTCTCGGTGGCGTTGACCTGAAGCAGCGTGTTGCGGAAAGCCGGTCCGCTGACGCGACAGAGCGCTCGGTACGCGCCTTGACGTAAGGGTCTGCGCGCGGGGTTGGCCGAGCCTTGGCCGCGTCTTCGCGGGTGGCCGGTAGAGCGCCGAGGAGCGCCACCGTAGACTCTGGCCATGCGCTTTGGTCCGCCGGTTCGCTTCGCCCGCCGCGGGGACGGACGCCACCTCGCCTACCAGGTGGTGGGTGAGGAGGGCTGAATCTGGTGTTCCTGTTGGGGTGGCCTAGCCACCTGGGTTGCTGTGGGAGCACCCGTCGGTTGCTGAGTTTCTTGGCAAGCTGTCGTCGTTTTCGCGGCTGATCCTGTTCGACCAGCTGGGCATGGGCCTGTCGGATCGTGGCCCGACCGGCCACGCCTTCGAGGAGGGGATGGAGGACGTCCGCTGCGTGCTGGCGGCCGTCGGGTCGGAGCGGGCCGCCTTGTTCGGCTGCCACCTGGGTGGCCGGCTGGCGCTGCTGCTGGCGGCGACCTACCCCGACCAGGTCTCGGCGGTGGTGACGTTCGCGTCGCACCCGGCGACCCTGCGCGACCAGGACTACCCCTGGGGCGCCACCACCGAGGAGCGCGAGGGGCTCCTGGCAGCGATGCAGGCTGGGACGCTGGACCCCGCCGGGATCCTGGCCGAGGTGGCACCAGGGGAGGCGACCGACGCCTCGACGGTCGGATGGTGGAGGATGCTGTTCTGGTCGGGCGCCAGCCCGTTGGAGAGCTACGACCAGATCAGCGCGATGGGTCCGGTGGATATCCGCCGGCTGCTGGGATCGGTGCAGGCGCCGGTGCTGGTGTTGCACCGCAGCGGCGACCGGGCCGCCGACGTGCGCGCCAGCCGCTATATGGCCAAGCGGCTGCCCAACGCCCGGCTGGTGGAGCTGCCAGGCGATGATCACTTCCCGTTCTTCGGTGACCAGGAGCCGGTGTTGGCGCTGACCCAGGAGTTCCTGACCGGCGCCTTGCCGGTCGTGGATCCCGACAGGGGGCTGGCGACGGTGCTGTTCACCGACCTGGTGGGCTCCACCAGCCGGGCGGCGGCGCTGGGCGACCGCCGCTGGCATCGCCTGCTGGAGGGACACCAGCAGGTCGTGCGACGCCAACTCGCGCGCTTCCGCGGCCGTGAGGTCAAGACGACCGGGGACGGCTTCCTGGCGACCTTCGACCGCTGAACGGCTGGGCTACCGCCCGGCCGACGACGCCGAGCGGTGGGCCTCGGAAATCGAGCCTGCTGCCGCAGACGCGATGGAATCAGGTGAGGGCCCACAGGGTGGTGACTACGCACGCGGCTAGTTGGCGTCCACGGATGTGGGGTACGGGGGGGTTGATGGGTTTGTCCGGGGATCGTTGAGCTGGCTGGTGAGCGTCTCCCAGTCGGCCTTGGTCACCTCGACGCGTGCGGGTGGCGGCGCGGCGGCGTCGGCCAGCCGGAAGCCGACCCCGCGCACGGTCAGCAGGAATCGTGGGTGGGAGGGGTCCGGCTCGATGCGCTGGCGGATGCGGCGCACGTGGGCCACGACCCGCTCGGTGTCAGCACCGACCTGAGTGCCCCAGACTGGCCGTGCCAGCTCCAGGGGGGTGACCACGGCGCCGGCGGCTTGCACCATGACCAGCAGCATGCGGAACTGCATGGGGGTCAGGTGCAGGGGGCGGCCTTGCCAGTGGGCGTCCCAGCGGCTTGGGTCCAGCTGCAGTGGCCCCCATTGGTGGATCTGCGTGGATCCGGCCGAGCGTGCTGCTGGTCGGCTCAGCCGAGCGACCTCGCTGGCCAGTGCGGTTGGTGCCAGGGTTTGCGGTGCGTAGTGGTCGCAGCCGAGCGCGCGGGCCTGGCCGGCTTGGAGCGGCTGGCTGCCGAGCGCGACGATCACCGCATGGCTGCGGCGCCGGGCCTCGGTCAGCAGCCTCTGGGGGTCCAGCGGTTCGAGCTGGAGATGCAGGACCAGCACGGCGAACGCGCTGAGCTCCAGGTGGGCGTACACCTCGCCGGTGCTGAACGCGAGCGCTGGGAGGATCTTCCTGGCGAGCAAGGCGCGGGCCAGCGCTGTGGCCAGCGGCACCTGGGGGACGGCGATCAGGGCCTGGACGGGGGAGCAGCTCGCGGCTGCCAGATGGGCAGTTTCGTGGGAACCGGCCACGATGGCTCCCTTCCGGCTGCGACATCCGTCGCAGCTCGGGCGAAGTGTGTAGGTATTTAGTTCTACGCGTCTATACGCAAAAGGACTGAACAAGCTCACGGCCAGGCTGTGCACGGGTGCACATGCTGTCGCGATGTTGTCGGTGTGTTGTCGGTGTTCTGTCCTTCCATCGCCTTTGGATCTTCGTCACGCTCCTCCCGATTGTCGGCGCACCGGCGTGTGCCGGTCGGCGTGGGAGGTCGTCATGGCGCGGCAGCGCACCCGCAGGTCTCTGCTCAGCTTCCTCGTGGTGGTCGCGCTACTGGCCGGGCTGGCAGCGACCAGCCCAGCACCGCCGGCGGCGGCGTCCCCTCGGGCGGCCGCGTCCCCCAGCGGCGCGGCCGCGTCGGCGGCGGCGGTCGTCGACAGCCCGGTGACGGTGACCCGGGTCGACTCCTCGGTGCAGGTGACCCCGGACGCGACCGGCCGGGTGACGATCCCCTACTGCCCCGCCACCGACCCGTGCGCGTTCGCCTCGCCCCCGGCCGGCGTGGTGGTGACCGGTCGCAGCCCGACCGGCGGCGGCCCGCCGATCCCGGCGAACCTGGTCGCCTACGACGCCACCACCACCGGGTTCACGTTGCGGGCGCTGGACCAGGCCGGCGCCCCGATCACCACGGCCATCGAGGTCTACTACCACGCCGCGACCGACCTGACCGGGGACGAGGAGGTCCGCACGGTCACGGTGACGACCAACAGCACCGGCTACGCGACAGTCAGCTACGCCAACCCCAGGGGCGGCCTAGTTCCCAACGCGGTGGTGGCCTCCGGGGTCAGCCCGAACGGCGGTCCGAACATCCCGGTGAGCCTGGTGGTGTCGGCCCGCACCGCGACCGGGTTCACGGTGCGGGCGATCAACCAGTCCGGCGCGGCGATCGCCAGCACCTCGATCGCGCTGTCCTACTACGCCGCGTGGGCCATCCGCATCACAGGCACGGGCTGGGTCGCCACCAACTCCACCACCGTCGCCACCACCGACGCCAGCGGGTACGCAACGGTGCGCATCGCCGCGGCCCTGCCGACCGCCCCCACTGGGATCATCGCCAGCGGGGTGGCACCATCCAGCGGTAGCAACATCGCCGCCAGCCTGCTCGCGCACAGCCCCACGGCGACCACCTTCCGGGTACGGGTGCTGAACCAGAACGGCGCCGTCGTGGCCAGCCAGAGCGTGACCTTGTCCTACCACGCGGTCGCCGGCACCCGAAGCCAGACCGCGTTGACCCTGCTGCCGCCGCGGCTGGTGCGCTCCAACGGCGCGGAGCTACGCTGGACGCGCGCGGCGGGCGCTTCCTTCAGCCGCTATGCGGTGCACCGGTCGACCACCTGGGGGTTTGTGCCCGACACCGCCACGCTACTGACCACCATCACCGACCCGCCCGCCGCCATGTGGCAGGACACCACCGCGGCCGCCTCCAAGACCTACTACTACAAGATCGTCGGGGACACCACCGTGTCCAACCAGGTCACCGCCGCGACGCCGGCGGCTGGGGACGCGAGGTTGACCCTGCAGCCGGACGACGCCGCCGGCAAGGCGACCTACCTGGTGCAGGACCGCACCAGCCCGGCCGGCTGCTATGACTGGTACAACTACGGCGCGGCGGCCAACCTTCGGATCGGGACCGCGACCAGCGGCGTGGTCCACCGGCCGCTGCTCGCCTTTGATCTGCGCGACCTCCCGGTCGGCGCGACCGTGTCGGCGGCGACGCTGACGCTTGCGTATCCGACGACCAGCGCCACCGGCCACCAGATCGACCTGCACCGGGTCACCCGCGCCTGGACCGAGGGCAGCGGGGACTACCCGGGGCAGTGCAACGGCTCCGGCGCGAACTGGTCGGAGACCCAGGGCGGGGTCCACTGGTCCGCCGCTGCCGGCGGCGGCGACCTGGACCCGGCCGCGGATGCCACCATCCCGGCCAAATCCCGCGCCAGCGCCGGCCAGGACAGCGTCAGCGTGCTGAACCTGGTCCGCGAGTGGGCCAGCGGCGCCGCGCCCAACCATGGGATGCTGCTCAAGCTGCACGACGAGACCATCCCGGCCAGCGGCGTCCACTACTTCGACTACCACGCCGACGACCACACGACCGCCAGCGAGCGACCCCAGCTGGCGGTCACCTTCGCCGACGGCAGCGCCAGCGCGCCGCCGCGGGTGGCGCTGTCGGCACCCGGCCCCGACGCCACCGTCCGCGGCAACCAGGTGCCCCTGAAGGCCGCGGCCGGGGACGACCGGCGCGTGGACCAGGTCGACTTCCTGGTCGACGGCGCGGTGGTCGGCAGCGACACCTCCGCGCCGTTTGAGGCCACCTGGGATTCGGCAACGGTGGCCAACGGCAGCCGCGACCTGACCGTCAGGGCCACCGACGACGTCGGCCATGCGACGACGTCGGCGGCGGTGCCGGTCACGGTGGACAACACCGCCGCGCCGACGGTGTCGCTGACCGCACCGGCGACCGGCACCACGTGCCCGACGGCGCCGACGGTGACGGGCTCGGTCACCGTCGCCGCGACCGCCGCCGACGACCAGGGCGTGTCCCGGGTGGAGTTCTACGCCGACGACGACCTGGTCGCGACCGACACCGCCGAGCCGTATCAGGCGTCCTGGAACACCCTGGACATGCTGACCACCGCGTTCGACGGGTGCCGCACGCTGACCGCCAAGGCCTACGACGCTGGCGGGCAGGTGACCACCTCGCCGGCGGGGATGGTCATGGTGGCCAACACCGCCGGGACCAGGTTCAAGGCCGCCTTCGACCTCAACGACCCCGGCCCGGCCGATGACGCGTTGGCGATGCCGCCGATGGTGGGGGACAACGAGTACGCCACCCCGGTCGACCCGGGCGCCGGCGGCGGCGGCGCCGGTGCCGGTGCCGGCGCCGTGGGGGTGGCGTCGCTTGGCACCGCACCGGTCGACGGCCCCGGTGCGTATCCGCCGCCGCCACCCGGCGAGCCTCCGCTCCAGGCCAGCGGCTCGTTCCGGGCCGACGTCACGGTCACCAACACCAGCGCGGTGGCGTGGAAGGGCGGGGACCTGCGGCTGTGGTATCGCTGGTACACCCCCGACGGCGTGGTGCTGTTCGAGGGTCCGGGCTCGGACGACTTCCCGCAGACGGTGCAGCCGGGGCAGTCCAAGCTGATCCGGGTGCTGATCCAGCCACCGGCGCTGCCGCTGGGCGCGGACCGATCCCAGGTCAGGCTCCGCTTCGACGTCTTCGACACCGCCGGGGTCGGGGCGCAACGCTGGTTCTCCGCCAACGGCAACCAGCCGGTCGACAACCCGGTGCTGGTGAACAAGCGCCTGCGGGGCGCGCTTGGGCTGGAGCGGTTTTGGCAGTACGACGGCGAGGACGCCGGCGCCGGCATGAGCACGCTGACCAACGTCGCCAACGGCAACATGCTGCTGCGCTGGTCGCCGCTGTTCGCGCCGGGCCGGGGGCTGGCCACGATGGTCGACCTGACCTACAACTCCCTGGAGGACCACTCCGACTCCCCGGCAGGCAACAACGTCTCGCTGTCGGTGTCGGGGCTGTCGCGGCTGGGCACCCCCATCGACATCCACCCCAACAAGGCCGACGAGATCACCGGGAACGCCAATAAGTACGTCGTGGTCACCGACGGCGACGGCACCACCCACACCTTCACCGCGGGCGTGACCGGCGCCGACGGCATCACCCGCTTCACCGAACCACCCGGGGTGAACCTCTACCTGCGCTCGATTCCCACCAACCCGGATTCCCGCCGGTGGGCGCTGACCCGCCCCGACAAGGTCACCTTCTTCTACGACCTCGACGGCTTCCCCACCGCGGTGGTCGACCGCAACGGCAACACCCTGGCGTTCACCCTGGAGCCCACCCCGCCCGGTGAGCACCCCGGCGGCCCCAAGCGGCGCATCACCCGGGTCACCGACGCCGGCGGGCGGGCGTTCACCATCGACTACTACAGCAGGGCCGAGGCCAAGAAGGCGCACGTGCGCGGCAACATCCAGCGCATCACCGACCACACCGGCTCGGCGCTGGACTTCGACTACTACCACGACGGCAACCTGCTGCGCCTGACCCAGCGGGGCGGCACCACCGCCAACGGCGCGCACCTGCCCGACCGCAGCTTCATCTTCACCTACACCACCAGCTCCGGCGCCGGCCCAGCCATCCCCGACCCGGCCGCCCGCGCCAACCCCGACCCCAAAACCGCCAACCAGTCCACCCGCCTGTTCAGCGTCCGCGACCCGCGCGACCAGGAGACCACCTACACCTACTTCGGCCCCGGCGACGGCGCGCAGCTCAGGTGGAAGCTCAAGTCCCGCACCAACCGCACCGGCAATACCCCCGCCAACCGCGACCTGACCCCCAACCCCTATGCCACCAGCTTCGCCTACGACCTAACCAACCGGGTCACCACCGTCACCGCACCCCTGTCGCGGACCACCCGCTACGCCTACGACCCCGACGGCAAGGTCACCCGCATCACCGACCCGCTGGACCAGGCCATCCAGGTGGAGTGGACCCCCGACTTCAAGGTCAGCAAGGTCACCGAGCCGACCCAGAAGTTCACCACCTACACCTACAACGCCAACGGCTACCTGACCTCCGTGAGGAACCAGATCACCCAGCGCGTCGAACGCACCGAACTGACCTACACCGACTCCCCGGTCGACGCCGCTGACACCGGCAACCACCTGTCGCTGCTGGCCACCGTCACCCGCCCCAAGGGCGTTGCCACCGCCACCGCCGGGGACTTCCAGTGGCGCTACAGCTACGACGGCGCCGGCAACGTCGACCGGGTCACCGACCCCACCAGCGCGGTCACTGACTACGACTACAACCTGGCCGGGTCGGCCAACCCCGGCACGGTCTCCCAGGTGCGTGACGCCAACGGCAACCCGCCCACCACCTTCCCTTGCTACGACCCCTCTGGCCAGCCCTGCGAGATCAGAGACCCGCTGGGCAACACAACCCGGTTCGGCTACGACGCCGACGGGCTGCTGCGCTGGGTGCAAGACCCCAACCACGCCGGCGACACTGGCAGTGACGAGCGCAGCTACAAGAGCTTCCTGGACTACGACAGCTTCCACCGGCTCGGCCGCCAGAGCGCGCCCAAGACCACCGCCACCGCCCGCGGCCAGCTCATCTGGTCCGGGGCCGAGTTCGATCCCAACGACAACGCGGTCCGCCTCGTCGACCCGCATGAAGGCTCCGGGGTCGACGACGCCGAAGCGGCGCCGACATCGACCGCCTCCTACGACGAGATGGACCGGCCGCTGGTGGTGGCCAACTCCGACACCAGCATCGACAGCCAGGGCGAGCGCACCGCCTTCGTCTATGACGTCGCCGGCAGGCTGAGCAAGCAGACCTCCCCGAAGGGCGTGCTGTCGGCCACCGCCGACGACCACGCATCCCAGTACGCCTATGACGAGCTCGACCGGGTGATCCGCCAGACCGAGTTCGGGGCCGGCGCCAGCGACAAGCGCATCAGCCACCTCTGCTACGACCTGGCCGGGGACCTGCGCTCGGTAACCGCCCCGCGGGCGGTCCGGGACACGGTCACCTGCCCAGGGACCGGCCCGCTGACCGGCGTGGGGTTCACCGCCAGCTTCGACTACGACGCCGCCCATCGGCGCACCGCGGCCCGGGACCCGCTGGGGCATGAGCGGCGTACCGGCTACGACGCCAACGGCAACGTGGACAGCCAGGAGGCCGACATCACCAGCGGCCGGGCCGCCCGCACCGCCATTGACTATGACCAGCGCGACCTGCCGGTCACTATCACCCAGCGGTTTGACGGCGCCGCCGGCCGCAACGTGGTCAGCCGCATCGAATACGACGCCAACGGCAACCGCTCCCGAGTGATCTCCCCGCGCGCCAACGACGCCGCCGGCGGCACAGGGCCCTACACCCACTACGCCGCCGGCGGCACAGGGCCCTACACCCACTACGCCACCAGCTACGACTACGACGCCGCCAACCAGCTGACCCGCATCACCCTGCCGTTCGACACCCGCGACAGCCTCGAACGCCAGTACGTGCACCACGCCTACGACGCAGGCGGCAACCTGGTCTGGGCCAGCCTGCCGGTCACCCACGCCAGCCCCGCCAGCGTGCAGGCCACCGCCAAGACCTCGATGGCCTACTTCGACCCGGGCTGGGTGCGCACCGCCGATGACCCCGCCAACCCCAAGGTCCACTTCGACTACACCGCACAGGGCTGGCAGACCCGGCGGGTGCCCGAGCGCAACGACAGCCCCGGCGTGCCGGACGAGTCCAGGCGGATGCTGTGGGCGTACTTCAACGACGGGCAGCTCAAGCAGCGCAACGACCAGGGCGGCCACCCCAGCACCTACAGCTATGACGCCAACAACAACGTGACCGGTGCGGTGGACGCCGCCGGTGTCACCGACCCAGGCGAGCAGCCGGTGGAGACCGAGGCCAGCTGGACCGCCTTCGATGAGCCCGCCAAGGTCCGCCACCGCCGGCAGGCCGCGGCCACCTGGCGGTTCACCGACTACACCTACGACGAGAACGGCAACACCAGGGTGCGGCGCGAGAATGGCGAGGAGCGCGCCAGCGACGGCGTGCAGACCACAGCGCCTCGCCGCCACGAGCTGAGCTACGACGAGGCCGACTGGCTCACCCGGCAGCTGGACCTGGGCGCCGACGGCACCTGCAACCAGGGCGACCGGCGCATCACCAACAGCTTCTGGTCCACCGGCTGGGAGCGCCAGCGCGACCTCGACAAGGCCAACAGCGCCTGCGCCTGGGCCAGCAAGCAGACCACCACCTGGACCCACTTCGACAACGGCAAGCTCAAGACGCTGGAGACCCGCAACGGCAGCGGGGTGGTGACCGAGTCCCACGAGGTCGGCTACCTCGACAACGGCGTCTACGTCAACGGCCACCGGGTCAGCGACCACTACGTGCTCAAGCGGCAGGAGGGCAACACGGCCACGACGTGTGTGTCGGCGGCCTCCGCCTGCGACGCGCAGTGGTCCTACGACGCCCGCGACCGGCTGCTGCGCCACCAGCAGCGCGCCGGCAAGGCCACCTCCTACACCCTGGACGAGGCCGCCCAGCAGCAGGGCGACACCGCGATCCGGGCGGGCAACGTCACCACCGAGGACGACGGCGCCCAGCGGCGCGTGCGCCGCTATCTGGGCAACCAGCTCACCGAGCTCGCCATCGACGGCACCGCCGCCGCCAAGTACTGGTACGACCCGCTGGGCAACCTGGACTGCGTCACCCGCGCCGCCGGCTCCCAGGGCGACTGCTCGCCCAGCGACGGGGCTGGCGCCAGCGCCAACCTGCTGGTCGACCACGCCTACGACCACCTGGACCGGCTGGCCGCAAGCCGCAGCTACGCCGGCGGCGCCAGCCCCACCGACAAGGCCGACTACACCTACGACGCGCTGGACCGCGTCACCCGCGAGGTCGAGGACCACGCCGGCACCGGCAAGGACCGCACCACCACCTTCACCCACCAGGGCCTGTCCAACCTGATCACCGAGGAACGCCAGACCGGCGGCACCGACCCCAAGACCAAGACGTTCTCCTACGACGCCTACGGCCACCGGCTGGCCATGACCTCCGTCCCCACCGGCGGCGGCACGCCCGAGACCTTCACCTACGGCCACGACGTGCACGGCTCGGTGTCGCAGCTGCTCACCGACACCGGCACGGTCAAGGCCTCCTACGGCTACAACGCCTACGGCGGCAGCGACGCCCCCGACAGCGACCCGCAGGCGCTCACCACCGGGGATACCGACGCCCAGGCCCCCCTCAACCCCTACCGGTACGCGGGCAAGCGCCTGGACTCCGGGCTGGCGACCAGCCCCGGCGCCGCCGCCGGCTACGACATGGGCGCCCGCCGCTACGGCCCCGACACCACCCGCTTCCTGCAGCAGGACTTGTTCCACGCCGCCCTTGGCGACCTGGGCCTGACCCTGGACCCGCTGACCCAGAACCGCTACGCCCTGGCCGGCGGCAACCCCGTCAGCTACGTCGAGTGGGACGGCCACTACCCCCTCGCCGACGGCGGCGGCGGCGGCGCCGCTGCTCCCGCGCCCGGCTACTGCGCGACCCTCGCCTGCGCCCAGACCGCCACCACCAGCACCAGCGGCACCAGCAGCAGCGGCGGCGAGGATGGCGGGTTCCTGCGCGGCGTGGTCGAGCAGGGCAAGGAGGAGGTGCGCAGCACCGCCCAGTTCTTCGGCTGCAGCCTGGGGCTGTGCGGCAGGGAGGCCTTCCGGGAGCAGTGGCGGGCCAACAAGCTGTTCTTCTGGGACATGCCGGCCGAGGACGCGCTCAAGCTTGCCTGGGAGAGCGGCACCCAGGCGATCCGCGAGGACTGGAAGGCCGGCCGCAAGACCCAGGCGGCCGGCCGGGGGGTCACGGCCGTCTTGTCGGTGGTGCTCGGCGGCAAGGGCGCCACCACGCTCGGCCGCAGAGCCGGCCAGCTGACCAGACCCGGCAGGCTAGCCACAAAGAGCGGATCCGTTCTGAACAAGGTGGGCCGGGAGTACCCCAGCGTGCTCGATCCGCGTACGGGTGCGCCGATCCCGTACCCCGGGGGCGGCTTGTCGAAGGTTCCGGTGTCGGAGCAGGTCGCGTGGGGCGCCAAGGAGCGGGGGGCCTACATCAAGGAGTGGTACGACCGGGGGTATGCGACGCCTGAAGGCGGGTGGAGTGGGTACGACGTTCACCACATCCGGCCGCGTGAGTACGGCGGCACCAACGACTTCGGCAACCTGGTGCCTGTACCGCGGACAGTCCACCAACAGGAGTTCAATACGTGGTGGCAGAACTATTGAGGAGGACAGTCGTGACGACGGTTGCCGAGGCGCTGCACGGGTTCCTCGATTGGCTTGAACCCCGCGATGGGATCGGCGACAACCCGTTCCGGCTGGCCTGCAGGTTGGACCCACCGGCATCGGCCGAGGAGGTGCAGACAGCGTGGCAGGATCGGGAGGTACCGATCGAGCTCTCCGAGCTGTGGCTGACGTGTCGCCAGGCGAGGCTGTTCGAAGACGTCGACTACGGGCAGTGGGGTCTGTCGCTGCTCCCTCCGGCTACAAGTGCCGAGAGAACGGCCTTCGAGCGGCAGCAGCGGCCGGACGATGTCAGGCCCGATGACATTGTCGTCGGGGAGTTCCTCGGAGATCAGGAGCTTCTGCTGCTCTCCCCGTCGGAGGAGGATTCCCGGCGCGTGCTGGTGGCCCTGCCGCTCGATGGCCGCGATGACTGGTACCCAGCCGCTGGCGGCCTTGCCGAGTTCCTTCAGCAGTATCTGGCTCATGTCGGGGCCAAGTACTGGGAACAGCGCGGGTCGAGCTGATCGGCACCCGCGTGACGAGCCCAGCGCTTGGCTTCTTGTCGCGACGCTGATCCTGACACGGGGTGCATCCGCGCCAACCTGAGCTCGGCGCAAGTGCGTCGGCGAGATCAGCGAACGGCTGCCGGGATCCAAGATCGCCGGGAGCCGGACTCATCTGTGTCAGCATCCCGGAGCGCTACCGGTTCGCCGACGACCTGCGCCGACCGCTGGCCGAGGTGGTGGCGATGGCCGAACAGGAGGCCATCACCACGCTGGTCCGTCAGCGGTAGGCGCCGATGGGCCCGTTGACTGCACGGCAGCCAGCCAGTTCGGCCGATGAGCATTCCGGCACGTCCGGCCGTGACGAGCGCCGCTGCGTGCTGTTCGGTTGCCTGGAGGCGGCTGCCTGGATCATCAGCGACCCCCAAGGCGGCGAGCTGCCCGCCTGCGAGGCCGACCTGGATGTGATCCTCAACGACGCCCTGGCCCGAGTGCCGCTCGACACCAGGGTTCGCGTCGAGGTCTGGCGTGCCTGAACCTCACGGCCGACTCGCCATCCCCGAGTGCATGCAATCATGCCCGGCCGTGCACTCCCGACCGCTGCTGTCCCAGCTCACCCCTACCGTTGCAACTATGGACCACACGCAGCCGGGTCGGAGGACGCCACCATGGCCATGGTGATCCAGGCCTACCGGTTCGCCCTCGACCCCACCCCCCGGCAGCGGCGCGCCCTAGCCTCGGCTTTTCATGAGGCGCTCGTGACGCCTGTCGAGGTGTGCCAGCGGGTCGGCTGCGGCGCGCTCACCGTCCACCAGCGATTGGTCGGCTGGTTCAGCGTGGTCGTTGGTGCTGCGGGCGGTTGCCCGGTCCCCGCCGCGGGCACCACGGGCACGCCAGCCAGTCGGGGCTCCCGACCTGGCACGGCGCGGTAGGGGTAGCGTCAGCAGCGCAACGGCAGCGCCCGCAGGCGGGTGAACGCGGCCGCCAGCTCGGCCGCCCAGGGCCAGGTGCGCTGCAGGCGCAGGATCAGGCGGCGGGCGTGGCGGACCACCCGGGCGGCAACGTGCCACAGCCGGTAGCGCAGCGTCTTGGGCTCGGCCACCCCAAGCTCGCCTGAAAGCAGCAGCGCCTGCGCCCAACAGGTCAGGTCCTGGGCGGCCAAGACCAGCTCCAGCCAGACCTGGTTGCGCCGCCACCGGTCGAACGGCAGGTTGCTGAGCCCGGTGGCCTTACCACACGGATGCGGTCCTCCACGCGGGCGCGCTGGCGGTGGCGCAGCTCCAGGGCGGCCAGATCGGGGTCGGGCTGGTCGGTGATGAACACCTGGAAGCGGTGCCCATCGGCGTCGGTGAAGCACAGCTGAGCTCCCGGATGCGGATCCTCGCGGCGGCAGATCGCCCGGGTGCCCTGCGGCCAGCCGGCAAGCTCCAGCGTGTGCAGTTCAGCGACCTCGGCACCCGGGCGCACCTGGCCGTCGGGATCGATCGCCGGCCGCCACGCCGCTGCCGGGACGGCCAGCACCGCGGCGCGCACGCGCTCATCGGTGGGCAGGCCGATCGAGAAGCAGATGCCGCGCTGGCGCAGATGGTCCACCAAGCCGTGGGTGGCGCCGCCGGTGTCGGCCCGGACCAGCAGCGGCTGCGCTCGGGCGGCCGTGGGAAGCTGCGCCAGCGCCAGGTCGACCACCTCGATGTGGTCGGTGGCGGTGTTGGAGCCGGCGTTGCCCGGCCGCAGCAGGCCCGCCAGCGCCTCCCCGGTGCCATCGCCGCGGTCCAGGTAGCACACCAGCGGGTAGAAGCCGAAGCCGCCCTTGTAGGTCCCGGCCGCGCCTTCCTTCTCCGAGTGGGCAGCCACCAGCGTGCCGTCCACGTCCAGACACAGCAGCCCCTCGACGTGCGCGCCGGCCTGCCAAGCCCGAGCGCGAGCCTGGGCACGGGCCGCGCGGATGCCGGCCAGCCCATCGGGGTCGGTGGCGACCTGCTCGACCACCCGCCACGCGGTCACGGTCGAGGCGACCGCACCGAACAGCTCCGGCTGGTCACGCATTACCGCCAGGTCGCTGAGCGCATCCCCACCGTCGGCCAGCAGCACCGCAAGATCCCGCAGCACCTGCCCGGCCCCATAGCGGTGCCTGGAGGTCTGGCCACGGCCGGCCCGCCAGGCAAGCCCAGCCGTCAGGCCGAGCCGGTCGGCCAGCTCGCCAAGCAGCGCCGCTCCGGCATGGCCGACCACCCCCTCACCGTCACAGGTGACCTCGAACCGGGGCCGCGTCACCGGCCACGGCTTGGTAGCCTGCACCCGCAAGGTGCCCTCCTCGAGTGGTGAATGCGACCTTGAGCAGCCGCATTCTCCCAGCTCAGGAGGGCACTTGCGCTACCACGGCAGCGTCACACAAGACGCTCATGAAATGCCGAGGCTAGCCTCCCATTGCGGCGCCGCCCGGTACGCCTACAACTGGGGTCTGCAACTGGTCCAGGAGCGGCTGGAGCAGCGGCGGGCCGGTGAAGACATTGAGGTCCCCTGGACGCTGCCGGCGCTGCGGTGGGAGTGGAACCGCGCCAAGCAGCAGGCCGCCCCCTGGTGGGCCGAGAACAGCAAAGAGGCCTACTCGTCCGGCCTAGACGGCCTCGCTCGCGCCCTCAAGAACTTCTCGGACTCCAAGGCTGGCCACCGTAGGGGTCGGCGGATGGGCTTCCCACGACCTAAGCGCAAGGGCCGCTGCCGTGATGCCTGCCGCTTCACCACCAGACCACTTCGGGTGGAGGCTGACCGCAAGCACATCACGCTGCCCCGGATCGGCACGCTCAAGACCCACGAGTCCACCCGCAAGCTCGCCCGCCGCCTGGAGCAGGGCACCGCCCGCATCCTGGCCGCCACTATCACCCGCACCGCCGACCGCTGGTTCGTGTCCTTCACCGTCGAGGTCCAGCGGCAAATCCCGGCCGGCAACGGCAAGTCCACCGTGGTCGGCGTGGACGTGGGTGTGCGCCACCTTGCCGTGCTGTCCACCGGCGTGGTAATCCCCAACCCTCACGCCCTCCAACGCTCGCTGGGTAACTTGCGGCGGCTCAACCGGGAACTGCATCGCCGCAGGCCAGGATCACGTCGCCGCGACCAGACCCGGCGCCGGCTCGCGCGGGTCCACGCCCGGGCGTCCAACCTCCGCCGTGACGCTCTCAACAAGCTCACCACCACCCTGGCCACCGAGTGCGGCACCATCGTGGTCGAGCAGCTCAAGCTGTCCGGGCTGGTCCGCAACCGCCGCCTGGCCCGTGCCCTTTCGGATGCCGGCCTGGCCCAGCTGCGCCGCCAGCTCACCTACAAGACCGCCTGGTACGGCAGCCGGCTGATGGTGGCTGACCCCTTCTATCCCTCCTCCAAGACGTGCTCGACCTGCGGGTGGGTGAAAGCCAAGCTCACCCTGGCCGAGCGCACTTTCACCTGCGAGGCGTGCGGGCTGCGGCTCCACCGGGACCTGAACGCCGCCCGCAACCTCGCCAAGCTCGCAGAGCACGTCGCCCAGAGTGGCTGGGAGACGCAAAACGCCCGTGAAGGGGATGTAAGGCCCGGCCTCCCCGGGCGACCCCCCAGCGAATCGGGAAGTCGGCACCGGCTACGCCGGGTGAGACCGACACCGACAGCTACTCCAGATTGGTCTCCCCCTCCCCCGAAGGCTAATGCTGTCCGCCGTCGGGATGCCGCCCGGCATGTGGCCGCCACGATCGCGTTGCTCGCTCCCAGATGTCTACCTCCGCAAGGAGCATCGCTACCTGCGACGACGCATCCGTCCGGGCCGCCCGGTAGCATGGCTGGAAAGGGACTACCTCCGTGTCCCCGAATCAGTTGGCAGCCCCGACCCCACCCGCCCACCCGCGAGCCTCTGCGGGCTATCACAGATTTGGTCACAAGCGCGCTATTGGAAGAGCCGATAGGGTTTAGGCAGGTCTACCGAGCAATCCCCGGACGTCAGGACTAGTTAGTCGCCGGCAGCCTGATCACCGCCGAAGGGGGGACACACGTGAAGGAAGCCGATCGCTCCAGGCAGCCTCGGTCCCGCCGCGACCCAGACCCGAGCCCCGAGGAGGCACTCGAGCCCAGCGAGCTGCAGCGGCAGATCCAGTTCCTGGAGGAGGAGGCGGCCGTGCTCCGCCGCCGCCTGCAGGACTCGCCGCGCCAGGTCCGCGTGCTCGAAGAGCGGCTGCTCGAGACCAAGGGCCAGCTCGCGC
>WNFV01003805.1_pt1 | contig 19087 bp, 17 predicted proteins | sample 5400101 | NCBI WGS metagenome assembly WNFV01 (sample SAMN13153361, study PRJNA577476) | soil metagenome | isolation source: 115 cm soil or saprolite under grassland replicate 1 | place: USA:California | collected 2016-06-15 | reverse complement strand
TCGCCGTGCCGCTGACTTTTCCCCCGGTCCCGCTGCTGCGGGGCGTCGTGCCCTACGTCATGTGGCTGCCGGCCCTCGGTTGGATTCTGCCGCCGGTGTGCTGGGCGGTGTACGGCTGGCCGTGGGCGGGCGCCACGACCACGATCTCGCTCGCCATGTGGATCGGGGTGTACTGGGCCGAGCGCGTGCCGGTGTGGTACGCGCTGCTGTACCCGCTCGGGGCGGGGATGGTGGCCTACATCATGATCCGCTCCGCGTTGCGCGGCTCGAGGAAGGTCGAATGGCGCGGCAGGGTCTACGGGCCGGTAGCCTAAGCGACGGCTTCACGGCGGTGCGGCTCGCGGCGGTCATATGCATGCACGAGGATGCTTAGAAGTAAATCGTCGCGACGAATCGTAAGGCGGGAGCGCTCCCTTGATAGCTCCAGGTGGTCGACCGGCCCCCGGTTGAGTTCTTGCTACGACTTCGCGCATAGCTCAGCGTCGCCGTCGCAATTCCACCGAGGCTCAGCTTGGACGCCACGAAAAAACCCGCTCCCAGCTCCCCAAACAGGCCCGCGCTCCAGCCGTTCGTCTCTGCGCTGCCGCCGCCGGACGACCCGCCTCCGTTGTGGCTTAATCCACCCAGGAAGCCCAGCGTCTGGAAGCTGACGATCTTCTGCTCCGGGGCTTGAAAAAACCGCCTCCCCAATTTGAACGAGATGCTGGCATTCGACTCGAACGAGGACAGGACTGTGTCGGTGGGGTACGTCAGATGAGTCGTGGTGTGCTGGTGTCCGCCGCCAACTGCTGCGTCGATGAGCCAGGCCCGGGTCGAGGAGGTGAATCTTAGAACGCCCAGGCTCGCGATGCTGAACCCGCCGCCGAATTGCATCCCCCACTGTCCACGGTGGAACGGCGGCGTGTCGGGAGTCGCGAGATTCTGCGCTGCGGCCAGGGCCGGTGAGCACACAAACGCAAACGAGAGCGCGGACCGAAGGCCAAACACGAGCGGCCTCTCACGAGAGGGGGCTAACTATCCACTACAACCCTCGGAACCGCTAGCCTGGGAACGCGCCGGCGACTTTACCCACCAGCACGAACCCCACCACCACGCTCGCGGTCGCCGAGCAGAGATGCATCACCGCCGCCCAGCGCACGCCCCACCCCGACGCGAGCCGCATCACAGCGGCGAGCGACAGCGACACGGCGAACATCCCGATCATCGTGCCCACCGCGAAGGCGGCGAAGTACGCGAGTTGCGCGCTGCGGGTCGGCGCCGCGGCCACGAGCAGCACGAGGATCGCGCCGCTCCCGGCGAGCCCGTGCAGTAACCCGAACCCGAGCGAGCGCCGCGCATCACCCCGCGGATGCCGGTGCGCGTGCGCCGCGCCGCGGGCGTGGCTGTGAAGATGGAGATGCGGGCCGTCGTCGTGGGTGTGCGCGTGGAGGTGCCAGCGCCCGCGCGCGTAGCGCAGGATGACCGACGCGCCCAGCGCGATCAAGAGCAGCGCCACCAGGAAGTCCGCGGCGGGCCAGAGCCGGGCCGGCAGGTGGAGACCGAACAGCACGATCGCGGCGACCACGACGGCGACGCTCGCGGTATGGCCGACCGCCCACGCCACGCCGAGGCGGCAGGCGTCGCGCAGCCGCCCTTGGCGGGTGGCGAGCGTGGAGACCGCCGCGAGGTGGTCCGGCTCGAACGCGTGGCGGAATCCGAGCAGGAGACCGAGGCCGGCGAGGGCGAGGAGGCCGGGGGAGCCGGGGGTCATGGCGGCCGCAAATGTAGCCTATTCTTCAGGAAGAATCATGGAACCCGGGATGATCGCGGCTTCTGAACGGCGGGCCCTGGAGGGGATCCATGCCCGCTACGCGCCGGTGGACGCCCGCGTCGCCGAGATCCTGGAGAACATCCGCCGCGACCGTCGAGCACAACCGCCGCAACGTGAACGGCGTCTACCGCGCGACGGCCACCGTCGACGGGAAGCGCGCCGTGGCGCGGGCAGGGGAGCTGGTCGGCTGGGGCGTCGAAACGCGTCTGCGCGATCAGGTGGCCGACGCCTGCGGCCGGCTGGGGCTCACGTGGGAGCGCGAGCGCATCGACGAGCTCGAGGTGATCGGGGACGGCGCGCGCCTCCGCTTCGCGCGGCGCCTGTCGCCGCTCCAACGGCTCGCCAAGGCCTATCATCGCGCGGTCGCCGCCGCCCAGGGAGTGGTCCGGCGCTTCATCTTCGTACGGTTACCGGCATGAGAATAGGGCCGACAATCTGGGAAGCCTCCGGAGGGTGAAAGGTTAGGTACAACCTTTGACGCCTAAGCCCTATCAGACAGGGCACATGGAGCTCACCAGTCCAAGGGTGGCCACACTGCGCAGAAATCCGGACCAGGCGGCGGGGGATGCCGAAGCGGCCGACGCGGCGCTCGCCGCCTCGGGCGACGGGCGCGCCTTCGAGCGGCTGTACCGGGGTCACGTGGCCCGGGTGCACAGCCTGGTGCGGCGGATGATGGGGCCCGAGCACGCGGACGACGTCGCGCAGGACGTGTTCGTCCGCGTCTGGAACAAGCTCTCGACGTTTCGCGGCGAGGCCGCCTTCGGGACGTGGCTCCACCGGCTCGCGATCAACGTGATCCTGGCGCGCCGCACGACGCTCGGCACGGAGCGCGGCCGCTACGTCGACTCGGAGAACGCGCTCGAGACGGCGGCGGGCAGGCCGGCCCGGCCCGAGCTGTCGCTGGACTTCGAGGAGGCGATCAGCCGGCTTCCCGACGGGGCGCGGCAGGTGTTCGTGCTGCACGACGTGGAAGGCTACAAGCACGAGGAGATCGCCGGGATGCTCGGGATCGTGGCCGGGACGTCGAAATCGCAGCTGCATCACGCGCGCATGGCGCTGCGCAAACATCTCGAATAATGCGGAGTGCGGAATGCGGAACGCGGAATTGAAGGGAGAGCGCCGATGAGCGACACGTGGACGGATCGACTCTCTGAATACTTGGACGGTGAGCTCGGTGGCGCCGAGCGGATTGCCCTGGAGGCCCACCTCGCCGGTTGCGCCGTGTGCGCGGCGGCGCTCGAGGAGCTGCGGCGCGTCGTAGCGCGGGCCCGGGCGCTCGACGACCGGCCGCCGGCGGCGGACCTCTGGCCCGCGATCGCGGAGCAGATCGGCGTCTCGTCCCGGGCGCACGCGGCCAGAGGCCTCGAGGCGCCGCGCGCGCGCCGGCGGCTCTCCTTCACCATTCCGCAGCTGGCCGCCGCGTCGGTCGCGCTGGCGCTCCTGTCGGGCGGCGGCGCCTGGTTGCTGGTCGGCCGTCACCAGCCCGAGCGGAACCCGAGCGTCGCGACTCCCGGTCCGAAGGCCTTTGGCGTGAACGCCGGGCCGGCGGATCCACGGTACGCCGCGGCCGTCGCCGACCTGGAGCTGGTCATGGAGCGGGGGCGCGGCCGGCTCGACACGGCGACGGTGCGCGTGATCGAGAAGAACCTGGCGATCATCGACCGGGCGATCCACGACGCGCAGCGCGCGCTCGCAGCGGATCCGGCCAATGCGTACCTGAACCTGCACCTCGCCGAGCAAATGCGGCGCAAACTGGAGCTGCTGCGGCAGGTGAACGCCCTCGCCGCCCGGAGCTAGAGAGGATAGAGCGGAATGTTCACGACACTCGCGACGCTGGCGGCCCTCACGCTGGCTTACCAGGGTGAGAGCGACACGACGGTCGCCGTCCAGGCCGGCGCCCGGCTCGACGTCAACAACTTCGGCGGCGAGATCGCGGTGCGGACCTGGAGTCAGAACAGCGTCCGGGTGCGCGCCAGCCATTCGACCCGCGACCGCGTGGACGTCTCGGCGTCCGCGACAGCCGTGAGCGTGCGGACGAGCGGCCGCCGGGGCCCGTCCTCGATCGTGGAGCTCCAGATCACGGCCCCGACGTGGATGGCGTTGACCCTGAGCGGGGTGTACACCGACATCACCGTCGAGGGCGCGGGAGACGCCGTGACTGCGGAGTCGGTCCAAGGCGACGTCACGGTGACGGGGGGAAACGGCAACATCTCCCTCAAGTCCGTCGAGGGCTCGGTGACACTGTCCAAGACACACGGCCGTATAGAGATCACGACCGTGGAAGGCGACGTCACCGTGAGCGACGCGGTCGGCGAGATCTCGGCCGAATCGGTGGATGGCGACCTTCGGCTGCTCCACATCGAGGCGTCGAGCGTGGACGTGAACACGGTGGACGGCGACATCACCTACGACGGGACGATCAGGGACGGCGGCCGCTACCGGCTCTCCACGCACGATGGCGACGTCACCGTGTCGGTTCCCCCGAACGCGAGCGTCGTGGTCTCGGTCGCGACGTTCGATGGCGAGTTCGACGCGAGCTTCCCCGTGAACCTGACCCGCGCCGGCAAGCACCGCTTCAGTTTCACGATCGGCGGGGGCAGCGCCCGCCTCGAGCTGGAGACGTTCGACGGCAACATCCGGCTGCGCCGCCCCGGCCAGCTGACGGAGCCCGCGCAGCCGGAGCGCAAACCCAAGCACGACAACCCGTACTGAGCCCAGGAGGGTCCCATGCGCCTCGACCTGATCGCGACCACCCTTCTCCTCGCAGCGACGGCTACTCCCGCCGCCGCCCAGCAGGAATTTCGCTGGCACGGCCGGATCGCGGCCGGCAAGTCGATCGAGATCAAGGGCGTGAACGGCGACGTGAGCGCGGTGGCGGGGAGCGGCGAGACCGAGGTCACCGCGGTGAAGCGGGCGAAGCGCTCGGACCCCGACGACGTGAAGATCGAGGTGGTGGAGCACGCCGACGGCGTCACGATCTGCGCCGTGTACCCGAGCGACGGCCGGCGCGAGAACAGCTGCGAGCCGGGCGAAGGCGGGCACATGAATACGCGCGACAACGACGTCGGGGTGTACTTCACGGTGCGCGTGCCGGCGGGAGTGAAGTTCATCGGGAAGACCGTGAACGGCGAGATGGAGGCGGCGAATCTCGCGAGCGACGTGGACGCCGTGACCGTGAACGGCAGCATCCGGATCTCCACGTCCGGTTTCGCGGAAGCGACCACGGTCAACGGCTCGATCGCGGCTTCGATGGGTCGCGCCAACTGGACCGACGGACTCGAGTTCCGCACGGTGAACGGCGGGATCACGCTCGACCTGCCGGCGGGTCTGTCCACCGAGGTAAGCGCGTCGACCGTGAACGGCGACATCGTGAGCGACTTCCCACTCACCGTGACGGGCCGGCTGGGGCCGCGCCGCGTCCACGGCACCATCGGCAGCGGCGGGCGCGAACTCTCGCTGACGACCGTGAACGGCTCGATCAAGCTGCGGAAGGGCTCCTGAATGCTGGGCAACCCTGACTACGGCAAGGCGACCGAGACCAGGGGAATCCTGAGGACCGTCTCCCACCGGACCCGCCCGTTCCGAGCCAGCGTCCGAACAGCGGCGGGAACGGCGGTTGGCTCGCCGTAGCCGAGGCGGCCGCCACGGATCTGGACGAGGGCGCCCGGTGTGTGGTCGAGCCGGGCGTCCCCGACCCCCTTGGGCCGGGTCCACCGGGAGCCCACGACCAACCCGACCGCGCTTCCCGCCATGGGGAGCAAGATCGCCGTCTGATCGTCGTCCACCTCGGCCAGGAGATCGATGCCGAACCCGGCCGCCATGCCGGCGAGGCCCGCCGCGCTGATCAACCACGGGCGCCCAGCGGTCAGGTTCGAATGGGGGGCGAGGACGGCGGCGGCCACGAGCCCGAGGTTGCCGCCCACCAGCGTCATCGCGAGGCCGGCATGCTCGCCTTGAACGTCGAAGAGCACGCTGCTGGCGCCGCCAAACCAGCCTCCCCAGAGCGCTCCCCATTGCACCGCGGCGATCGAGCCGCTCGACATCTCTCGGGATCGAGCGAGCAGCGCCGCCGTCCCGATCCCCGCGATGCCCCCGAGGATGGACGCCGTGAACGGTGCCCGGTCGGATTCGTCGGCGTACGTGTAACACCCGAACCCCGGATCGCAGAACGTATACTGGCGATCCCCGATTTCCAGGACGGCCCGCCACCCGATTCCCTGGAACGAGCCCCAGAGGCTGCCCCAGGTAATGGCCCTCGCCTGCCCGGCGCTCAGATGTGCGCTGCGCGCAAGCCCGCGGCCGGCGAAAAACCCGGAAGGAACGCCGATGAGGATGCCGGCACCGTAGGGGCCGGTTTCCTCGGCGCCAAGGGCGGCGGGGATGGCTACTCCGAGCCACCCACCGTACAGGGCCCCCCACGCGGCGAGCGTGCGTATGCCCCCGGCTTCTGCTCCCCGCCGTGTGAGGGCGGCGAACTCTCCGCCCGCGGAATCGGCCGCCGGAGTTCCGGGGAACCGGGCCATGACCAGGCGCAGGAGATCCTGCGCGAGCTCCCGATTTCCCTGGACGCGCAGCTGCCTCGCCAGCCCGAGCACCAGCGCGGCGCTGTCGGCCGCCGTCGGGATCGGCGGCGTCGGCACCTGCGCGACGCCGGGCGGGGACCGGGCGAGAACCGTCGCGATCGCCATTCCCAGGCAGGCCAGGTGCGCGCGATTCATATCGTCCGCACGCGATTCAAGTCGTCCGCATAGGCATCTGAATTCCCACGCAAGATAAGCCTTGGGTGATGGGACCGCCTGATCCCGGGTGACCGGGCCGTCCAATGGGTCCACGATTCCGGATCCCCGCGTTCCGCATGAATCCGATCCCCCCGGCAACACCGCGGTACCTAGTTTTGGGATTGACAGCCCCAGGTTCGGTGCGTGCCAACCGAGGGGCCCGTGGTGTTGCGGGAACTGCTCACCCGCACCGAGCAGATCGATGATCTTCGCGACCTTTTTGGCGCGCTCGGGTTCAAGGCGGCGTGGGAGAACGTGCCACCCGGGCCCTGGCTGGGCGACGAGCAAGCCGAGGCGGCGGGGGTGTCGCAGGTGGCGTTGGTGGCGCGCCATGAAGCGTTCCGGGTGTTCGCGCTGGCAGCGCGCGACCCGGCCCGGGCGGTGCGCGCCGCGGCCCAGCGTCTCGCGGCGTGCGCCGAGCGGGGGCTCGCGTGCGCGCTCGGCACGGCGCCCCGGCGGCTGTTCTGCGCGAGCTGGCGGGCCGGCGGGACGGGCCCGTCGGTGCGCGTCGCGGCGCTGCCGCTCGAGCGCACGCCGGGCAGCTCCCTCGGCACGCTCGAGCGGTTCGCCCCCGCGCCGGGCGAGGCGCCCCTCTCCCTCAGCCTCCGCATCGGCGACGCGCTCGCGAGCGAGGGCGTCGGCCCGCGCTTCTTCAAGGCGTTCCGCGCGGCGCTCGAGCGGCTCACGGATCGCCTGCCGGCACCGCGCAGCCGCGCCGATCGCCACGCGCTGGCGCTCACCGCCCTCACGCGGGTGCTGTTCCTGTACTTCGTCCAGGCGAAGGGGTGGCTCCACGGCGACCGGCGCTATGTGATCCACAGGTTCGACGAATGCGCCGCCGCGCGCCGCGCCTTCCACCGCCACGTCTTCAATCCGCTCTGCTTCGGGGCGCTCAACCGGCCACCCGGCGAGCGCTCGCGGGGCGCGTGGGCCCTGGGCGACCTGCCGTTCCTGAACGGCGGGCTGTTCGAGCCGACCGCGCTCGAGCGCCGCCACGGCGCGGCCGACTGGAACAACGCCGACTGGCGTGACGCGTTCGACTCGCTGTTCGAGCGGTTTCACTTCTCCGTCCGCGAGACGGACGAGAGCGACCTCGTCGCGCCCGATATGCTGGGCCGGGTGTTCGAGGGGGTCATGGACCCCGACGAGCGGCGCGCGAGCGGGAGCTACTACACGCCGGCCGCGCTGGTGCGCGAGCTCGTGCGGGCGGGACTCGAGGCGGCCCTCGTCAGCCGGTTCGGGATCGCACCGCGGGCGGCCGAGCACTGGATCTACCGCGCCGAGCCGCCGGCGCGGCCGCCCGACCTCGGGCGCCTCGCGGTGCTCGATCCGGCGGTCGGCTCGGGCGCCTTCCTGCTCGGCGCCCTGGAGGAGCTCGGCGCCCTGCGGTGCGCGGCGGGGGAGGGCCCGATGTCCGTCGTACGCCGGCACGTGGTCGCGCACTCCCTGTTCGGCGTCGACCTGAAGCTCACGGCGGTCCGCCTGGCGGAGCTCAGGCTGTGGCTCGCGCTGGTGGCGGACGACGAGGAGACGGACCTCGCCCGCATCACGCCGCTGCCGAACCTCGACGGCCATGTGCGCCAGGGGGACGCGCTGCTGGACCCCCTGGCGTTGGCGCGTTCCCTGGGGGGAGGCCCCGTTTGCCCCGCCCTGACGGGCGGGGCAATGCAGCTCGAGCGACTCCGCGTCGCCCGAGGGACGCTCTTCAGCCTCACCGGGCCCGCCAAGCGACAGGCCGTGGGCGAGCTGGCCCGCGCCGAGGCGGCGCTCGCCCGCCGGCTGCTCGAGCAGGCGATCGCGCTGCTCGAGGGTCGCATCGCGGAGCTGCTCGCGGCCGCCCGGGATCGCGACCTGTTCGGGCGGCGCCGCGGGCTGGACGCGGCGCAGCGCGCGCTGCTCGGGCGGCTGCGGGCGAGCCACCGCGAGCTGCGCGGGGCGGTGCGCCGCCTCGCGCGTGAAGGCGGCGCGCCGTTTTTCGCGTTCGAATCTCATTTCGGGGACATGCTCGCGCGCGGCGGGTTCGACGTCGTCGTCGGCAATCCCCCGTGGGTCCGCGGAGAGCGGCTGCCGGCCCACGTGCGGGAGACGCTCGCCGCGCGCTACACGGCGTGGCGGCCCACGCGCGAGCGCGGGTTCGCCCACCTTCCTGACCTCGCGGTGGCGTTCGTCGAGCGCGGGCTCGAGCTCGCCGCCCCGGGCGGGGTGGTGGCGCTGCTCGTTCCGGCGAAGCTCGCGTCGAGCGGCTACGCCGCACCGCTGCGACAGCGGCTCGCGGCGGCGACGCGCGTGGAGCGCGCCGTGGTGATCGGCGCGGGGAGCGGCGCGTTCGCCGCAGCCGTGTACCCGATGGCGCTCGTGGCTCTGCGGGCGGAGCCCGCGCCCCACGATCAGGTGGCCACAGCCCTCGGACCGAAAACCGAAGCGCCGCGGCTGCCGCAGCGCCTGCTCCAGACCGAGGGCCCGTGGGTCCTGAATGCCGAGGCGACGCGCATCGCCCGACACCTCCGGGACACGTTCCCGAGCGTCGGCGACCGCTGGCCGCCCCAGCTCGGCGTCAAGACCGGGGCGGACGAGATCTTCGTCGTCCGTGCGGCCGCGCCCTGGACCCGGCCGGCCGTGCGCGGTCGCGACCTCGAGCCCTGGCGCGCGGCGCCACGCGTCCACCTGCTCTGGACCCATGACCCCGCCGGACGGCCGCTCGAGCGGTTGCCGCGGGAGCTCACGCCGCTGTTCGCGCCGCACCTCGACCGGCTCCGCCGCCGCAGCGACTACCGCGGAGGCCCGCCCTGGCGGCTGTTCCGCACCGGGCTCGCGCTGGCGCCGTACCGTGTGCTGTGGCCGGACATCGCGCGCCGGCTCGCGGCGGTGGTGCCGGCGCCAGACGTCGTCCCGCTCAACACGGTGTACGGCATCGCCACTCGCACTGCCGACGACGCGCACGCGCTCGCGGCGCTGCTGAACACGCGCTGGCTCACCGCGCTGGCGCGGCTCTCCGCCGATCCAGCGCGCGGCGGCTTTGGGCGCTTCAACGCGCGCGTGGTGCGCGAGCTCCCTGTGCCGCCCGCCGACTCGCCCGCCTGGCGCGCGCTCGCCACCCTGGGCCGGCAGGGCGCCGCGGACGACGGCGCCGTCGCCGACCTGTTCCAGCTCGACGCCTCAGACCGCCGTGCACTCGCCCCCCTCGCACCCACCCCTGATCCTCTCTGAGCAGCTCGCACCCTTTCCCGAGCCGCTCGCCGCCCTGCTCCGGGCGGGCGACGCGGCGCCGCCACCCGCGGTCGCGGGCCTCGGCGCGCGGGCGCTGCTCGACCTGGCGGCGGGGGGCGCGGGAGGCGCATGGCCGGAGTGGCTCGCGCCGCATCAGATTCCCGCCGCCGAGCGGCTCGTCGCGATCATCGCCCGGCACGGCGGCGCCCTGCTCGCGGACGCCGTCGGGCTCGGCAAGTCGTACGTCGCGCTCGCGGTGGCGCTGCGCTTCCAGAAACGGTTCGTGCTCGTCGTGCCCGCCGTCTTGGTGCCCCAATGGCGCAGGCTGCTCGGCCAATTCGGGCTCGAAGCGCCCGTCATCACGCACGAGTCCCTCAGTGTGCGCACCGTCCGCCCGTCCGCCCGTCAACCCGTCCGCCTGTTTGTCGTCGACGAGGCCCACCGCTTTCGGAACCCCGAGACCATCCGCTATCGCGCGCTCGCCAAGTTCCTGGTCGGGGCGCGGGTCCTGCTCGTCACCGCGACGCCGGTACACAATCGCATCGCCGACCTGTTCCATCTGTTTCGTCTATTCCTGCGGGACCACGACCTGACGCCCCTCGGCGTGCCGTCGCTGCGCCGGGCGGCCCAAGGTGCGCTCGACGCTCAGACGCTCGCCGCCGTGGCAGCCCGGCTGACGGTGGCTCGCTCGCGGAGCCGCGTGCGGGCAGGCTACGCCGCGGGACCGCTGGTGCTGTCGTTTCCCGAGCGGGGAGCGGGCGAGAGCATCCGTGCCGGCTCGACGAGCGACGACGCCACCCTGGAGCGGCTCATCGCCGGGGTGCGCGAGCTCGAAGCCGGCGGCACCGCCACGGGTCTGTTTCGCCTCGTGCTGCTTTCGCAGCTGGCCTCCAGCGTCGCCGCATTCCAAGCGAGCCTCGCCCGGTACGACGCGTTCCTCGATCTGGCGCGCGACGCTGCCGGCGCAGGGCGCGCGCTCGGGCGCGCGGATTTTCGGCGGCTGTTTCCGCCGGCGGAGACGAGCGAGCTGCAGCTCACCCTGTTGCCGCTGCTGCTGCCGCCAGGCGCCGTGGCCACAGCCGAACGCGACCGCGCCGTGATCCGGGGGTTGCGGGACTTGCCGGCGCTCGATCCCAAGGCCGACGCGCTCGAGCGGCTGCTCGTCGAGCGGCCGGGAAAGACGATCGTGTTCGTGCGGCCCCGGGCGACGGCGCGGTATCTGCTCCGCCGCCTCCGCGGGCGGCGGGTCGCGGCGGTGATGGGGGAGATCGGGCTGTTCGGCGCGGGGCGCGCCGCCCCCGCCGAGGTGTTACGCGCCTTCGCGCCGCGGGCGCAGGGGGCGCCGCCGCCCGCCGCGGCGCTCGAGACCGATGTCCTGATCGCCACGGACCTGCTGAGCGAGGGCCTCAACCTGCAGGACGCGACGCGGGTGATCCACTACGATCTCCCCTGGAGCCCGGCCCGGCTGGCGCAGCGGGTGGGCCGCATCGACCGGCTGGGATCGCCGCACGAGCGGATCGAGACGGTGACCTTCCTCCTGCCGCGCCTGCTCGAAGACGCGCTCGAGCTGGAGCGGCGGCTGGCCGCAAAGACGCTGGCCCAGCTCACCGCCGGCGCGGCACAGACCGAGTCGCTCACGGAGCCCGCAGGGACGCCTGGACAGCTCGACTGGTGCGACCGGCTGCACCGGTTGCTGCACGCCGGCGTCCCGACCGCCCGGGAGGGCGCCGTCGCGGCGGTCACCGGTGGGGAGACCGCGGTCGTGCTCGTGGTGCGCATCGGGTCGCTCGTCGAGGCGCTGGTGGTGACGGAGGACGATGTACGCGCCGACCCCGAGCGGGCGACCCGCCTCCTCGAGGGCGCGGAGCGGGCCGTGGCCTGCGCTCCCGACCGCGCCCGGCTGGAGCAGGCCGTACGGCAGGCGGCGCCGCTGATTCGCGCTCGCCTCGCCGCCACGGAGGATGCGCGCTGGCGCGCGCAAGACCGCGACCGGTTGAGCCGCCGGCTCGTCCCCTGGGTGCTCACTGCGGCGCGGCGGGCCGCGCGCCGCGGGGATCCACATGAGCTGGCTCGCCTCGACTCCCTCGTGTCGCGGCTGGCGCTCGGCATGAGCGCGGGCGAAGAGCTGCTGCTCGCAGAGCTCGTGGAGCGGCCGACCTCCCTATCCGTGCGGGACGTGCTCGGCTGGCACGAGCGGCTGCCGGCCGCGCAGGAGGCGGTGGAGTCGCCGGAGGTGGAGCTCGTGGCGGCGCTGCTCGTGACGCCGGCGTGAGCGATGACCAGCCAATGTTGCTAACTTGCCGCAGTGCCGCTCTCCACCTTCCTCTTCGACCTCGACGGGACGCTCATCAACTCGATCGAGCTCATTCTGCGCTCGTACCGCCACACCATGCGCACCCACCGCGGGCTCGAGCCGCCGGACGACGTCTGGATGAGCGGGCTGGGCACGCCGCTCTGGGTCCAATTCCGCCACTGGACCGATGATCCCGCCGAGATCGAGGCGATGGTCGCGACCTACCGCGCCTACAACCTCGCCCATCACGACGCGCTCGTCAGGCCGTACGACGGCGTCGTCGCCGCGGTGCGGGACCTGGGGGCGAAGGGGAAGACGCTCGGCCTTGTGACCAGCAAGCTGCGGAGCGGCGCCATCCGCGGGCTCCAGGTCGCAGGACTCGAGGACGCCTTCGCCGTGATCGTCGGCGCCGACGAGGTGACGCACCCCAAGCCGCACCCGGAGCCGGTGTTGAAGGCCTTGGAGCACCTCCGCGTGCCCGCTGCGGACACCGTGTTCATCGGTGACTCGCGCCACGACATCGAGTGCGGCCGGGCCGCGGGGGTGAAGACCGCCGCGGTCTTGTGGGGGCCGTTCGACCGCTCGCACCTGGAGAACCTCGCGCCCGACTATTGGCTGGAGCGACCGGAGGACCTCGCGACGCTATGACGTTCATCCCCTTCGACCTCGAGCGCTGGCAGAGCACCTGGGAGAACCGGGTGCGCTACAACCTGTCCGAATCAGGCGTGCATCCGCTCTCGATCCGGGAGCTGCTGGGCCTCGCCGGGACCTCGGCGCTGCCGCTGCTCGACGTGCGGCTCGGCTACAGCCAGTCGAACGGGACCGATCTGCTCCGCGGCCGCATCGCGGCGCTCTATCCGGGCGTGTCGGCCGAGCAGGTCCTCGTCACGACCGGCAGCTCGGAGGCGAACTTCATCGTCTGCTGGCGCCTGATCGAGCCGGGGGACAAGGTCGCGGTCATGCTGCCGAACTACCTGCAGACGTGGGGCCTCGTCCAGAACTTTGGCGCGGAGGTGCGCGGCTTCCCGCTCCGCGCCGAGCAGCAGTGGGAGCCGGCGCCCGAGGAGGTGCACGCCGCGATCGGCCCCGGGACGAAGCTCGTCGTGGTGACGAATCCCCATAACCCGACGGGCCACGTCCTCTCCGACGGGATGCGCCAGACGATCCTCGAGCGCGCGGCAGCGGCCGGCGCGTGGCTGCTCGCGGACGAGGTGTATCAGGGCGCCGAGCTGGACGGGAGGACGACGCGGTCCTTCTGGGGGAGCTACGAGCGCGTCATCGTGGTGAACGGGCTGTCCAAGGCATACGGCCTCCCGGGCCTTCGCATCGGCTGGATCGTGGCGCCGGCCGAATTCTCGGCCGAAGCCTGGGCGCGGCACGATTACACGACCATCGGCCCGTCGGGCGCGAGCGACCACCTCGCCGCCGTGGCGCTCGAGCCGCGAGTGCGCGAGCTCCTGCTCGAGCGCACGCGCCGCATCCTCAAGGCCAACTATCCCGTGCTCGAGGAGTGGCTGAAGCGCTTCGGCGACACGTTCAGCTGGCACCGGCCGCAGGCCGGGGCGATCTGCCTCGTGAAGTATCGCCAGGCGGTGAGCGCCCTCGACCTCGTCGAGCGGGTGCGCGCCAGGCACGGCGTGCTCCTCGTGCCGGGGGACCACTTCGGACTGCCCAATTACATCCGCTTCGGCTACGGGGAGGAGCTGCATCACTTGCAGGAGGCCCTGGCCGAGACCGAGCGCGGCGTGAAGCAGGTCTTCGCCGACTGACATGCGGGTTGTCCCGCTCGAGGCGTTCCGGGATCGGGTCTCGTTCGCGGTGGCGATCGGCGCGGTGGAGCGAGGGTTCCGCGCCCTCGGCCTCGGCGAGGCGACGCTCCCGGACCCGCTGGTGCTCGAGCTCCGGGACCAGCAGGCCGAAGTGCACGTCAAGGGCGCACACCTGCGCGGGGGCCGCCACATCGTGCTCAAGCTCGCCACCGGTTTCTACCGGAACCGCGCGCGCGGGCTGCCGTCGGGGGACGGGATGTTCCTGCTGCTCGACGCGGAGACCGGAGTGCCGGACCTGCTGCTCGAAGAGCACGGGTACCTCACGGATTTCCGCACCGCCGCGGCCGTGGCGCTGACCCTCAAATATCTCGCGCCCCGCGGTGCCGGGGAGGCGCTGCTGGTGGGCGCGGGAGCGCTCGCCCGGCTCACGGCGCGTGCCATGATCGCCGAGCTGCCGCTCGAGCGGCTCACGCTGTGGAACCGGAGCCCCGAGCGGGCGGACGCGCTCGCCCGGGAGCTCGCGCCGTTCGTGCAGACGCACGTCGCGCCCACGCCGTCCCTCGAGCAGGCGGTGCGCGACCACCGGGTGATCGTGACCGCCACAGCGAGCACCACGCCGCTGATCCGGGCCGCGTGGGTGACGCGGGGCACGCACATCACCTCGGCCGGCACCGGCAGTCCCGAGAAGGTCGAGTTGGAGCCCCAGGTGCTGGTCAAGGCCGACAAGCTCATCGCTGATCGCGTCTCGCAGACCGAGCGCTACGGCAACCTGCATCACGCCCTCGCCGCCGGCGCCGTCGGGCGGGACAAGGTGTACGGCGAGCTCGGCGACCTCGCCGCCGGGCGCCTCGCGGGGAGAGAGTCGGCGAGCGAGATCACCGTCGCCGACTTGACCGGGGTCGGGGTGCAGGACGCGGCGATCGCGCAGGCCGTCGTGGAGGCTCTGGGACTGTAATGCCCTACCGGCTCGTCGACTTCCTCGGATTCGCGCCGCTGTCCCACCGGCCGCCATTGCCGAGGCGATGGTGGGTGTACTGCGCCGCGGCGTACCTCGCGCCGACTCTCGTCTTGCTGTTGGTCCCTGCCCCGGCCCTGCCGTACCGGGACCTGATCTGGCTCGTCACGTTGGTGCCGGCCTACCTCCTGTCGCTCCACTACGGGATGCGGGGCGCCGTCGCAGGCCTCGCGATGGGCACCGCCCTGTTCATCGCCATCCAGTACGCCGTCGCGCTCAACCTCGAGCCCGAGGACTGGCGCATCACCGTGCCGATCTACGCCTCGTACGGCGCGATCGCGATCTCCGTGGGCTGGCTGTCCGAGCAGCTGCACGTCTACTACGAGCGCGCCATCCAGGGCGAGCGCGTGGCTGCGATCAGCCAGCTCGCCGTCACGATCCGACACGAGGTCAACAACGCCCTGGCGGCGATCTCCGCCGAGGGCCAGCTGCTCGAGCGGGAAGCGGCGCTGAGCCGTCCGCAGGATCTGGAGTCGCTCCGGAACATCCTCCAGATGACGCGGCGCGTCCGCGACAGCATCGACAAGCTCGCGAACCTGACGCAGGCGCCGGTCACGCCATACGCGCAGGGGGTGACGATGATCGACCTGTCCAAGCTGAGCGCGAGCAGCGAGGAGCGCGAAAGGGTGGGCGGGGGCGGGACCTGACGGGGCGCGCCGATCCTGCCGCTCGCACCGCCGGGAAGCGCTCCCTGCTCCCTCAGTGCAGGACCGTTCGGACCACGAGGTACGTCAGCCCCGCGATCCCGGCCGACGCCGGGATCGTGAGGATCCACGCCCACACGATCCGCCCCGCCACACCCCAGCGCACCGCCGAGAGCCGGTGCGCCGCGCCGACGCCCGAGATGGCGCCGGTGATGGTGTGGGTCGTGCTCACCGGGATGCCGAAGTGCGACGCCATGAACAGCGTGGCTGCCCCGCTGGTCTCGGCGCAGAAGCCGCCGAACGGTTGGAGCTTGGTGATCCGCTGTCCCATCGTTTTGACGATGCGCCAGCCGCCCGTCATCGTGCCGAGCGCGATCGCGGCGTGCGCGGAGAGAATGACCCAGACCGGAATGACGTCCGTGGTGGTGAGGTGGAGCGCGCGGATGGGGAAGTCCACGAATGACGCCTGGGCGGCGAACAGCAGGCCCACGATGATCCCCATCGTCTTCTGAGCGTCGTTCGTCCCATGGCCCAGCGAGTACAGCGCCGCCGAGACCAGCTGCAGCCCGCGAAACAGCCGGTCCACCTTGCGGGGCAGCGCGCGACGCAGCGCCCAGGACAGGGCGACGGTCAGCGCGAGGGCCAGCACGAGCCCCATCAGCGGGGCGACCACGATGAAGACCAGCGTCTTGATCCACCCCTTGGCGATGATCGCCGCGAAGCCCGCTTTGGCGACCGCGGCGCCCGCATAGCCGCCGATCAGAGCGTGGGAGGACGAGGTCGGCAGCCCGCCCCACCAGGTGATCAGATCCCACGTGATCGCGCCGACGAGCCCCGCGACAATGACCACGGGATCGACAATCGAAATGTCGATCAGCCCCTTGCCGATCGTCCGGGCGACCGCGGTGCCGAACCCGAACGCCGCGACAAAGTTGAAGAACGCGGCCCAGAGAACGGCCTTACCGGGAGAGAGGACGCGGGTCGAGACGACCGTGGCGATCGAGTTGGCGGCGTCGTGAAAGCCGTTGATGAAGTCGAACGCCAGGGCGACGACGACGATCGCCAGGACGAACCAGACGGCGCTCTGCATCAGGCGTGCTTCAGGGTGATCGACTCGAGCACGTTGGCCACGTCTTCGGACTGGTCGAGGGTCAACTCGAGGTTGTCGTAGATCTCCTTCCACTTGATGAGCTCGATGGCGTCGCGCTCCCTCTCGAACAGCCGCCCCAGCGACTCGTGGTAGATCGCATCGCCTTCCTCTTCCAGCTTTTTCGCCTCGATGCAGAAACGCATCACGTCGTCGCCCTTCTTGAGGCGGGCAACGCCTTCGCCGAGCACGGCCACCATCCGCTGAATGACCTCGGTGAGCTGCTGAACCCCCTGAGGGGCGGCACCGAGGTGAAACATCTGTGAGCGGCGGGCGGTCCCGTCCATCGCGTCCATCACGTCGTCCAGGTCGGACGCGAGCTGGTGGATGTCCTCGCGGTCGAGCGGCGTGATGAACGTGCGGTCGAGCCGGTTCACGACCTCGTGCGTGACCTGGTCGGCCTCGTGCTCGAGGCGCTTGATCGCCTCGACGTGCGGCGTGCGACGCTCGGGCGGCGCGTCGAACAGCTCGCGCAGGTGCTGCGCGGCCTCCTTGTTCCGGTTCGCGACTGCGACGAACAGGTCGAAGAACTCTTCTTCCCGGGGTAACAGGCGCACAGGACGTCTCCGGCAGTGGGAAAAGTCGCGGAGGAACATAGCGGCTCCGGGCGGGAGCGACTAGGTTACCAGCCGAACTGCGACCGACGGCGAGGACCGCGGGATGGCGACGGCGCAACAGCCCCAAACCGATTTCGTGAAGGCGATCTCCCGGCTCGACGCCACGGCACTGGTCGTGGGGTCGATGATCGGGTCCGGGATCTTCATCGTGTCGGCACAGATCGTCCGGGACGTCCATGCCCCCGGCCTCCTGCTCCTCGTCTGGGCGCTCTCGGGCGTCGTGACCCTCGTGGGAGCGCTGACTTACGGGGAGCTGGCGGCGATGTTCCCCCGCGCGGGCGGCCAGTACGTCTACCTGCGGGAGGGGATCTCCCCCCTGTTCGGCTACCTGTACGGCTGGACCCTGTTCGTGGTCATCCAGACCGGGACGATCGCGGCGGTCGCGGTCGCCTTCGCCCGATTCACGTCCGTGCTGTTCCCGTCCCTCTCGCCCGACGTGTTTCTCGGCGGCACCATCAGCTTCCCCCAGCCGATCGGGCCGATCGCGGTGGGGCTCTCGCCGCAGCGGATCCTCGCCATCGTCTCGATCGCGGTGCTGACGTGGATCAACGTGCGCGGCGTCCGGACCGCCGCCATCATCCAGACTACGCTCACGACGGTGAAGACCGCGGCGCTCGCCGGGCTCATCGTCCTGGGGGTCACGGTCGGCCGTAACCCCGCGGCGCTCGCCGCCAATTTCGGCGAGCACTTCTGGCCCGCCGGCGGTCTGGCCCTTTCGCTCGCGCCGGTCGTCGCCGCAGCGATGGTCGGCTCGCTGTTCTCCATGGACGCGTGGAACAACGTGGGCTTCGCGGGGAGCGAGTTGAAGGACCCGAAGAGGGACCTCCCCTTCGCGATGGCCGTGGGCGTGCTCACCGTCACGGCGCTGTACCTGCTCGCGAACGTCGCCTATCTGAACGTGCTCCCGGCTGTCGCACCGGGTGGCGCGGGCGGCGACACGATCGCCACCGCGCCGCAAGACAGGGTCGGCACGGCGGCGCTGCAGGCGATCCTGGGTACTCCGGGGCTCTACCTGATGGCCGTCGCCATCATGATCTCGACGTTCGGCTGCAACAACGGGCTGATCCTTTCCGGCGCGCGCGTCTACTATGCGATGGCGCGCGACGACCTGTTCTTCCGCTCGGCGGGAGTACTGCACCCGCAGTACAGGACGCCGACGGTCGCGCTGATCGTCCAGGCGGTGTGGACCAGCGTCCTCTGCCTGTCCGGGACCTACAGCCAACTGCTCGAGTTCGTCATCTTCGCGGCGCTGGTCTTCTACATGCTCACGGCGCTGGGCCTCTTCGCGCTGCGCGTGAAGCGCCCCCGGGCGGAGCGGCCGGTGAGGGTGTTCGGCTACCCGTGGTTCCCGGCGCTGTACGTCGTCCTGACCGGACTCATCTCGCTGGCGCTGCTCGCCGTGAAGACGACGTACAGCGGCCTCGGGCTCGCCTGCGTGTTGCTCGGCGTACCGGTGTACTTTGGATGGCGCGCGATGGTCAAGCCGGCGGCGGGAACCGCGGGTAGTCCCCGAGCAGGGTGACCACCGCGCCCTGCGCCGCCAGCGCGTCGAGCGCGGCGCGCATCGTCGGGTCGGACGCGCGCGCCTCCACGTCAAGATAGAACAAATACTCCCACGGCGTCGTCCGGTCGGGGCGGCTCTCGAGCTTCGTGAGATTGAGGCCCGCCTCGGCGAACGGGGCGAGGGCGCGGGCGAGCGTCCCCGGCTGGTGGGGGAGCTTGAGCCGCAGCGTCGTCTTCGCCGGCACGCCCGGCGGCGGCGGCGCGGGCTCGCGCGCCACGACGAGAAAGCGCGTCTGGTTGTGCG
>WNFV01006769.1_pt1 | contig 19091 bp, 10 predicted proteins | sample 5400101 | NCBI WGS metagenome assembly WNFV01 (sample SAMN13153361, study PRJNA577476) | soil metagenome | isolation source: 115 cm soil or saprolite under grassland replicate 1 | place: USA:California | collected 2016-06-15 | reverse complement strand
GAGTTGGACGACTAACACCGAGGATCTTGGCCAGATCTCGCTCGGGCGGCAGCCGGTCACCTGGACGCAATTCTCCTCGATGGATCATTTCTCGGAGCTGCGAGATGACTTCTTCGGCGGTAGTTCCCCTGTGGGCAGCATCGATCGTCTTGAATTTCTTGCCGTTGGAATCGGTCATACCACTTGCGCCTTTCAGAATTCTTAGTTTACCACAAAGGTCAATCTTGCATCAGGAGTCTCCCCACATGTGGCGGCAGATCTCAAACCTTCAATCCGTCAAGTACCGTTTCAACAGGTCGCCCCGCGCGAGAATCTTAACAAAGCTCGTCGAAAGGTATGACCATTCCGTGTACGCTTCATTATCAGGGGGTGAGTTGCGACAGGCGTCTCTCTTTGCAATTGGTCGCGCCGCCAGCGTGAAACTGCTTTTGAGTTTGCTTACCGCTTCCCTTTTGTTGTCTCTCCTCTTCGGAACGTCGCCGGTTCAGGCGCAAAGCACCCCGCTGTCAGAACAGATGGCGTCCATGGTCATGACACGTTGGAAGGATTCCTGGGAGATTCAACCGGGTAGGTCTGAAAAATGGAGTTACGATCAAGGAGTTGTTCTGAAAGGAATGGAAGGCGTCTGGCTGAACACGGCCGACGGCAGGTATTTTCGATTTATTCAACAGAGCATTGATCGCTTCGTTAGAGACGATGGCACGATCCGTACGTTTGAACTCAAGGAATACAACATTGATCATATCAATAACGGAAAGATCCTGCTGCTGCTCTACAGCGTGACCGGCCAGGAAAAATACCGAAAGGCAGCGGCCCTGCTGCGCGAACAACTAAGGACTCACCCGCGCACATCAGAGGGCGGCTTCTGGCATAAGCAGATATATCCATCTCAAATGTGGCTGGACGGGCTCTATATGGGTGAACCGTTCTATGCCGAATACGCCGCAGCCTTTCACGAAGATGCGGCCTTCGACGACATCGCGCGGCAGTTCGTGCTGATGGAACTTCATTCAAGAGACGCAAAGAGCGGGCTGCTCTATCACGCCTGGGATGAATCCCGAAAGCAGCGCTGGGCGAATCCCATCACCGGACGCTCGCCCAATTTTTGGGGACGAGCCATGGGTTGGTATGCCATGGCGCTCGTAGATACGCTGGATTATTTCCCGCAAAACCATCCGCAGCGAGGCGCGCTTATTGGAATACTGAAACGGCTCGCCGTCGCCGTTCAAAAATATCAGGAACCGAAATCGGGTCTCTGGTACGAAGTGCTCGACCAGGGTAGCCGGAAAGGAAATTACCTTGAAGCATCCGTCTCCTGCATGTTCGTTTACGCTTTAGCCAAAGGTGTTCGCAAGGGTTATCTCCCAGATTCTTATCTCGCGGCCGCTCGGAAAGGTTATAGAGGAATTGTCAGCCGGTTCATTAAAACAGACGGCGAGGGGCAAGTAAATCTTGAGGGCACAGTCAGCGTCGGAGGATTGGGCGGAAATCCTTATCGCGATGGAAGTTATGAATACTACCTGAGTGAAAAAGTCGTCACTAACGATCCGAAAGGCGTCGGAGCCTTCCTGATGGCGAGCAATGAGATGGAGATCGCAGCTCATCTACCCGCGGGTCGCGGCAAGACTGTGACGCTGGATTCTTACTTCAATAACGAACTCAAGAAAGACGCAACCGGACGCGTCACTCGCTGGCACTATAAGTGGGAGGAAATGACAAACAGCGGTTTCTACTTCTGGGGAAACGTATTCAGGAACCTCGGTGCCAAGACCCAATCTTTGGTGGATGGTCCCACCGTTGCGAACTTGAAGAAGACCGACATCTACATAATCGTCGACCCCGACACCGGGGCGGAGACTAAACATCCAAATTTTATCGAGGCGCAGCATGTCAAAGCCATCACTGAATGGGTGAAGGACGGAGGCGTGCTCGTGTTGATGGGTAATGATGCGGGCAATGCGGAATTCGATCACTTCAATCAGTTGGCAAAGCACTTTGGTGTTCATTTCAACCAGGACAGCAAGAACCGCGTGCAGGGAAACGATTTTGCGACAGGCAGCGTTGTGGTTGAAAAAGGCCACGCGATTTTCAAGAACGCCAGGCAGCTTTATCTGAAAGAGATTTCCACGCTCTCGCTCGCACCGCCGGCTGGATCTGTCATGCGGCACAGGAGCGACGTAATTATGGCGGTGGCCCGGCTGGGTAGGGGCACCGTCTTTGCCGTCGGCGATCCCTGGCTATACAACGAATATGTGGACGGAAGAAAGCTGCCGGCGGAGTTTGAAAACTTCAAAGCATCTCAGGACCTTGCGAGGTGGTTGATACTGCAAGCGGCGGCGAGAAAGAACTGAGCGAATGACCTCTTCCAGGTAGCGGCTCTTTCGAGAACAGACGACGAGAGGATGAATCAAGATGTTCACAAAGATGAAGTACATTGCCGGGATAGTTTCAGTAACCATCGCTTTGGCAATTAGTTCGCCGGCACAATCGGTTGAACGCGCGCCGAGTAACCCGCTGCGGCCTTTCGTTGTTATGCCAGCCCAGTCGCTTTCCGATCTGGAGCGGAAACTCCAGTCGGAAAATAAGGCGGAGGACTTGATCGGCGGCGAGGGAATGCAGTTGCGTGTGGCTGTGCAGCATGACCTGAACCGACCAACCGCTGCGGCCGAACTCCATGACGCCTCCGACGATGTCTACTATGTGTTGGCAGGAACAGCCACGCTGACGCTTGGCGGAAGACTGGATGCACCACGTGAGATCGAGCCTGGAGAGTGGCGCAGCCCACGTATCAATGGTGGCCAAACATTTCAAATCACCAAAGGCGATCTCATTGTTGTGCCGCGCGGGACGCCGCACCAGCGCACCGGGAAAGATTTCTCAATGATCCTGATAAAGATATACGCCGCGCCCCTACCGCCGCCCAAACCGACTGCGCCAAAGGAACAGACTCCGCTGAAGCCATAGTCCCCCAGAATTCTTCGGCGTAAACGTCCAGGCAGGTTTTGCCTGCGGAGCAGGCGTCAACGTAAAACTTGGGGGTGAAGCGCAACGAAACCAGGTTGCGAACGAAAGCCAGAATCATCAGCCCGCAGAGCGGGCGAGTTTCTAAAGCATGTGCCCGCGCGGTTAAACAAAACGGTTTGAAGATATTAGGGCGTGGTCTGCTGGGAGCTAAGGCGGCGGTTTTTTCCTGGCCGGTTCGATAGTGACATTCTTGAACGAAACCGAGCCGGCGTGATTCATCACTTCTGCCGCTTCAACTCCGCGGAAAGTGCAGTCACTGAAGCGCACGTTCTCAATCCTCACGCCGGGAAAACCTACGATCCACATAACCCTCGGGCTTGACGTGCTCTGCACCCGTTCGAGTGAGACGTTACGCAAGACAGGCCGGTGTGTGCCTTCGGCCCCAGTATCGTAGAGAAAATCAATCGTCAGCACGGCCTCGGCGACCCGTCCGATCATGACGTCGCGCATGAAGACGTTTTCGATCAAGCCACCGCGCCGGGCGTTTGACTTGAAGCGCAGCGCGCGGTCGAGATTAGGGCTGTCCATCCGGCAGTTTTCAACGAAAACGTTGCGACAGTCACCTGAGATTTCACTCCCGATAACCACGCCGCCATGCCCATCTTTCATACTGCAGTTGCGGACAATGATGTTCTCCGAAGAAACATGCAGACGCCGTCCGTCGGCGTCTCGGCCGCTTTTGATGGCAATGCAGTCATCTCCCGTGTCGAAAACGCAGTCCTCGATAAGCACATCGCGGCTCGACTCAGGGTCGCACCCGTCGTTGTTGGGACCGTGGCTGTCGACGGTAACGCCACGCACGGTGACGTTGGTGGAGAGCACTGGATGAATCTCCCACATCGGTGAATTGATGATCCGCACACCCGCAATCAGAATGTTCCTGCTGCGGTAAGGCTGAATGAAACTGTTTCGCAGATAATGCCCGGCGCCAAACACGCGTTCCTCCACGCGCACTCCTCGGTCTCCCATTTCGCGCAACTTTGTGATGTCCGCCCTTGCCGGTGGATCTCCTCCGTTTGAGGTTCGCCGTGCCCATTTCCACCAGTTATCGCTTGAGGCCGAACCATCGAGGGTCCCACCCCCGGTGACCGCAATGTTCTCCTGCGCAAAGGCATAGATAAGCGGCGAATAGTTCATGCACTCCGTGCCTTCAAAGCGCGTGTAAACGACGGGCAAATACTTCGCGGGATCGGGGCTGAACTTCAGCGTCGCGCCTTCTAAGATGTGGAGATTGACATTGCTTTTGAGACGGATGGCGCCGGTTTGAAAAACGCCGGGCGGCACGACGACGCGTCCACCACCGCCCGTGTGGCAGGCCTCGATAGCTTTGCGGATGGCTTCGGTGTTGTCATCGGCTTCGGGACGCGCGCCGTAGTCAGTTATCCGGAAATCGCGCGCGGGAAATCTGGGGGCCTTGATGCGCACGAGGATCGTGGGCATCGTCTCCCATCCGATCGGGCGGCCGCTTTCAACCACCCCGGGCGCGTGCATTCCCAAAGCATGATTTGGGTAAGATGACGGCACTACGCCGAGTAGAAAAGCCAACAGTAGTGTTCGGGCGGCGTAGCAATTAATCAGCCGATGCATAGAAGTGTGGTCCTCGTTTCTTAATCGAGAAGTCAGGAACTGATAAAAAAGTGTGCACTAAACGAATCTCGGATACCTCTCTGGTTCTGCTGATGTTTCGCTCCTTTGCGAACTTTGCGAATGCTTTGCGAGCTCTGCGATTATGGTTCTGTTTTGCTGCAGGGAAAATAAAGCATTCGTAAAGGACCGCCAGGGATTACTTCGTTTAGCAATTTGTTGACTTATCAGCTGGGATGGTTTAGAAAACTTTATCCCCCTTGTCACACGCTCCATGTATATTTTGATGGATGATTGCATCGTTAACTTGAGAGGGTTTGCCAAATGAGCCAAACGATATCGTCGCGCCTTGGTTTCATTTCGGTTTTGTTAACCTCGCTCGCCTTCCTGTTCCCTCATGCCGGCCAAACTGCTTACGAACCATCAACGGGGGACGACCGAGGTCTGGAGAGAGAGCGCGCAGCCCTGCGGTCCGAGTTCTTGCCTGGTTTAGTCGCTCAGTATCACGGCTTGTCTGCAGCCTCGGACGATTTCGAGGGGACGTTACCCGCAGTCGATAAGGGCGGAATTCGTGAAGAGGTCCCTGAAAAATTCATGGCTCGTTATCAGCAATGGAAAAAAGAGTTTCTGGCTACCGAAACTGGTCGCCAGCAATGGGCCTCTTATCAAAACAACCCGAACTTTACGCTAACGGTGGTTGTATCTCATGACAATCCAGAAGGCGGAACCACCGGCAACTACAAGTGGAACGAGGCCGGCAAATTGATCGCGGCAACGATCACGCTCGGTTCTCGTCTAGACGCGGGCGTTCCCAACCCAGTCTATTTTCCAGTGATGAATTCGCTGCTGCCCACGGAAAAAGCTCGCAAAGTAGACGGAGAAACTCTGGCGGCAACCAAGATGGCCCACGAGTTTGGCCATGTGAACCGCACGGCGAAAGGTGACCCGGTTCTCTATCAACTTCAGAGTCAATTGATGCCTCAATACAATCAGATTTTTTTGAGCAACGGTCGTGACTCCAGGGAAGATCGTGAATATTGGGGTGAAACAAACGCCATGCTCTTTCTTCGCGATCGATTTGCCGAGGACGGCTTCCGTTGTCTGCTCTTTAGTAGAATAAAGCGAAGCGTCGATTTATACGCGCCCGGCTATGAAGAGCGATTCCTTCACATAGCGCAATCAACACCCTCAGGCCGCCATTGTGGCTGGTAGTTTCGGCCGCGGCACTGGTCCCAAGCATCTCAGTGTGGGCCCGTACGGCCACTCGTTATACCCAGCCTTCCCGCGATCCAGTTGACTACTTTGTTTTTGTAACCCGGATCAGTCGCTTCCCAGCGCGTCATGCCATGCACTCCATCATCGATCGTTATCAGATCGCACGACACTCCAACCGCTCGTAGTTTTGCCTGCAACTGGACCGACTGGTTGTAAGGCACACTCATGTCGGCCGTACCGTGGACCAGCAGAAACGGCGGCAGGCCCGAGTGAACATAGTTGATCGGCGAAGCTTCGCGCAGGAGTTGAACAGCTTGGGCGTCAACTTCATGAGAGCGCCCGAAAAGATCTCTCAATGACAGACTAAGGCCGCCGCGCCGCTGAGTGTCGGATTCCAAATCCACCGGAGCATAAAACGGAATTGCTGCCGCGACGCGGGTGTCATCCTGAGCTCGCACGACGGCCATCGCCACCAGATGTCCGCCCGCCGACTCACCCAGCAGCGCCACGCGCTGCGGATCGACGTTAAATTCCGAGGCGTGTTTTTTCAACCAGCGAATCGCCGCTTCGACGTCTTCCACAGATGCCGGATAACGATGCTTCGGAGGAAGTCGATAGTTGATCGAAAACCAGCCAATACCGGACTTCGATAAAGGCCCAAAGAGGGGATCAACGCCTGTTGATTTGTCGCCACTGGTCCAGCCACCACCGTGCACGAGAATGACAGCCGGAAACGGGCCCTTGCCATTCGGCACACAAGCGTCGAGTCGCAGACTCTCTCCGCCGGCGCGACTGTATTCCAGGTCCTTCCTGACGCCGATCTTTGAAGCACAGTCAATTCGGGAAGAATTCCTTTTCCTTCCAGCGGTCGTATTGGCTACATTAGCCGCGGTCGCAGATGTTTTTTCGCGAGCTTTCGGATTCCACCCATCAACTCCACGCAAGACTTTCTCGGAAGTGATGCTGCTGGCTTCGGCAGCGGACAATTGTCTGGACCACGACACGCGCGCCGCTTTTTGTCCTCCGGGGCCAGCGCTCTTGAACTCGGCGTAACGTGATGTCTTTTCACGGCCCGGCTTATCCCAGTTGTGCCAACCAACTGGCCGGACCACTTCTGACATTTCGGTGTTCAGGAAAATAACGTTAGCGAAATCCCTCCACGGCCTGCCGAGATACGTGTTCACGTCGGTGCTTTCGCCGGTAATCTTGCAGTGGGAAAAAACAAAGCCGAAGGGCTGTTCGGTTGGCGTGGAGGCGGCGGTAATGTAGCCGTTGCGCAGGCAGTGGATGTGACAGCTTTCGAAAAACGCGGTCGCGCCGCCGAAGATGAAATCCACGTGTCCGGCGATGTAGCAACCTTCGAAATAATGACGGCCGCGGTTAGCCAGAATCGTATCCTGCCAACCCAGAAACCGGCAGTTACGAAACGCCACCCGGTCACCTTCAATGCGAATCGCGAGCGCTTGACCCACTGGGCCGGCGGAATTTTCAAATGTCAGGTTCTCCGCAGTGAAATCATCGGCGTCGATGTATGTTGAAGCGGTGCGGAAGGTGCCGATGATTTTGCCGTCCGGACCCGGCATGTTTGCGTGCAGGTTGTAAGTCAGAATGGTCTTTGTTGGGTCATCGCCTATCAAACTAATGAAGCGCTTCTCGCGCTGCACGTAAATCAGTTCCTTGTAAACACCAGGTTTGACGTGTATCACCCACGGTTTTGTCCGACTGGTTCGCTGTGGCGCGGCGTTGATTGCATCCTGAAGCGACTTGAATTGGCCGTCACCATTTGGGGCGACCGTGGCGTCGGCAGCGCTCGCCTGGCCCACGCAAACACTGAGCAACATCAGCAACGCGAACATCAGAGACCTGACCAACTTAGCGATTAGTGTCGTTAGCATGCAATTCATTTCCGGCGAACATCTTCAGTTCATCGTCTAAGGCTTGTTTGGATCGGTGTTGTTCAGGTACTCCTCGAGATTGGTGTATCCATCGCGATCATTGTCGTTGGAACCATCAGCCGGGTCGTGCGGTTTCAATCCATGTCGACGCTCCCACGAATCCGGCATGCCATCATTATCGCTGTCAACCGGCGCGGCTTTGGATTTCAGCGGCGGCCAGCCGCCAACTTGCGCCTGCGAATCGATGATTGACCCTTTGCGCCGGCGCACCTCGCCTACGATCCGGGCATCGACTGAATCACGCCGCGGGAGTGAAGCGCCGACCATACGCAGCACTGCTTCATAAGCGCGTTGGGCGGAGACGGTCTCAACTGGCAGCGCGCTGAATGGTTGTGCGACGGGCTGCACTTGTTTCTTGCCATCGATCATCACCGGATCAAAAAACTGCGAATTGTCGGCAGTCAAAACTCGGTTGCCTTCGAACACGTTCTCTCGAATGTAGAAGCTCAAATCTGAAGGTCCACCAATATGAATCGGAGTGCCGGCTTTGCTAGCTGGACCCGGGCGAATGTAGTTCGCCACGTAATTTACCTTCAGCACTCCCTGAGTTAAGCCGGTAGCAATTTCACCGTAGTCGTAAATGACATTGTTACGAACATCGAACGTAGGGTAAGGCGGCCGTCCGTAGTTGTCGCCCAGCCGCGGGTTGCGCGAGTTGTTGTGCGCCCAAAGATTGTGATGCCAGGTTACAGGACCGTTTGCCCGTGAGAGCGAGCCGTAGCCGTGCGCTCCTTTCGTATGCTTGCTGTGATTTAGACCTTCGGCAATCAGACACCATTGCACGGTGACGTTCGAGACATTGCCTGCTAGCGATAGCGCCTCGTCTACAGACCAGGTTGCCGAGCAGTGATCGAGTATCACATTTTCCGCGCCTGAAGCCAGCGTGATGCTGTCAGCCTCTTGTCCGCTCAAATCACCCAAACGACTGCGCAGATAACGCACAACGACATCATGTGTGGCGATAACGAACGTGTAGTTGCGAATACAAATGCCGTCGCCCGGTGCCGTTTGTCCGGCGATCGTAAGGTAAGGATTCTTGATCACAATGGGCTTCGCGAGCGTAATCAAACCGGAGACACGGAAAACCACCACCCGTGGCCCTTCAGCATCACAGGCTGCTCGGAAACTGCCGGGTCCCGCGTCGTCGAGGTTGGTAACAAGTATGGCCCGGCCTCCACGTCCACCCGGCGTTGTCGAGCCAAATCCTTCGGCGCCCGGGAATGCCGGCATCGTCCGCGATTCGCGCACTGCCGAGGCAGCTTGCGGCCCGACGCGTTTCGACTTCTCACCGCTTCTCTTCACCTGTCTGCTGACTTCGATGATTCGCTCCAGATCGCGTCGCGCCTGTGTCGACAACTTCGCATCAATCACCACTGACTTTTCAAAAACAGGGTTCTCAACAAATGCGTTAATAAGATTGCCCAGATCCAACAGCCACAAACGCACTTGCGCTATTCCGGTCTCAATGTTCGGGTCAGAGGGCTCAGCAATTTTTTCGATTTCAGGCAGAGCCAGATTTTCTCTGAGTCGTTCGGCGAGCTTTGTGATCTCAGACGCAGATTTTGCGACTACCCTCCGATCGAAGGGTTCGCTACGCGACGCAAATCTCTGCAGATGGTCATTAAGGATCTGAATGCGCAGGAAATCTTCTCTGATCTGGGCCAGGGTTATGCGCCACTCCCGTTCAGCGTGACGGCGCGGGCCCTCAGCCAACGCCCTCTCGATCGATTCCGATTCAAAACGGCGTTGTAACTCACGCTGAACCGGATCGGTTCGTCCTCGGGTTCCCGGAGTTACCCCGCTCTGTCCACAAGCCGAAATAGACACGAACAGAGAGACCATTGCTCCGAGGCCCAGTAGAAGACGTCTGACTCGCTTCATAGGGGCCTTCCTACAGTCTCACTCGATTATTGACTGTCGCTTTTTCAGATTCGCAAGATCCGCGTTCATCCGCGGCAAATTACCATCGAAAGCCGTTCCGCCAACACTGCTTTCAATTCGACATTGAAGGGCTCCGCGCCATCTGCGGCACCCGGGTGATGGTGTAGTATTTCGCGATCATGTTAGGCACTTCCCAGGCAGGTAGTTTTCCTTCCCTGAGAAACGTCAAAAACTTTTCCATGACCTGAGCGAAGTGCGCTTCGTGATCGGTGCGATGCTTTTCAGGAATTAGGAGGTGCCACCGATTTCCCTCAGTGCGAAGTTCCAGCCCCGGATAGACTGCCTCCAGTTTGTTTACCGCCTGCTGCAAAGCTAACCAAAACTCCCGTGGCCGGGTGTGCCCCGCGACTTCAACGTAAAGCTCGGGGCGATAGTTCTCTTCCTTGCCTTGATGAATAATGACGTTCGCTTTCGTTCCTCTCATGATCGAGAAGTGGTTGTTCGGGAAAGCTTTCCCACTGAATCAGGTCAACCAGATGCGTCGTGATATCAACTATGCCTTCGCCCTGCTGGGCGATATCAAAGAACCAGGGGGGACGACGCAGCGGTTTGCCGGAAACGTATTTGAAGAAGTGATGCACGCTCTCCTTGGTTACCGCCGGATGATCGACGCTGCCTTTGATCAAACGACCGAAGATCGCGGGGTCGTTGACCAACGCCTTTTGCAGGATCGTAGTAATCTCATAACGCTCCGTCATGATGTCGTAGAGCAGCAGGTGTTTTGCTGCTGCGGTCCTGAAGCTCGCCTTGAGCTCTTCGAAACCGGCAACGTCAATGCACATCGGCTTGTCGGCCAGGACATGGAGGCCGGCATTCAGGCTGCCTTTGATGTAATCAATCTTGTCACGATTATTGCCGGCAATGACGACGACATTACCCGGCCGTTCGGCCAGCATCCGCTCGAAGAAATCGGAGCCGATGTAGAGCTTTTCTTCCCACTTGGTCGGGTTCGCGGATCGTGTGTTATAGGCTTCGACACGTTTCAAATGTTCGTCCAGGTCGGGGCCCGCCGGGGCGTAAACCGAAACGGCCGACGAAACCGATGGATACATAACTTTCTGCACCAGCGACGCGTGGAAATGACTTCACTGATGAACCCAATCAGGTTTATATCGCATTAATCCTCGATCAGATTCCTGGCTAAACAGTTCAACGGGTAGCGCAGCGGCAGGCACTCATCGTCGTCCCTGACGCGCGTAACATGCGTGATCGATCAAACTTATTCATCTCCTTAACAAAGAAGGGCGCATGAAGCGCCCCTCTTTAATGGTAAACGCCTGCCGCAGGTTGGCTAGAAAACGAGCCGCAAACCATACTGGACTTCGCGGCCGTTGTAAGCCACGAGCTTTGTGGTGACCCTGCCGAAATTCGCGTTGTTGAAGTCAACGATCGGATTCGCAAGATTGACGTGATTGAAGACGTTGTATGACTCAGCGCGTACCTCCAACCTGAATCTCTCGGTTAGGCTGAATGACTTGCTGATGGTCATGTCGGTTTGCCAAATCCCCGGGCCCTCGACTCCCGGGAATGTCCAGGGGTTGTCCCGGCGATGGAGGTTTGGGGGGAGGGCTGGATTCGTCGACGTCGGCAACGGATGAAACTTGCTGGTGTCGAACCATTTGGACTGAGTCGGATTGCTTAGCTTTGGATTGCCATCCACAATCAGGTTCTGGTTGAAGAAGAGTGGTCTGCCGGAATAGAGGCGCGTAATCGTTGTAACCGTCCAGCCGCCCACGATCATGTCGACTCCTTTCGGGGCATCGTTTAATAACGAGCGTCCTTTGCCCACCGGGATGTCCCAACTCACGGCGCTGGTCAAGCGACGTCGAGGCGTATCCGTATCGCGCCACTCAAACTTGCGCGCGTAAGTAGCGAAGTCGTCGAAGAATTCCTGTGTCCGTTCCCGCTGGTAGGCGAAGGCAAAAAGCACGCTTAGACCCTTAGCGAAGGGACGCTGCGCCTGAACCTCGAAAGAGTGCAAGTGTTCTCCCTTGCCGGCCGTGTTTGTCTGGTTGATCACGCCATACTGCGGGTAAGGCCGCAACAGCGCGCCTTGCGTGATCGTGGTCTGGCTGCGCAGTGTGCCCGGGAACTTATTCGGTGTCAGATAGTTCAGGAAGGGGTTGGCTATCGATAGGTTGAAGATGGATCTTGGCGTCTCGTAAGAAAACGCGGGATCAGCCATGTTCAAGTCAACCGCATAAGGCACGTTCCGTCCTTTGTTGTAGAAGTACTCGACGTCGAGGATAAATCGACCCCAAACCTCGCGCTGATATGAGAAGCTGAAGCGATCGTTAACTTGCGGCTTCACATCAAACGGGTCTATGCCGTTGGTTGCATTTCCGGCGGCTCCAATGGAATTACCCAGGTTTGTATAGCGGCCAAGCGATTGGCCCACGGGCTGTTGAATCGGAGCAAGGGCGACTGGGAATGGGTTAGACAGAGTAGCTTGCGGCCGACCGTTGCTGATTGTTCCGGGCGCTGGCGTGCTGGTAGAGAAACCGGCGTACTGGTTAACGAAATCGCCGAGCGGATCGCGGATTCTCGACGACGGAGAGACGTACCGGCCCCAGCCGAACCGGACCACCGACTTTTCACTGAGTCGAAAGGCCCCACCGAGCCGAGGCTGCACTGTAATCTTCTCCCGGCGCCAGGCGCTGCGACTGTCCGCACTCGTAAAGATCCATGCGCCATTGAAAATATGCTTCTCGCCCTTGCTTGCCAGCAAGTTCGTGACTGTGGCTGGAATCGCGGGTGGAGTGGCGATCATTTCCGGAATTGGTTGGGTTAGATCGAGCCGCTGCGACAAGCGGTTCTGCGCGTCAACCGGCCCCGGCTCATACTCGTAACGCAGACCGAGATTAAGAGTAAGCCGGCTGTTAACTTTGAAATCATCCATAAAGTAGCCGGCATACCCTTTCTCAACCGTCTCCTGGATTGGCACGCGTGCCGCAATCGAAGAGTTATCGATGTAACCCAGCATGAACGTGGCCCATTCGCTGCCAGAGTTGGTTAGGTTGGGGCTTGAGTTGGCGTTGGCTGTGAGTGTCTGCTTGATGCTAAAGGTCAGAGGCTCAAATCGCGCTCCCTTCCCTTTATCGACTCTATATTCACCGCCAAACTTCATTGAGTGCTTGCCGGCGTAGTAATTCAAACGGGCCGAACCGCCAAAGCCCTGCGGATGCTGCCAAAACTCACGGCCGGGGCGGCCCAAACGAGTAGTGGTGCTTCCCTGAACAAAGTCGAAGGCCGGATAGAAATACTGGTCTAGTGTGTACAGCGATGACCAGAAGTTCGTTGGAAATAAGTTCGCTATACCGTCTTTGCCAATCAAGGCTGGGTCGGCGGCATACTCATCTGTAAGTTGGTGGTAGTTGGCGCGAACGTTCACCGTCATCTTGGGCGAAACAGTGTAAACAGAATCGGCAGCGATGCTCAGACCATATCGATTACTGCCATTGACCGGCAAAAGTTTTTTGCTCGTGGGGTTCGACTCGAGGAGACGTGCCTTGAATTGGCCATACCGGACAAATGTCCTCCAGTTATCTGAGTAAACCCAATCGACGCGCTCAGAAAAATTCCAGTAGGATGTCTGATTGACCTTGAAGCCCTGTAGATTGTCCTGGCTGCCCGGCAGATTGGGAAGCGGCAGCTCCGCAAGCAATTTCAACGCTGTCTGGTCGAGCCGGCCGGTCGGAATGATATTTCCATTAAACTGCGTGCGCGTGCCGCTGGAGCCGGTGGAAGTCAGCGGGTCAAAGATGTTGCGGATGACGCCGTTACGAACCGACTGACTGAAATTGCCGGCCCGCTCCAGCTCGGTCGGTACGGTTAGAGTAAATGGCAGCGGTTGAGCGTCATTCCAATGCTCATACGAGGTGAAAGTGAAGAGCTTGTTCTTGATGAGTGGACCACCAAACGTGCCACCATAAATCTTCAGGTTCGTCCCTCGGAAATTCCTTTCGTCGGCGCCGGCCGTCCGCTTGATTGTCGGATCGGTTACGGCATTGAATCTGGGGTTGCGCCAGTTGGCAATGCCGCTGCCATGATACGCATTTGTCCCGCCTTTCATGTTCAGCACGATGACGCCGCCTGCGCTATAGCCGAACTCCGAGTCGATGGCATTCTTCTGAAACGTTACTTCCTGTACGGCGTCCATCGCCGGCGTGTAGGAACTCTTATAGCTGGAGGTGAGTGGCACGCCGTCGAGCAGAACATCGTTGGCTCTTATGGTGCCGCCGCCCGCATCGAAGTCGCTGGCATACGCGTGGTGGTAGGGCCGGTTTTCGTTTGACGTCGAACCGGTGCCTGGGGAAACAGTCGGATCCAGATTAGTTACGTTATATGGATTGCGTCCTCTAACCGGCAATTGGTCGATCAGCTTGTTTTCGATCGTCAAGAGCGTGCTGCTCGAACCAAACTGGACCGCGATGGGTGGCGATTCAACGGTTACCGTTTCCTGAACTCCACCAACTGACAGTTTAAGGTCCACTGTAATGTCAGCCCGGTTTCGGACGATCACATTTTCCTGCACAGCTTTTTTGAAACCTGTCAGCTCAACGACAACGATATATTCGCCCGGCTCCACGAAGTCGAAGATGTAATGCCCTTCGCCATTTGACCGGCGTGTAACCTCCACAGTTGTCTGAATATTGCGCAGCACTACCTGGGCTCCGGGAATTGCGGCACCGGACTCGTCGGTGACGCTTCCCTGGACCTTGCCGCGATAGTCCTGAGCGGCGACGGACGATACCATTACGAAAAGCAACACAATCACCGAGATGCCAAACCGATAGTTCAGAGAAGTCATTTTCAACCTCCAGAGTCTTGAAGAGAAAAGTCTATCCCTCAGGATGTTTGCCTTGTAAGAAGCCGGAGCCCGCGTGGGCTCCAGCGCTTGCGCGCGACCGGGCAATGATTGTCATTCTGAAACCGAGCGGATGCTGGCCTCGAAATTCAGGACAGGGCAAGTCACCCCCCTCTCAACGGGAATGATCCGGACCTAACCCCTACGAGAAGCTCCTTGGTCTTACCAATTAGCCGAATTCCCTAAGTCTCAGATTTTCCGGCAAGCAGTTACTGGCCAAGGATGGCCTTTGCTGGACTCGTTTCGAGAACCGACTGGCTCTCGGTTCAACAAACCAATAAAGAACAGTTACAACCTAGGTTTTTTAAGCGGGGTTCAAGCTTTGCCCTGCAAGACACAACCTTATATTGCGCTAATCTGAAACGGCCGTATTCTCTGTCAGCTCACGAAATCTGTCAAGCCCTTTTCTGACCAATTTACAACATGTATACCTGTGGGTCTTACCAGTCACCGTTTGAACGGCAGGAGTGGTTAGGGCTCTACGTCGCCAGGTACAAAGCGACAACCCACTAATTGACAGCGGCGTGAGCCCTGCGACGGTGAAGGAATGGACGGGATGGTCCGACTCTGCTTTTGCTCTTTACTACCCGCACGCGACCAGGAATCGAGCGAGAAAGCAGGCCGAGAATTGGAGCGGTTGGCGGGGAGAATAATGGCTTAGACCGGATCGCATTGGAGCGATGTGGCAGTAATCCTGATGCGCGGATTTGCTGAGAAAAACAAAAATCCTGGTGCCGAAGGGGGGGAACGATTTCGGCAATTCTGCTAACTTGTTATACACCAACGACGTTCGCGCAACCAATTATCTAGTCGTGGTTTGCCGAACTTCTCTTTAGTGCTCCGAGGTCTAAATAATCTCTCTGGTGCTCTCCAATAATAGACACCAAACAGATACAAAAAAATGTTTTCTCATGACGCTCTTAAAACCGAATTACTATGGCGGTGCCTAATCGAACAAACAGAGCTAGATCACTTCCGGCGATGCGAATCTACCAATCAACTGCTTCGAGTTCAATTTAATCCATCGCGCCGGTTCTTAGAAAGGGACATGAAAACTGAGTGCCACGCTGCATCGGACCGAACTCATGCCGTGTGAAAAATCTTCCGGTCGCCTCTTAAAGCGGGCACTCGTTGAAAACATCACGCTTGCTCTCTCCCAAGGCTCGTGCCAGCTTCGGCAGTCTACCGGCACCGAAAAGAAGAATCTCGATGTGCATACCTGCTCGTGTCCGGAGGCAGGAACATAGCGTCAAGAGAAACGACGATAAGACAGCTTTCATGGCACCGCAGGTTAGCAGCCGATACTGCTAACTTCAATGAGCATACTGAGGACGGAGTATTGGTAGGGACAGGCCCCAGCTGTCTCCCATTCCTGCTCTTCAGCGCAGGCGTACTGTGGAGATGATCTGGAGCAAGCATCTGGCCGATGAAAGACTTCAAATAGAATTTTAGCGCAGCTGAATTTCTTGACTTTCCCTTCGAATATATTAAAGTCGAGCCCCTAATGCAGTAAGTCAAGTCTGTTTTCGCAGATGCCCCTACCACCTAACACGAGTCTTGGCCGTTATGAGATTCGCTCTTTGCTTGGCACTGGCGGCATGGGTGAAGTTTATCTCGCCTATGACACCAGCCTGCGTCGCCAGGTCGCCATCAAATTGCTCCCTGCTGAATTCACGCAAAATAAAGTTCGCCTCAGCCGTTTCGAGCGTGAGGCCTATGCCGCCTCAAGTCTCAATCATCCCAACATCCTGACTATTTACGAGATCGGCGAACAGGACGGAAACCACTTCATTGCCACCGAGTACATTGAAGGCGAAAGCTTGCGCCATCACCTATCGCGCAAGCGCATCGAGTTAAGAGAAGTCTTAGATGTCACCTCACAAGTCGCCGCAGCACTGGCTGCGGCACACGAGGCCGGCATCGTTCACCGCGACATCAAACCTGAGAACATCATGCTCAGGCGTGACGGGTTAGTAAAGGTGTTGGATTTCGGACTGGCTAAACTAGCCGATGACGCCGACTTAGGAGCGAGACAGGAAGCGATTGAAACAGAAGCACCGACAAAGACACGCGTGGTCAACACTGAGCCCGGAATGGTAATGGGGACGGCCGGCTACATGTCACCAGAGCAGGCACGCGGTCTGCAGGTGGATGCGCGCAGTGACATTTGGAGTTTGGGCGTGGTGCTCTACGAGATGTTTTCAGGCCGGCTACCGTTTGAAGGCACGACGACGAGCGATGTGATAGCGACGATCCTATACCGGCAGCCGCCATCGCTGTTGCTCCACAAGTCCGATGTGCCCGCTGAGCTAGAGCGGATTGTAGAAAAAGCGTTGACGAAGGAGCGCGAAGAGCGATATCAGTCAGCGAAAGACTTGGGATTAGATTTAAAGAGGCTGAAGCAACGCTTAGAGGTGGAAGCCGAACTCGAGCGCAGCATCACGCCTGAAGAGGGAGCCAAGCGTGTAAGTGCTCGGCTGGCGGTGGGTGGCGGACGATCAACCTCTTCAGGAGCAACGGTGACAGCCGCCACGGCGCAGACGACCGAACCGAGCGCCAGTCAAACGACCTCAAGCGCTGAGTACCTTATCACCGAGATCAAACGCCACAAGCGAGGCGTCGGTCTCACTCTCGGAGTGCTCGTCCTCGCGGCAGCCGCCACGATTGTCTTTTATTTCCATCGCGCCGCTGCCTTGACTGAAAAAGATACGATTCTAATTGCGGATTTCGTCAACACGACAGGCGATTCCGTCTTTGACGGCACGCTCAAGCAAGGCCTGGCCGTGCAACTTACCCAGTCGCCGTTTCTGAATCTCTTTCCTGACGCGCGGGTACGCCAGACGCTGCGCCTGATGGGTCGATCCCCGGATGATCGTGTGACGAAAGAGGTGGCCCGGGAGATCTGCCAGCGCCAGGGACTGAAGGCTTTCCTGGCCGGTTCAATCAGCAACCTCGGTACGAGCTACGTCATCACGCTGGAAGCGGTGAACGGACAGAGCGGCGAAGAGATTGCGAGCGAGCAGGCGGAAGCCGGAGCCAAGGAGGAAGTGCTGAAGACGCTTTCACAGGCGGCGAGCAAGCTGCGTGAGAAGCTGGGCGAGTCGCTCGGCTCGATTCACAAGTTCGACGCGCCACTGGAAGAGGCCACGACCTCATCGCTGGAGGCACTCAAAGCCTACTCCCTGGGGAACGAGCAGTCGATCAGCGGCAAGTGGCTGCAAGCGATTCCGTTTTACAAACACGCGGTGGAGCTTGACCCGAATTTCGCCCTCGCGTACATCGGACTGGCAATACAATATGGCAATAGCAATCAGCCAGGGCTGGCGGCAGAAAATGCGGCCAAGGCCTTTGCGCTGAAAGACCGGGTGAGCGAATACGAGAAACTCCGCATCTCTTCTTTCTATTACTCTCAAGTCACCGGGGAAGTGGACAAGGCGATTGAAGTTCAAGAACTCATGAAGCGGACGTACCCGCGCGATCATCGGGGGCCCGGCAACCTTTCTGACCGTTATTTGCGGATTGGGCAATTCGAGAGAGCCGTCGCCGAAGCCCGGGAAGCACTGCGTCTCAATCCGAACGCGGTCGCTTGGCATGCGAACCTGGGAGAGGCATTCCTTCGTCTCAATCGTTTCGCGGAGTCTAGGGAGGTTTTTGAGCAAGCGCAGCAGCAGAAGATAGATACGACAGACTTTCACACTCGGCTCTATCAGATCGCCTTCGTTAGCGGCGACGCAGGGGCGATGAAGCAACAACTTGACTGGTCCAGCGGCAAGCCAGATGAGTATGTGGCACTGGATTGGCAGACCCAAACTTCAGCCTTTGCCGCTCAGTATAAGCTGGCCCAGGATTTCTCGCACCGCTCGATTGACCTCGGCCTGCGCAGCGACGCGAAAGAAGTGGCCACGCAGTTTGCGGCCGAAGAAGCTCTGCGAGGGGCAGCCTTTGGCCAGTGTCAGCAGACGAAAGCGGATGCTGCGCAAGCCCTCGCCTTTGAACGCAACACGGTGTCTCTGACTCGCAGCGCCATCGCACTGGCGTTATGCGGCGAGGTTGGCCAGGCGCAACTGCTCGTTGATGAACTCGCAAAGCGCTATCCCAAAGATACGCTAATCAACTTCATCTGGCTGCCGACCATCCGTGCTGCCATCGAACTCAATCGTAACAACCCCGCCCAGGCGGTTCAGTTATTAGAGGCGACGCGTCGCTATGAAGCGGCGGCTGAGTTCTGGCCGCAGTACCTGCGCGGCCAAGCCGATCTGCGGCAACAGAAGGGTGCGGAAGCAGCAGTCGAATTCCAAAGGATATTGGATCACCGCGGCGAGGCGCCGCTTTCAGCGTTATACCCACTCGCGCAGCTCGGTCTGGCTCGCGCTGCCGCAATGGCTGGAGACACCACGAAAGCGCGCACGGCATATCAGAACTTTCTCGCGCTCTGGAAAGATGCTGATCAAGACATTCGCGTCCTTGAGGAAGCGAAGCAGGACTATGCAAAGCTAAAATAAAGC
>WNFV01007075.1_pt1 | contig 19096 bp, 16 predicted proteins | sample 5400101 | NCBI WGS metagenome assembly WNFV01 (sample SAMN13153361, study PRJNA577476) | soil metagenome | isolation source: 115 cm soil or saprolite under grassland replicate 1 | place: USA:California | collected 2016-06-15 | reverse complement strand
CTTAAATTCAAACCTTCTTCTTGACCGGCCTGCCGCCCGCTTCCGGCTGATAGCTCAATACCGCTCGTCGCGACAATAAGGGCAGCCCGAATTTACGAAAGACTTTCAGTTTCCCGCGTTTGATAAGATCGCTGATCGCCGCGCGCGACACACCCCGCAGGCGCGCAGCCTCCGCCTGCGTAATAAAATCATCAGAAGACATTGCCCGCATCTCCTTGAAGAAAATTACACTTGAACCGAAAACTACTTGACAGAGTTAAGTAGTTGTAGTTTATAGAAACATCTTAGCACTGTTAAGGAGTTTTTTGCAAACTTGTCTCGCCGCGTCGCCCCGGCTGCGGCCGGGACAGAAAGGACGTCGGCGATGGCCCTACCCGTGGTGTCATATGCGGCGCGTCCCTCGTCCACAGGCGACGCGCTCGAATTACCCTTCTCCCTTGCCTGCGTTCCGGCGGGATTCCCCTCACCCGCCGAAGACTATCTCGAAAACAGTTTAGACATTGCCAAATACCTCGTGAAGCGTCCGAAGGCCACATTCTTTATGAGAGTGGCCGGGGATTCGATGGTCGGCGCCGGCATATACGACGGCGACATGATCGTGATTGACCGCGCCGACCAGGTGAAGGACGGCTCGATCGTCGTGGCGCGGCTCAACGACGAGTTCGTCGTGAAGCGATTTCGCCTGATTGACGGGCGGCAGTGGCTCTACCCGGCAAACGAAGCCTATGAGCCGATCGAGGTCACAGAGGACACGGATTTTGAGATTTGGGGGCGCGTGACGTTCGCCATCACAACACTGCGATGATTGCCCTTGTGGATTGCAACTCCTTCTATTGCTCCTGCGAGCGCGTCTTCGACCCGACGCTCGTCGGCCGCCCGGTCGTCGTTTTGTCGAACAACGACGGAAATATCATCGCCCGCACGAGCGAAGCGAAAGCCCTGGGGATCGCGATGGGAGCGCCGGCCTTCCAGATACGGGACCTGATCAAGCGGCACGGCGTAATTGTGCGGTCGAGCAATTATGAGTTGTATGGCGACATGTCGGCGCGCGTGATGGGCTGCCTGTCGGATTTTACGGATGAGCTGGAGACCTATTCGATCGACGAGGCGTTCTTGCGAGTGTACGTCGGCGCTAAAGGCTCATTCGCCGATCTCGGGCGGGAGATCCGGGGCAGGGTATTGAAGCATACGGGCATCCCTGTTTCGGTCGGCATGGCGGAAACAAAGACTTTGGCGAAAGTGGCCAATTACCACGCGAAGCGGTCAGAGAAGGCTGCGGGCGTACTCTCGCTTGTGCGCTCGACCTACAAGGACCTGGCGCTTGCGCGTCTGCCTGTCGATGAGGTGTGGGGCGTCGGGCCTCGGTACACTGAGATGCTTCGACGGCGCGGGATTGAAACGGCGCTCGATCTACGTGACGCTCCGGATGATTGGGTTCGCGAGCGAATGACCGTCGTCGGCCTCCGCACGGTGACGGAGTTACGGGGAATCCCCTGCATCCCACTCGAAATCACTCCACCGAACAAGAAACTGATCACCGTCTCGCGCTCGTTCGGCGCCGCGACCGCGAGCCTCGACGAGCTGCGCGCGGCCATCGCCTTCTACACGGCGCGCGCCGCCGAGAAATTGCGCCGTCAGAAGCTAGCAGCCGGCGCCGTCACGGTCTTCATCGAAACCGATCGGTTCAAGCCCGGGCCTCAGTATTCAAACTCCGTGACGCTCAACGTCGCGCCGAAGTCTGACAACACTTGGGAATTGCGAGAGCTGGCCTTCAGCGGCCTGGCGCGAATATATAGGCCTGAATACGACTATCGTCGCGCCGGCGTCACACTAGGCGGCTTGGAACTGGCCGACCTGGTTGCGAAACGCCTGTGGGAAGACGAGTGGTATGAGCGTCAGCGGCGGCTGATGGCGGCCGTCGATCGCCTGAATGGCAAATATGGCCACGACACAGTGAGATGCGGACTCTTCCACACCGAAGGGCCGTGGCGCACGCGGTTCGCGAAGCGCTCGCCGCGATACACAACACGATGGTCGGAGATATGTGAGGTCGTGGCGAAGTAATGGACATCTCTTGACGCGGCGCGCAGGGAAGCGCACAACCCGCGCAACTCGCGGCGGGAAATATCTACTGCAAAATGTATGGCTGCTCGCCGCGGAACGGCCCGGCGAAAGCGCCGCCAAGATGTAAAAGAGCCGGCCGGGATGTGGCTATGTCGGTCGGCTTTTTGGCGGGTTGGTTGGTGTCGGTCATTTATCCTCCACAACCTGAAAACCCTGCGACCGCACCCACCAATCCAACGCCTCATCCGGCGTAGAGCCGATTTTCTCTTGGCCTTCAATCGGGCCAGTATTGCCCATCTTGTGATACCAAGCGCCAAACCATTCGTGCAGGCTATCGAAATATTTTCCGTCGAGATTGATGATGATCGCTTGTTTCCCGGCGCTGCCAGTGATGTCAGCCGTCATGCGGTGGGTTTTGGCGATCATTGCGTCTTTGAATTGTGGCATAGGGACGTCTCCTTTTGTCCGGCGCCATTGCTCGGACACATTACAAAACATAACATGTGATTCTCCTATGAGCATAACAACTTCAGGGTGGCGTTCGGGCCCCTCTTTCTTCGTTCAGACGGCTGCTTTCGTTTTTGCGCTGGCCTTGTTGAACGGCGTCGCTCTGGCGCAGCGCGCGGCCACTCGCCAGGCCCCGAAAAACGCCGAGCAGTTCTACGCGCAGGGCGTCGCGCTGTTGCGGAGGGGCGATTCGGTTCGCGCCGTCGCTTCACTCCGTTCGGCCCTGCGGCTGAAGCCAGACTTCGCCGAGGCGCACAACGCGCTCGGACTCGCGCTCGGAGGGCAAGGGCAGATCGAGGCCGCGATCAATTCGTTCCGCGAAGCGGCTCGATTGCGCCCAGATTTCGCCGAAGCCCGCGCCAATCTCGGCCTGGCCTTGCAGCAAAAAGGCGAACTCGACGCCGCGATCGTCGAGCTCCGCGCGGCGGTCGATCATCAGCCCGATTCAGCCGCGTTCCGCAGCGCCTTCGGATTCGCGCTCGGGCAGAAGGGCCTTCTCGACGGCGCCGTCGCCGAATTCGAGTATGCGGTGAAGCTCGATCCGGGTTTTCATGAAGCTCAATTTCGCCTGGGAGTGACTCGATGGCTGCGACAACAATACGACGCCGCCATCGCGCCGCTGCGCGAGGCGATCAAACTCAAACCGGATCACGTCGAATCGCATTACTACCTCGGCCTGTCGCTGCAGAAGACAGGCCAAATGCGTGTGGCGATTGACGAACTGGAGGAGGCGGCGAAATTGAATCCGAAGCTCGCCGACGTTCAGGCCGCGCTCGGCAATGCTTATCTGGCCGACGAAGATTTCGACAGGGCGGTTGAGGCCCTGCGCGCGGCGGTCAAACTCAACCCGAACCTCTTTCAAGCTCGCAACGATCTGGCGCTCGCGCTGATCCAGAAGCGCGAGGCCGACGCCGCGGTCGCCGAACTCAACGCAATTCTCAAACTCGAACCTGATAACAAGATCGCGCTTCACAACTTCGGCCTCGCCCTGATGCAGAAGGCCGATTACGCCGCCGCGATCGAGACTTATCGCAAGTTGATCGCGCTCGATCCGAGCGACGCCGAGGCGCATTACAACCTCGGGTTGGCGCTCAAATACAAAGACGATTTCACCTCGGCGACCGAAGCCCTCAAACGCAGCATTGCGCTGCAACCCGCCTTGCAGGAGGCGCATTACACGCTGGGGGTGATTTACTGGCAGCAGGGTAAACTCGATGAGGCCGTGACGGCGTTCCGGCGGGCGATCGCGGTCAACCCGAATTTCGCCGAGGCGCATTACACGCTCGGAACCGTCTTACAGCAGAAAGGCGAGACCGACGCCGCAATCGCCGAGTTCCGCGAGGCCATCAAACTCGCGCCGAAGAACCCCGAAATCCGCAACACGCTCGGCAATGCGCTCCGCGCGAAAGGCGATATCGCGGGGGCGCGGATCGAATTCGCCGAAGGCGCGCGGTTGCAGAAGCTGAAATCGAACAACCAGGCCGCAACCTTCGCGACGAACACCGGAATTCAGAGGCTGAAAGAAGGCGACGTCGACGGCGCGATCGAGATGTTCGAGAAGGCGATAGGCCTCGATCCGGAATACGCCCCGGCTCATTACCAACTCGGGCTTGCGCTGAGAAAAAAAGGCAGGCAGGCCGAAGCGCGGCAAGCTTTCAATCGCGCGCGCCAACTCGATCCGCGACTGAGGAAGCCATAAAGGTCGGTACGGTACAGGGAGCGGTAGCGACCTGTGGGGCCTCGTAAGCTGTACATCCCAGTGGTCGCACAGGTCGCTACCGCTCCCTGTACCGTACCAATCGTCTAACCTCCGGCTGACGCCTAACCGCGTTCCGCAATACGAAATACCAGGCCACATTCAGCCAGTCGCTCATTGCGTCAAATCGATGTAATAACAAGGCCATCGTTCCGCATCGTGGAATGAGGCGCGCGGAGGAATTTTCAGCTTGTTCCGATCACGATGAATTACTACCTTCGCGTCGAGTCAATCCCCAACCAAACCTTGAAAATTTAACAGTGATCGCATACGCGTTTCGGACAAGGCGCCTCAGCGCGGCGCCCGCGTTCGACGCGACGCAAGGGTCACTGCGACTGACGTTGTAAAGTGATCGCTTGGTAGTTTGCAAGATTACGTAAGCTGGACAGCGGTTCGCCCAAGGGAGCGCGTCCTCTCCATCCCATCCATCTCCAATCGAAGCCGCCTCTGAATCGCCGCCCAAAGCGCTGCAAGGCTGAGATTGGAACCTTCTTTGAGGGTTGTAAAATGAAACACAGAAAAATTGCATCCATCCTGAGCATTTTGTACCTTTGCGTAGTGGCCTCCTATATGGCGCCGGCGGCTCGCATGTGGCAGTCGTCTACCGGGCCTTCTCTGATGGAGAATCTCGGTCGCGGCGTCGTGGCAGTCCGCTCGACGACGACGGAGGTTTTCGTAAGCTGGCGCGTGTTGGGGACCGATCCGCCGGACATCGCCTTCAATCTCTACCGCTCGACCGGCGGAGGAGCGCCCGTTCTTCTCAACGCATCGCCCATCAATGGCGCGACCTACTTCGTTGACAGCGGCGCGGACCTGACTAGAACGAACGCTTACTCCGTGCGTCCGATCATCTCCGGCCTCGAGCGATCGCCGAGCGCGTCTTTCACGCTGACTGCCAACGCCCCAGTCCGGCAATACCTGCGCGTTCCCTTGCAGGTTCCGCCTTCGGGCGTGACGCCGGCGGGCGAGAATTACACTTACAGCCCGAACGACTGTAGCGTCGGCGATCTCGACGGCGACGGCGAGTACGAGATCATCGTCAAATGGGACCCCTCGAACTCGAAGGACAATTCGCAGTCCGGCTACACGGGCAACGTCTACCTCGACGCTTACAAGCTCAGTGGGACGCGGCTGTGGCGCATCGACCTCGGTCGCAACATTCGCGCCGGCGCTCACTACACGCAGTTTCAAGTCTACGATCTTGACAGCGACGGGAAGGCCGAGGTCGCCTGCAAGACGGCCGACGGGACCGTTGACGGCGTGGGCACAGTAATTGGAAACCCGAACGCCGATTTTCGCAACACCTCTGGCTACGTCCTCGCCGGGCCTGAATTTCTGACCGTCTTCAATGGACAGACCGGCGCGGCTATGGCCACCGCTAGCTACGTCGTCCCGCGCGGGACTGTCAGCAATTGGGGCGACAGTTACGGCAATCGCGTGGACCGCTTCCTGGCGGGCGTCGCTTATCTCGACGGACAGCGGCCCAGCCTCGTTATGGCCCGAGGTTATTACACTCGCACCGTGCTCGCGGCCTGGAACTGGCGCAACGGCGCGTTCACCAGAATCTGGACCTTCGACACAGGCGACACCGGCACGTCCAATCCATACGCCGCCTGGCGCGGTCAGGGCAATCACCAGCTCAGCATCGGCGACGTGGACGGTGATGGAAGAGACGAGATTATCCAATTATGGCGCGAACGCCGCCGAGTTCCGCGACGCGCGGACCGGGGCGCTGATCTTCGGCATACAAGGATCGGGCGACATCGGCCGCGGCCTGGCGCTCGACGTCGATCCGCGTTATCGCGGCTACGAGATGTGGGCTTCCGGCAACACCGGCGGCATGTACACAGCGCAGTCGTCCACGCCAAACGCCACGCTGGGGCCGCGCGGCGTGCAGATTTCGGCGACCAAGCCTTCGATCAATTTCGGAGTCTGGTGGGACGGCGATCTGCTACGTGAGTTGCTCGACGGAACCACGATCAGCAAATGGAACTGGCTCGCGGGAAACACGACGACGCTGCTCTCCGACTCCGGAATCTCCTCGAACAACGGCACGAAGGCCACGCCGTGTTTGAGCGCCGACATCCTCGGCGACTGGCGCGAGGAGGTTATCTGGCGCGAAACGGGCAACGCGGCGCTGCGCATCTACACGACCACCATCCCGACCACGACGCGCATCTACACGCTGATGCACGACCGGCAGTACCGCGAGGGCATCGCCTGGCAGAACACCGCCTATAACCAGCCGCCGCATCCGAGCTTCTTTTTGGGCAATGGCATGATCGCTCCGCCGACGCCGAACATTGTATTGGCCGGTGGTCAGCAGCCGGGTTCTACAACATACCAGGCGGAATCGGCGCAGTTCGGCGGCGGCGCTGTTTTTGAATCTACCAACGGCGGATTCACCGGCACGGGTTACATCAACTTCTCGGCAAATGGCGGCTTCCTGCAGTTCAATAACGTTGACGGCGGGGCGAGCGGCGCCACAACCTTGCGAATACGCTACGCGTTGGGCGTGACCAGTTCGCGCACTGGTCAGTTGACCGTCAACGGAGTGTCCCGAAGCATCACCTTTAACCCGACAGGTTCGTGGACGACCTGGGCTGTGTTAACAGTGAACGTGAACCTGGCCCCTGGCGGGGGGAACACAATCATCTTTCAATCTACCGGCCAAGACCTGGCCAACATTGATCAAATTCAGATTCCGTAACGACAAAACGCGGAATACGCGGAAATTTCCGCGTGTTCCGCATTTCTCATCTCGTCATTCCAAAAGAGGCGCGCTCATTGGCGACGGACAGACTAAAGTCTGTCCCACTCTTGCTCATTTCACGAAGTTCAGCCCATGCGGCACCGCCGATTTGAAGATGTAAGCGAAGAGCATCACGATCAACCCCACAATCGCCGCGAGCGCGATGCTGTGCCGGACTAGGGCGCGCAGAATCTTGCCTTCGCTGCCGACCTGATTCGTGGCCGCCGTGGCCACGACGATTGATTGCGCGTCGACCATCTTGCCCATCACGCCGCCCGCGCTGTTGGCCGCGGCCATCAGGACCGGGTCAATGTTCAACTGCTGCGCCGTGATGCGCTGCAGGCTGCCGAAGAGCGCGTTCGATGAAGTGTCGCTGCCGGTGAGCGCCACGCCCAGCCAGCCGAGAAAGGTTCCGAAGAAAGGGAAGAGCCAGCCTGTGCGTGTGAAGGCCAGCCCGAGCACCGCGTCCATTCCCGAATACCGCGTGACGAATCCGAGTCCGAGCATGCAGACGATCGCGAGCGCCGCGAACCGCATTCGCTTCAACGTCTCGCCGAAGATTTTAAGCAGGCGCGCCGGACTCAAGCCCAGCAGCAGCCCCGAAACAATCGCGGCCAGAAACGCGGCCGTGCCGGTCATCGTCAGCCAGTTGAAATCGTATCGCGCGGCTTCGGGCGTGCGATCAGCGACCACCGGTTTGTCGCGGTAGACCCGGTTGTGCAGCATCGGCACGTCCCAGCCCGGAGGTCCCGGGCGCGGCTTGCCGTCGGGCAGCGTGACGGCGAACGAGGGCGTGGTCGCGCGGTTGAGCGTGTTCTTGATCGAGGGCAGTCCCCACAGCAGGACGAAGACGGTCAGGATCACGAATGGCGCCCAGGCCTTTGCGATCTGCGCCCGTGTGTAGTTGTTATTATGCGTCGTCGCCGCTTCGTCCTTTGCGAACCTCCAGACGTTCTTCGGCTGCCAGAACCGCAGGAAGACGAGCATCGAGGCGATGCAGGCGGCGGCCGAGGCGATGTCAACCAGGTTGCTGTCGACGTAATTCGACCAGACGAACTGTGTGATGGCGAACGACACGCCGCAGACCAGGATCGCTGGCATTACTTCCAGCGTCGCGCGCCACGGCGCCATCACCCTGACCAGCCAGATCGGGACGATGATGCTGGTGAAGGGAAGTATGCGCCCGGCCATCGCCGACAGATCCGACTCGTTCAAGCCGGTGACCGCCGCCAGCGTATGAATCGGCGTCCCGATTGACCCCCAGGCGACGGGCGCGGTGTTCGCGATCAAATTCAACACAGCCGCATAGAACGGATCGAAGCCGAGTCCGATCATAAACGCGCCCGAAATCGCCACCGGCGCGCCGAAGCCCGCGCAGCCCTCGACGAAGGCGCCGAACGCGAAGGCCACGAGCAGCGCCTGCAACCGGCGGTCTTGAGAAATCGCCGCGACCGAGTTCTTCATAATCTCGAACTGGCCCGTGAAGACCGAGATGTCGTAGAGAAAGACCGCAGCGATGACGATCCATGCGATCTTCAACCCGAACGCCGCGCCGAACGCGAAGCTCATCGCCGACATCTCGAGCGGCATTGTAAAGACGGCGCTCGCCAGCAGCGTCGCCGTGATCGCGCTGATCATCGCGGCCCAATGCGGCTTGGTCCCGCGCACGGCCAGCAGGTAAAACAGAACGGCGATGGGAATGGCCGCGACGAGCGTCGAAAGCGGCCAGGAGTTCAAGGGATCGTAAACCTGTGTCCAGTTCATTGTTTGATTTGAGAGCGAAGGTTAAAGCCACAGAGCCACCGCAGCCACAGAGTCGGAGAGGGAGGAACTGAGAGACGGAGGGACCGCGGCGGCATTTTTCTCTCTATCTTTCTTTCCCTTCATCTCTCTTTCTCTTCCACTCTGTGTCTGCGGTGTCTCTGTGGCAATATCTATGTTACCAAGCTGTGCGCTTTGATTCAGCGGCGGATGCGGCTCCGTTGTTCCGCCGCCTTTTCGACCAGCCGGCGCAATTCCTTGATCGGCTCCGGGTTGTCGTCCACTTGCAATCTCAACACTGTGTCGTTGCGCAGCCAGACGCCGCCGTCTTTTTTGACGATGAGCATAGCCGCCGATTGCATGCCGCGTTTGTCGCCGCCCGCCGCTTGTCCGGCTTCGAGCGCCGCGAGCAATCGCAGTGACAGATGCCCTTTGGTCGTCTCGAAGCCCTCGATCATTTTGTTCACTACCTCTTCGCTCGCCAGGATGTTGCCCTGCGCAGCGCAGTATTTGCCAAGCTTGTGTCCTGCCCAGGCGGTAGCTTTCGGGCCGGTGAAAGCGGCGGCTTCGCCTTTGGCGTTGATGACGGCGAATTGACGGCCCTGTTTGGTCCAGTCTTGCGGACGCGGGTCGGGATCGGATTCCCAAATCTGTTTGATGATCTCTTTCGGCGAGACGCCCTTCTTGAGCAGCGCCAACGCCTGCGGGCCATAGCTGACGTCCACAATCGCCTGCGTAGCCACCGCTCCCACATCAGCCTCGGCCCACAGCACTCCGTTACCGACCGAGAAGACGCGCGATTGCACTGCCCCGCCGACCTCGCCGGTGTCCGGATCGAAACCGAGGATGGAAAAAGTCGCGACGGGCGGCCACGGTTGAGTTTTTTGCTGGGCTGCGGCAATCAGGCTCAGCGCGATGCAGAACGTGAGGATCGGAACGCTTCGGCGCATAATTCCTCCCGATGGATTGGAAATCGAATTAAGACGCTGGACTTCGTTTGTGGCGGGTTAATCTAATGCCCGTCGCGCGGCATTGCAAGGTTTGGGCGAGGGGCGGGCAAGGCTTGGCGGTTTTTTCGACTATTGGTAACCTCAACCGTGATCCGGCGTATTTGTTTGCGATAATTCCAGCCGAATTTCGTAAAGAGTCGTTCAGGTCGCAATGAATGACGCCTAGAGAGGAGCATCCATGTCGCATTGCGACGCCCCGAAAGAACGAAAATCGCGGCGCAAGGGTAGGGCAAACTACCTGGGAGCGCAGGCATCCTTGCCTGCTTGCTCCGACCAGTCGGTCATTGCCGGAAACCACGCAGGCAAGGATGCCTGCGCTCCCAGGAAATTTGCCCTGATTCCTTCGGCGCGGTCTTTCTGGAAAACTAGGCAAACTGGCAGGTTGCCCTACCTTTTCGGAGGAGAACAGGTTTTATGAATTTCCGCCTGAAGCTGGCTCTCGCGCCGGCCTTGCTGGTTCTGGCTCTGAATGTTTTCGCCCAGGAGCGCGAGGCGCGACCGCAGGAAGACCCGGCGCAGCAGCGCATCCGCGCGCTCGAAGAGCGGTTGAACTTCCTGGAGCAGACGCTCGCCAAAGACATTGATGACCTGATGTGGTTTCGGCGCATGGACGACATCGCCGTGGTGGACAAGGTCAGCTACACCGGCCCGCCGCCGCGGGTGATCCCGAACCCGACCGGGCAGGGCGCGGGCAATCCGGTGATCGTCCGCGCCTACACGTTTCTGCCGAAGCGGAATCTCTCGGCCGGCAAGCTTCCGCTGATCGTCTTTGTTCACGGCGGCGTACATGGCGATTTCAACAGCGGCTCGCTGCACATCGTCCGCGAGCTTGTCGAGCAAGGCTACGCCGTGATCGCGCCTGATTATCGCGGCAGTACGGGCTATGGGCGCGGCTTTTGGCAGTTGATCGATTATGGCGGCTTGGAGAACGACGACGTACTGGCCGGCAAGCGGTGGATGGTCGAGAACCATCCGACCATCGATCCGCAGCGAGTCGGCATCATCGGCTGGAGTCACGGCGGGATGATCACGCTCATGAACGTCTTCGACCATCCGGAGGATTACAAAGTGGCTTACGCCGGAGTGCCTGTCAGCGACCTGATCGCGCGGATGGGTTATAAGAGCCAGAGCTATCGCGATCTCTATTCCGCGCCGTATCACCTGGGCAAGACCGCCGAACAAAACGTCAACGAATACAAACGCCGCTCGCCCGCCTGGAATGCCGAGAAGCTGCAGACGCCTCTGCTCATCCACACCAACACAAACGACGAAGACGTGAACGTGCTCGAAGTCGAGCACCTGATCCAGGCGTTGAAGGCGGCGGGCAAGAAGTTCGAGTACAAGATTTATGAAAACGCGCCGGGCGGCCACGCCTTCAACCGCATCGACACAAAGCTGGCGAAGGACTCGAGGGCGGAGATTTGGCGCTTTCTGGCGCAGTATCTGACCCCCCCCAATCCGGTGAAATGAAAGGAGATCACTACCGTGAAAGCATTGCGATTTTTCCTGATCGTGTCGTCTTTGTTCGCGCTCGCGCTCTTTTCCGCCAACGCCCAGGGTCGTAGAGGCGGCGGACAACCAGGAGGTCAGGGAGGCGAACAACGCCCCGAAGGTGGACCGCAGGAACGGCCCTCCGATCCGATGTCTACGCCGACCTTCGCGGGATTGCGCTTCCGTCCCATCGGCCCGGCGATCACTTCCGGGCGCGTGATCGCCTTCGCCGTCGACCCTAATGACCGCGCCAAATATTTCATCGCCGTCGCTTCGGGCGGCGTCTGGAAGACGGTCAACGCCGGAACCACCTGGACGCCGGTCTTCGACAATTACGGCTCTTATTCGATTGGCGCGATCGCGCTCGATCCTAAAGACACGTCGGTGGTTTGGGTAGGAACGGGCGAGCGCAACAGCCAGCGCAGCGTCGGCTATGGCGACGGAGTCTACAAGTCCGAAGACGGCGGACGCAGTTTCCGCAAGGTCGGCCTGGAAAAATCCGAACACATTGGCCGCATAGCGATCGACCCGCGCGATAGCAAAGTCGTCTACGTCGCCGCGCAAGGGCCGCTCTGGTCGTCGGGCGGCGATCGCGGCCTTTACAAGACCACCGACGGCGGCAAGACTTGGAAGGCCGTCTTGAGCTTCAGCGAGAACACCGGCGTCACCGATGTCGCGCTCGATCCGTCGAACCCCGACATCGTTTACGCGGCGAGCTGGCAGCGCCGCCGCCACTTCTACACACTGATCAACGGTGGCCCTGAAAGCGCGATTCATAAGTCCACCGACGGCGGCGCGACGTGGACGCGGCTGCGCGCCGCTGCTGGCGCCTTGCCCGCGGGAGAGTTGGGGCGCATCGGATTGGCCGTCTCGCCGGCCGATAACAACGTCGTCTACGCCACGGTCGAGGCCGCAGGGCAGGGAAGCGGCGTCTTTCGCTCGAACGACAAGGGAGCGACCTGGGAGCGTATGAGTCCGAACATCGCGCAGGGGATGTATTACGGCCAGATCGTCTGCGATCCGAAAAACGTTGACCGCGTCTACATCCCTAACGTCGTCCTCCAGGTTTCGGACGACGGCGGCAGGACGCAGCGCCCGCTGGGCGAGCGGCTGAAACACGTAGACAACCACGCCATCTGGATCGATCCGAACAACACGAACTATTACCTGGTCGGCTGCGACGGCGGCTTGTATGAAAGCCACGATCGCGGCGCGAACTGGAACTTCAAAGCGAACCTGCCCATCACGCAGTTTTACGACGTGGACATCGATCAGCAATCGCCGTGGTATTTCGTCTACGGCGGCACGCAGGATAACAACTCGGTAGGCGGCCCGGCCAAAACGCGCAGCCAGTCTGGCGTAGTCAACGCCGACTGGTTCCAGACCAACGGCGGCGACGGCTTCGTCTCGCGCGTCGATACCGAAGACCCGAACACCGTCTACGCCGAGAGTCAGAACGGCGGTCTGGCGCGCTTCGACAAACGCTCGGGCGAACGCGTCGGAATCGCGCCGATCCCCGGCAAGGCCGAAGAGTCACAGCGCTACAACTGGGACTCGCCGTTCATCATCAGCCCGCACAACAGCAAGCGGCTCTATTTCGCCGGTCATAAGCTCTTCCGCAGCGACAATCGCGGCGACGATTGGCGGGCGGTCAGCGGCGACCTGTCGCGCGGGCTGGATCGCAACGCGCTGCCGGTGATGGGTAAAATCTGGGGGCCGGACGCGGTCGCCAAACATCAATCCACGGCGCTCTACGGCAATGCCTCCACGCTTTCGGAATCGCCGAAGAAGGAAGGGTTGATCTACGTCGGCACGGACGACGGATTGATCCAGGTGACCGAAGACGGCGGCAAGACCTGGCGCAAGATCGAAAAAGTCCTGGAGATTCCCGAAAACAGCTACGTCCAACGCGTGCTCGCTTCGCGGCACGACGTCAACACGGTCTACGCGCTCTTCAACAATCACCAGAACGGCGATTTCAAACCCTACGCGGCGAAGAGCGTCGACGCCGGCAAGACGTGGACGATGATCACGGGCAACCTGCCTGAACGTGGGTCGCTTTACGCCATCGCAGAAGACCACGTCAACCCGAACCTGCTCTTCGTCGGAACGGAGTTCGGACTGTTCTTCACGGCGGACGGCGGCGAGAAATGGATTCAACTGAGGGGCGGATTGCCGACCATCGCCGTGCGCGACATCGCGGTTCACCGGCGCGAGAACGATCTGGTGTTGGCGACGTTCGGGCGCGGCTTCTACGTGCTCGACGATTACTCGCCGCTGCGCGGCGCGAGCGCCGAGACGCTGGCCCAGGAATCGAACCTCTTCCCCGTGAAAGACGCTTTGATGTATGTGCGGTCGATCGTCAATTTTTCGGGAAGCCAGGGAGCGTCGTTCTTCACCGCCCCCAATCCGCCCTATGGCGTCACGATCACCTATTACTTGAAAGACCCGATCCGCACCAAACGGCAGCAGCGCCAGCAAGCCGAGCGCGAGGCGGCGCGGAAGAATGAGCCCATCAAATATCCTACGCGCCAAGAACTGCTCGCCGAGGCGGAAGAGGAGCCGCCCGCGATGCTCTTCACGATCAGCGACGCCGAGGGCAAAGTCGTGCGACGCTTGAGCGCGCCCGCGACGTTCGGCCTACAGCGTGTGACCTGGGATTTCCGATACGCGCCGCCCGTCGTGCAGTCCGCGCCGCAGCTTCCGCCGGGAATGGAAGGGCTTGACCTGGCCGCGTTAGGCGGCTTCGGCGCTCAAGGTCCGCAAGGTGAGCTGGCGATGCCCGGCAAATACTCCGTGACGATGGCGAAGCGGGTCGGCGGTGTGATCACTCCGCTCCCCGGTTCGCAAACGTTCAACGTGGTCGCCGAAGGCGCAGAGAAGATGACTCCGCAAGACCGCAACATACTTGCCGAATTCCAGCGCAAGGTGATCAAGTTGCAGCGCGCGGTGACCGGCGCGCTCGACGCGGCCAACACGACTAAGACGCGGATCGGCTTGATGAAGCGGGCCGCGCTGGAAGCGCCGGGATCGAATCAGACGTTGTTGAATGAAGTCAACGCGCTCGATGACAAGGTCGATGAAGTGTTGCAGTCGCTGCGCGGAGGCCGCGAGTTGAGCGACATCCCGCCGCCTTCGATTAACCAGCGAGTCAACGCCATCGTTCAGCGCATCCGCCTCTCCGCGCTCCGCCCGACCCAATCGCAGCAGGAGCAGTACGGCATCGCGGCGGAAGAATTCAAAGCCACGCTGGCCAAACTGAAGACCATCACCGAAGTCGATCTGACGAAGCTGGACAAGACGTTGGAGACGGTTGGCGCGCCGTGGACGGCCGGGCGCGTGCCGGTATGGCAGGACAAATAATTTGTCCTTCGTCATTGGTCACTTGCGGTAAAGCCACAAGCGACAAATGGCGGATGTCGAACGACAAATAACAAATGACAAGAACCAATGAGGGTCGACGGACTAGTCAGATTCTTTAACCACGTCCGGTCGCAGTTGCAGGCCGGGTTGACGCCGGACGAGGTCGAGCCGTTCAAACAACAGGTGAAAAAGATCGTGGGCGACGTCGAAGCGATCTGCCGGCGGCACGGCGCGGAGATTGAGCGATTGCCCGCGCCTTCGCGCCGGGCTTACGTGTTTTTGCGAGACCTCGATCTCGACAACCTGCCGATGCGCGAGGCCGGCGAGCCTGCGGCGGCGAAGACCGGTTTCAGGATCAAGAACGTCGTCAAGACGGGCGAGTATTTCGCCGACCGACTCTGGGGTCAGTTGAATTCGTTGTTGACCGAACCGGCGACGCGCGGGCGGTTGATCTTGGAGATGGCTGTGCAGGCGGAATCCATCGAAAAGATTTGCGCGCGACATGGGCAGACGCCTGCCGTGCTGGAATCCCCGTCGCGGCGCTTCTACTGTTGGTTGAAGTTTCTCACCGACGAAGACCAATTGGCCGCGCATCTGGAAGCGCTCGAACGAGCGCGCGAGATCGCCCGCCAACATCCCGCGCCTCCTGAAAAGCCATTGTCGCTTCACCTGGTCAGCCTGAATCATCTCTGGCGACGGCGTGATTATCAAAACTCCACTTTGCTCAAGGCTCACATCGGCTTTCAGAACGCGGATCGGCGAGTTTGGCAATCGTTGCTGCAAAGTTCGCTGGGGCGGCCCACTCCCGCCGTCGAACAACCGTACCGCGAATTCGCCACTTCGGAAGATTTCAATGAATCGCTCTTCGAGCTTGAATCCTTCGCCGCGCCGCCCCCGCCGCCGTCGCGAGGGCGCGCGCACGATCTGAACGAAATTTTCGCGCGAGTCAACGCCGCTTACTTCGGCGGAATAATGCCGAAGCCCACTCTCACCTGGAACCGCACGCTCACGGCTCGCAAGTTCGGCCATTATCAGCCCGGCCGCGACACCGTAATGATCTCGATCACTCTGGACGATCCCGAAGTTCCCGCCTTCGCGCTGGACTTTGTGATGTACCACGAATTGCTGCACAAAAAACACGGGAGCATGACCGTCAACGGCCGCCGATTGTCGCATAGCCAGGCTTTCCGCGCGGAGGAGCGGCAGTTCGCCCAATATCACGAGGCGGATCGCCTGATCCACGAACTGGCGCTGCGGCAGCGCGGAGTGGATGGGTTGAGCGTTGACTATGAGGACGAATGAGCGATGACACGAGGCGCCATACTTTTTATGATTCTTACAGCGGTTTCCAGATAAGTGTTCAGGGTCAGATACTCGTCAACCTCTTGTAGGACCGGCTAAGATTCGTCCGCCGCGTCAGCGGCGCCTGATTTTAGCCGTGGGTTTCAACCCACGGATGAGAGGTGATTTGCTCGCGTCGCGTCAGCGACGGTTGAACCGGGGCGGTGCGGATAGTTCAATCGTCGCTGACGCGACGGGATTTGTTCTCGTCCTCTACCGTGGGTTGAAACCCACGGCTAAAATCAGGCGCCGCTACGCGGCTAAAGAAGACTGCAAATCGCCATCAAACCTGAACACCCAAGAGTAAAGCGCTGTAAGCGCTGAGATAGAGCAGATTGTCGTAATCAATGACGCCAAGTTTTAGGTTCCGCATAGTCTTCAAATACCAATCGGCAGCGGCTCGTCAGGCGAGGTTATGCGGTGAATGAGCGGTAGCTTGGCGCCATCGGCTTTGATGGCGGCGCTGATTTCCGCGCGGATAGGACTGGCCACTATCAAGCGATCGCCATCCAGCGCCACCCACTGCCCGACGTATTCGTGTTTGTGTTCCTCGATCCATTTCATTTCGCGCGTCCTGTCCTTCATCGGTTCGCAAGGCGCAAGCCTATCGAGCTGCGGTTTGGCTTTAGCGAATTCGGCTTGTTTTCCCGCCAGTAACTGATTCAGCCGGATACGTTCGGTTGGCGGCAACTGTTCGATCAGCCTTAGGATGCTTTCAGCAGTCAATGTTGACATAACGGAGCTCCTTTCTGACGCCTCATTATATCCCGATAGGGCTGCAAAGGTCACCGGCCAAGGGCCGTGCGGATGCGCGCCAAGTGATGCCAACTATGCCGTAGCGCATGGTCCTCAATGACGAACTGCGCGGTGACAGGCGCGCCGAAGCTCAGCGAGAAGGGAGCCGCCCGGTCCAACTCGTCATCCGTGAACGCGCGTACCGCGGCGGCCGCCTCACGACTGTTACGGCGCAAGAGTTCGAGCGCGGCGGCCTTCGTTACACCCGCCTGGTCCTGGGCGTGCTTGGCGTTCAATTCGGCGACAACCTCCCACGTGACGTCCGTAACGGCCTTGCCGCTGGCGATTGTTCGCGCGAGATCAATCTCAATCGGATAGACGCTGGCGACGTGGCTCACGATAACGCCGATTGAACGGCCGTCACTACCCGACACCGGCGCACGCCATTCCGCTTCCGAGATTCCTTCAGCAAAGGCAGCCAGGGCGGCGGCGCCTTCTTCAATGCGATCAGCCAGTAATTTTGCGCGACGGCTCATTGGGCTTCCTATTCTGTGAGTATCGCTGGTAACGGGCGGGTCCAGAATGCTCGGGCCGCGAGTCGCAATAACCTCAAGGTATTCGGCATCGACTTTGGTGGTATAGCGATCGGAATAGTTATGTGCGGACCATAGGCGAACGAGTTCACTCCGCAGTTTCTCCTGCCCGTTCACGTCGAGAGATGTGAACGCGCGCGACATTGGACCGTAGTTGGTACGGTAGAAATCCACCACAGCATCCGGTGAGAATGGATAGTCAAAGTGGTTGATGCGAAGCGCAAACTTCAGATCGGCAATTCCTTCATGTAGACGATCGCGTACAGTGGCTTCATCTCCCCATAGCGCGGGAGCAGGCATGCCGGAGGGAGCGAGATGCTTTGAAATCGTAATAAACATTTGCCCGACGAACCCGCCGGGTGTCCAATTCGCCATGGCAATCATACCGCCTGGCCGGCAAACGCGGGTGAGTTCGGCCGCCACGAGGTTGGGACGAGGCGCGAACATCGCTCCGAACAAACTAGTCACTACGTCAAACTGAGCGTCTGCATAAGGCAGCGATTCGGCATCCCCCTCTTCAAAGGTTATCTCAAGTCCCTCGGCGGCCGCGCGGCCTCTGGCTTTCTCGAGCCAGTTAGTGGAAATGTCGCAGCCGATGACCTGTGCGCCCGCCCTTGCCGCCGCATCCATGGACCGTCTCAAACCTGGCAAGGCGCGTCGGTCTATCGCGTACGCGGCTTGCTGAGCGATTCCGCCATTTTCTAGGAGAATCCCCGATGGCCTACCTGGCCCAATGGCGGCTGAAGCTGGGGGCGGAGATCCTTCAGTCGTCCGAGGACAGCGTGGCGGAAGTCGCTGCGGCGGTAGGCTATGGCTCAGAAGCGGCATTCAACCGCGCGTTCAAGCGGGAGTTTGATTGTCCTCCGGCGCAATTCCGTCGCAAGCGTAACGCCCCACCGTCCCAGCGCTCTCAAGAGAGCCGCCCACACGGCTGATCGTATCATAGGAATTCGTGTACCAAGTGTACTGTCTTGCCTTGCAATCAGCCGCTTAACCCGAATTATGCCGCTGGCAATAGTGGTTGCAATTCAGTTTTCCGGAAATCAACTCGCAACCGACCTGGCTAGGTTTTTGCGTGGAGACTGGCCAGACTCTTCGACAACGGCTTCGACTGGCGTTGATCATCATTTCGGACGCTCATGGGCACCGACAGAAAAATAGGGGACAGAGCGTGTCGCTCGCCACCCGCCGACTATACAACCTTGCGCAGACAGCGCCCCTCAGAATCGTATTGAATCATCTCCTCCGTTCCGCTGGCCAGTTTCTTGAGGATCAGCCCTCTGTCCTCGCCGATGTAAAAGGCGTGTGCGCGTCACTAACTAGCCTCAGTAGTCCCAAAATTCCGGCGTCATTCCGTCATAATAGTGGCCGAAATGATGATCAACGCCTATCATAGCGACTAGGCTCCCATATCCGACTTGAAGACGAAAGGACTATGCCAATCGTTCGGTTTTCATCTTTTGCAATTGCGATTGATATTCATCACTGGATAAGTAGCCATCAATTATTACAGGGGTTCCTCCTCCCCAATAATCCCAGCCACTTGGAAAGAACTGTAATGCATCGTATTCATCTTGATAGAGCTGAAGTGGACCCATAAAGCTGGACACGGAATATACGCTTTTTCTTGAGGATCTCATCTTGCTCTTTGAAATCCCTGTTCCTTCTTGGAACAGGAAGAGCCTCGCTCTTCCTTACCGAACTTCCAGCCGCAGCGAGGACG
>WNFV01012205.1_pt1 | contig 19111 bp, 21 predicted proteins | sample 5400101 | NCBI WGS metagenome assembly WNFV01 (sample SAMN13153361, study PRJNA577476) | soil metagenome | isolation source: 115 cm soil or saprolite under grassland replicate 1 | place: USA:California | collected 2016-06-15 | reverse complement strand
AGTCGAACCAGCGAATCACATTCTCGACTGCCTGTGAGTCCTGGTTGCGGTTATAAGCGCTCGCGTCCTGGCGTTGATAGAGTGGACCTTCACCATCCTGGTGATAGGGAGGTGAGAACTCATACCAGTATTTGCGTAGAGACTCGTCGCGAGAGTATTCCATCGCCCACAAGGGCTTACTTGCACTCTTGTTGATGTAGAGCATCTCGCCCCCGTACTCGGCGATTTTGCTATCGAGCATTTCCCGGCAACCGGCGGCCCGACCACCATGCGCATCGTATCGGTCGCGCAAGGCTTTCATTTGCTGCATGTGCTCCGCGCTAATGCCTTTATTACCCGCCTCGTAAAAGATGATGCTGGGGTTGTTCCGATTGTAGATGATCGCGTCTCGCATTAATTCGAGGCGCTGTTCCCAACGTCTGCCTGCTACATCCCTCTCGGAATCGCCGGCGGGTACAGCTTCCATTAAACCTAAACGGTCGAGAGACTCTACGTCCTGCTTCCAGGGAGTGACATGCATCCAGCGGACCAGGTTGGCATTTGACTCCAGCATGAGGCGATTACTGAAATCGCTCACCCAGGCAGGAACCGCCGAGCCGAGAGCTGGCCATTCATTCGTCGTCCGTTGTGCATAACCCTTCAACTGGATCGCTCGATCGTTCAGCTTTACCATGCCCAAGCTGAACTCCAACTTTCGGAACCCCGTTCGGGTGCAGACCACATCAGTGGTTTGTCCTCCAAGTTTCAAGAAGCTGTAGACTTTGTAGAGATAACCATAGCCCCAACTCCAAAAGTTGAGGCCCTTGAGTCTTGCGTTAACGCTCACTGTCTTCGTTTCTCCGGGGCCGATGGTGTATTGGCCGCCATCGATCGTTTTTACAATCTTCTCGTCCAGATCTGCGATCACTACCTGATAGGTAAAGGTCTTCGCTGATGGAAACTCATTCTTAACTTGCGATTCAGTAGTGATCCTGGCGCTTCGATCCTTGATACTGAAATCCTGCCCGTAAACGTAAACGCCTGTCGTGCCGAGATTTGAGTAGAGAGGTAATGTTTGATAGAGCCTGCTGGTGATATGAAGGAAGACATTCTTGTTGATGCCGCCGTAATTGGCATAAAAATTTCTGTCGGCCCATTGATAGGTTGAACCGGTGCTCTTCTCCTTGTAGTTCCAATCGTTATCTATGCGGGCGGCGAAGACGTTCTCCTGTGGCGGAGGTTTCAAGAAAGCAGTGAGGTCGAGGGCGAAGGCCATCACTCCATTCTCGTGACGGCCGACCAGTTTGCCGTTGAGGTAAAAATCACCGCCATGACGGATGCCCTCAAACTCCAGGAAGACTTTTTTGTCAGCGCTGTCAGCGCTGAGTTTGAAATGTTTCCGATACCAGACGATCCCGGTTGAGAGGTCTTTGATGTCTTTTCTGAAAGCGTCATCTTCATTCCACGCACGTGGCGTGGTGATGTTCTTCCAGTTGGAGTCATTGAAATCAACAGTCTCTCCTCCGGGGACATCGCCGACAAAAAGTTTCCAGCCGGCATTGAAGTTGTACTTGACTCGCTGACTTCTCGGAGCGTTGTCAGCGGTCGCGACACCTGAGACGCACACTAGCGACACACAGGTAATCATGAACAGGCATCCTAACTTGCCGCATTGGCCAAGATTAGCCGCAGATTGACGCAGATAAACGCGAATTAGATCGAACACGGGTCTACCGCTCTCCATCGTTTCTATTTATCCGCGTTTATTTGTGTACATCTGTGGGTTAGTTGTCTAGTACTGTTTATACGGGCGACGGCCAGCCACACCGATCAGCGCCAGAATGCCGATTAGCAGGAAGATTTGGCCTACGATGTCTACCGTTTCTTAATTTGGTACACAAGGTGTTCGACGGTTTGGCCAGCAAGATTTATTCTCTCCAGCCTCTGTATCATAACGCCACCGATTTTTTCCACGGCCTTTTGCGACCGGACATTCGTTGGTCCTATCACAAAAACGACGCTCTCTACAAATTTGAATGCATGGTCCAACATGAGGCGTTTCAATTCCTGGTTGTACTTTCCGCCCCAATGGGAGCGGGCCAGAAATGTCCAACCAATCTCAATTTCTCCTTTCCTGGGTTCAAATCCGAAGTAGTAAGATCGCCGATGAGATGAGGCTGCAGTTCAAAAGCTTCACGCCGATTCGATTCTTGATTTAAAAGCTCTTGTTCGTTCATGGAGTAAACAATGGAGAAAGATTGCCGCCACTTTGTTACTTGATCAGATCGGGCAAGTGGCTGATCACTCCGCCATTAGCGGCGAGAAATGACAGACACGGACATGCTACTAACGCTAGCAGTGCATCTCGCTATCCTGCCTTGTCCTCTGGCGGGTATAGCGTAATCCGCAGTGCCGCACCCACATCCGCCATCCGGCGCAACGTCTGGCCGGAAAGCTCCTGATTGAACGCCCACGGCTCGCTGCCGCATTCGTATCCGATATTAAACTCCCGAACCGTGCAGGCCCACCAAGCGCGGCTCGCCGAGTCGCCCAGCGACTCGATGATGGCTAGCATCCTAACGATGTTGGACTCCGGTTGCTCGAAAGACTCACTCGCCTCGAAGGTCGCGTACCACAGACCGTCTTCATGGTGGGCGACGTGCAGCGGGTGAACGCCTTGTGCCTCCAAGTCCGCCGCGAGCGTCGTCAGATCGTCGATGGCCACAAGGTCAAGGTCGGTATTGAGGTAGTGAATCATGACAGTTCGCCTTCACGCAGCCCCTGGCCGAGCTGCGTGGCATAATGATGCGGTTATATTTGCGGTCAGCACAAGGCAGAGGAGAGGTAAATGAAGACGAGCGAAATTTTCTTAGCCGTGGCCTTTATGCTTTGCCTGCTCTGCGCTGCGCCTGGCTGCGCTCAAACAGTCAAACCAAAGAGAACCGCTCCGGGAGGAAATTCAGCCGCGAGGCCAAGTGTCAAGACCATCCCCCTGGAAATTCCTATTACCAATCAGATCTACATCCAGGTGCGGATCAACAACTCTGAGCTGATGTGGTTTCTCCTCGATACAGGCGCGACCTGGACGATCATTGATGTCGACAAAGCTAAAGAACTAAACATCAGATCCGAAGGCAATCTCACTTTGGATATGGGACAAAGACATACGGTCGCCACCACCTTTGCCAAAGACGCGGTGCTTGAACTGGCCGGTGTTAAAGTTGCAGTCCCGGAACTGGCCGTGATGCCGGTGAAATTTCGTCACGCTCCACAAATCGTGGGCGTGGTTGGCTCTGAGGTGTTTAAGCGTTACGTTGTGGCGATTGATTATCAAACAAAGACCCTGAACCTTTTCGAGCCGCAGAGTTATCACTACACCGGCCCCGGCCAGATTCTGCCGATTGAACTGGTGGAAGAATATCCACACATCATGGTTACCATCTCCAGAGGTAAGGTTGATCCGGTGGAGGCGAGACTCGGGATTGATACCGGCGCTTCACAGACAGTCATGCTTAACGGGCCGTTCATCGAACAAAATAAGTTGCTTGAAACGACCGAAGGAACCATCAAACTCTCGGCGGGCGGGCTGGGTGGTGGCAATATCATTCGCCGAGTGAGAGCGACGTCGGTCAAGGTGGGCGACATCGTTTTTGAACATCCGTTGATTGATTTTTCTACCGGTAAAGGAGCCGGCCACGACGGGGTCATCGGGAATGGACTTCTCAATCGATTCAAAATGATTACTGATTATTCGCGCAAGCGAGTGATTCTAGAGCCGGCGGAGAAGATGGCTGATCCGACCGACTTTGATTTTTTCCAGTTCGATCTTGTTAGCGACGGCAAGAATGTCAAAGTCAGCGATGTGCTTCAAGCGGCGGCCGCAGGTATAGCAGGTTTGAAAACCGGCGATGTGTTGTTGGAGATTGAAGGCCAATCAGTGGCGAATATGTCTCTGACCGAGATAAAACGAATGTTTATCTGGGACGGGCGTGATCGAGTTATTTCGGTCAAACGCGGCGCGGCAACTCTGAACATCAAAATAAAAACTTCTCGGGTTTCTTAATCAACCCTATCGAGTCATGAGCCAATTCAGCTTAACCGTTAACGTGTGAAACTTTCATTCAATACAACCTGCCGGTTTAGTTCGATGCACAAAGGAGTCGGGGTTATGGAAAGAATCTTAGTCGCCACTCTTCTGATACTTGCGATTTGCCAGGCCGTGTATGCTCAGGCAACACCTAAACAAAATAAACCCAGCAACGTTGAGCAGGAACATATGCAGTTGGAAAGGGACTGGTCGGCCGCGTATCTGAAACATGATATCGCTCATTGATCGAATTCTGGCTCATGAATTTGTCGGCATTGATGTGTGGGTGAAACGAGACGGACGTTGGCAGTGCGTTTCCTTTCATGGGAGCCGCATCCTCGAATCCTCAGGAAGCTAGGATGAGTTTCCAGCGAATAAAGTCGAAATCAGTTTACCGTGATTAATGAGCGGAGATTGAATGATCTTGTGGGGAATAGGGAGCTACTGTGAGACCCATTATTTGCTTAATGCTGCTTGCATTCACCACGATTAATTGTTGGGCACAAGAACATTTGCCGGGACTTCATTACTGGCGCGTGCGCCAAGAGATCGAGGAGAGTCTTCAGAAGGGGGACTACCAGACGGCACTGAGCCTCCTGCGAGAAGCAGACACAGCCGTGCCGGATGATCCGACGATCGTCTTCCGGATTCACCACTCCAAACTACGCGCGTTATGCCACTACTTTTTTCATACGGCACCCTGCAACAAGAAAATGTGCAGCTATCGACGTTTGGCAGACGGCTCAATGGACAGAGAGACGAGCTGCTGAAGTTTGAGGAATCGTTAGTGAGGATCGAAGATCCGCAGGTGGTGGCCACAACCGGGAAGACACATCACGCCAACGTAAAGTTTAACGGGAACGAAGATAGCCGCGTACCCGGCATGGTGTTCGAGATCACTGACGCTGAACTCGCCAGCGTCGACGAGTACGAAGTAGCTTTCTTATATAAGCGAGTTGCCGCTAAGCTGGCGTCAGGCAGAGAAGCGTGGGTATACGTCCATGCACTCACTGCGCCAGATGGCTTATAAGTGATAGCCTGGGGTGTGATCGATCAAATGGCGGACAGAAAGACCAATACTTTAACGGTTTGGATCATCGTCATTGGGTGGGCAGGGCTCTCACTTATTTTGAATATTCGTGGCCTGTTTATAGATCAGCTGGAGAAACCGCCTCTTGCCTTGTTGCTTTCGGTTACAGGTCCACCAATCTTATTCCTTATCGCCTACTCTTTGTCCACGAAAGTCCGCTCGGTTTCCCTCAACCTCGATCTTCGCTTATTGACAGCGATGCAAGGCTGGCGGGTCATTGGCGCGATGTTCCTTGTCCTGATGTCATTCCGGTTATTGCCTGGTACATTTGCCTGGCCCGCGGGTATCGGCGATCTCATCGTCGGTATGTATGCTCCGTTTGTGGTGGTTGCGATATCGCGCCAAACTCCGGGTTGGTCCAAACACGTTGTCCTTCTCAACGTTCTGGGTCTACTTGACTTCGTGGGTGCGATCGGAGGTGGCGTGCTGAGCGGTCGTTCGCCAATCGGCATTCTTCGCGTTGAAGTTCCCACGGACATCATGCAGCAGCTACCCCTCAGCTTTATCCCTACGTTCGCTGTGCCATTTTGGATCGTTCTTCATATCATCTCGCTCCTCAAGTTAAGGAACCTGCAGGCTGGAGATTGAGTAGAACCTCAGATACTGTTCCCATAGACAAGATCGACTCGACAGTATAAGGAGAACTCGCATGTCCAAACGAAGCACTCTGCAAGCATTCATTCTTTCAGCGTTGGCCCTGGCGACTCTTTGTTTGCTTTTAGCGGGCAGCAATGCTCAGAAAGGGCCTCAAGGTACAACCGGGGCGCCTCTCAAGGGTGTTGATATCAAACTTGGAAAAAATCCCGGCGGCAGTCCTGCTGCGCGGACTACTGCCGATGCTGATGGCAAGTTCACCTTTCCTGTCGTGCCAGCAGGCGAATACATACTGACCTTGGAACTAAAAAAGTACAGCTCGAATACAAGAGTCGCGGGAGGTTCCACAACTCCGACTGATGCAGCAATCAAATCCTGCCTTATCACCCTTAATCTACCTGCAGGCCAAAAGCTTGAAAAGGGTTATGACCTTGTTAGGAATAAAGGATTTGACCCGGCGATTGAGCGTAATGAATCGACTTCGAAGACGACAAAATTCCAGGACCTCATTGTTGTTTCCGACGGCGCAAGCCCACTCAATGGAACGGTCGTCAAATCAAAATCGAACATCACGAACAATTAGCTGAGGCAAATGAAACTTCGAGCCCCGACGACGGCCTGACAACAGACATCACTTTCGCACTGCTGCCAGCACTTCACGAATCGACTTGATTACGAGCTCCGGTTCATCGATTTGGACGTGGTGACCGCTGTGTGCGGCGATGACCAGCGTGCCGTGACGCGACATTGCCGCCTTCTTCCAGTATCCCGCGGGTCAGAATAATCAGCGGCATGTCGGTCGACGCTTTCATTGAAGGCCAAAAACAAGCCATGACCTAGAAAGTTTTGTTCTCATCATCCAGCAACGGGTGAGGCTCGCTACGAATGACGCGTCGTAGCGTCAGTGGTTCGTCAAACATCTGCTCAAGACCGCGCACGATGGCATATCTGGGCTCATCGGCGATCTGCACTGGCAGTTTAGTTATGTCCCGCAAATAATCGCCCATGCCGCCGAACATCGCGCCGCCGCCCGTAAGGATGATTCCCCGATCATAGATATCGCCAGCTACTTCAGGCGGTAGCTCTGCGAGTGTGGTGCGGACAACTTCTCCTATCTTGCTAACCACATACCAGGCAATGGGATACACTTCGCCAGCCGTGATCACGATAGCTCCAGGACGCCTAGTTAGAACATCGCGTCCCCTGATCGTGATCTCCTGCGCAAGGTCTGCTGGAAGGGTTGCTGAAGCTAGTTCAAGCTTAAGACGCTCCGCTGACTGTGTACCGATAGCCAGCCCACGATGTCGACGGACATGGTCGATGATCGCAGCGTTGATATCCGAGCTCCCGATCCGCTCGGAGCGTGCGCGAACAATTGCGCCGCTCGCAACGATGGTGACATTGGTTGTCCCACTGCCGATGTCCACAACCGCGGAAGCACGAACGTCATCTACTCTGACACCCGCACCAAAGGCTGCTGCCAGACCCTCTACCATCATGAAGACGCGACCGATACGTGCGTGCTCGGCAGCGCTGAGCAACGCGCGCCGCTCAACTTGCGTGACACCGGGATACACGCTAAGCAACGCACGGCGACTGAAAAACGAGACCCCACTGCGTGCCTTGCGCACAAAATGCGCGAGCATCTCCTTCGTTCTTTCAAAGTCCGCGACGACCCCATTGAGCAAGGGAGCGACAACCGTAACATCACGGGCCTCGCGTCCGTACATCTGTTGCGCCTCAAGTCCAATCGCTAAAACCTCTCCGGTGATGGTATTGATGGCGACCAGGGATGGCTCATCGACCACGACGCCACGCCCACGCACGTAGATGATGGTCGCCGCCGATCCCATGTCTATCGCCATAGAATCGGAAACCAGATTTCTAAGAGCCGCCATGCTCATGAACGCCGCTGTCTTGCTTTCTAACGACATGCGACTTTCATATGGCTTTCTGAGGAAAGAGCTCCGGAAAGAACTTCTCTGCCGGTTTGCCGCCGTTTCGCTTCATGCTTTGGTTATGCCCTCATACTCCATCAACCCAAGCCAACGCGGCGAAGTAAATCCTGAAAGCGCGGGTCATCGCAGTAAAGCGTCGAAGCTCGGGTCAACTTTGGGGAATTGTATTTGAAGGTCACGCACGGCGGAAGCTTATTCGAGCGATACAAATGCTTTTTCTTTTACCTCCGAGCGCGGTAAAGAAAAGGTTCACCCCGTCAAGATTCCATTGCGGGCGACGTTCTATTCCAGTTGTCGCGAGACGGGCAGCGTTTTTCATCTTACCTGGTTCTCACGGTTTCAGTCCCATGCGGCGTACGAGGTCGGCGTATCGGGGATCGGCGCGGAGGCCTTCAAAATGGAGCCTCCATGTAAGAGTTGGCAACTGGCCGCTATGCTGCTGAAAATCCCTCTCGAGCCAGGCGAACGCCTGATCTTTATCTCCGAGACCGGCATACACTCCAGCTAAGAACTGTCCCGTAGACTCGCCCTTGGTATATTTTTCTTCCAGCTCTTTCAGTATCGCCAATGCTTCCGCACGCTTCCCCGTCACTGCGTAGCAGTATCCTAAGTTGCCCAAGTATGTGCCCGCCCGGTGGGATAATTCGACTGCTTTCTGAAACTCCGCCGTCGCCTCTTCGTTACGCCCCTGTTTGAGGTAAGCGAAACCCAGAATATAGTGCGCGTCGGCAAAGCTCGGATCGAGTTCGATCGTCCTCTGGCACTGTTCAACCGCCAAATTGAGATCGTTTTTTAGAAGATATACATTCGCGACGTTCTCGCTGATGACTGGCGAAAGAGGATCAAGTTCATGCGCCCGCTTGATCTCTCTCATCGCATCGTCGAATTGTCGCATTATGTAGAAATAATAAGCATACCAGTGATGCGCTGACGGATAATTTGGGTTAAGGCTGATGGCGCGCTTGATTTCTTCCTCGGCTTCCGCCCAGCGCCACTGCTTCTGATATATGGATGCTGAGGACGCATGTGCCTCCGCAAGCGAGTCGTCAAGCTGGAGCGCGCGTTCCGCGGCGGCCCTCGCTTTTGGCACGATCTCACTCGCCGGAACGCCGGCATATTGCTCCAGCTGCAAATAGCAATCGGCTAGTCCGACGTAGGCAAGGGCGTAATTTGGGTCACCATCAATCGCCTGTTGAAACTGCTCAATCGCTTTTCTGATCCCCTCCGCCGACCTCTTGTTCCAGTAGTAGCGCCCCCGCAAATAGAACTGATAGGCTTCCGCGCTCGTCGTATCGCTCTTCGTAAGTTGGCGTTCGTGCTGGCGTCGACCAAATCCATCTGAATGGTCAGAGTATCCCCCATCTGTCGCACTCTTCCCATCAGCACCGCCCGCACGTTCAACTCTCGGGCGACCTGTAGCGGATCAACTTCTCTTCCTTTGTAACGAAAGGCCGTACTGCGCGCGACGACACGTAACTGCTGCAACTCGGTAAGGCTGTTAATTAGTGCCTCAGAGATGCCGTCCGACAGATATTCTGTGTCTGCGTCGCCGCTCGCGTTAATTAACGGTAAAACGGCTATCGAATCAATCTTGCCAGTTGGTAAAGCGAAGTAGATGAGATAAGTAAGACCGATAGCGGTAACGATCAGCCCCAGCAAGACCAGTGTCAGAATCCGCCTGTGATGTTTGATCCCGCCCACCAGTGATTCAGTAGGTATTGTTTGTACCCTCTGTCCGCTTAGAGTCGATGGCGCTAAGACAGCTGTCGTTTGGCCGTTGCTCATCTCCGGTGGTCTGGAGCGTTCTACTTCAGCATCGAATTCCAGCCGGTGTCTTAAACTCTTCAGATCAAGAAGCATGTCCTTGATCGTCTGGTATCTTTCCTCCCGATCTTTGCGCAGAGCTTTGTCGACGATCCGCTCCAGCTCGGCCGGAACTTGCCGAGCAAACCGCGCCAACGGCGCATGTTCCTTGTCGCTGAGAATCGAAGCCAGGATCTCGTTTGTATTTGATCCCTCGAACGGTCGACGGCCCGCGACCATTTCGTAAATCAAAACGCCGAGGCTGAAGATGTCCGTGCGCGCATCCACATTTAGTCCGCGCGCCTGCTCGGGCGACATGTAGATGGCCGTGCCCATGACCACACCCGGATCGGTCTCAACGATGGCGCGCGTCTGCGCCTCACTGTCAACCGAGTCTGGCGGCGGTCGTTCAGTTAGTTTTGCCAGACCGAAATCCAGCAGCTTTGCGATGCCGTCGCGCCGCAGCATGATGTTCTCGGGCTTGATATCGCGATGCACGATGCCGGCTGCATGAGCCGCGGCGAGCGCATTTGCGACCTGTGCGGCGACATCGAGCACCTCGCCGACCCTCAGGGGCGCGTTTCGCATGTGCTGGCGCAACATCTCACCTTCGATGAACTCCGTAGCAATGAACTGAATTGAATCAGTCTGGTCAATCTCGTAAATCGTGAGGATGTTAGGGTGATTGAGCGCCGAAGCCGCCTTAGCTTCCTGCACGAAACGCCTCATCCGCTCTTGATTCGCTGCAACTTTGGCAAGCAGAACCTTAAGCGCCACCTTGCGATCGAGCTTGGTGTCCTGGGCCAGATACACCTCGCCCATCCCGCCCTCACCTAACTTTGAGCGGATTTCATAGCGACCGAGCTTTGTGCCGGAAGGAATGGTCACTTCGGTGGCAGAGTGAAGGGTGCTATTCCGAAACCTAGAAGCAGCCTCATGAAAACCGGTCGCATTTATCACTGCGGCAGACCCACACGCCGCAGCAGATCAGCAAAGCGCGGGTCGGCACGCAGGCTATACCAATATAGATCTACTTTAAGGCTTATGATGGCAAGGTCTCGTTCCTGTACCGCCTTCTCCAGCCACGTGAATACCTTTTCCCGCTCGTTCAACCCGGCATCGCCGTTATGTGGCCTGACTTGAACGTTCAACTAAGTACACAAGAAAGTGAGAGTTTCCAAGGGAACTCGTGTTAGGCAGGGAGATTGAGCTTGGCGCTGAAGCTGGTATTGGAATCTGCCCGGGATTAATACAACGCTCGAAAAACTCGGTTGCGCAGGGGAAGCTTTGCTACCGTCTTCTCCCAATCGCGATCAGGCTTGCCGACGTGCGCACGAACATCATTCCCTTGGACAACGCCGGCGTGGCCATTAATAACTCTCCCATTGAGTTCGTTGCCACTTGCGTGAATTTTTTCCCTGCTGACACAACCAGGATTTCGCCATCTTCGTTGGACAAATAGATCTTGCCATCCGCTGCTACCGGTGACGCGCTGAAGCCGCTTCCAACCTGCTGCAGTCGCTCGCGAAAAATCTCCTCGCCGGTTCGCAAATCATAGGCGTCGAATACCCCATTGTTCGCAAGCACATATAGAACGCCATTGTAGATTAGCGGTGTCGGCATGTAGGAGCCACGGCCCGTTCGACTCCAGACAATCGCCTCGCTCTTTGTCTGGCCCTCGGGTAAGGTGAGGTCCCCACGGGAACCGGCCCGCACAACGTAAATTGGCCGCTCCGGTGCCCGACCGCTGGCAACGACGAATAAACCATCACTAAAAATTGGCGTAGGAGCAGTAATCTTCGAGCTGCGCCCGAGTCGCCAGAGTTCCTTTCCGGTGCGTGGATCGTAGCCGCGAATAAAGTTTGATGCGTTGGTAACAAGTTCCGGTCCGGCGGCAGTTGTCACGACGGTAGGCGTGCCCCAGGATGGCAATTCTTCGCGCTCTGTTTTCCATACCGTCTCGCCCGTCTCGGCTTTCAGTGCCATGATGAAAGAGTCGGCCTGTGTGTCACACTGTAGAATGACAAAACCATTCCAGATGATCGGCGACGAGGCGGGTCCCCATTCGACGCTCGGAATATCGTAAGCTCCGGCGTTGATGCGCCCCAGATCAACTTTCCAGAGAAAGTTTCCCTTAACATCGTAAGCATGCAGGCCTTGCGAACCGAACCACGCAACGACGATTCGTCCATCAGTAACGGGGGTTGAACTTGCGTACGTAGATTTGATGTGCCGCTTATCGATAGGTTCGCGCTCAGCGGCAACCCGTTGCCAGCGAATCTTGCCGCTTCGTTTGTCGACGGCAAAGATCGTCCAACGATGTAGCGAGCGATCCTCGGAGGCATCGCCGTCGCCATATAGACCGGGACGGAAAGTGGCGTTAGGTTTGCTGCTGATAGCGCTGGTCACAAAGATAGTATTGCCCCAAACGACAGGGCTCGAATGCGCCAATCCTGGAATTGGTGTGCGCCAGAGAATGTTCTCGCCGGTTTTTACGTCCCACCGATCTGGAAGATTTTGTTTTTCAGCAACGCCCGAAGCTTCTGGTCCACGGAATGATGGCCAATTACCTGATTGGTTAGTTGCGCGCGGAAGCGAACGCGGATGGCTCACCGCGGTTCGTACGATGCGCCTCTCGGTCACAACCTTTGCTATTCCCGGCGGAGACCAGAGGCTGCCGTCGAGCATCATCCGTCGCACTTTGCATTCATCCGAAACTACATCGAAGCGCACGGTGCCACCTACAACTTGAAACCGATAGCGACCTGGTCCATCACCGGTGCTTGAAACAGTCTGACCGGAGGACGCACGCGCGCAGGGCATCGATTTTGGTGCGTTTACCAGTTCAATCTCGTCACGCTCAACCTTCCAGGTACCATTGAGGGCGGGTCGGCCCGACCAATCAACCGTAAACGTGCCATCGATGGCAAACTTCGCGAGTAAGTCGCCGAAGCTCAGCGGGCTTGTCGGGATCTGCGTATTGCTCATCTGACCACTTGCTCTGGAAACGAGACAAACAATGGTCAATCCAACGAACACGAGCTCGAGCATGACTTTGCCAGTCTTGATTTCTGCGAGACTTATAAGTTTCATTTTCTTGAACCTTTCGCGATTGGCGGGAAGTGAATCCTGAATTCCACGGTCAGTTGGCAAGAGTCTGAATTAAACATAGTATCGCCTGGTTGATTTTCGTCTACGAATTACGACATTAAGACGTTTGAATCTCTCGTCGTGGGTTAGCTCGGGATGCCCCATCTCGGCCGTCTTCTCGTCATGCCAATGAAGGAGCATATGTCTTGAAACACCTTCTGGGACTACTCCGCTGCATAAGTTGGCCCAACCGCGTCGTCCGGTTCCAGCGCGACACCGGTCTCGATCTTTGAGATGGTTCCCACACGATCCAGCGTCATCGTCGTCGGCCAGATCCTCACTCCGAACTGGTCGGTGATCCTCCCTGTGGGATCCGGGACCGCCACAAAGTCCAAACCCAGCTCCTTCTTTAGGGCTTCTGCTTCTCGCTCATCCACACCGTCTACGACGACCACCAAAAGCGGTGCCCCCTCATCCCGTTGTCCGTTCCGGTCGAAGAGCTTTCGCAGCTGGGCCTCGGACGACGCAGAGCCCTTCTGAACGAACGCGACCACGGTTCCCACGCCCAGACGGCTAAGTGGTATGGGAGGGCAATGAGATTCCTGTTCGAAAAACCCGGGATCTACTCCGATCGCGGTAACCGGTTTATCAAACTCCGCGCCTGACCCAAATGCCACTGGAGCCGGGTCCGGGCAGGGAACGAGATTGTTGTCGAGCGCCTCGGTGAGACGCTCAGGAGCCACTTGACCCTCGTGCGTCCAGGCAACCGCGCCGTCCGGACTGAGGAGACGCCATGACAGCTCGCCCGTTCGCAGCTCGAGTGCTCGTGACCAGCCGCTGCGAACGTCTTCGTTGACCAGCACCGCGATGCCGAGCTTCCTCGCGAACTCCTCCACCTGTCTCATCAGACCGGGCCCCCTGGCCGCCAACACTCCCTCCCTGAAGAGCACAAGTAGGTGGAGGCCTGCATCATAGCGTCCGCATGCTTCCAACCCGCGCTTGAGCGTCGACGCAGTTTCCCGATCCCAAGCTTCATCGGCATAAAGCAACAGCGTGTTGGCTCTTCCGGCGGCATTCGGCGCGGCTCCCAAACCGGCGAGCGCGAGCTCCGGGAATAAAACCTCCTTCGAAAGCTCAGGCATGTCCCGAAACAACAGACGTTTGTCCTTTTGGACGCTGTCTGAGATGTTAATGCCATAACGAGTGCAGACCCTCGTGCTCTCAACCGGCACGATGTTACCGCTGACTGGATCGACCCGGACTCCCTTGATCTTGAGACAGACAAAGCCGTAACCGTCCAAGCCTGGAAGCGGAAACGTGAGTCCAGCTGCTGTGCCCCAGCGGCTGGATGTGCCCGGCGGTCGGCGCAACACGAAACGATCGTCCTTCGTTGATTTTCCCGGGTCGCCCGATCCTGACCAGAGCCATGACCATTCGAACGTGTCGATACGGCCACCGGGAATCCAACTCTGGAGCGCACTGTGTCCGTCCTGCTCCGGGGTCTTTTCAGTCATCACCACTGGTCCATGGCGGTGCGCAAGCGCTATAGAACCGCGGAGAATGAGTCCGTCTCGGGCGAAGACTGCCTGGTCGATGCCTACAGTCGCCTGATCGTCAAGGGTTATTAACCGTTTGGACAATTCATCCGTCCGCGTCAACAAGGCGTTCAGCGTTGGCTGTATTGCTTTGCAGGCGTCTTGAACGATAGGCCCAACCGCGCCGGCTACTAGAGTCGATACCGCTTTCGCAACCTCGTTGGCGCCAATTCCACTCGAATGGACCTTCACGCTCCTAGACCCTGGCGACAGCCAGAGGCCGACACTGGGATCGAAGTTTAAGTGAATGTTCTGTTCCACATCGATGTTGGCATCAGGCAGCTTTGAATCAGTAGTCGCCGAGCCGCTCAACTTGATATTGAACACAGCGTATGTGCCCTGAGGCTGCCACTCAACTTTGGGTGGATCGACTCTACAGCGGTAAACCGTGTCAATGTCCGGCGCCGGCCGCGGCGTCGAAACATGGACCTTGACGGTCTGATTGAACTTCTGGAGCGGATCCAATGCATTTGTCACAAACGACATGAAGTAGCTTGCGCTCACCCCAACCGCCACATCGGAACCATCGAGGAGGAGAGTGTTGATGCTGGCTATATCTCCCGTGGGATCGCCATTTAGACTGAGCGCAGTGGCCACTGCAGATCCGCCGGCCGGCGCATTCAAGGTCCGCAGTGCTCCGCGCCTGAAGCGCTTCGTCACCGGGTGCGGCGTGGCCTCGAACCGCGTCGCCAGCAAAACAGCGGTTTGCTTGGTGATTTTCTTAAGATTGGCTGCCACTGTGGCATCCGAAATTACGATTGGGGGCCCGCTTCGGTCCTCCTCCGCAGTCCCCTGAAAGCGAACAGAATCTTTAACCACGCGAAACCAGAGAGAATCGGCCGCGAGCTTGGCCCACCCTGTGCAGTTCGGGTCGATGTCCTGAATCCGGTACTCAGCTCGGACGGTTCCATGGATGAACGCGGGCAGCGGCGAAGTGCCGGGGTCGGGTTTATACCAGGCGCGCACTCCAACCTCCAGGATGAAGCGGTCGATGGCGCCGTGAATAAGTTCGACCTGCGGGACGGAAAGTTGGGCGTGCAGGCGTCCGCGAACGCCGTCGAACGCGTGGGGATCCCCGATACGCATTTGCACGCTGTGCGGAAAGCTCGGCAGGTTAAGGTTGGCGAATGCGTTCTGATGCATGCTCGCGAGTAGGCGATTGATCGTCGCGCCGCTGACTTGAAGCACAGCTTCGAAATCGCCGGTCAAAGGATTTGGCATGACAGCTTGGGACCTCTTCTACTATCTATTGATGTCGAAGTGGTTCTCGATCTCCTCTTGCGAGAGCGCCTTATTATGGAGAACGACTTCCTGGATTTTGCTGAGCATGGGCCGGGACTTGTCTAGGGTACCGCCGGCATCGGTCGGTCCCGCTTGAATCCCGATGAAGAGCGACGCGTCCTCTGGTAGCGAGTAGATTCCCACCGTCTTGATCCCTGCCACCTTGCCATTTACAAAGAGGCTCACCCTCTTCTTAAAAGGATCGCCGGCTTCTTTCTCCACAGTGATAGCGATGTGCGTACTGTGGTTGCGTGGGATTATCGGCAGTGTCGAAGTGAACGACACTGAGTCCCCAAAAAATAACACATCCAATCGGTCATCCTTGTTCGTAAACACCTCGAAACCGTGGAATCTCGGAAACGCGTCGCCCAGGCTTTGATAGCGGCCTCCAGCACTGAATATCATGTGCTCACTATTACTACCTGGACTCCATTGCGGGTTGAGCCACGCTTCGATGGTGAATTGCTCCGTGTACAGCTCTGGCTTGTAAGGCACAACAACGTAGCCGCCATTAAAGCTACGACACATCACGCCTTTGTCCGATACGATCAGGCTGTCCTCGGGGGCCCCGAAGTCGCCTGGGGCGGTGTCGGAAGCGTCTTTGGGTTCGAGTCTACCAATGACCTTGTACGTGCCGTTCTGGAAGCCTTTTTCGTCCTTTGCTATTGCATCGTTCGCAGAGCTCAGGTCAACGAGCCTCCAATACGCTATGACATCAGCTCTGCTCGGCTTGACGCCACTGGAGGAAGCGGAAAAGCAGGACTATCGGCAGCACCAGTAGCGGAACCAGAATAAAGGCCCAATCTGTCATCTCGTATTTTCCTTCTATCTATTGATTTCGACCTGGTTCGCGATTCCGTTTTCGGAGAGCGCGTTCTTAAGGAGCATGCCAAGTTGAATCCTGCGCTGCAGCGGCTCCCACGCCCGAGTTGGGGTTCGATTCTCATCCCCAGAAGAACATCAGCGCGCGGAATCGGCGGCAGCGACAGATGCTGGTACCATTTCCCGGCCCGCTTTCTTTGCCTATCCACAAAGAGGCGCATCTTACATCTTGCGCCGATTCCGTCCTGGCTTTTTTTGCACTGCCGCCATCAGAAAGCGCGCCTAAGACCACCAGCTGATGGCAAATGCGACTAGCGAGACGGTCACAAACACCGTCGAGATCGCTCGGGGCAGGCTGATGCCCATGACGCGATCTTGCTTGTTGCGCGCGTACTCCAACACGATGCGGCCCGCGCCGTAGGCACCCACAGTGTAGAGAAGGAGCGCGCCTTCAAACGGTAGACGGCCCCAAAGCGTCACCGCCCCCGCGAGCACGACCATGCCCCATGCAGCCTCCAGAATCTGGACAGGGATCCGGCGTCGCCACACGCCCTCACAGTCCGGTAGATTGAGTCCGAACCATCCCGATGTTGGCCGGCCGGCGCAACATCCATTCAAGAAGCATCCGAAACGCGTGATGATCATTCCCACCAGCATCGTGAAGGACGCCACATCCCAAAACCCGCCAAACGGAATCTCAAGCACCGCGAGCGATGGAAGCGAGAATGGTAGAGCCAGGAGGAGCCCGCCGTACATCGAAGCGCCGCCATCGGCGAACCGCCAGATTCTCCGCGGATGCTCTCGATATGCGCGCCAGTTTCGAGTGACGAACAACAGCCGGGCGCCCAGCAGGGCCGTCGTCAGCAGGAGGATCGTCGCGGTCAGCGTGCGCATGATGTTGAGCCGACTGGAGAGCGCGGCATAGAGTTGCGCGTAGATGCCGAAGACGATCCCGAGGTACAACATCGCGGGATAACTGTAAATCGATATGCTGCCCCAGCGAAAAAGAATGCGGCGCACGAAACCTCCTTGGAGCGCGAAAGCCTCGGCCGATCTTCCCGTACGTAGAAATCCGCGGGTCATACATAAAGCGCGGCTATGAGTCCGCCCACAATGATGGCGGTATCCGCGAGGTTGAACACGGGCCAAAACCCAAAGTCGATGAAATCGACGACGCCCCCGCGCCAGAGACGATCCAGAAGATTGCCGCTCGCTCCGCCAAGAGCCGCACCAAGCGCCACCTGTGCCGTAGCACCTTGAAAGAACGGCCCGACCTGAACGAGAGCGACTAGAAGAACGACCTCGGCAACCCAGAGCATCAACAGTGTGCCGCCGCCCGGGAAGATTACGCCGTCGGCCCTCAGATTCAGCACTCTCCGGATCGCAATCCATCCGAACGACGTCGCTTGCCCCTCTCGGAACCGGGAAAGGATGAACGCTTTGGTCGCCTGGTCCAGACCAATCAACAGAATCGCTGACAACAAAAGCGTGACAACGGGCATCTCGTACTCGAATTATACTTTTCGCCGATTATCGCTTCCGAGAAGTGGTTGTCAAGCTAACGAATTCTAGCTTTAAGAACTTTTTTGATCAGGCTGCCCTCAAACTCCGAAATAACCGGTCGCGAGGAAAGAGCACGCAGCCTTCTGCCTCAAGTATCTGAACACGCGGGCTAGAAGTTTGATTCGTAGATGGTCGCTGCGTTCACCAAAAACCCACCAAGCTTGGAGGCCCCTCCACAACGGCAAGGATGAGCATCCACAATGCTAACCACCGCATGGCAACCTAATCCTTCCAGCCAGCACCGCAGAATGGGGCGCACGTCCTCATAGTCATCCACAATTTGTACAGTTGGGGATTGTTGTTCTGGGTCATCTCCGTAATCCTGTTCTACCCAGTTCATCTTGCTCGTGCTCCGATCGCGTCAGCAGACAATCTATCGAGAATCGGTCATCCTCTCGCGGCAATAACAGAATAAATAACAGTAGCGCTAGACGAGGAATGACGTGCGTATGAAATTCGTAAAGTGGCTCCTTCAACAGATGACCGAACGTCACAATGGCTAAGACGAAGCCGAGGGAGACAAGAGCCTCGCGGGTGCGTAGGCCAAGAATTACCAGACCGCCAGCAATAAGTTCTACGAAAGGAATCACAATGCCCGTCGCCCACAGCGACCATACGGGCAGGAAAGTATCGGCGTAGGGCAAGAAATATTTGCGGGCGTGTTCGAGCGCCCCAAGTTGAAAGACCTTATAGACGCCAGCCATAAAAAAGATCAATCCGAGGACGAAGCGTGCAAAGAGAAGCGCCCAACTGCGGTCGACGTGGCTGTCTCTTGAATTCATCCTTTCATCTCTGGTTAGGTGAGCTCGAAATTGGAAGTATGATTCTACTCAATATGTCCGCAACGAAAGCGCTCAAGTAACTGATCGGGTTCACTTTCGCGGTGAGTTGAACAATAATCTCAGTTGTTAGCTATCCAGTCCGGCTTTTCTACTTTGGAGGGCATCGCGGACATCGCAACGAGAGTGTAATATGAACAGCAAGCTGCTTGCTGGATGCCGAAAGACGCCGCTCAACGATAACGGTAAAGCTTTATACGTTGGATGCTAAATCTATCCGATGCGAGACGCAGATGACGCCCTTGATTTGTCTGATCACCGTTTAGCCAACGGCCCGAAACCCATCGACCATTCGCGAATTTACCTTCCTGAACTGAAAGGATACCGGCGGTCGGCTCGCCCGCGGTGTTTGCCTCGAAGGTCACTGTTAGACCAGTACCGGCAAAGACGAATTCATCTGGTCCCATCGC
>WNFV01009864.1_pt1 | contig 19119 bp, 18 predicted proteins | sample 5400101 | NCBI WGS metagenome assembly WNFV01 (sample SAMN13153361, study PRJNA577476) | soil metagenome | isolation source: 115 cm soil or saprolite under grassland replicate 1 | place: USA:California | collected 2016-06-15 | reverse complement strand
ACTAGCGCCGTTGCCCGAATCCGATCCAAAGCTGCGTGAAAGATTGAACGCCATGAGCTTGGACGAATTGCACACCCATCTCGCCGAACTCGATCCCGAAGCGGCCCAAAAGATCGACCTGAAGAATCGCCGCCGCGTGGTTCGAGCCGTGGAGATTTGCCTGCGCACCGGAATGCCGGTGTCGGAAGTTGTATCCGGGGGCGCTGACCCCGGCAGCTTGGGAAAGATCCCGCCGCGGCCAGCGCCCGCGGCTACAGGTGTTTTCGTTTTTCGCGATCGGGAAGAGCTTTATGCCCGCATCAATCAGCGAGTAGAAGCAATGTTCGAGAACGACATAATCGAACAAGTGCGTACCGCCGGAGAGGTAAGTGTGACTGCATCGCAGATGATTGGTTTTCGCGAAATCCATCAATTGCTCGATGGCAAAATGTCGATCTCGCAGTGTATCGCCGCCATTCAACAGGCAACGCGCCGATATGCCAAAAGACAGTTGACCTGGTTTCGGCGACAAACTAATTTTTCAGCGCTGAACTTGTCGCTTCTTACTCACAACGAAGCATTGATTCTGCTCCGAATGCTTTCGGAGCGCCGAAAGGTTTCGAGGGTTCGCGCAAAGGGATGATCGAAACGCGTCCGCAGAAAACGCAGGAGCGCGCGCTCCTGATTGGCCTGGAAAAAGAAGGCGTCTCGAAATGGGATTTGCGGGATTCGCTCGAAGAACTGCGCGAGCTGGCGAGCTCCGCGGGCGCCAAGGTCGTCGATATGGTCACCCAAAAGTTGCCAAGACCGACTGCGCCGTACTACATCGGTCGCGGCAAAGCAGAATCGATCAAAGATTCGTGTCAGGATCAACAGGTGACGTCGGTCATTTTTAACGATGAACTTTCACCCGCGCAGGGTCGTAACCTGGAAAATTTGTTCGCGCGCAAAGTAATCGATCGAACGCAGTTGATTCTGGACATCTTCGCCCAGCGCGCACGCAGCCGCGAAGGCCGATTGCAGATTGAACTGGCTCAGTTGCAATACCTTTTGCCGCGACTCACCCGGATGTGGCATCACTTGTCACGACAGACGGGTGGAATCGGCACGCGTGGCCCAGGCGAAACACAATTGGAAGTTGATCGCCGCCGCGTGCAGGAACGAATTGCGCGGCTCGAGCGAGAGCTCGAAGCGGTGCGCAAAACGCGCGCAATACAGCGCGAAGGTCGCAAACGACATCAATGGCCTGTTGCCTCAGTGGTTGGGTATACGAATGCTGGGAAATCTACGCTGTTGAATCTGCTCACCGGCGCGGACGTTGTTGCCGAGAACAAACTTTTCGCGACGCTCGATCCCACGACGCGCAGTTTTGTTTTGCCTAACAAACAGCGGGTCCTTCTCACCGATACCGTTGGATTTTTGCGAAAACTTCCCCACACGTTGATCGAGTCGTTCAAGGCGACGCTCGAAGAAGTAAGCGAAGCCGATCTGCTTATTCATATTGTCGATCTCAGTCATCCGCGCGTAGACGAGCAGATGGAAGCGGTCGATGGCGTAATTAAGGAATTGAATGCCTACGGCAAGCAAACTCTGATCGTGTTCAACAAGATCGATAATTTGTCCAACCGCGAGCTAGCCGATTCATACTTGAAACGCTTTCCCGGGAGCGTCGCGATCTCCGCGCGTACCGGAGAAGGGGTCAACAAACTGGTGCAGGCGCTGGAAGATGCGCTTAGCTCGTGGCGATTGCGCTCGCGTTTTCGTATTTCATCGAAAGAATCTGCATTGATTGCCGAGATCCATCGGGTCGGTCACGTGCTGGAGCTACGCTACGAAGAGAGCGACGCTGTGATCGTCGCCCACGTTCCACCGCACTTGGAACAGAAGCTGGCTGACTACTCAGTGCGGGACTGACCAGCTAAATCGCGAACGCGGGATTCGAGGCTGGCGGCGATCTGCGACCAGCCCGTCCGATCGTTGGCGGTTAATGGAAATTGGAGCGGATCTCCAATAGCCAACTTGATCGCGACAGGTCGCGGAAAATTGCGCTCTGGTGGCAGAGCCTCAAAAGTTCCAACAAGACTGCACGGCACGACCGGCACGTCGGTTTCTGCAACCAGCATTCCTAGTCCGTGCTTGAAATGCATCATCGAGCCGGTGCGGCTGCGCCCGCCTTCCGGGAAGATGATGAAAATTGCCTTTTCCTGCTGCAGCTTTTGGCGCAGATCGACGAGTGCGTGCGGGCCGCAGTTCTTTCGCCACATCGGTAATGCGTTGAGCATGATTGCCGAAAACGTGCTCGTCACCGTGCTTTGAAAGAAAACGTCGCCCGCAGCGATCGGAAAGGCGCGTTCGCGGTGTCTGGGTATGAGCGCTGCTCCAAGAGCCAGTGCGTCGAGGTGACTGCAATGATTCGCTGCGAGCACAAACGGCCCGTGCGCCGGTAGCTTCTCACGGCCAATGATCGTGAGGCGATGCGCGACCGCGAAATAACTTCGAATCAGCGAAAAACAAGCGTGATGTGCGAGGCTTTCGAGAAGTCCGCTCTCGCGTCGCACGCTACGAAACCGCTCGCCCGGTGTCAGGCCGGTATCGCGAGCAGGCTGCAGATTCCAAGGTTCCATCTGATTTCTCAGCCAGTAAAAATGTGCTGCTGTTGGCCGACTGCGAAGCCGACAAAGTAATTGACATAGTGAAACACGGCGGGCGCAACAAGGATCAGACTATCGAACCGGTCGAGAACGCCGCCGTGTCCGGGAATGAGTTTTGACGTGTCCTTCAGGCCGAGGTCACGTTTGATAGATGAAAGCATTAGATCGCCGAATTGTCCGACCACACTGACGATGATGCCAAGGCCTATTAAGCGAACGGGCATGTCCAGAGGCGTGCCGAACCAGACAAAATGGGCACCAAGCGCAAAGAGTGGTGCAGTCAGCACGATCGCTCCGAGCGCACCTCCGACTGTTTTGTTTGGGCTGGTGTTGGGGACGAATTTTCGATGACCGAACAAGTGGCCGCAGATGTAAGCAAAGATGTCATTGAGCTCTACCGCGAAAATGATCAGCAAAAGGATCGGCCGGTAGTTCCAATCGTTGGCCATGTTGCCAAGATTGCCGAGCGCGCTTCCGAAGAGAGCGAAGCCGAGCACGCCCAGACCAACTCTCTGGATGTAGCCCCTTGGTTGGTCGGGAATCAACCCACCGATCGCAATCAATGCGACTGTTAATGGAAACAGCGCGACATAGAGTCGGTACCAATTATCCAGCGCGGCAAAAGTGATGAAGAGAATGCCGATTACCACGATGAGACTAATCGTTCGCTCCCGAAACAACCCTGTGATGCGGGCATATTCGCGATAACAAAGAAAGCTCAGCGTCACCACGGCGAGGATCGTCCAAAAAGCGCCGGCCAGAATGGGAATCAGGATGAACAGCGCCAGCCAAATCCAGGACCGGTAACGGTCCCAGAGTTCCTTTCTCTTATCGCTGGTGCTGTCGGCTGCGCGAGTGACAACAAAGATGAGCAGCGGTGCTAACAGGAATAGAATGAGAGCCGTCAGTGTAAGAACAAGAGTCACGCGATCGTCAAAGGCGTGACGAAATCCAAAGAGTCGTTCGCGCGTAATTTCGCTCATTTTAGGAGCCTGATGAAGTACTCAGCCATGTCGCGCGAGAACGCTTTGGGCTGGAACGCAAGACGCGAGCGACGAGCATGTCCACAGCGACCTGTAAGGAGCGAGCAACGCGGCATGGCTGAGTACTTCATCAGGCTCCTAGCGCATGTGTGATTCGTCCGACTCGGCGAATAACCGTGATTACGCAGCCCATGACGATCACGACAAGCCCCAAAGTCATCAGACCAATCTGCGAATCGTTGAACGTGACCATCTGCCAGGACGGTGGCGCGATTGCCGCGTAAACACAGATCAGCGTGATGACCAACATGCGATGTTGTTTTGCCATTGGTCCACAGAACTCATTAGGCGCGCCGGCGATTTTTCCTGCTGCGCGAACGTAAGCGGTGAAGATGGCCAGAATGGTTGCGATGTAACCGAGTGTAACATTTCCGCCCCACGCGAAGCCGGCTCCAATGAATACAGCAGCGTCCGAAATGCGATCGGGTACCTCGTTGTAGAGTTCACCGGTTTTCGACGTGCGACTGGAAGCGATGGCAACCATCCCATCGAGCATATTCGCAGTCAGGCGCAGTTGCGCGCCAAGGGCGGCGATGAGCCACAGGATTCGGTAATCAGCAATTGAAGTCACGCCGAGGGCGATGCCCCCGACAATGCATGCACACATACCTGCAATCGAAATTGCGTTCGGCGAAACATTCCGTGAAGCGAGCCAGGCCGTCGCGTCCTGCGCCCATTTTCGGTTGCGCGTTGCGATTGGGCGACGGTCAATTGCTTCAGTGGGTGCTTCCTGGATCACAGTTGCTGGCAACCGATAGCAGGTCGCCACGGTAATGGGCAGAAGAAAATCCAGCAGACGGTGACGCTTGCTTGATCCCAAGGAGGGGCGATCTCCAGATCGCCCCAGCGGCGGACTGGAGACCGCCGCTCCTTGAAAACTTGCAGACAAGATTGTCTGCATCACATAATGCCGAATGACTGCGCGCGAGCGGGTAAAACAATTGATTAAAGCTTGGCCAAAAGTTTACCCGGACGCGCATACCGAACTGGACTTTCGGAATCCGCTTCAACTACTCGTGGCGACGATCCTTTCAGCGCAGTGCACGGACAAGCGCGTCAATATGGTCACGCCCGCGTTGTTCAAGAAATATCGCACTGCGAAAGATTATGCGAACGCGCCGCAGGCTGAGTTCGAAAATGCCATTAAGTCGACCGGATTTTATCGCGCCAAGACAAAAAGCATTCGCGGTGCCATGAGAGTCATCGCAGATGAACATGGCGGAAAGGTCCCTGACACGATGGAGCAGTTACGTGCTTTGCCGGGCGTTGGGCGCAAGACCGCCAATGTCGTGCTGGGCAATGCGTTTGGAAAAAACGAAGGGATCGTGGTGGACACGCATGTGATCCGGCTGTCGCAGAGGCTTGGCCTAACGAAACACAAGGACGCAGAAAAGATCGAACTCGATTTGATGAAGCTTATTCCGCGCGAGCATTGGACCGACTGGAGTCACTGGCTCATCTGGCATGGCCGCCGACGCTGTTATGCGCGCAAGCCTGATTGCAGCAGATGCGAGGTTTTCCGGTTGTGTCCGAGCGGCAAAGTTTTCCTGCGAACAGGCCAGGCGCAGAAGCCGAACGATGATTGACGGCTTGGTTGTGCATACGATTCGCGCCATCAGCGGCGGTTTCGACCGTATTAAGATGAGACGGTAGCCGCTGTAGCCACGGCCCTGTGGGCCGTTTTCCTTGGTGTAAAAAGCAGCGCCGAGCCGAACCGGCCACAGGCCCGTGGCTACAACATTCGTTAAATCGCTCTAGATTAGATTTTCCTTCCGTTTTTGCTCGACTCAGCCCAAAGGATTTTCTAAGACTTGGCGCCCCCGAAGCTAAGATGAATGGAGGAATGAAGCGAAAAGGTTTTGCCATGATTGGCGCGCTGCTTTGCGCAATTGCGATCCAGGCAAGAGCGGCCACTATAACGGTGACCAACAGAGGCGACAGCGGCCCCGGCTCATTGCGTCAGGCGCTCGCGAACGCGAATAATGGCGACGGGATTAATTTCGCTGTAACCGGTACTATCACGCTGACCAGCGCCGGACTTTCGATTGCTAAGAACGTCACGATTTCAGGTCCTGGCGCCAACCAACTCGCAGTTGATGGCAACCAAGGGGACTTTGTGTTCGAAGTCGCTCCCCAGAGAACTGTCAGTATCTCCGGCCTGAGCATCAGGAACGCCCGGTTTGGGATTTCGAATAATCAGGGCACGGTATCGGTCAGTAATTGCATCTTAAGCGGCCACTCATTCACCGGGCTCTACAACCATGCCGGACAAGATCCTGGCGCGGGGGCTTCCATGACGGTCGCCAACAGCATCATCAGCAATAACTCCGGAACAGGCGCCTTCAATTTGGTCCCGTTCCCCAACGGCAGTGGTTGTGCCTGCATGACAATCAGACACAGCTTTGTCGGCAATAACGCCGCCGGCGGCATCTCCAATGCGGGAAGTGCTATCGGGCGTAACGCGCAAGCCAGCCTGACGGTCATCAATAGTAATGTCAGCTACAACGGCGGCGCCGGTATTAGTATGGACGCCACCGAAGGAATCGCGGACGCGACGATCGTCAGCACCATGGTGAGCGGTAATTCAGCAGGCGGTGTTTTCTCTGCCGCGGGGGGGGTGATTGGCTCTGCGGGAGTTACAATTATCAATAGCACCATTAGCGGCAATTTGTCCGGAGACAGAGGCGGCGGCGTCCTTGCGGGTGGTTTTACCAGTCTCAGCATTATGAATAGCACCATTAGCGGCAATTCAGCTGGAACGAGCGGGGGCGGCATCTATGGCAGTGCTTACTTTGGGGTCAGCATTGTGAACAGCACCATTAGCGGCAATTCAGCTGGAACAGGCGGCGGTATCTACAACGTCAACTACTCGATTCACGTTGCAAATAGCACGATAAGCGGCAACTCGGCAGGTTCTGGCGGGGGCATTTATAACCAGGGCCAATTTGAGATCTCCAACACAATCCTGAATGCCGGTGCATCGGGTGAAAACATTGTCAACAACAACGGCCTCTTCAACTCGCTTGGATATAATCTCAGCAGCGATGACGGCGGCGGTTATTTGAATGGCCCAGCCGATCAGATCAATACCGATCCGTTGCTTGGGCTATTGCAGGACAACGGCGGACCGACCCTTACGCACGCGCTGTTGCCCGGCAGCCCGGCCATAGACAAAGGCAACTCCAACGGCCTACATGTCGATCAACGCCATTTCCACCGCCCCTTTGATGTGCCCGGCATCCCTAACGCCACCGGCGGTGACGGGAGCGACATTGGCGCATTCGAATTCGGCTCCTTTCCCCTGCGAGGGGATTTTAACAGCGATGGTTTCACCGATTACCTGCTCTTTAATGTCGGCAATCGAGCGACAGCCATTTGGTATCTGCACGACAACACCTATATCAGCGCCAGCTACGGACCGACTCTTGCGACTGGATGGACAATAGCAGATGTCGCGGACTTCAATGGTGATGGCAACCCAGATTATGCGCTGTTCAACGCCAGCACGCGTCAAACGCAGATTTGGTACCTGAACAACAATCAGTGGATTTACACCAAAAACGGTCCGACGCTGCCCAGCGGTTGGCAATTAGTGGCGGTTGGTGATTTCAATGGGGATAGCAAGCCCGATTACGTCCTTTACAATGCTGGCACGCGTCAAACCGCCATCTGGTATCTGAACGACAATGTGCTTGTTAGCGGTGCGTACGGTCCAACCATTGCCAGCGGCTACGTGGTATCGGGCGTTGCTGATTTCAACAGCGACGGCAAGCCCGATTACCTCCTTTACAATGCTGGCACGCGTCAAACAGCAATCTGGTATCTGAACAACAATGTGCTTGTTAGTGGTGCGTACGGTCCAACTATTGCCAGCGGTTACGTGCTAGCGGGCGTTGCTGATTTCAACAGCGACGGCAAACCGGATTACGTCCTTTACAGTGCTGGCACACATCAAACGGCAATCTGGTACCTGAATAACAACGTTTATGTCAGTGCCGCCTATGGGCCAACTCTTCCGGTTGGCTGGTCCTTGGTCGCGCCCTGAGCAACCGGCATTTCATCGCTTGTTGGCACCGTCCAGTGCACCCGGTGGACCGCTTTTTGAATTGCGATAGCCGTCGGCTCCAGCCTTGAAAGCGGTATCGGTTCAGTCGAGACACAACCGCAACCGCCACCGCTCCCGACTCCAAGACCACCGTCAACTTCCTGTCCATGCCCGACTATGGCGCCGTGCTAAGGAAGCAAGTCCGCAGTGCGAGGTTCGGTTATGTCCCAGCGGGAAAGTTTTCCTGCGCACGGGCCAGGCGCAGAAAACGAACGCTGAATGACGGCTTGGTTGTGCATACGATTCGCGCCATCGGCGGCGGTTTCGAGCGTATTAAGATGAGACGGTAGCCGCTGTAGCCTGGCGGCGGTATCTATGACAGTGTTTTTTTTGATCAGGAGGCCAGCATTGTGAACAGCACCATTAGCGGCAATTCAACTGGAACGAGCGGGAGCGGTATCTACAACGTCGGCTTGCCGCTGCACGCTGCAAATAGCACGATCAGCGGCAACTCGGCCGGGACCAGCGGCGGCGGAATCTTCAACTTTGCCGGGCTGGTGGAGATTGCTAATTGCACAGTCAGCGGTAACTCAGCAAGTTCCGGTGGGGGCATCTACAACTCAGCGGCGCAATTCGGAGCGGTACTCCAAACGGCAAATACGATCTTTAATGCCGGCGCATCGGGCGAAAACATCTTCAATGACGGCGGCACGGTCATCTCCGATGGATACAATCTTAGCAGCGATGATGGCGGCGGTTATTTGAATGGGCCTGGGGATCAGATCAATACCGATCCGATGCTTGGTCCCTTGCAGAACAACGGTGGACCAACGCTTACACATGCGCCGTTGCCTGGTAGCCCGGCGATCGACGCTGGCGATCCGAATTTTACGCCTCCGCCGTTCCGTTCCACGACCAACGAGGCCCTTGCTACTATCGCGCATTCGGTCGTAGCCGTCGCATCGACATCGGTTCAGTCGAGACACAGCCCGAGCGACCGTGTCCGGCTCCCAGACCGCGGCCAACTCCGCCCTAAGCAAACAAGCGTTCGTTTCAACGAGATTCGGCTGATTCGACCTGGCGTGAACGCGTTCCGTCGTGTTCTGCTTTTTTTCGCAGTCGTTGAAACTGTTCTTCGAGTTTCTTTAAGTCCTCGTCGGAGAGATCTTCCAAATCGACAAGTTGATTTCGTGCGCCCTTAATCGCTCGGATCATCTCATCCAGTTTGAGATGCACTGCTTTGGCGTCCCGATTCTGGGTGTTCTGAATCAGAAATACCATCAGGAAGGTGATGATCGTGGTAGCAGTGTTGATAATCAGTTGCCACGTATCGGAGAAATGAAAGGTGGGACCGGTGAGGATCCAAACGAGGATGACGAACACCGCCCCGCCAAAGGCCCAGGCGCTGCCAAGCATGGCGGCAGAATGGCGCGCGAAAATTCGGAACGCATCACTGACAACGCAAAAGAAATCGCGTTCTCGCTCGTTTTTCTTAAGTTTCTCGGCCGTTTTGTTCACAGGGCTACCTTAACTTTCGCGCCCGAGTTCCCGATTGCGCGCACGAAACGTGCCGGTCGGTTTCTGTCTTTTACATGGCAGGATTGATTTTCCCAGTGAGTTAGGGAAAACTAGCTCCCGAATTCATGCAGCAGGGTCCCGCATTGTCAGGTCTGCAAACTGTCCCGCCTGCGCCGGTGAGCGCGCCCAGGCCGAAGTTGTGGATACTCGATTCATGGCGTGATCTCATTCTGTATGTTGGCACGCCGCTGTTGTTGCTGCCGGCCTTTGCATTAGCTCAGGCGCGCTGGAGTCCCCAGGATATTTATCTGTTCGTCGCGGCGTTTGGCGCAATGGGACATCACCTCCCCGGTATGATCCGCGCCTATGGCGATCGCGCTTTGTTCGAACGCTTCAAATGGCGATTCATTCTCGCGCCGCTGTTTCTTCTCGCGATCTGCGTGGCCTTTTTTTGGTGGGACCTGAAAGGAATCTTACTGGTCGTTTTCTTCTGGGGCGTCTGGCACGGCCTGATGCAAACCTATGGGTTCTGCCGCATCTACGATGCGAAAACAGGAACATTCGATGCTCTCACACGCCGGCTCGATTTTACGATGTGCGTTATCTGGTTCGCGACGGCGGTAGCGCTTTCACCATACCGGCTGAGCGATACGCTCGACACGTACTATATGTGTGGCGGGGCGTTTATTCCGCCATCAATAATTCATCACGGCCAACAGCTGATTCTTTTGGTGGCCATCGTCGTTTCGGTCCTTTTTATCCTGCACTTCGGACGGATGTGGATCATAGGGCACCGGCCCAACCCTGTGAAATTGGCTCTGCTTGTTACGAGCATCGCATTTTGGTGGTACTGCAATAATCTTGTCGCGAATATTATCGTAGGCATTGCGCTGTTCGAAGTTTTCCACGACGTGCAGTACCTCTCGCTGGTCTGGATCTACAATCGCAATCGCGTCGAGAAAGACAGCAACATCGGCGGATTCATGCGCTTCGTGTTCCGACGGAGCGGCTCGCTTATCGGACTTTATGTCGGCTTGGTTTTCGCCTACGGCTCAGTCGCTTATTTCAATGCGCACCTAGGAATAGAGAATATTAAACGCATCCTTACAGGGGTGGTCACGGCATCCACGTTGCTGCATTTTTATTACGATGGATTTATCTGGAAAGTTCGGGAGCGCTCCACGCGCCAATCGCTTGGGTTAAGTGGCGGCACGGCTGATGTATCGCTGGGCGGCATTCTCCCAGGCTGGGCCTGGCACGGCTTAAAATGGGCGACGATATTTGTACTTCCGTTAGGCGCGCTCTGGTTTTGGCAGACAAATCTTAATGTGCCGGAAATCCAACGGCGGGCATGGCTTGTCGCGGACGTGCCAGCCGGTGCGAAACAGCACTTTGATTACGGCGTCGCCCTGCAAAAAGAGAACCGTTGGGAAGAAGCGGAACAACAATATAAAATCGCCCTCCGTTTCCATCCTGCCGATGCGAAGTCGCATATGAACCTTGCTGTCGCTTTGATGGCACAAGCCAAATTTGATGAGGCCGCGCCTCACATGGAAGAGGCGTTGCGTCTTCAACCAAACGAAGGTGAGTTCCATTTGAGTTACGCCAATTTGCTCCAGCGACTCGGACGCGGAGACGAAGCCGGATCTCACTATGAAGCAGCCGCGCGTCTCCTGCCGGGTTCACCCGAGGCGCATTACAATTATGCGTTGATCCTTGCCTCATCGGGCAAAGGAAATGATGCCCTGAGGGAGTTGCAGAGGGCGGTTCAGCTGAAACCCGATCATGTGGATGCCCAACTCCAATTGGCCGACGCGCTATTTGCAAAAGGGAATCTTGACGAGGCCAAAATGCATTATACCGCGGCGCTTGGTGCGGATCCCAAGTTGGCAGTCGCTCACAATAGTTTAGGCAGGCTTTACCTGACTCAGGGTCAAATCTCTCAGGCCATTGTCCAATTCGGTGAAGCATTGCGCCTCAATCCCGATTACAAAGAGGCCAAAGAGAATCTGCGCATCGCCAAAGCAAGCGACGTTGAGCTTCTTCGGCAAACGCACAATTGATTTTTGGTTGGCCGCGCTCTTCACCTCAACCTGGATGACGCGTGGAACGGCCCGTTGGGTCTTCCTGTAATTGACGCGCGCGCCTGGGGACCGCAGCTTCGCTTCTCAGCGCCGCCACGTGTGGTCGCCGAGTTTTATCGCGAGCACGAGGCCAATCTCGCGGCACCATTTTTGCTCTATGGATCGGGCGACTTTCACTATTTGACTGCGCTGCGACTGCGTCGCATTGCTGGACCGATTATTCTCGTTTCATTTGATAATCATCCGGACTGGGATGTGCGTCCTCCGAAGTGGGGATGCGGCGGTTGGGTCAATCGCGCATTGGAGCTATCAAACGTCAAAAGAGTGAGTGTCTGGGGTTGCGGAAACTTTGAATGCTGGTGGCCCCACCAAATCTTCGGCAACCGTCGCGCCGAACGTGCCGGCGTTCTGGACGTTCACCCCTGGGCGGATGAGCACCCCTCGAAAGATCGACACCGCCGCGGCGCGATCTTGCGGGACAACTGGCGCGAACACTTTGACCAATTTTTGGAGACAGCCGGCGGAGAAAACGTTTACGTCACGATCGATCTTGACTGTGTTGATGCTAACGAGGCAGTGACGAATTGGGAGGCTGGACGCTTCACGATTGCAGACCTCGAATGGGCGCTCGGAAAATTGCGCGGCTCCTCTCAGATTATCGGAGGCGATATTTGTGGCGCCTATTCCCCGCCAAATTACGCGCGTTTCAAACAGCGTTTCGCCGCGGAATTCGATCATCCAAAGCTCGCGTTACCCAATCCAGACGAAATTCGAAGAATTAATTTCGCTGCGCTTGAAAAGCTTTGGCCGTTGCTGGGAGGCGCGTGAATTTTTCAGCGCCCTGACATTCTGTTGCTAGCTGAGCGAAACCAGCACGATCCCGATGCTGATCAACAACGCGCCTATCGCCAGGCGCATGTTCAGCTTTTCCTTCAAGACGACCGCTGCCATCAGCGTGATAAAGATCACGCTTAAACCTTGGAATGGGTAGAGATAACTCAGATCGAAGCGCTGCAGCAATCCGAGCGTGAGGAAAAACGAAATCGTCATCAAAATAATGCCGCTAGTAACCTTCGAGACAAACCGGACGTTCCGAAAACCGGTCGTTTTCGTAGCCTCCATCGCTCGCTTCAGGATGAGCTGAGCCGCGACGAAGCTTAACAGAGAAACAACAATGAAAAAAAAGGCGAGAAAACTCATATGAGACCGTTGAAATACTGGAATGGGCCGCGCGTAGAGTCAGAAGGGGCGGATGGCAAGGAGCGAGTGAGGCGCATCCCCGCAGCGGGCTGCAACGAACGAGCGACGCGGCCAGACGCCCCTTCTGGCTCGCGCCCGGAGGGTTGCGTCGCTTTTGGTGCTGGCCGGCGTTGCTCGCTTGGCCGAGATCGCTGCGGATATCGGTGCTGCGCTCGCGCCTTGGCCAGCGCCAAAAATCGACAGCAACGCGTTCCATTCCAGTATTTCAACGGTCTCATAAGCGTTCCTCGATTTGTGCAATTGGTTTTGCGACCAGCGCTAATCCGATAACGACCAGCGCAATCCCGCACCAGCGCAGCGTTGAAATCAATTCGCCTAGAAAAATCCAACAGCCAAGCGGAACGAGGATATCGACCACACGCGACAGAGGAAACGCGATGGTGATCGGAATATATCTCAGCACATAAAGCCAACTGATGAAGCTGGCGATGATGAGAAGAATCGCCCACCACACCAGCGGCGAAGCCAAACCGTTGATACCGGTCCAAGACCATGCGCTATCAGTGTTTGCCACCTCTGTTGCACCGCGCTTCAGAAGAAATTCGGACCCGAGCACGCACGCGACGCTGAGAGCAAGTTGCAGCCACGGGTTCGCGAAACCGGAAGGTCGATTTTGCATTTGTTTTTTTAACCGGGGATGATCTCGTCGCAACCGATTTTGCGTAGCGATAGGCTCTGTAGCCACCGGCCTACGGCCGGTCTTTCCCGGAAGCAGTTGCATTCATCGGAAGACAGCCCACAGGGCCGTGGCTACAGAAGCAAGCAACGTGCGGCTAGGCGTCTCAGAGCTGATCGGCGTTAGGAAACCGCTGCAAAACAGGATCGTGACGCGTCGGGCCGAGATATTTGATGATACGGCGGAAAATTGGATTGAGCAGCGGACTTGTGTGCATCACGTACAGATCCAGCGGCACAAGCTCGCAATCCAAATGCAGCTTCGGCTCGTAGTTGAGGGGGTTGCTGTAGTAATACTTCAAACCCTGATCCAGCGCCCAGGAGATGATGTCGCGCAACGTGTAAAAATAAAGATGCAGATCGAGCGCGACGCTGTAGTCCAGTCCAATGCATTCGTCGTAAATTTTGTCGTCGCAGACGAGGCAAAAACTGAATGCGATGACCTTGCCTAGCTGGCGCCAGATGAAAAAGCGCGCGTGTTCCGGCATCCGCTGTGCGATTGCGCGAAAATAGTCCTTCGTCAGTGTCTCGAATTTTAATGGCGAACGCTCGTGGACAGCGAGATATAAGGGGTAGATCTCATCAACAAGAGTCCCGATGTCGCTGATGACCTCCAGCTCGATCTTTGGCGCGCCCTCGGCTTTGCGGAACTTTCGCCGCAGATCTTTTCGGGTCGCCTTGCTGAGCGTGCGAAAATATTCGTCCCAGTTGGTGTAATGGAGCGGAAGCCGCGTCATCGGCATGCTGGGAATTCGTGCATAGCCATTCACGGGGAACGCTTCGAGCTCTGAGCGATAGGTCGCGGGAAAATCTTTTAGAACGACCAGGGAAGCTTTGTTGTGCCTTGCATAAGTCAAAAGGCTCGCCTGCAGCGTGTTTGCTACCCATGGTTCGTCTTTCGCGTCGCACGCGCCCAAGTCTCCGGTACCAGCAGCGCAGCCAACCATCAATACGCGCATCGTCAGAAAGCGCGGGAAAATTTTGCGAACGCGATCAACCATTGAACTAATTTTACCTGGCACGCCTTCGACAAGATTTTGCCGAACAAAGAACACGGGCTGGATTGCCCGCGCATTGCCAGAATCATCCTCGATCAGCAGATAATGGTGTTCGAAACCGCTCTCCAAAGTTTCTTCGACGATCTCGTAGTAACGATGGTCTTTGCACTTGTTATCAAACGCCCGTTTCCACGCGCCGGATGTCTGCAGCTCAGCCAGCGTTAGCACTTTTGCTGCGCCTTGCGGAAACAGAATCGCGTCGCCGGGCGGCATCGGGAAGGCAAGCAGTTGGATAAAGAAGAGCTGCGGCCGGGATCTAGGCTTCTGATCGCTCGGTTGTTTCCTTCTTTGTTACGCTTTCCACTTTAAGCGCGCCGCTGCGGATATGGAGATCGCGCTGCGGAAATGGTATCTCGATCTTGGCCTCACGAAATTTCTCAGCGATGGCAAAATTGAGATCGCTGCGATAACGGCTTGGGCGGGCGCTCATTTCACTGCTCCAGACCACTAGCTCGAAGTCGATCGAGTTTTCACCAAATTTTTTAAGAAAGACGCCCGGGGACGGTTCCTTTAACGTATTGGGATTCTCACTCCCAACGGCGAGCAGGAGATCGCGGACTTTGGCGATGTCACTGCCATAGGCGACGCCGATCGGGACCCGGAAGCGCACCCGCCGATCGGTGTAGGTCCAATTGGTCACGGGTGAATCGATGAATTTCGTGTTTGGCACTATCATCATGATGTTGTCGTTGGTGCGAATCACCGTGCTGCGCGCGCGAATTCGTTCCACTTGGCCGGCGATTCCTGCAACTTCGACGCGATCTCCGATGGTGATCGGTCGTTCCGCCAGAATAACCAGGCCACTGATGAAATTGCTTGCGATGTTCTGCAGACCGAAGCCAACACCTACGCCGACCGCGCCCGCGAAAACCGTCAACGCTCCGAGATGGATTCCGGCATTATCCAAAACGATGACAATGCCGACGATTAGCACGATGTAACCGACGATTTGGGCAATGGCATGTTGCAGAGCGCGGTCGAGGCCGCTTTTGGCCAGGAACCGGTTAAAAAGGAACCGTTTCGTGCGGGATGAGAGCCAGAAAACCCCGATTAGCAGCGCGATCAGGAGAAAAATTTGAAACAGACTCAGCGCCACTCCGGGCAGGGGCGCGTTCCAGTGAAGCGGCACTCCCGCTGCGTTGATCGCGCTGACCGTGAAGAAGACGAGCGCGCACAGACTTAGGGTCGTCGTGACGATCGCAACAAAATTGGCGTCGATCTTGAACCGGCTGAAAAGACGGCGCACCAGATCGCTCTGTAAGAATCGCGCGACAATGAGGCCGGCCGCGAATAGAGCGGCGAACGCGATCAATCCCAAAAACGTAACGTAATGTCCGCCTATCTGAAATAATGGCTTTTCCAACAGCGGAAAACTCATCGAAACCTAGTCTGAGCCTCGTGTCTCGGTCACGCAACCAATAAGCAAAAAACACGGCCGTCAGCCGTGTTTAATGCTTTCAAAATCAACGAGTCCCTGAACGTGGGGCGTGCGTGCTACTGCTTGGACGATTTTTCTTCGATGTACTTAATGACGTCGCCGACGGTCTGCAGTTTTTCTGCATCCTCGTCCGGCACTTCCACTCCGAACTCTTCTTCAAACGCCATCACCAGTTCGACGATATCCAGCGAGTCCGCGCCCAAATCCTCAATGAATGAAGCCTGTGGTGTGACCTGCTCCGGGTTGACGCCCAGTTGCTCGACAATGATGTCCTTAACTTTCTCTTCGATTGATTTTTCCGCCATAAAATTTGTTCGGTTTATGTTAGTTGAGCGCGGAAAAGCTTAAAGCATTCCCGAGCACAGCATGGCAAGTAAATGAATTAAATAGGTTGTCAATCATTTTCGGGTTTGGCAGGTAAACCTTCACGTTTGCTTCCGTTTATCATTCGAGTAGATGAAGCCGATGACATCTTCCCCTGTCGAGCCTGCCGACCTGCTCGATCTAAAACTGCTGCCTGCCTGGCTGAAAGAACCAGTCGATGCAAAACGTTACGCGGATGCAGAAGGCGAGCAGGATTCCGAGCGCCCAGCGCAGCACCGTCGGGGTGCGCCAACGCGCAGGGGGCTGTCAGCACGCAGCTCCGATAGACGGAGAGCAGGCGCCCGACACCCAGTAACGAAAACAGGGGGGCACGAGGCAGGGCGCGACCGCCGGGCGCGCCGACAACAGGATCGAAGGGAATCTCCGCACCGCGAAGCCCGTTCTGAAATTTCTCGACCAGTTTCAGCGGAGGTCACCATCCGTTTTCTGCCTTACTCCCCGGCGTTCGAAAATGTCGTTGCCCAAATCAAGTCTGGTTCAGTGGCGTATTCGCTGTACGCCCTGGCGCGCTTGTTTCTTGAAAAGCCTGAACGCTACGACGTGCGGCTCACGGCGAAAGTGGAATCGCCGCTTTATCGGATTGGCGATAATGGGCCCTTGTCTCTGAATCGAGAATTCCTCGAGCGAAATGCGTTCCGTTTGGCTCAGTCTGATTTCTATAGGATCGACGTTACCGAGTCCGAACCGATCAAGGGAAATTTCTCAAATATCGCGCGATGCCGGTTGAGCGGGACACTTCTTGGCCCGACGAACCATCACAATTATCAGTTGCAACTGCGTAGCCTTTACGAGCAACGCTTTAGCCGCCGGATGAGCTTCGCCGATTACCAGCGACAGATCGAGATTGTGAACGATGCAGCATTGGTTGAGCGCTGGAAAGAAGAGGCGCGAAAGGTGACTACCTACACGACGAGCCGCGAAGAAGTTCCTTTAACGTTCTCTTCCACGACCGAAGTGGAGCGGCATTTCCGGTCGCATTATTTGGAAGGATTAATCAAGGGAGTGGAGGAAGCGACCATCGGCGGAGTCGTGAGTCGGCGTTTGCCGGATAGGTTACTTAACCAGGCGGTCGAGGATGCCTGGGTGCGGGAAACGCGCTCGCCCTCAGGGATGATGCAGGAGTTAGCTGGACGATTTCGACAGAATGGGCTCCACGTTTTTCGCCATCGCCGGGGGATGTTGTTTGTCTCGCCAATCCGAACACAAGCCTTTGTTCACGAACAAGCTGGCGTGTCTCCATCTGTGAATGCGATTCTCGAAGCGCTGGGAGGAACGGCAGTGATCAATCGCAAACAGCTTTTTGAGAAGTTGATTGGCGATGTTGCAACCGAAGATGTAGAGCCGCGCAAACTCTCGCTTGCGTCCGATTTGCGCTGGCTGATCAACGAAGGCTTTGTGATCGAGTTCAATGATGGCTCGGTCGATCTTCCACGAGGAAAAGCCAAACCGCGGGAAGCTGTAAAGCCGGAGATGACCGCAGAGGCAGTGGAACGCGGATCCTCTGAACCGGCGGAGCAAACGCTCGCGTTGGCGATTTGGCGTGGACCCTACTCGCCGACGATTCTCAGCGAAGGCGCCGGGTCGCCGTCTTCGTAGCGAACGACTTCATTTTTTTCGTTCAAGAGCGCAATACGCGGTGCATGTAATACCGCTTCTTCGAGCGTGTAGCGCGCAAAACTCATGATGGTGAGGCGGTCGCCGATTTTGCCGAGATGCGCCGTGGCACCGTTTAGTTCGATGATTCCACGCCGAGCTTCGCCAAAAATCGCATAGGTCTCGAATCGCTCGCCATTGTTCAAATTACTCACGAGGATTTTTTCATACGGAATCAGGCCGACGAGTTCGGCCAGATCGACGGAAACCGTCAGGCTGCCTTCATAATCAAGGCTCGCCCCAGTCACGGTGGCACGGTGAATTTTTGATTTGAGGAGGGTAAGTTGCATGTTCTTCGTCATTCCGAGCGAAAGCGAGGAATCCCGCGGCGCTGTCCACTGGTACGCTTATGGGATGTCGCGACTGCGCTCGACATGACGAACGCGTTAGATAGCGCCGGCTTTTCTGAGCGCTTTAAAGGCACCGTGTTTGTTGATTGTTTTCAGACCACGCGCCGTAACGCGAATGCGCACAAACTTCTTCAGCTCCGGCACCCAGATACGCTGGCGTCGCAGGTTCGGCGCGAAAATGCGCGGCACATTTTTCGTGACGTGCCGGCCTACACCGCCCTTCTTTTTGGCCAGACCGCGCCGGTGAATAACGCTTCCACGCATGACTTTCGATCCTGTAACACTACAAACTCTGGACATGATATAACCTCAAAAACAGGCGCGTAAGCTGCCGCGCATCAGTTCACCGGTCAAGTAGATGTTGATTCACCGCACGCCGTATTCTTCTCGTCGAAAAATTCATGGTTGAACGCGCAACTGGCGGAGGCGGTCAAATTTAGCTCGCACAAGAGCCAGTCTGGTCTGCAAAATCAATATTTTCGCAAAACCTGTGCACAAAAATAATCACAAATTGCGGATTGGGATTGTCGGAGCGGGCAACATCGTTCGCGCTCGTCACTTGCCGGCCCTGAAGAAACATCCGGAAGTCGAGATCGTTGCCGTGTCTAATTCGACATACGAAAGTTCGGAAAAATTTTGCCAGGAATACTGCCCATCAGCCACGCCGATGCGGAATTGGGCCGAACTCCTTGCCCTGCCGGACATCGATATTATCTGGATCGGCACGCCGCCGGTGATGCATTCGGCCGTGACCGTCTCGGCGCTTGAGGCCGGCAAACACGTTTTTTGTCAGGCGCGCATGTCGATGGACCTTGCGGAAGCCGAGGAAATGCTCGCCGCATCAAAGCGTTATCCCGAACTGGTGACGATGCTTTGTCCGCCCCCGATGGGAATGCGGGCTGATTTGCTTGTGAAAAAACTCCTGGCCGAGGATTACATCGGCCGTCCGCACCACGTGCGATTACAAAGTTTTACTAGCAA
>WNFV01022861.1_pt1 | contig 19123 bp, 18 predicted proteins | sample 5400101 | NCBI WGS metagenome assembly WNFV01 (sample SAMN13153361, study PRJNA577476) | soil metagenome | isolation source: 115 cm soil or saprolite under grassland replicate 1 | place: USA:California | collected 2016-06-15 | reverse complement strand
TGTACCGTAGGTTGTCCAACCTGCGGAAGGCTTCATTATCCAAACATTCGAAGTCAGTGTGCGCATTGATGAATGGCTCTCAGTCCTCATCAATTTTCGAGTAACGAAAACCTCCGCAGGTTGGACAACCTACGGTACACTTTAGGAGGAGACGATATGCGCAAACTCAACAGGTTTCTCTTTACGGCGGTATTGATCGCGTCATTCCAGATCATCGCGACGGCCGACGGCGAAGACTCCGCTCCGGACGGCTGGCGCGCGGCTGCGCCTCGTGACGAGATTCGTCCGCAATTCGATTACATACCGAAAGGCGGAAAAGACGGCAAGGGCGCTTTCCTCATCATCGCCGATGACCGCGAAGGACTCGATGGTTATTGGGTGAAAACATTTTCGATCACCGGAGGCAGGTATTATCGCTTCTTCGCGCTGCGCAGGGTTGAAAACGTCGCGGCGCCGAGCCGGAGCGTGGTCGCGCGAATCCTGTGGCAGGACGCCGACGGCAAACCCGTCAATTGGGATAAACCTGTCCCGACCGGCTATATGAAAGGCGCGTTCTATCAGGCCGAGCCTGAGTATCCGACGGACAAAACGACCGGCGCGGACGGACGGACAGAAGTCTCGGACACTTATCTCGCGCCGTTGAAGGCCGCGCGAGCAGTCGTCGAGTTGCATCTGCGTTGGGCGCCGCGCGGGCGTGTCGAATGGAGCGACGTTTCATTGGCCGAGACCGCGCCGCCGCCCGAACGCAAAGTCCGATTGGCCGCCGTCCACTTTCGCCCGCAAGGCGGTAAAACGCCTATGGACAATTGCCGGATGTTCGAGCCGCTCATCGCCGACGCCGCGCGGCGCCGCGCCGACCTGGTCGTGCTGCCCGAAACCTTGACTTATTACGGGCTGGGGAAGAGCTTCGACGAGGTGGCCGAATCATTGCCCGGCCCTTCGACTGATTACTTCGGCGAACTGGCGAAGAAGCACAACCTATACATCGTCGCGGGGCTGGTCGAACGCGACCGGCATTTGATTTACAACGTCGCGGTCATGCTGGGGCCGGACGGAAAGATTGTAGGCAAATACCGAAAAGTCGCATTGCCGCGCGGCGAAATCGAAGCCGGTCTCACGCCGGGCGCCGAGTATCCGGTCTTCGAAACGAGATTCGGCAGGGTAGGTATGATGGTCTGTTACGACGGCTTCTTCCCCGAAGTGGCGCGGCGTTTGAGCGACAACGGCGCCGAAGTGATCGCGTGGCCGGTGTGGGGTTGCAACCCGCTGCTGGCCTCGGCGCGCGCCTGCGAAAATCATGTCTACCTCGTCAGCAGCACTTACGAGGACGTCTCGCGCGAGTGGATGTTCACCGCCGTTTATGATCACGCGGGCAATAAGCTCGTTCACGCCGAAAAGTGGGGGACCGTGGTTGTGTCCGAAGTCGATCTGAACGAACGATTGCGGTGGGCGAGCCTGGGCGATTTCAAATCGGAGATACCGCGGCATCGCCCGGCGGATCGGGTTCAGAGATGACCGAACGCCAACATTTCCTCACAACTCTTCGGGCGGATGAACAACTACATCCTCGTAAGGGTACCGGCGTGAAATTTTACCGGAATGTAGGAATACATTGAGCGCCTGCTCGTATCGCTCGCGAGTGATCATCAAGTCTCCATCCCAACATCCCAGCTCCTGATAGCGAGCAATGGTCTTGATCAGCGCATCGCGGTCTGTCTGGGGGAAGAACTCAGCTTCTCTATCGGCGACCTCTTCGGCCGGTGTTTGATTCACCCACACCCTCGCCCGAGCGTACGCTCTGATGAATGCTTTGGCGGCGTCGGTCTTCAGGAATTCACGTGAGGCCATCAGGCTGCTGAAAGCGACCGGCGGCATCGCTTTGCCTACCGAAGCGACAATGTAGCCGATGCTTTCTCTTTCGATCTGCTGAGGGGCCGGCCCCTGCTGATGGACATAATCACCCAGGCCGCTGCGGAAGGCGGCGTCGATCTCCTCCACGCCGCCGGAATCGATCACTTTGATCTTGCTCCAGTCGGCGTCGTTCAAGTGGACGGCGTACTTGAGCATGGCCAGTGGCTGTGCGCCATGATCTGCGAGCAATGACGCGCCTTCCAGCTTCTTCCAGTTGAAGGCTCGATCGGGACTTCGCCCGGTGAGGAAGAAGCCGTCTCGCTGGTTGATCTGGGCAAAGTGCGCGGCGAGGGCGCCTTCATTCTTCTCCATGCGCGCCCAACTGGAGGAGACGGCCGATTGCACGATATCTATCTCCCCACTCCGGATGAGTTCCTGGGCGTCGCTGCCTGGCGTCAGAACTTCGTAGCTTGACTCAAAGCCTTCCTCCCTGAGAAAGCCCGCCGCTATGGTTGACAGGAGAGGGCTATAAAAAGCCGAGTGGCGCGAAACCATGATTCGTATCTTGTCCTTGGTCATCTTCGCTTTCCTTCGTTCCAATAAATCTTCACATTCTTTGTGGCGCGGCCGACGCCGATGATGTCAACTCTGCCGTCTCCGTTAAGATCGGCGCAAATCACGTCTTCGCAGCCCAGCCCCTTCGCATCGAGGACTTGCTTCTCCCACTTGCCGCCCGCGCCATCGAGCGGACGGAGGATGTAGACAATCGCGTCTTCGACCTTGCCCTCAGGCGGGCCGCGGAAGCCGACCACCAATGAATCTACGCCTGCGCCGGTCAAATCGGCCGTCCAGACGGCGTGGCCGCCCTTGTGGTTTTCGATGAGTACCTGGCGGTTCCAGAGCTGACCTGCCTGTTCTGGCGGAGTGTAAACGACCGCCTGATGGCCATGCCAAGGCTCGATCGTAGCGATGTAGCGTTTCCCGCCCGGCAGTCGCCCGACTTTCACCTCGCCAGCCCCGTGTTTCTCCGGGTCACCGGCGCCGATTTGTTGACTGACCCATTTTCCGTCCGCGGCCTTCTTGAAGAGGAAAATCCCTTCGTAGGCGGCGGCGAGGATCTCCTCTTTGCCGTCCTTGTCCCAATCTATAGGCCAGACGTTGTGGGTGATGTGAAGCTCGTCATTGATGGCCTCACGCTTCCAGGGTTCTTCGAACGGGCGCGCGGGGCGGCGGAGGATATAGAGCGAGGAGCTATTGCCCTTCCACCACTCCGGTCCCGCGGCCTCACGCCCGTGGAGCGGCGAACAGACGAGTTCCTTCTTGCCGTTGCCGGCGGCGTCTATGACGCGCATGCGGTGCATCGTCGGCTCTTCATCAAGTTTGATCGGAGTCCACGTTTTGCCGAGATCACTCGGTCGCTTGAGCAGCCAAACCGTGCCGCCAGTTTTTGTATTGCTGGGCTGCCAGTCGGCTCCGAGTATGAGTTCGACTCTGCCGTCATCATCCACGTCCAGAGGTTGGACGCAGACCGGCAGCTTGGGAAAACCTTCGACAATGATTCGCCTTGTCCAGGAGGGGTTTTCGTACCACACGACCTGATCGGGGTTTTCGGTCACGACGACGATGTCAGTTTTCCCGTCGTGATTGATGTCGGCCACCGTGACCGCATAACCGACACCGGCGTTGGGATCTATGACCTGTTCTTTGAAGCCGGGCCGCGCCTCTTGAGAAGGAGCGGCGGCGGACGAGAGGATTACCGCGCAAAGAAAAAGTAGACGCCGCGCTATATCTCTCTTTTGCATTCTCATAACTATCTCTCCTTCATTTGATTTGGGAAGAATCAGCCTCACAATCTGAAACGAAATCCGCGCCACGTCAACAATATCGAGACGCTACTGGGGCGATTGAAGAAGTGATGATCAAGGCGCCGCCGTTAGGGGGGATAACCGGCTATCAATACAAACAGCAGGAACTAAACTTGGCTTCCGGCGACGTAGTTCACGACGCGTTGCTGACGGCGCCGGATCGGGCGCCGCAAGCGATCATTGATCGGTTGGAGCAAGTTGGGGATGAATGGGGCGGGGGCAGAACGCAGGACGATGATGTAACGTTTGTGGTGGTGAAGGCGCCGTAGTGACCGCCGGGTCGCATTCGAAGGTTGTCGGGTTAAGAATGGTTTGTTTCCGCGTCATAACTGCGACGATTCAGATGTGATCAAGCAACTGTGGCTAAAAGCCACAATTATTGTGGCTTTTAGCCACACGGATCGAGACTTCGATCCGGCAACACTTTTGTAATGGCTCAATGATCTGGCAACACTTTTGAAATGCTCAATTAAACTCCGATGTCTTTCGCATTAGACATCTGTGTGCCGATAATTTCCGCCTATAACCTGTGTGGTATTTCGGGGCATGCCACACGCCTAAAAAAAAAAAAACGGAATGCACTATGTGTTCGCCCTGTGGGTCAGGTCCTTTACCTTGCAGAACCCAAGGGACTTATCCGCAATCCTGACATATACGAAACAGTTGGGGCATTACGGCACCCAAGACACCATCATTGGGGCGCCGTAATTGCACCCTATATTACGCACGCAAAACTAAACAGTACCGCGCGCGTAAGCAAGCGGCAGACCGATGGGACGGCCGCTTGCTTACGCGCGCGGTACTATATCAATCTTGTGTGGCTCGATTTAGCGAGAAGCGCTCGCAGATGAATAGCCTTCCCCCGAGGACGACCATAATTGCTCCTCGCAATTAACACTACGCCAAACTAGCGAAGGCGCCCTAACGGCAAGCCGGGAGGGACACGTGATTGATGCTAGGCTCGTGGAATCCCTGATGCTGGTTTCCGCCTTCGCCCTATAGTCCGTTCGGCGCATTCCGCCGGAGTTATCCTCACTGGCGAGACGGGGACCCCTTTGCCTGTGTGGCCTTCCGGGCAGAAGCGCCGCGGAATGGAGGACAAACATGGGTATGAGCCTGCAGGAGTGGCTCGACACCGAGGTCCGGCCTTTTCGGGACAAGCCGATCAGTTGGATCTCGCAATATCACTTCTTCCGGGACCCGATGCGCCCTACCTACTCGGACACGAGTTGTTTCTTCTCCCCTGCCGATGGAATCATCCTGTATCAGCGGATAGTTGCGCCGGATGAATGCATCGTAGACATCAAGGGCAGGGCTTATTCTCTCTGCGACGCCCTGCGAGATCCGGATTTCAGCGCCACAAGCCTCGTCATCGGGATCTTCATGACGTTCTTCGACGTCCACGTCAACCGGATCCCCTATCCCGGGCTGCTCTCCTACAAGGGGACTGACGCCATCGACACCTACAACCTCCCCATGCTCGACGTGGAAACGAGCATCCTACAGGACCTTCGCATCTCTACGGATTCCCTGGAGTATCTCCATCGCAACCAGCGGATGATCAATCGGATCTACTCGCCGGAGCTGTCCCAGTCGTACTATTTGCTCCAGATCGCCGACTACGACGTCGACTGCATCACTCCGTTCCAACTGAAGCAGAACTACCCTGTCGTCCAGGGGCAGCGCTTCTCCCAGGTCCGCTACGGCTCCCAAGTCGATCTGATAGTTCCAATTTCGCCCCGGTTCGAGTTCACGACCATTCAGAACACCGGAGACCATGTGGAGGCGGGGATCGACCCCCTCATCATGGTCACCGAACGGACGAGAACACAATAAGGAGACATCTAATGAAATCACTCGAAAACACGCCCGCGACCGTCGCCGCAGGACAGGTCGCCCAGACGGGCCTCGTCTCGGCGCACAACGGCGTATCCGCACGCCACGTTGAAACACTTCAGCAGATCGCCGTCGACGCTACGAAGGAAAACGGGTACGCAGAAGAGCGGCAAACGCAGTTCTTCCGTCCCTGGGTCAATCCTACGCAGCTCGCGCGGCCGTCTTATCTCCTCAACTTTCCCTTCTCATACGCGACTCAGGTCGCCAACAACCCCTGGATGGAAGACCTTTCGTCCGACCGGCGACAGCCGAACTTCAAGCGGGCCGCCGTCCAGTTTCTGGAGATGTACCGATACATGGCCGCCGCCGGCGCCCTGGTGTACGTACTCCCCACCCCCCGCGGCGCCGACTTGCAGGACCTGATGTATACCGCGAACCTGGGAATCGTCCTCGAACACCTCCCTTGCCAGAACACCGTCGTCATCTCCAATTTCGCCTCGCCCCCCCGCCGGGGTGAGACGCAGGTCGGAGTCAACTTCTTCCAGAGCATGGGCTACGAGATCCACGTACCGCCGACGAAGTTCGAAGGGGAAGCTGAGCTCAAGCACCTTCACGACAACGTATACGTGGGAGGGTACGGGATCCGGTCCGAGGCGGAGACGTACGACTGGATGGAGCGGAACTTCGACATGCGCATCGTCCGGGTCCGGCTCACGGACCCTTACCTCTACCACCTCGACTGCATGGTGTTCCCCATCACGTCGGAGAACACCCTGGTCTGCACTGAGCTGATCGAGCCGGAGGAGATCGCGGCGCTCGAGAAGGTGACGAACGTAATCCCAGTCTCCGCGGACGAATGTTATTCGGGCATCTGCAACTCCGTCCGCATGCCGAGCATGGTTTTGAACTCGTCGCACATCCAGGATCTGAAGGCGGGAACGGAGGACTACGAGCATGAAATCCAGAAGAACCGAAAGCTGGAGGACGTCGCCGCGAATCTGGCCCTCGAAGTGTCGTACTTCAACCTCAGTGAATATCACAAGAGCGGCGCCCTGCTCTCGTGCATGGTGATGCACCTTAACCGCCACTCGTACAAGATCGCCCTGACGGCTGGAGACGAACGGCAAGAGGCCGGTCTGGCCGCTTTGCAGGCCGCATAGCGAGACGGCACAACACAACCCGCGTCCGGCGCCAGCCCTGAGCGCGCATTCAAACCAATGGCGAACAATAATCTTTCGTCCATCGTCTGGAAGGTGTCCCTCCCGCTCATCTTCGTGGAGGCCACCGAGACCATCGATCACCTGATCGATTCGATCTTCCTGGCCCGCGTGGGAATAACGGAGCTCGGCGCGATCGCCGTGGCGGACACGGTGTTCCTGCTGTTCCTGGTATTCCCGCTCGGGCTGGTAGACGGCATCCAGATTCTGACCGCCCGGCGAGTCGGGCAGCGCCGGCCCGAGGCGGTGGGAGCCGTGTTCAACCAGGGCCTGGCGCTCGTCCTCCTCGTATGCGTGGTGTCCGCCGCAGCGCTCAAGCTGGTGTCGCCCGTGGTGGGCGGATGGCTCGTCGAGTCCAAGGCCGTGGGCGACGCCGTGAACGGCTATCTTCAGATAGAGGCATACGGCCTCGGTCTGTCAGGCGTGACGTTCGCCCTCGGCGCGCTGTTGACGAGCCTGGGACGGACGCGGGCTCTCATCCCGGCGACGATCATCATGATCATCACTGACGTCGTCATGAACTACCTGTTTATCTTTGGAACGTTCGGCTGTCCCGCCCTTGGAATGCGGGGGGCTGCGGTGGGGTCGCTGGTGGCGGAGTGGTTCTTCAAGTTCCGCCGGATCGGGCACGGGACGGCCCGACTGCTGGGCCTCGTCTCCATGCCTATCGCTGTTCAGGGGATCGTGATGAATCTCCGCTGGTTCGTGTTCTTCTTAATCCTGGAGCGAGTGAGCGCCGAAGCTCTCGCCATCGCCAACGTCGTATACACTTGCTACGTAGTACTCTGGATCCCGACCGAAGGCTTCGCGGAGACTACGTGCTCCATGGTCAGCCGTTTCGTCGGGAGGAATCGGAGCCATCGGATCGGCGGCGTGCTCAAACACGCCATCGGCTGGTGTTCTCTCCGGGATCGGACATTCTCGCGCAGACCATTGCGAGTCTCCGCGTCGTGGCCATGGCGATGTTGATCGCCATCCCCGGAGAGATGTGGTTCGTCGCCGTCCTGGGGACGGGAGACACAGCGGCGTCTCTCGGAATCGAGTTCGTCCTCACCCTGACGATGCTCGGCGCCGCCTACTTCGGGGCCATCCACATGGCGTGGCCGGTAGCGCTCGTCTGGTTGTCGTTGCCTATCATGTGGCTGGTGGGCCTGACGATCTCCTACGGGTGGATGAAGTCCGGCATTTGGAAGAGGCTCGAGATCTCCTGACCGTCGCTCTTTCATTCTGGATAAGCTTTCGAGGAAAGTGGGAATCTCGACAGCGAAAGGTATGAACTGATGTTACGAAGTGATGAACCGTATGCTGTAATTGCGCTCGACGAGCGCGATTTCGGGCCGCACAGGCGCCATGAACTGTCGATCTCGCTGACATTGGCCTTTCTTCTTTCGGCCCGTCTTCGCTTCCATTTCCCGATGAGCGATGACGTCTCAAGGGAGGTCGATCGCGCCTTCGATCAGGTGTTGAAGGGTCTGCCTATGGAGAGCAAAGGAATCGCTTACAGGAAAGACCTGCGCTGCTACGGAAAGATCTGCCTGCTCGAGGGGGCGAAACTGGTTGTAACTTCTGACCCTCAAATTCAAAAGAGGATGGATGCTGTATCAAGCCCGAATATTTTCCTTGATTTCAAAAGCGGTCGTCCGCCCTTTATCAAATGGCGATTCCTGGAAAACCTTGAAGACGACATCTTGAAACAGCAGATCATCGTCTACTCAAAGCTGATAAACACAGCGCGCGACGCCGCCCAACCTTTAGGCCTGCTTGACCGGCTTGGCGCCATCGGACAGGGAAAGATTGTTGATTTGATCTTGCTCGAAGCCAATCCGTCGGAAAACGTCGAAAACACTAAGCGGATCGCCGCGGCTGTAGTCGGAGGCAAGCTCCTGCCGAAGGAATCATTGAAGGGGATGCTGGCTGAGGCCGAAGCGACAATCGCCGACAGAGAGCGGCAGCGATAATTCTCGGACGGAAACAATCCTTCTCAACGGCAGGATCGGCTGGGTTGACGAGGACGACATCGAGAGCGCGGGTGAGAAGTGCCCGCTCGTCTATTCGCCGAACTGAATCAGCTTGCCGGGGAGCGGTATCGATTAACGGCCGCGATGCCCGATCGCCATCGCGGAGAGGCCTTTGGCGTGCGACCAAAGCGAGGGCCGGGACTGATATGAAGACGCTTTCACAGATATCTCAGGAGGATGTCATCGACTTCACGCGACGTCTAGCGACGCCGTTTCTGATGCTCGACCTCAATCAGGCGCGGAAAAACATCCGGCGGATTCGCCGGGCGCTTCCGAACGCCGCGCTATTCTACGCGGTGAAATGCAACACAGACCAGCGCCTGCTCGAAGCGGTTGAGCGCGAGGGAATCGGTTTCGAGATCGCCTCATTCAGCGAGGCGGAAGCCGTGTTGCGGCTTGGAGCGGGGCCTGAACGGATCATCTGTTTTCATCCAATCAAGTCGCCGGAATTTCTACGATTTCTGCATCGCCATCGAATTGACATTCTGGCGGCGGACAGCGTTCACGAACTCGACAAGATCGCCGAATATGCTCCCGGCAGCCGCATCGTGATTCGCGTCAGCGTCTCCAATGAGGGCAGTGTGGTTCCGCTAAACAGGAAGTTCGGCGTGGAGGCGCAAGATGTGCTCAGGCTGTTCGGCTACGCCGCCACCCGCAAGCTGGTTCCTTACGGAATCACCATTCACGTCGGGTCGCAATGTGAACGGCTTGAAACGTGGGTCAACGCTCTGGAAGTCTGCGAACGGGTCTATCAGCAAGTAAACACCGCCGGAGTGAAGTTGTCGCTCATCAGTCTGGGTGGCGGTCTGCCCGCGCCATACAAAAAAGAATCTCTGGCGTTGGAAACAATAAAAGAAGTGGTAAACGACGCGCTTTCCAGATGGAAACTGTCCGAGGACTGCGCCTTGAGCATCGAACCCGGCAGGGCCGTGGCGGCCAGCGCCGGAACACTCATTACATCTGTGATCGGTCTGGCTGAGAGAGCAGATGGACGGTGGGCCTACATTGACGCCGGAGTATATCACGGTCTGTTTGAGGCCTCCGGCGCCGGAGGGCGAATTCCGTATCCGGTGACGGTAAAACATTCAGGTCGCCCAACATGGTTTTATAACATTGGCGGGCCGACTTGCGACAGCTTCGATCTGCCATTTGAAAGAATTCGCCTGCCGGAACTTCGCCTCGGTGACCGCATCGCCATCCATTTTGCGGGAGCCTATTCGACAGCGACTTCATCTATGTTCAATGGGTTTCCTGCTCCCGCCATCCACTTTCTTGAGGACTTGATTTAAACCGATGCCGGGAATTGATAACGAGAGTCGTGAAACTGCGCTACGTTCGCCGAGGTAAAGCCATGAGTCTTGTCAACGTTCACAATGAGTGGGATCCGCTGGCGGAAGTGATTGTCGGGCGCGCGGCAAATGCTCAAATTGCGCGCCCGGACATTGGATTGTTCGCCGTCGAGTATCGGGAATACGGATGCGTCGAGAACGTCCCTTCGGGACCTTACTCGCAGCGGGTGATCGAGGAGACAGAGGAAGACTTGGACGCGCTGGTCGAGACATTCGAACGGTTGGACATTGTGGTTCGCCGTCCCGAAGTTTGGCGCCACGCGCAAACTTTTAGCACACCGGATTGGATCACTGATGGTCAATACAACTATTGCCCGCGCGACCTGTTTGTCCCCGTCGGGAAGACTATCATCGAAGCGCCGATGACGTTGCGAGCGCGGGCATTGGAGACCCTGTCTTTCAAACCGATTCTGCTCGATTACCTGCGTTCGGGCAGCCGCTGGGTAAGCGCGCCGAAGCCACGCCTGGTGGATGAAGTGTATAACGTTGTGGACACGGACAATCTCGCATTGCGCGATCATGAGCCGGTCTTCGACGCGGCGAATATCTTACGCGTCGGGCGCGATATTTTGTACCTCATCTCTGACACAGCAAACCGCAGCGGCGCGCATTGGCTGCAAACCTTCCTCGGCTCGGAATACAGGGTGCGCGCCTACGACAATGTCTACACGGGAAGCCACGTGGATACGACGATCACGCTAGTGCGGCCCGGTCTGGTCGTCGTCAATGCCGAGCGCATTCACCCCGGTAATCTACCGGATATGTTTCGCGACTGGGATGTTATTTACCTTTCGGAGGTCGTGGACATCGGTTACACGGGAACGGTCTATGCGTCGAAGTGGATCGGCATGAATTTTATGATGGTTAATCCGGGGCTGGCGATTGTTGAACGCGCGCAAGAGCCACTAATCCGTGAGCTTGCAAAACGCAGGGTTGATGTCATTCCTTTGCGGATGCGGCATGCCCGGACGATGGGCGGCGGATTTCACTGCGTCACTCTGGACGTGAGAAGGAGAGGGGCGCTGGAACATTACTGCCGAGGGATAAGGAATGAAGGAGAAATCCCGAATTGGAAGAAGTAAGAGGAGGGGAATATGGAAATTTGGTCAAATACCATCTACTCGTATGATTGCCTGCTGGACTTCAACCGCACAAAGGCCTTTCAAGCCGCCATCCGAGCTGTCGTCAAGGAAGGCGCCATCGTCTTGGACGCAGGCGCAGGGTCGGGAATTCTATCGTTCTTCGCCGCGCAGGCGGGCGCGAAGAAAGTTTATGCTGTTGAAGTTGACCCGTTTTCAGCGTCTTGTCTAGCGCAAAGCGTTCGGGCTAATAATCTCAGCCATATAATTGAGGTCATACAGGATGACATCCATTCGGCGGAATTGCCGGAGAGCGTGGACGTTTCCATTTGTGAGATGATGGACACGGGACTCATGGACGAAATGCAGGTTACAGCCATCAACTCATTGCATGAAAGAAACGTCCTTACAGCCGAGACGCGGTTAATACCTTTCCGGTACGAGACGTTTCTCGAACTCGGTTTTACCAACTTCAACTATTACGGCTTCAAGATTCTTACGCCGAAGCATGACTGGCCGCATTACTCCAGCCTGGATAATGGCTGGCTGCCGACTGATTTTCAGGCGCTCTCTAGCCCACACCGCATTGGCTCGATTGATTTTCAGCGGCCAATAGAAAGCCGTGTTGATGCAAGCCTGCCGATAAAGGCGAAAAACAACGGGGTAATAAACGCCGTGCGAATCTCCGCACGCGCTCATCTCGCCGAAGGAGTGATTTTAGGCGCGACGAACACCCTGAACGGCGACAAGATTTTACCGGTCGAGGAAACACGCCTTACTGAAGGGCGGATTATCCAGGCCAGAGTAAGTTATCAAATGAGCGGTGGGCTGGATTCCTTGCGAGTCACACTCTCGGAGGAAGCTGATAAACACAGTGCGCAACGCCGCCCGAATCTTTAGGCGCGCTTGACGGGCTTGGCGGCGCCGAACGGGGAAAGATTGCTGATTTGATCTCGCTCGAAGCCAATCCGTTGGAGAACACCGAAAACACCAGGCGGACTGCCGCGGCGGCAGTCTGAGGCAAGCTCCTGCCGAAGGAAGCATTGAAGGAGACGCCGGCTGATGCCGAAGCGACAATCGCCAACAGAGAGCGGCAGCGATAATTCTCGGACGGAAACAATCCTTACGAGAAGAGATTTCTTAAGGCGGAGCGTCATTGCGGCGGCGCCGCTTGTTGCGCCGTCAAGTCCACAGACTGAGGGGCAAGATCGGATTGGGCGCGCGGGGGCGTCGAAAAAAGTGATTATCATCGGCGCCGGGTTGGCGGGGCTGTCGGCCGCGTTTGAACTGTCGCGATTGGGGCACGAGGTAACTTTGCTTGAAGCTCGCCTCAGGCCCGGGGGCCGAGTCTATACGTTGCGAGAGCCTTTTTCCGACGGGATGTACGCCGAAGCCGGCGCGGCTCGCATCCCGAATAACCACCAACTGACGCTGAAGTACATCAAGCTTTTCGGCCTCACGCTCGATCCGTTTGAGCCGGGCAATCTGGCGCAGGTGGCTTACATTCGCGGGCGGCGAATCAAAATCCCTGCGGGCGAAGAGGCGCCGCTCACCGGTTTGCCGGGCGACCTCACACCGGAGGAACGGAAGGGAAGTCTGGCCGGTCTCTGGGAGAGCTACGTCACGCCGGTATTGAAAGAGATGGGCAATCCGGCAGCGACAGGCTGGCCGCCTGATTCACTGAAGAAGTATGACCTGGTTACGTTCGCTGAATTTCTGCGCCGGCAAGGATCCTCGCCTGACGCCATCGCATTAATGGAGATGCCTTATTACAAGCCTGAAGACGACACGATCTCGGCTCTCTGGTCGTTGCGCGAGGCCAGGCTGTTACAAGCGCAGCGGCGAGAGTACAAAATCAGAGGCGGGAATGACCTGCTGCCGAAGGCTTTCGCCGCGCGACTCGCCCGTAAGATTCGCTACGGCGCTCAGGTGGTAAAAATCGAGCGGGATGCGAGCAGCGTCAGCGTGCTATGCAGGCAGGGAGGAGCGACGAACAGGCTGACGGCGGATTACCTCATTTGCGCCATCCCGCTCACCGTTCTCAGGCGGATTGAAGTCTCTCCGCCCTTCTCGCCAGAGAAAAGTCGAGTTATCGAGCAGCATTCATACGAATCGGCCGCGCGAGTCTTTCTGCAAGCGAGAGGGCTGCGATGGCGAGGCGACGGGCTGGGCGGTTTCGGCTTCTCAGATCATCCCGAAGCGATCTGGCGCCCGACATTCAATCAATCAAGCGGGCAGGGCAAATGGGCGGACGCGACATCCTGGTCTCTTACCTCTCAGGCGCGCAGGCGCGGCGAGTAGCGGCGATGAACAAGGAAGAAAGAATCACTTCTACGCTTGACCGCTTCGAGAAAATCTTTCCCGGACTGCGTGAGAACTTCGAGGGCGGCGCGTCGGTCTGCTGGGACGAAGATGAATGGGCGCGCGGCGCTTACGCAATCCTGAAGCCCGGGGAGATGTTCTCATTGCTACCGCACGTCGCGCGTCCGGAAGGGCGCGTGCACTTCGCGGGCGAACACGCGTCGGCCTGGCCCGGTTGGATGCAAGGGGCGCTGGAATCGGGCAATCGCGCCGCAAAGGAGATCAACGCCGCGACTTATAGGCCAAACCCGTAATTCTTATAGGCCAAACCCGCAATTGATGTTATGCTCTCAGCCGTGCCGGCTTGCCCCAGTTCTGCATTTCGTCGACGGCCCGCCTTGCTCTGCGTCGAGATTAGCCGCCACTTTATAGTATTTATGGCGGTTAGCAAATGCGTGTACGATGTGGGGCGATTTGTTTAATCGCCCTGTTTGCGGCCTTGTCCGATCAGGAGTCCAATCAGGAAAGAGGCGCGAGTAAACAACTCGCGCCACAGTCCCGTACACGCATTTGCTAACCGATCTAAGGAAGTGAAAAAGCAAACCTGAGCCAAAGAAAATGAAAGCGCCAAGAATAACCAACAAGAAGAATCAAAAGGGACCGCTCATGCTCTGTCTGTTCGCGTGGTTCTCCGCATTCCCTGCTTTCGCTCAATCACAAGGGACGCCGACCGGTCAACAAACTCAGCAAGCTCCTCCACCAACTACTAACTTAACGCCATCCAGCATACGTGTTGATGTCGGCGGCGCCCATAATGGATCGATCTTTACGAACAAGTTTCCGGATTTCACGAACAAGTTTCCGGGTTTCACTCCTGCTCTACCGCAAGGGCGGCGAACGCAAGACGTAGCTTCGCGACAGCGATTCGCGGAGGCTGGCGCCGAAACACCGGCGCAGTCGCCGGATAAACAAGCGGAAGCTGGCGCCAAAACACCGGCGCAGGCGCCGGATAAACAATCGGATAGTCAAGAGTCAGTAGCGCGCGATACCTTTACCTACGGCGCGGAGATGGACTTCAGTTCGGATTACGTATGGCGCGGCCTTCTGCTCGACGACGGGCCCGTCTGGCAGCCGTCGGCATGGATTTCCGCCTTTGGATTCACTTTCACTGCCTGGGGCAATGTCGCCATGACCAGCGCACCTGGAGGCGCGGGCCAAAATTCGGGCGGCTTGACCCTGACATACGAACGTGATTGGGAGAAGCTCAGGGTCGAGGCCGCGCTTGACGCCTATACGGGCCGGCAGTCATCAGACATCGAGGCGGACATCGAAGCTCGAAATACGATGGAAGGCTCGCTGAAGCTGTCTTATCCGGCCGGCCCGCTCCGCATATTCACCACCCACGCCTTTGACGTTTTGGCTTATCGGGGCTCGTACTTTGGCGAGGCCGGGCTGGAGTACGAGAGGCAGGTCATGAAAAATACCGAGTTCACGATTTCCACCCGTTCGGGCTGGGCTTCAGCGAAGTTCAACGACGTGTACATCGGCGTCGACAAATCAGCGTTCAATTTCGTAGGAGTCGAGGGATCGCTCACCTATTATTTGGGACGGCACATGTATTTCCAGCCGCACATCGAGTTCAGCGCCATTACCGATGGGAGGCTGCGCGGGGAGTTGGCGCCGGCCAACATCGTTAATTATGGACTAGCGGTTGTTTTCCGCAAATGAATTTCCGAACGAATCAGGAAGGGACGCTTAGTACGCGGGCCGTAAATCTTCCGAGTGTATTTTGAGGGCTCCCCGTACTGTACCGCTCACTTAACCATCAGCGTATTTATGGCGGCTTGTATTTAGATGGGTGAAGTAAAGAAGATCGTCCTCGAGCGGTTCCAATCGGCGCCGGCCGAGCTCGGGTTTCGCATGCCGGCCGAGTGGGAGCGCCACGAAGCGACGTGGCTCGTCTGGCCCCATCGGCTCTCGGACTGGCCCGGGAAATTCGCGCCCATCCCGTGGGTCTACGGCGAGATCGTCCGGCGGCTGGCGATGGTGGAGCGCGTACGGGTTCTCGTTGCGTCGGCGGCGCACGAAGCCCGGGCTCGGCGTGTCCTGACACACTTGGGAGTCGCCTCCGATCAGGTCGACTTCCTGCCTTTTCCCACCGACCGCGGCTGGAGCCGCGACATGGGGCCGATCTTCGTCCGCCGTCGGGACCCGAAGACGGAGGTGGCCATCGCGCGCTTTCATTTCAATGCGTGGGCGAGATTCCCCGACTGGAAGCAGGACGACCAAGTACCAGATCGCGCCGCGAAGGCGCTGGGCCTGCCACTCTTTGCCATACAATCGCGAGGGCGCCCCTTCGTCCTCGAGGGAGGCGCCATCGACGTCAACGGCCGGGGCAGCCTCGTCGCGACGGAGCAGTGCCTTCTCGACTCCAAGGTCCAGACCCGCAACCCCGGGTTGTCACGAAAGGAGATCGAGGAAACCCTGAAGGGCGCCCTCGGCGTCACGAACCTGCTCTGGCTGGGGGAGGGCATAGCGGGGGACGATACCCACGGCCACGTGGACGATCTGTGCCGCTTCGTGGGCCCGGGTACCCTCCTGCTCGCGCGCGAGTCGAACCCGCGGGACGCCAACTACCGCGCCCTCGAGGAAAACCGTGAGCGGGCGGAAGGGATGCGCCTGGAGGACGGTTCGCGGCCGGAGGTCGTGTTCCTGCCGATGCCCGCCCCCCTCGTTCACGACGGCGTGCGGCTGCCCGCCAGCTACGCCAACTTCTACATCGCCAACCACACCGTGCTCGTGCCCACCTTCAACGACCCCGCCGACCGCGTGGCCCTGGGCACGCTGGCCGAGTTGTTCCCCGACCGCCAGGTGGTCGGTATCCATGCTGTCGACCTGGTGTGGGGGCTCGGCACGCTGCACTGCATGACTCAGCAGCAGCCCGCGGGCCAGGACTGAGCCGCCGTCTCAGCGACGTAAGTGGCGCAATAGCGTTCGCTGGCGCGTGTTACAATTCGTGAAGTTCCGGACAAGAACATCCGTAAAGCGCGGTTGCATCGACGCTAGAAGGAGAAGGCTGCCTGAATAGGTTTCAAATGAAATCGTACGAAAAATCACTGGCTATGATTACTCGGCGGAGGTTTATCGAGATGGCGGCGTCGTTCGGCGCGTCCCTCGCCTGGCGGTCAACTTCCGCGCGCGACTCCAGGATTTCGTGGCGCGAGCGGCGAGATCTTTATCCTCAGGGTGTCGCTTCCGGCGATCCTCATCCTGACAGCGTGATCCTGTGGACTCGCCGGCCGCCGTCACAGGGCGGCGAGGCGAGGAGGCTTACGGTCGAGATCGCCGATGATTCGGCCTTCCGCCGTGTCGTGGCCAGCGCCAGAGCGGACATATCCGCTGAGGCGGACTGGACCTGCCGTGTGCTGGCAGCCGGTCTCAAACCTGCGCGCATCTACTGGTACCGCTTTACTGACGAGCACGGCTTCGGCAGCCGCGTGGGCCGCACGATCATGGCGCCTTCCGACAAGGATGACAGAGTCGTGCGCTTCGCTTTCGTGAGCTGTCAGAATGTGCAGCAAGGTGCCTCGACGGCTTACCGCCGGATGATCTGGGAGGACGAGCAAAGGGCGGCGGAGGATCAACTCGGCTTCGTGCTTCATCTCGGCGACTTCATCTACGAAGTAGTCTGGTATCCGGAAGACCGACCTCAAGGCTATTACGCTCGGCGGCTACGCGACATTGTTCGTTACAAGAATGGCGAAAAGATTCGTGACTTCCATATCCCGACCACGGTGGATGACTATCGAGCGCTCTACCGGGCCTATCTCTCAGACCCCGACCTGCAGGACGCCCGAGCCCGCTGGCCGTTCGTCTGTATGTGGGACAACCACGAGTTTTCCTGGAAGGGCTGGCAGAGCCAACAGAACTTCGGCGGGGCGCGGCCGGCTCAGACGCGCAAAGTGGCCGCCAATCAGGCCTGGTTCGAGTATCAGCCCGCCAGGGTGGTCAAGCCGGGCAACAGGGCTGTTGACCGTTACGAAGCGCCCGCTGTCGCCGACGCGCCGATTCGCGACTTCGACGATCACGGGCTGGGCAGGGAACCTGGAAACCTCGCGGCCATCAATAGCCTCAAGCTGTTTCGCACGCTGCGGTGGGGCCGGAACGTGGAATTGATCCTGACCGACAACCGCTCGTTTCGGTCGGAGCCTGTCCTGGATGGACCTGAGGCCGCTCCCTTCCAGACCAGACAATTTCCCTACGTCGTTCCGCAAGATGTAATCGAGATGCTGGACGCCGGGCGGAGCCGCAATGGAGGACGGCCGCCAGAGACGATCCGGTTTGGCGGAGCAGACCTGCCCAATCCGCGCAAGCAGGCGCCGCCGCAGTCCATCCTTGGCGCCGCGCAAAAGGAGTGGTTCTTAAACCGGCTACGCGCGTCACGAACGCCCTGGAAGTTGTGGGGCAATTCAATCGGAATGCTCGATATGCGCGTAGACTTTCAGAACCTTCCGGAAGGTTTCGGGCCGCGGTGGCCGGGCGCGGGCTATGCTCAATTTGGCGACGATGATTGGTCCGGCTACCGGCTCGGTCTCGGCGCCCGGCCTCTTCGAGGCGGCGGAATATGCCCTCCCCAAGGATCATCCGCTGCGGGCCATCTATGTCTATAAGCCGTCGCCCGAAGCTCCCGCGCAGCCGGCGATTAATGTCTCGCTGATGCACGGCGTGCGCGCAAGCCTCGCGCTGCAAAGGACGGGCGATGCGCGTCAGGCGCTCGCGGAGCGAAACCCGGAGGTCGCCCCTCACCTATCCTTCATCGACGTCGGCGGGCACGGCTACTCTGTGGCGCGCGCCACGGCTGACGAACTGGAGGTTGAATTCGTTTGTATCCCTCGGCCGCTGGAACGTAGCGACCGCGTCGATGGCGGACCGCTGGCCTACCGGGTTAAGCATCGAGTAAAGCGGTGGGGACGTGGCGCCGCTCCACGATTGGAGCGGACGGCGCTTGAAGGCTCGCTTCCTCTGGTTCTGTGACCAATTCCTTTTATCGGGAGGGGGGTGGAATCAAGCGCCGTTCAGGTAAGTCTCCTCGCGCGGCGAAACCAGGTAGGCATCACTCATCCGTCGTCCTTGCAGCCTTGGTCTCGAATTTATCGTACTCCGAGGGCATTTCGATGCCGAAGCGTTGGCAAAGCGCTCGAACGTCATGGTAATCATTCTCATCAAGCTCATACCCCGTGTGAAACTTCACCATCCACTCTGGCGATATACACCTGACAGGATAGCCGTTCACCGAACCGGTCCCGGTGAGCGATTCAGCCGGGTATTCGACACCGTAAACATGATTACCTGCCGAATCGAAGGTATACGAATGAACATCTATTTGATGGCCCAGGTCATCTCCCAAGACGAAATTACAATCTCTCGTATCGTCACGCGGCGCATCTTTGAATCCCCTCGCTTCAAGTAATAGACTTGTTGTGATGGGCGAATTTCGCCACAACATATTGATTTCCCAGACACTTGCTGTCAGCAGGGGGGGACTGCTAATTTGGGAGCGTGAAGCTACAAATCTCTGACTTAAAAACAGAACGTCAATGGCGTGCG
>WNFV01007618.1_pt1 | contig 19129 bp, 22 predicted proteins | sample 5400101 | NCBI WGS metagenome assembly WNFV01 (sample SAMN13153361, study PRJNA577476) | soil metagenome | isolation source: 115 cm soil or saprolite under grassland replicate 1 | place: USA:California | collected 2016-06-15 | reverse complement strand
CGCGTGAACTTGAAGAACAGGGCCAGCGCGGCGAGCACGATCCCGGTGATCAGGAGCTTGGCGAGGTCCGAGTGGAAGATCACGACACCCCCCAGCCGGAACCGGTCGAGCCCCCACGGATCGCCGACGTGCCGGATCTGCAGGCCGATGAGGTCGCTCGTCACGATCTGCAGGACGATGAAGACACCGACGGTCACCATCGCCGCCGAGAACGGTGGCTGGCCAACCATCGGCCGCATCGCCACTCGCTCGACCGCGGCCCCGACCAGAGCCGTCACGGCGGCGGCCGCCAGCAGCGCGAGCGAGAACCCCAGGCCCAGTTCCAGGGCGAAGTACGACGTGAAGTAGGCGCCGAGCAGCATTAGCGCCGGCTGGGCGAGGTTCAGCACCCGCGTGCTCTTGTAGACGATGACGAAGCCAAGGCCGAGCAGCGCATAGAGGGATCCCTGCCCCAGGCCGCGGATGGCGCTGGAGAGGAACTGTTCCATGTCAGGTGGCGTCGGCGGGAGTGTGGACGGTGGAGAGGTCCCCCCCGGCGTAGTCGGTCCGGTTGCCGTACATGTCCTCGACGAGGTGCTCGAACCTGCCGGCGATCGCCGCCCGCTTGACCTTCTGCGTGGCGGTCAGCTCGCCGTCCTCGTGGTCCAGCTCCTTCGGGATGACCCGGAACTTGCGGACGCGCTCCGGACGGGAGAACCGCTCGCTCGTCTCGATGATGACGCTCTGGATCAGCCGCAGGACCTCCCGCTTCTCCGACAGGTCGCGGTAGGTCGTATACGGGATCCGCTGCCGCTGCGCCCAGTCACCGACGGTGTCGAGCTCGATCCCGATCAGGGCGGTGAGGTAGGGGCGACGGTCACCGATGACGATCGCCTCCTTGACGAACGGCGAGAACTTCAGGGAGTTCTCGATCTCCGATGGCGGCACGTTCTTCCCGCCCGCGGTGATGATCAGGTCCTTGATCCGGTCGACGATCCGGACGTGGGTGCCGTCGATCCACTCGCCGACGTCGCCGGTGTGCAGCCACCCGTCCGGGTCCAGCAGCTCCGCCGTCTTCTCGGGCTGCTTCCAGTATCCGGCGAACACCCCGGGGTGGCGGGTGAGGATCTCGCCGGTTGCCTCGTCGAGCCGGAGGTCGATGTCTGGCTGCGACTCGCCGACCGTCCCGAGCCTCAGGCGCCCGGGCCGGTTGGTGGTGGCCACCGCCGCGTTCTCCGTCATGCCGTAGATCTCGTAGATCACGACGCCGATCCCGAAGAACCATTGGAGCGTCTCGGGAGCGATCGGCGCGGCGCCGGAGGAAGCGTGCCGGCACCTGGCAAGGCCGATCTGGCGCCGCAGCGGCCGATACAGGAACGGCCACCCGAGGGCGGAGAGCAGTCGGGTACGCCAGCTGTGCGACCCGCCGCGCTCGGCGAGCTCGGCGCCGATCCGCCGCGCCACCCGCATCCACAGCCGGTAGTTCAGCCGCTTCAGGCGCGAGGCCGACGCCATGCGGATCTCGACAGTCGCGCGGATCTTCTCCCAGATGCGCGGAACGGCGAAGAAGAGCGTCGGCTGCACCTCTCGAAGGTTCTGTTGCACGGTGTCGATCGACTCCGCGAAGTGCACGCGGGTGCCGGCCTCGGCGTTCGTCCACTCCGTGGCGATGCGGTCGGCGACGTGGGCGAGCGGCAGATACGACAGGGTCAGGTCGTCCGGCGTGGGGTTCTCGTAAAAGCCGCCGGACGAGACCAGCACGTGCGTCGAGAAGTTCACGTTGCCGACGGTGAGCATGGCGCCCTTGGGCGGCCCAGTGGTCCCCGACGTGTAGATCAGCGTGACGACGTCACCGTCGGCGACCTGGTCGGCGAGCTCCTCGAGCAGTCGGGGGTGCGCCGCGCGATGCTCCCGGCCCCGCCGGAGGAGCTCCGGCCACCAGAGCAGGCCGGAGGCGTCGTAGGAGCGGAGCCCCGCGGCGTCGAGGTACACGATCGTCCGCAGCTCTGGCAGCGCGCCGCGCACGACCAGCGCCTTGTCGACCTGCTCCTGGTCCTCGGCGATGAGGACCGAGGCGCCGGAATCCTTCAGGACGTGCTCGACCTCCGCGGCGGGGTTCGTCGGATAGAGGCCCACCGTGATCGCCCGCGCCGCGACGATCCCCACGTCGGCGAACAGCCATTCGGGACGGTTCTCCGAGTGGACCGCGACGCGATCGCCGGGCTTGACTCCGATCGCCATCAGGCCGTGGGCGACCAGCTCGACCTGCTCCCAGTAGTCGCCCCAGGTGATCTCCTGCCACACGCCGAGCCGCTTCTCGAGCATCGCCACCTGGTGTGGGGTCCGCTCGGCGCGCTCGCGGACGCGCGACGGCATCGTCCGGGCGCCGAGTCGGGTGGTGGACGGCCGGGGCTCGACGGCCGTGGTCACGGGGTCTGCGACGACCCCGCCGGCTCGCCGCCGGGCTCCCGGCCGTGTTCCTCGCCCAGGTACGCACGGATCACGTCTGCGTTCGCCTGGACCTCGTCCGGTGTGCCGGTCGCGATCTGGAGGCCGAAGTCCAGCACGAGGATCCTGTCGGCGAGGTCCATCACCACGCCCATGTCGTGCTCGACCAGGATCATCGGGACCCGCAGCTCCTCGCGGATGTCGATGATGAACCGCGCCATGTCCTCGATCTCCTCGACGTTCATGCCGGCGACCGGCTCGTCGAGCAGCAGCAGGCGCGGCTCCATCGCCAAGGCGCGCCCGAGCTCGACGCGCTTCTTGATCCCGTAGGGGAGCAGTCCGACGGGGTGCTTGCGCCACGCCTCGATCTCGAGGAAGTCGACGACGCGTTCGACGACCTCGCGGTGCCGGAGCTCGTCCCGCTTGGCCCGTCCCCACCACGCGAAGGCCGCGATCGCGCCGTATCGGACGTGGACGTGTCGCCCGAGCAGCAGGTTGTCGAGCACGGTGAGGTTCTCGAACAGCTCGATGTTCTGGAACATCCGCGACAGCCGCATCCGGGCGATGCGATGCGGGGCGGCCCGCGTGACGTTCTCTCCGAGGAAGATCACCGTCCCGCGCTGGGGGCGGTACAGACCCGAGAGGCAGTTGAGGAGCGAGGTCTTGCCGGCACCGTTCGGGCCGATGATCGCCAGGAGCTCCTCGGGTCCCACCTGGAAGGAAACGCCGCTCACCGCACGCACGCCGGCGAATGAAAGGTGCAGGTCGCGGGCCTCCAACACGGGACCGGCGCGCCAGGTCCGGGGACCCGTCTCAGCCAGCACCTCCGCGAGCGGCTTCAGGACAGCCAACGCTTCCTCCGCTTGTAGTGCTTCACGTCGCGGAACGAGCGCGCCGCGCCCTCGTGCTGCAAGCCCAGATAGAACTCCTTGATGTCCTCGTCCTCCAGTAGGACCGCGGCGGGCTTGTCCAGGACGATCTTGCCGGTCTCCATGACGTACCCGTGCTCTGCGATCGACAGCGCCATCCGGGCGTTCTGCTCCACGAGGAGGATGCTCGTGCCCTGCCCGTTGATGCGCAACAGCATGTCGCGGATGTGTCCGATCACCCGGGGGGCGAGTCCGAGACTCGGCTCGTCCAGCAACAGGTAGCGCGGGTCCGACATCAGCCCGCGCCCGATCGCGAGCATCTGCTGCTCGCCGCCGGAGAGATACCCTGCGACGCGCCCGCGCAGTTCCTCGAGGAGGGGGAACAGGTCGAACACCCGGCGGAAGCGCCGGTCCATGCCCGCCCCGTTCGTGTACGCGCCGGTCCGGAGATTCTCCTCCACCGTCAGTTCGGCGAAGATCCTGCGCCCCTCCATCACCTGCGCGATGCCCGACCGGACGATCGCCGGCGCGTCGAGGCCGTCGATCCGCTTGCCGTCGAGGGAGATCGTCCCCTTGGCGATCTCGCCGCGGTGCACGCCGAGCAGCCCGGTCAGCGCGCGCAGCGTGGTGGTCTTCCCGGCGCCGTTCGCCCCGAGGAGGGCCACGATGCCACCTTGCGGAACGCGCAGGCTGATGCCCTTGAGGACCAGCAGGACGTCCTCGTAGACGACCTCGAGGTTCTCGATGGCTAGCATCGGCCGCTCACCCGGCTCCGCGCCCCGGTGCCCGCTCGGGGATCGCGCCCCGATCGTAGATCGAGGCCCCATCGGAACGCCACGGGTGGCGCGGCGTGAAGCGCGGTGGTATGCCTTGCTCTCAAGCGGAGCGGTGCCCGCGGAGGGGGGAGCACATGGGAAGCGAGCGAAGGCGACGGTACCCGGTCGCCGGGCTGTTCGCCGTGATCCTGCTGGCCTCGGCCTGCGCGAGCGGCGACGGTGGCGGTGGCGGTGGCGACGGAGTGACGCTCGGAACCGGCGTCACCGAGGAGCCCTGTCCGGGGAGCGAGAACCAGGACCGCGGCTGCATCTTCCTCGGCACCCTGTCCGACTTGACCGAGGGACCGTTCGCGGCCCTGGGCGTGCCGATCACCGACGGCCAGAAGGCCTTCTGGGATCGCGTCAATGCCCAAGGCGGCATCGGTGGCGAGTTCGACGTCGACGTGGAGACGTACACACGCGACAACAAGTACGACCCCGAGGAGCACGTCGCGAAGTACCGCGAGATCGAGCCGAACATTCTAGCGCTCGCCCAGTCGCTCGGGACGCCCACCACCCTCGCGGCGATCGACCTGTACGTCCAGGACGAGATGGTCGCGGCCCCCGCGTCCTGGTGGTCGGGATGGGCGTTCGAGGACAACATCCTCGAGAGCGGCTACAACTACTGCGTCGAGTCGATGAATGGGCTCGACTGGGCGAACGACACATTCGGCCCGATCGAAACTGTCATGGCGGTCGGGTATCCGGGAGATTACGGCGGTGACTCGGCCGCGGGCGTTGCGGTGTGGGCGGAGGCGAACGGCGTGATGTTCGACGAAGGGACGCACGTCATCGAGACCGCGCCGAACGCCGTCGCCGGAAACCAGGATGCCGCCGTCGGCGCCATCCTCTCCGTCCAGCCCGACGTGGTCGTTGTGGCGACCGGCCCGAGCGAGCTGGCGGAGATCGTCGGGAAGGCGGCGGCCCAGGGCTATGAGGGGCAGTTCGTCGGATCGGTGCCGACCTTCAACCCGGCGATCCTCCAGAGCGACTCGGGGCCGGCGTTGCTGGCGCTCTACCACTTCGTGTCGCCGTGGGGGCCGTACGGGTCCGACACACCGGCGCACGACGCCATCACCGAGTCGACCGGCGGCACGCCCCCGGCGAACGACGGGTACACGTTCGGCTGGATCTGGTCCTACCCGCTCAAGGCGGCCCTGGAGCAGGCCCACGAGAACGGCGACCTGACCCGAGCGGGCCTGGTGGCCGCGACCAAGGAGCTGACGGTCGACTACGAGGGCGCGTTGCCGGAGGCGTCGTACGGCGGAGATCCGAACGACACCGTGGTGCGCGAGTCCCTGATCGCACAACCCGACGAGTCGGCGCCCCTCGGGTCATCCGTGCTCGAGGACTTCTTCGTCGGACCAACGGCGGAGGCGTTCTCCTTCACAGAACCCTGCTCTGAGGCGGCCTGAGCCGTGCGTTCGAGGGACGGTCGGGATGGGGGCGGATATCGACGCCCACGGCACGGCAGCGCTGACGTGGACCACCGGAACCTATTCCGCCGAATGGTGACGATGATGTTGCCGGGGCGAACCGGCACACCATTCTCGCTGGACGACCTGCTGGCGATCGCGGAGCAGCTCGAGGATCCGAGCTAGGAAGCCGGCGTGGGGGCGCTCGCTGAGGGGGGCGGCCAGAGGAAGGGTCGCAGGAGCTGCCTCGGTGGCGCTCTGGATCGCGGCGTCGCTGGTCGCGGCCACCGCAGTGGTCTTGGCGCTCGCGTGGCCGTCACGGTACTTCTGTGCGGGTCCCTACGCGCTCGAGGAGCGAACCCACACGTGCTGGTTGAAGGTCGTGGGCGGCATGGACCACATCCATGCCCTCGGGGACCCGCGCACCGGCCTGCGATTGGGGATCGTGGCCGGTGGCGTGGCCCTCGGCTCGATCCTGCTGCTTGTCGGCAACCGAGCCCGCTCCAAGTCGGACGGTGACTGAGGGGGCCCCCGACGCGCCCGGCAGGAACGGCGAACCGTAAGCCGGACGGAGGCACGCCGGCCCGGTCTCGGCCGCGCCGTGGTTCGTAGTCGCGGTCGGCGCGGTGGCGCTGGCGTGGCCACCACGGTACTTCTGCCCGAGCAACGTGTACGGCGGATCCACCGCGGCGGCTCGAGGACTTCGATGTGTACTGCCTGAGGCGCCGCTCCATGCGTTCGTCTCCGAGCGCGTCTGAAGCGCGCACCGGCCGCCGCGTGGCGGGGGGAGAGCGAGCCTGATGGGTCGGGGACCCGTCGAGCGGAAGAGGGGTTCCCATAGGATGGCGCAGGCTGCCACCGGCGTCCGATGGGCGCGCAACAACGGAGGTCGACGGATGGGCGTGAACCAGCGCGCGCAGATCGTGATGACCGACGCCGAGGTCGAGGCGTTCCTGCGCGACGGGCGCGTCATGACCGTGGCGTCGATCGGCCCGACCGGGCATCCGCACCTGGTGGCCATGTGGTACGGGCTCGTCGACGGCGCGATCTGCCTGGAGACGAAGGCGAAGTCCCAGAAGGCCGTCAATCTCCGCCGCGATTCGACGATCTCCTGCCTGATCGAGGACGGCGACATCTACGGCGCGGCTTCCTGTGGAAGGTCGGTGTCAGCGTCTTCGAGCGGTACATGGGGGAGTACACGGAGGAGAAGCGCCCGGCCGTCGAGCTGATGCTTCGCAAGCGGGTGGCCATCAGGGTCCACGTCGACCGCGTCCGTTCCTGGGACCACCGCAAGCTCGGCCTTCCGACGTCCGAACCCGCTTCCTGGATGCCCTGACGGTCCGATGCTTGCGGATGGAAACGAGAACGTGGTTCTCATTGCGTATCGTGCGGATGGGGTTCTGACAGCTCGCGGGGATGAACGTGCTGCGCGTCAACGCCAGCGGAAAGGTGCTGAAGTACGAGCTGCGCGACCGCGCGGGGTTTGGGGAAGGAGCCGGCCCGTGGAATGAATCGCCAGTGGGACGGCGAGCGGAGCCGCCACGGGAGAGAGCGGGCGGGCGGAATGGAGGGCGGATGGCGAAGTTCCTGCGACTGGGCGAGGATCCTCAGGGCGAGCGGTGGGCGCTCCCGGACGAGACGGATCTCGACGTCCTGCTGGCGCAGCTGACCGGTGGGATGGAGCAGGGCAACGCGGTCGCGGTCACGGTGCGGATCGACGAGCGGCGCACCGGCACGCTCCTCGTGAACGGGCGGGCGGTGCCCTTCGTCCTCCTCTGGGAAGAGGGCGGCCCGAAACCGTCCTTCACCCTGATCGACTGAGGGCGGTCCGGAGGATGAACCGGTGGTGATGGTGTTCACCTGGGATGGGAAGGTGCACTCGCTCGGCCGGCCAGGCGCGCGTTTGGTCGACCCATGAGCCGCTCGGTGCGCCAAGCGGCCGTGGTGGGGATCCACGCGCTGCCGTACGCGAAGGACATCGGGATGACCGAGCGACGCTCGGCGGCCCTGGCGGTGCTCGGGGCGCTCGACGACGCAGGGCTGACCGTCGCAGACGTCGACGGCATGGTCCCCTACGCGTGGCAGCCAACCGCCGAGATGGAGCTCGCCCGGGTCCTCGGCGTCAACGACCTGCGCTTCTTCGGCGAGGTCGACGACGGCGGGGGCGCCGGGGCGCCGACCATCCAGCCGGCGGCGATGGCCATCGAGCTCGGCCTGGCCGAGGTGGTCGTGGCCTATCGGTCGCGAAACCGTTCCTCGGGCGGCCGCACGTGGGCCGTGCAGATGCTCGCAGCGGGCCAGGGCCAATTCGAGCGGCCGCACGGCGTCGTCCGGCCGGCCGACGGGTTCGCCCTCATCGCCCGCGTGTGGATGCACCGCTACGGCTGGACCCGCGAGGACCTCGGCCGGGTGGCCATCGCGATACGCGAGCACGCGCTGCGCAACCCGGCGGCGATGATGCACGGCCATCCGCTGACGATGGAGGAGTATCTCGGCGCACCCATGGTTGCGGAGCCGCTCTGCGTGCACGACACGTGTCTGGAGACCGACGGGGCGCTGGCGATGGTCCTGACGAGCGCCGAGCGCGCCGCCGACCTGGACGTGGTCCCGGCGTACGTCACCGGGTACGCCATGGGGAGCGGTCCGGACCTCTACACCGTGACGAACGTGTACGGCACCGAGATCGGCACGACGCCAAACGCCTTCATCGCTCCGGACCTGTGGCGGAACACAGGCCTCGGTCCGGAGGACGTGGACGTCGTCCAGTTCTACGACGCGTTCACGCCGCAGATCCCGGTGGCGTTCCAGGAGTTCGGCTTCTGCGCCGACGGCGAGGGCGCCGCGTACCTCGTGGGCGGCGAGGCACCTCCGTACAACACGAGCGGCGGCGGGCTGTCGGAGGCGTACACGCACGGCTTCAACCTGCTCGTCGAGGGGGTCCGCCAGATCCGCGAGACCTCCACCGACCAGGTCGCGGGCGCGGCGCACGCGCTGGTGACGAGCGGCAACGTCGTGCCGACGGGCGCGATCGTGTTCAGCCGGGAACCGCGGTGAGCAAGCCTGCGCCGCTGCCGCCGCGACCGGTCCCGGACACCGATACTCAACCGTTCTGGGACGGCGTCGCCAGGCGCCGGCTGCTCGTTCAGCGTTGCGCCGGGTGCCGGATGTGGATCTGGCAACCGAAGCCCGTCTGCCCGCGCTGCCGCACGGACGATCCGACGTGGACCGAGGTGACCGGCGACGGCCGGGTCGCCTCGTGGACGGTGATCCATCCGCCGGTGCTGCCCGTCTGGGAGGACGCGGTCCCGTTCGTCGTGCTCCTGGTCGAGCTCGACGAGGGTGTGCGCATGATCGGGCAGCTCGTTGACGCCACCGGCGAACGCGCGGGAACGGACGACGTGGCGTTCGGAAGCCGCGCCTCCCTCGTCTGGCGTACCGACGAGGCCGGGCAGGCCCTCCCGGCCTGGATGCTGACTCCGTAGCGGGCGCGTGGCGGCAGCTCGAGCTGGCTTCGTATGATGTGACGGTCCGTCAGATTTCCTGGGGAGGGGGACGAGGGGCGGCTGATGGCCACGCAGAAGGCACTGCGGGCGGTGCCGGAGGACCTACCGGCCGTCGACGGGCGGGTCCCGGGGCGCCGCGGGAAGGCCACCCGCGAGCGCCTGCTGCGCTGCACCGCGCAGCTCCTGCAGAAGACGTCGTACCGTGACCTGTCGGTGATCGACATCGCCCAGTGCGCGGGGACCTCGCCGGCGACCTTCTACCAGTACTTCCAGGACGTCGAGGCCGCGGTGCTGATCCTGGCCGAGGCGCTGCGGGCCGAGGGTCGCCGGCTCGCGGCGATCATCGAGGGCTCGGACTGGGAAGGACTCGCCGGCCCCGACACCGCGGCGGCGCTGACCGACGCGTTCCTCGGCCTGTGGGAAGACCACCGAGCCGTGCTGCGCGTCGTCGACCTCTCGATCGCAGAGGGCGACCAGCGCTTCCGCAACGTCCGCACCCACATGCTGAACGGCGTCACGGAGAGCCTGCGCACCGTGATCGACGACTTCCGCCACCGCGACGCGCACCCGAAGGACCTCGATCCCATGGCCCAGGCCGCCGCCCTCGTCTCGCTGCTGGCCCACGTCGCCGCGCACCGCTACAGCTTCGGGTTCTGGGGGATCAAGACCGAGGACATGCGCCGCAGCGTGGCCGGCCTGGTCCTCGCCGGCGTGACCGGAACGCCCTGACACCTGGCGCGATACGGTGGACGCGAACCTCGCCTCGAGCACCCGGATCCTGCTGGATCTCGCGGTGGTGGAGATGGGAGAGGGGTGACCACGCCCCACGTCGTCGGCATCGGCGGGACCACGCGCGACGGCTCCTTGACCGACAAGGCGCTCCGCTTCGCGCTGAAGACGTGCCAGGCCGAGGGCGCCACGACGACCGTGTTCGACGGCGCGTTCCTGGAGACCCTGCCGCACTACGCACCCGATCGGTTCGAGCGGGCCGAGGGGGCGATCCGCCTGATCGATGAGATCCGGCGCGCCGACGGCCTGATCGTCGCCTCGCCCGGGTACCACGGCGGTGTCTCCGGCCTGGTGAAGAACGCCATCGACTACGCCGAGGACCTGCGCGACGACCCGAGCCCGTACCTCTCCGGCAAGCCCGTCGGGCTGATCGCGACCGGCGCCGGCTGGCAGGGGATCGTGACGACCATCGAAGCCCTGCGCGCGATCGTCCACGCGCTGCGCGGCTGGCCCACGCCGCTCGGCGCCGCGGTGAACTCCGCCTTCTCCCGCTTCGACCAGAACGGCGACCCGTCCGACGAGAAGGTCCTGTCGGCGCTGACGACCGTCGCTGAGGAGGTCATGCAGTTCGTACGGCGGCACCAGGCCGATCTGCAGACGACCGAGGACTGAGGGCCGCGTCACGCCAGCCGGAGCTCGGCGGGCGCCCCGAGGAACCGGCCGACGTCGCTCGCCTCGGCGTGCAGCGCGCGGCGGAGGCTCGGGCCCGCCCCGGCGAAGGGCCGCGCCTCCACGGTGATCCCGTCCCGCCGGCGCTCGATCCGCCAGGCGCCCGCCACCAGCCCGTCGACGATCAGGCAGGGCTTCAGCAGGCCCCCGCCGGGAACGACCACGGCCGCGTGCTCCGGGGGAAGCGTGGCCTCGCGACCCTTCCACCCCAACAGGTACTCCTCGAACGAGCTCGCGAGCCGAACCGGGCCGCGCGGCGCCCGACGATTCGTCCTTCGCGGCATCCACAGCGTCCGGTCCCTCCAGCGAGCCTCCGTCAGGGAACCGGCGATCGCGCTCCAGGCGCGCCGGGCGTCCCGCAGGCCCAGGCCTGACCACGCCTGGAAGTCGTCGGGCGCCGCAGGTGCGTGCGAGAGGAGGTAACGCCGGGCGAACTCCGCGAGCGCCGCATCGCGGTCGACCGGACGCTGAGGCCGGCCCAGCCAGTCATCGACGAGGACGAACGTCGACCGAGCGCCGCGATCCGGGCCCTGGCAGACGATCCCCTGGATGGACGCCAGCGCCAGAAACCAGGGCGCGGCCTGCCCCTCGGTGTGGATCCCCCGCCGGGCCAGCCGATCGGCGATCTCCTGCCGGGTCAGCGGCCCGTCGTTCGCCAGCATTCGGCGGATCGCTCGCAGCCCGCGCTCGACGTCGGCATCCCGGACGCCCTCCTGCCGCAGCCGCAGCCGCGGGTAGTTCCGCACCGGCTCGGCCGTGAGGAGGCGGATCCACGGGTAGTCCTCCGAGGCGACCAGGTGCAGCGTTCCGCGCATCAACCAGCTCCGCACGATCGAGCGCCGGCTCCAGAGCGCCCGGTCGACGTCCGCCGCGATCGGCGAGGCGCTTCGCGCCCGGATCGCCAGCCGGAAGGTGGCCCGGTCCTGCGCCTGGATCCCGACCAGCCGCCGCACCACCCCGAGCGCCGACAGCCGCCCCGGGCGGTGCAACAGCTGTGCGCGCTGCCGCAGCCGCCGAACGGCGACGTCGTCGAGTTCCACGGAGCCATCGTACGAACGCGCGCGAGCCCTCCGCCTACGCTGGGACGCACGCCGCGGCGGTAGCCGGACAGGTCGGCCTGCCGCCGAAACGCGCGCACCGGGTCCACGTCCAGCCCGTTCGTGAGGTAGCAGAAGGACAGGCCTGAGTCGGGGTCGGCCCACGCAACCTGGCCGCCGATCCCCGTCGCCCCGAACGCTCGGGGCCCGACGCCCTGCCCGAAGCCGCGCAGCACCGCGTTCCCGTCGTCCCCCGCCGCCACGAGCCCGAGCGTGCGGTTCGCCGGGATCCCGGTCCACGGGTCGGGAAGGCGGTGCGGACCGTTCGTGTCCCGGCCTCCAGGACGGCGGGATCCCACAGGCCGGCCGGGTCGCGCAGCAGCGCTTGGAAGTAGGCCGCCACGTCGGCCGCGGTGCCGATCGCGCCGGCGCCGGGCACCCCCGCCTCGCGCACGGCCGGGTCGTTGAAGCGCAGCAGGTTCCCCTGGCGCAGCTCCTTCAGCATCAGCTCGCTCTCGTCGATCCGCTCCACGAGCCGCAGGGTCTCCGGGTCGATCTGGCCGACCGCGACGGCCTCCAGGACGTCCCCCTGCTGCCGCGGGGGACGCCGAGCCGCAGCCGCGCGAGCCCGAGGGGCTCCATCACGCGCTCGGCCACGTAACGGCGGTGGTCGGTCGCCCCCGCGCGATCGATCAACTCCGCGAGCACCCAGTGCGCCGACGTGGGTGGTACTCGAAGCGCGTGCCCGGCTCCCAATCGAGGCGCCACTCCGGGAACCGGGCCATGCGCCGCTCGCGGTCGGCGCCCTCGAGCGGGCGCATCGGCGCGCGGGGGAAGCCGGCCGTGTGCGTCAGGAGATGCTCGACGCGGACGGCGTCCTTGCCGTTCGTGCCGAACCCGGGGATCACCTCCGCCACCCGCGTGTCGGTCGCCAGCCGACCCTCGCCGAGCAGGATCCACACGGCCCCGGCCACGAGTGCCTTCGTCACGGAGTAGACCTGGTAACGGGGGTCCCGGCGGTCCCGGCCGAAGGTCTCGAAGAGCGCCACCCGCCCGTCGACAGCGAGGGCGATCTGGCACGACGGGAGAATTCCGTCCTCCACGTCGCGCCGCGCCCGTTCCCTGAGGGCCTCGACCGCGGCCGGAGCCATGCCGGCGCCCTCCCCCTCGGCGGTCATCGCCCCTCTACCCCGCGCCGGAGAAGCGGGCTGTGTGACGTGTGCCGCCACTGGATGAAGGGGTGGGCCATGGTCTCCCGCGAAATCGTACCGGAATCTGACGGACCGTCAGAACTCCCGGGAGGCGCGACACCTGCTGTCAGACCGCGGCGTGGGGGGCGGGGGCGGCCGGGCGGGCCGGCGACCGGATCCGCCCCAGCAGCGCCACCAGCAACGCCGCCCCGGCGGGGACCAGGAGGGCCGTCCGCAGGCTGGTCCACTCGGCCACCGCGCCGATCACGGCGGGCCCGAGTACGGCACCGACGTATCCCATCGTCGCGACCCAGCCGAGCATGACGTGCCCGCGGGGGGCGTTCCCGGCGGCGGAGAAGACCTCCGGGACCACCGGCGCCATGGCCACGCCGACGAGGGCGAACGCGACGACGGCCATGCCGGTGGCCCCGGCGAGTGCCGCGGCGGCGAAGCCAGCGCCGCCGACGACACCGGCCGTTCGCACCACCTTCGTCGGCCCGAGCAGGCGCACCGCCCGGTCGGCGACGAGCCTGGAGACGGTCATCCCGCCGGCGAACGCGGCGAACCCGACCCCCGCCACACCGGCCGAGGCGCCGAGCGAATCACGCAGGTGGACGGCGCTCCAGTCCACCGCGGCCCCCTCCACCATGAACGACGCGAACGCGACGGCGCCAAGGACCGGGATCATCCTTCGCGGGGCGGCCCGCCTTCGCCGGCTGAATCACGCGGCTCCGTCGGCAGGAGGGCGCGAAGCGCCGGGAACGACACCGCGGCCAGCAGCGTCGCCATCGTGGCGACGTTCACGGGCAGCGGAACATCGAGGGCCGCGAGGATTGCTCCGACGGCCCCCGAGACGAGCAGTCCGGCACTCCACGTCGCGTGGATCCCCGAGATGATCGGTCGCCCGTAGGAGCGCTCGACCGCCACGGCCTGGGCGTTGTTCGCCACGTCGAGGAGGCCGCTCAGGGCGCCGAACAGGGCGAGCGCCGCCGCCAGCGCGACGAGCCCGCGGACGGCACCGGTGAACGCGAGGGCGGCACAGAGCACCGGCGTCCCCAGGCGGATCACCCGACGGCTCCCGGCCCGGCGCAGCAGCGGGGCGGCCAGCCGAGCGCCGGCGAACAGGCCCGCCGCGAACGCGGTCAGGGCGATCCCGAGGTCGCCGTCCGACAGCGCCGACCGGGCCTTCAGCGCCGGAATGCGGGGTCCGAGCGTGCCGGCGGCGGCCGCGTGTATCGCGAACGCGAGCGCGATGGAGATCCGCGCCGCGCGTGGTGTGCGCCGCGTCTCCGGGGGATCGGCGATGGGGCCGGTCAGGGCTCCACGGCCTCCAGGAGCTCCCGAAGCCCCGCGCCACTGAGCGACGCCGGCTCGGTGGCCGCCAGGAACTCGAGCAGCGCCTCGGTGAACTCCTCCGGACACTCACGCTGCGGGAAGTGCCCGACGCCCTCGAACACGCGCAGGACGCTCCCGGGCATGGTCTCGTGCGCCGCGCGGCCGTGCGAGACCGGGATGATCCCGTCGCGGTCACCCCACACGATCAGCGTCGGCACTTGGGCGGCCAGGTACAGCCGGTCGGTCGCGCTGACGCGCTGACCGTCGGCGCCGATCACGGCGCGCAGGACCTGGAAGAAGGCCCGCCGCGTGTCCGGGTCGGTCAGGGAGCCGTACGCCTCCCAGATCTCCTCGATCGCGGCGGCGCGCGGCACGCGCATCCGGCCGAGCCACGACGCGACCGTTGCCCCGGCGCGCCAGAGCCCCGGCGCGAACGCGGGCGGCAGCAGGTACTCGACGCCCGGCAACGCCAGCGCGCGCAGGATGAACGCGACCTCCTTGCCGAGACCGCCGCTCGACACGAGCACCAGTCGCTCGACCCGTTCCGGGAACTGGTACGCGAACTGCATCGCCACGCCCCCGCCGAGCGAGTGCCCCACCAGGGTGGCCCGCTCGTGCCCGAGCAGGACGAGCAGGTCACGGAGGGAGCTCGCCAGGCCGCCGAGCGTGTGATCGGTGGCGTCCTTGGCGGACCCGCCGTGCCCCAGGAGGTCGGGCGCGATGACCGTGGAGCGCTCGGCCAGCCGCGGGATCACGCCCTGCCACGTCGACGAGCTCGACGCCATCCCGTGCACGAGCAGAACCACCGGCCCCGAGCCCAGCTGCCGGTACGCCGTGTGGTGCCCGTGGATGGTCACCGTGCGGACGTCCATCGGACGAACCGTACCCTGCCCGACCGCTGGGCGTCGCATGCCGGTACGCGCGTCGCCGTCCGGCCGTAGGATCGCAGGGCGCTCCATCGAGCCGAGGAGGCAGCATGGTAGTGAACCCGATCCCCGAGAGCTACCAGCGCGTGACGCCCTATCTCCTCGTCGACGGCGCCGCGGGCGAGATCGACTTCCTCGTGGCCGCGTTCGATGCCGAGGAGCGTGGGGAGCGGATGCCGGGCCCGAACGACACGATCGGGCACGCCGAGGTGAACGTGGGCGACTCGGTCATCATGCTCGCCGACGCGGGCGAGCAGTTCCCCGCGACCCGCGCCCTCAGCCTCGTGTACGTGGAGAACGTCGATGCCACCTACGAGCGGGCGATGGCCGCCGGGGCGACGTCCGACCAGGAGCCGGAGACGCAGTTCTACGGCGACCGCACCGCGAACATCACCGACCCCTTCGGGCAGCGCTGGACGATCGCCTCGCACGTCGAGGAGGTACCGCCCGACGAGATGGGCCGGCGCGTGCAGGCGCTGCTGGAGCAGGCCCAGGACGCCTGACGCGGCGGATCAGAGGACCGGCGCGTCAACTGCCGCGGCCGTCGCCTGTCGCCTCGATCTCCCGCACGACGCACGCATGCCTATCATCGGCCCGTGCCCATCGAGGCGGTGTTCTTCGACGCCGGCGAGACGCTGATCCACCCGGACCCCTCGTTCCCGGAGCTCTTCGCGGCGGTGATGGCCGACGCCGGCCACCCCCTCGAGCCCGAGGTCGTCAGCCAGACGGCCACCGTGGCGTCGAAGCGATTCCAGGAGCTGGCCACCACCCGGACGCTGTGGTCGACGAACGCCGAGGTCTCGCGCGCGTTCTGGCTGGAACTGTACGCCGACTTCCTGAAGGGCATGGGGATCGACAGCGACCACGCGGCACTTGCCGAGGCGCTCTACGAGACGTTCTCCGACCCGGGCTCCTACGCCGTGTTCCCCGACGCCATCCCGACGCTCGAGACGCTGCGCGACCGCGGTCTGGCGCTCGGCCTGATCTCGAACTTCGAGGAGTGGCTGGAGTTGGTGCTCGAGGCCCGCGAGCTGACGCCGTTCTTCCCGGTGCGCGTGATCTCGGGATCGGTGGGCGTGGAGAAGCCCGACCCGCAGATCTTCCGGATCGCGCTGGAACGGGCCGGCGCGCGGGCCGAGGACGCGGTCTACGTCGGGGACCACCCGTTCTTCGACGTCGAGGCGGCGGAGGCGGTCGGCATGCGCGGCGTCCTGATCGACCGCCGCGAGCGGTATCCCGACCATCCGGGCCCCCGCCTCCCGGACCTGAAGGGACTCCCGGACCTGCTCGAGACGCTATGACTCGGGAAGGGGAGCGACGGTTCACCGTTGAGGAGGCGAACGCCGAGCTCGAGGAGCTGCGGACGGCGCTGGCGCGGATCCGCGAGGCCCGGCAGGTCATCCTGCGCTCCGGCGAGCGGATCCGGAGCGCCGCGCCCTCGGACGGCGGCGGCGAGGACGCCGGACCCTACCTCGACGCCCTGACCACCCTGCGCCGGGAGATGGAGCGCATCACGGAGCGCGGGATCGTCGTGCGCGACGCGGAGTCGGGACTGGTGGACTTCCCCGCCGAGCGGGAGGGCCGGGCCGTGTTCCTCTGCTGGCGGCTGGGGGAGGAGGCCGTCGCGTGGTGGCATCCGCCGGAGACCGGCTTCCCCGGAAGGCGCCCGCTGTGAGCGGCGATGGGAAGATGGCCGCGTGAGATCCTCCGACGGCGGCCCCGCGATCAGCGTCCGCGGGCTCCGGAAGGCCTACGGCGAGGTCGAGGCGGTGCGCGGCATCGACCTGACGGTCCGGGCCGGCGAGGTCTTCGCGCTGCTCGGCCCGAACGGCGCCGGCAAGACCACGACCGTCGAGATCCTCGAGGGGTTTCGCCCGCGCGACGGCGGGGACGTCGACGTGCTCGGGTTCGACCCCGCGGCCGGCCCGCGCCACCTGAAGGAGCGGATCGGGATCGTCCTGCAGTCGACCGGGATCGAGCCGTACCTGACGGTTGCCGAGACGATCGAGATGTACCGGGGCTACTACCCGCATCCGCGGCCGGTGGACGAGATCGTCGAGGTCGTGGGCCTCAGCGAGAAGCGCGATGGCCGGGTCAGCAAGTTGTCGGGCGGGCAGCAGCGGCGCCTGGACGTGGCGATCGCGCTGGCCGGCGACCCCGTCCTGCTCTTCCTCGACGAGCCGACCACGGGGTTCGACCCGGGCGCGCGGCGCAACGCCTGGGACATGATCCGCAACCTCCGCGCGCTGGGCAAGACGGTCCTGCTGACCACCCACTACATGGACGAGGCGCAGGCGCTGGCCGACGACGTGGCGATCATCAACCGCGGCGAGATCGTGGCGCGCGGTCACCCGACCACGCTCGGTGGGCGTGACACGGCGGACACGCGGATCCGGTTCCGGCTCCCCGAGGCGGACGTCGGCGAACTCCCCGACCCTCTCCGGTCGGCGGCCTCCGACCACGAAGGTGACGTGGTGCTCACCACCCCCGAGCCGACGCGGCTGCTGCACGAGCTGACCGGCTGGGCGATCGGCCGTGGGATCGAGCTCGCCAACCTGCACGTGACGAAGCCGTCGCTGGAGGACGTCTACCTCGAGATCACCGGCGGCGACGCCGGACCGGAGGAGGGGTGAGACACCCACGGCTGGTCCTGACGGGTGGAGGGTGGGGAGGGTCCCCTCCCCACGCAACCGAATGAGCGACCTCGGACTCGCCGCACGGCAGGTGAAGTACCAGAACAAGCTGTTCTGGCGGAACCCGGCATCGGCGTTCTTCACGTTCGCCTTCCCGCTGATGTTCCTGGTGATCTTCACCACGCTGTTCGGCAACGACACGATCCCGGTCCTCGGCCGGACGATCCGCGTCTCGACCTACTACGTCTCGGCGGTGGCCACGTTCTCGATCATCACCGCGACGTACACGAATCTGGCGATCAGCGTCTCGTTCTCCCGCGACGCGGGGATCCTGAAGCGCACGCGCGGGACCCCGCTGCCGTCGTGGGCGTTCATGTCCGGAAGGATCGTCCACGCGATCCTGCTGGCCCTCCTGCTGGTGGTCATCGTCGCGGCGTTCGGGGCCGCCTTCTACGACGCGGAGCTGCCGACCCGGACCCTGCCGGCGTTCCTGATCGCCATCGTCGTCGGGGCCGGGAGCTTCTCCGCGCTCGGGCTGGCGATGACCGCTGCGATCCCGAACGCCGAGGCGTCCCCTGCCGTCGTCAACGCCTCGATCCTGCCGCTGCTGTTCCTGTCCGGGATCTTCGTGCCGCTGCGGGACACGACCGCGTGGTACGTCACGGTGGCGAAGGCGTTCCCGATCTACCACTTCGCGCAGGCCATGCAGTCCGCCTACTTCGCTCCGACCGGGAACGGCTTCGCCTGGAGCGACGTCGGCATCGTCGGCGCGTGGGGCGTCGCCGGCGTCCTCCTGGCCACGCGCTTCTTCTCCTGGGAACCGCGCAAGTAGACGCTCACGAGCTCTGACGAGAGCGGGAGGATGCCTGGTCAGGAGGCCGCCTTCGCTCGATAATCTGCGCGCACGCCGAGGGAGTCGCCGTTGAGCTCGCCCGATGATCAGGGTCGTACCGAGATCAGGACCTTCCTGATCGCGGACGTCCGCGGATACACGCTGTTCTCCCAGGAGCGCGGGGACGAGGCGGCGGCCAAGCTCGCCGCGAAGTTCGCCGCGATCTCTCGGGAGGAGATCGAGTCGAGAGGCGGGATCCTCCTCGAGCTGCGGGGAGACGAGGCCCTGTCCGTGTTCGGCTCGGCGCGCCAGGCTCTCCGCGTCGCGATCGACCTCCAGGCTCGATTCGTCGAGGAGACGGAGAGCGACCCGTCTCTCCCGCTGCTGGTGGGGATCGGGCTGGACGTCGGAGAGGCCGTGGCCGTAGAGGGCGGCTACCGCGGCCGTGCCCTGAACCTCGCGGCCCGCCTGTGCGGCGAGGCCGGGCCCGGCGACGTCCTGGCCAGCCGGGAGACCGTCCACCTCGCGGGGCGGATCGACGGCCTGACCTTCACCGAGCGGGGCGAACTCCACCTGAAGGGGATCGCCCAGCCGGTCCGGCCCATCCGGGTGGCCTCCGAGCACGAGGACGCGGCGCTGCGGCTCGCTCCTCTGGCGACCCGCCCGCCCTCCGGGCCCCCTCGCCGCTT